>QWCK01001667.1_pt1 | contig 161458 bp, 136 predicted proteins | sample 1972571 | NCBI WGS metagenome assembly QWCK01 (sample SAMN09866710, study PRJNA288562) | Human gut metagenome isolate term2_stool, whole genome shotgun sequencing... | isolation source: gut | host: Homo sapiens | place: USA: California
CCGGTGGCAATCGCTGAGCGGGCGCTCGCCTTTGCGAAGATGAATGGTCGCGACACGATCATCATCGATACCGCCGGGCGCCTCGCCGTGGATGACGTGCTGATGACTGAGATCGCCAATATCAAGAAGGCTGTCAGACCGACACAGATCCTCTTCGTCGTCGACTCAATGACGGGACAGGATGCGGTGAATACGGCCAAGGAATTCAATGACCGGCTCGACTTCGACGGCGTAGTCCTGACGAAGCTGGACGGTGATACCCGCGGCGGTGCCGCACTCTCTATCCGCACAGTGGTCGACAAGCCGATCCTCTTCATCGGTACGGGGGAGAAGATGGAGGCGATCGACGTCTTTTACCCCACCCGTATGGCGGACCGCATCCTCGGGATGGGCGACGTCGTCTCCCTCGTGGAGCGGATGGAGCAGCAGTACGATGAGAAGAAGGCTGCCCAGCTGGAGAGCAAGATCAGGAAGAATAAGTTTGACTTCGACGACTTCCTTGATAAGAAGATGGGCAACCTCAAGGATCTCTTGGCCATGATCCCGGGTGTCGGCAGTGCGATCAAGGACTTAGACGTAGACGACAGCGCTTTCAGTGGCATCGAGGCGATCATTCGCTCGATGACGCCCGAGGAGCGCGCCAATCCCGACATCATCAACGCTGAGCGGCGTAAGCGTATCGCTGCCGGCAGCGGGAAAGACATACAGGAGGTGAATCGGCTGATCAAGCAATTCAATGCCGCCAAGAAGATGATGAAGAAGATGAGCAGCCTCGGTCTCAGTGGCAAGGGCGCTCCCTCTATGGCTCAGATGCGACAGCAGATGAGAGGTGGCAGATGAGATAATCACTTTTTACCAAAATAGTCACACAACATTATGGAAACACCCTACACACTGCTTGATGGCAAGGAGATCAATCGGCAGATGAGAGAGGAGATCAAGGCGGAGGTGGAGAAGATGGTCGCCGAGGGACACAAGTCCCCCCGACTGATCGCTGTACTCGTCGGCCACGATGGTGGCAGCGAGACCTACGTACACAATAAGATGCTCACCTGCGAGGCATGCGGGATCCGCAGCGAGACCCTGCGCTTCGAGGCGGACATCACAGAGGAGGAGCTGCTCAAGGAGGTCGCAAAGCTCAATGCGGACGACGACCTCGACGGCTTCATCGTCCAGCTGCCTCTGCCCAAGCATATTGATGCACAGAAAGTGATCGAGGCGATCGATCCGAGGAAGGACGTGGACGGCTTCCACCCGACCAACGTCGGTAAGCTCTCCATCGGACTGCCGGGCTTTGTCTCCGCCACCCCCTTCGGCATCTGCGAGCTACTGAGGCGGTACAACATCAGCACCGACGGCAAGCACGTGGTGGTGCTGGGCCGGAGTGACATCGTTGGTAAGCCGGTGGCACAGCTGCTGCTCCACAAGGCCAATCCCGGTAATGCGACCGTCACGGTCTGCCACAGCCACACGAAGGACATCGCCTTCTACACCCGCCACGCCGACGTGATCATCGCCGCCCTGGGTCAGCCCCACTTCGTCAAGGCTGACATGATCAAGGAGGGTGCTGTCGTGATCGACGTAGGTACGACCCGAGTACCGGATGCGTCAAGAGCGAAAGGCTTCCGTCTCTGCGGTGACGTAGACTTTGACAACGTCGCACCGAAGTGCTCCTACATCACTCCCGTGCCGGGAGGTGTGGGTCCGATGACGATCATCGCACTGCTTCACAACACCCTCCTCGCCGCTCGGCGCAATAGGGGGCTTGAGAAGTAAGTCCCGAACTTTGTCTTGAGGGAAGCAATACTTGTAATGCACGCTTAGGAGAAAGAGGGATGACCGAGGTCATGCGGGAGACTCCCCATCAGACATCGGTCATCTCCTCCTTATTACACGCCAGCTCATCAGATGATATGAAGAAGGTACATCGCACCACCGCCCTCTGGACGTTCGTCGCCATCCTTGCCACGGCGGCGATCCTGGCACTGTGCTACCCGGGAGGTCAGTCACACTTCAAGTACAAGTATGCGGTCAATCAGCCCTGGCGCTATCAGGACGTGCTGATCGCTCCATACGACTTCGAGGTGAGGAAGAGTCCGGAGGCGGTACAGCAGGAGCAGGCTTACATAGAGGCACACAAGGATCTCTACTTCTCATATAATAAAGAGGTGTACGGGCAGCAGAAGAATCAGCTGCTCGAGGCCTATCACGATGCTAAGCTGCCCCGGGTGATCATGGAGCACAGCAGCTACGTCGCCTATCTGCTGAGAGAGCTGGAGCACTTCTACGACCTCGGCATGGTGGATCCAACGGAGGTGGAGCAGCTCTCTGACTCTGCCAAGGTCTTTGTGATCGGCAAGGACAATGTGGCTCGGGAGCGCCAGCTCTCGGACCTGATCACGACGACGGAGGCGTACGACTCGATCATAGCTAAGGCTCCCAAGGGGCTCGACAGCCTCACGCTGCGTCAGGCAGACCTGACGGCGCTGCTGATGCCCAATGTGATCTACGACACCGATCAGACGAGCCGTATGGCGGACGCCCGCATCGCGTCAATCAATGAGGTGCTGGGGGTGGTCTTCAAGGGGACGAAGATCGTCGGCCTCGGCGAGATGGTCACTCCTGAGATCTACCAGCAGCTCAAGGGGTATGAGGCGGCCTACAACGAGTATGCCCGCAGTACGTCAGACATAGTGATCATCCGGCTGGGGCTTCTGGCACTGATCGCCGGCACGCTCCTGGGACTCTACTTCTACCTCCGGATCGCCCGTCCTGACCTGATGAGTGAGCGACGCAACAGGCTCTTCTTACTCTTACAGGTACTTCTCTTTCCCGCAGCCTCCTACCTACTGGCTCCGATCTCACCTATGGTGGTCTACGTGATCCCCTACTGTATGGTGCTGATCCTGACACGAGTGGTGATGGACGGGCGCACTGCCTTGGTGGCCTTTATCACGGCCGTGCTCCTCAGCACCCTCGTGGTGCCTGATGCCGCCCTCTTCCTCCTACTCCAGGTGATCAGCGGGGCGGTAGTACTGGCGACGCTGTCTGACATTTCTCAGAGGCGAGACCTGATCTACTCCGCGGTATGGGTGCCCTTTGTCCAGATCGCCGTCTACACCGCCTACACGCTCGCTATGGAGGGGACGCTGGCGGGCTTTGATATCAATCTGGTGTGGTACTTTGCGATCGGCTTTATCTTCCTGATGTTCTCTTATCCACTCCTCTATATGGTGGAGAAAGTCTTTGGCTACATCACGCCGATCAGCCTCGTAGAGCTGGGTGACATCAGCAAGCCGCTCCTCAAGAGGGAGAGCGAGGTGGCTCCGGGGACCTTCCAGCACGTGCTCAATGTCTCTATCCTCAGCACCGCCGCGATCTCCAAGATCGGTGGCAACGTGCAGCTGACCCGGACCGGCGCACTCTACCACGATATCGGGAAGATGAAAAACCCGATCTACTTCACGGAGAACCAGGGCGGGGAGAATAATCCCCACTTCAAGCTCCGCCCCGAGGAGAGCGCCAAGATCATCATCAGCCACGTCACGGACGGGGTGGAGATGGCTCGTAATGCGAAGCTCCCCGAGCAGATCATCGACTTTATCCGTACACACCATGGTCTCGGGATGACGAAGTACTTCTATATCCAGTACTGCAATGAGCACCCGGGTGAGGTGGTGGACGAGAGTATGTTCCGCTACCCGGGACCCAACCCCTGGACACGCGAGCAGGGCGTGATGATGCTGGCGGATCAGGTGGAGGCCTCATCCCGCAGCCTCAAGGAGATGAATGAGGAGATCCTCACCAATCACATCGACAAGATCGTTGATGGCATAGTCAGCGGTGGTTACCTACGGAATACTCCACTGACACTTAAGGACATCGAGATGATCAAGCAGGTCTTCCTCGATAAGCTCCGGACGATGAACCACTCTCGGATCAAGTACCCGGAGCTGAATAAAGAGGCCAAGGCTGCCCAAGCCAAGTGAGCCCGACACGCCCTTGAAGATCAGTCCTGACATACCCGAGGAGGAGCTGGTAGAGCTCGCAAAACAGCCGGAGACGGAAGAGGAGGCCTTCCGCCTCATCGTCGACCGCTACTTGCCGATGCTCTACGCTGTGATCCGTCGTGTGCTCATCACTCACGACGACACCAATGACGCCCTGCAGAATACGCTGATCAAGGTGTGGAAAAACCTTGGTCGCTTCGAGGGCAAGTCCAAGCTCACCACCTGGATGTACACCATTGCACTCAATGAAGCACGCTCGCTCCTCAGGAGAAACCGACCCGAGCGTCAGTTGCCCATGGAGACCGACACCTACAGCCTCGCTGAGACGCTGACAAGCGATCCTTACTTCGATGGCGATGAAGCGGAGATCCAGTTAATGGAGGCGATAGAGAAACTCCCCGAGAAGCAGAGGACAACCTTTGAGCTACGGTACTTCGAGGAACTGCCCTATGCCGAGATCTCGGAGATCACCGGCACCAGTGTCGGGGCGCTTAAGGCAAATTATCACCACGCCACTCAGAAGCTGTATAAGTATCTGGGTGTGGTGGAGGATGAGGATTAAACTTTTCTTCCTACGGAGGATCTCACAAATGTACCGGGTAACCAAGAGATACGATTAGAAAAGTCTATCAGATAAATATGAGTATAAAGAAGACTCCCCTAAGAAGCCGCAATATCATTAAGTTCAACGACCCCGCACGGCACTTCTCTGTACCCGATGGGTACTTCGAGGGATTGGCGGATCGCGTCAAGCAACGGATTGAGACGATAGAGCGAGTGGAGGAGCGACTGAATCACCGTAACCGAAGTGAGAGACGGAGGTCCCGCAAGCGTCTCTACATAGCCGTCGCCTCTGTGGTGGCTGTGCTGCTCGCCGTCCCGCTGGTCTATACCACCGGTATCGTGAAGATCCAGGACGAGGAGACGACGCTCTCGGGACGCAATGACGACCTAGAGCGCTACGAGCAGTATAGCGACCAGGACTACAGGGACTACCTCTCCGAGGACATAGCAGACGACTATTACCTCGATGCTACCTACAGCAGCCTCTGATCTCACAGCTCACCCACACCATTCCCATGAATAGACTAATACTCACCCTTATTTTCCTCTTTGTCCTCCTTCCCCTGTCACTCGGCAAGGCTCACGGCAGCGCCATGGCACAGTTAGCACCGCAGCGGGTAACCGCCGGAGCCTCAGCAGATGTCATCCCTAAGGCGGAGCAGATACGTCAGGAGTGCGTGGCCTACGTGGTCCGCACCTGTCGACTCAATGCGGATGAGGAGAAAGCTCTGGACACCGAGCTGGCACGCTATGACCGAAAGAAGATGATCCTCTGGAAAGAGCGAGCAGAGCTTCTTGAGCTGCTTGAGGATGAAGACCTGAGCGACTACAAGTATGGGAAGACGCTGGAGAGGGTACTCAATCTGGACGTCGAGCTGAAGAAGTGTCGACTGCACCTGTATCTCTCACTGAAGCCATACTTCCAGAATAAGAAACTCGGCGAGATCTACATCGCCATCAAGGACTTCAAGCAGGACTTCTCCACCAGACAGGTAGAGCTATAAAGTCACGTTACTATACAGTCCAGCCCGGCAGCTGCTTTCCACAGTTGCCGGGCTGGACTTTTTATTAGCAGGGGCTCAGAGACGAACTGACCTAAGTCGGAGCGAATTGAGCACCACCAAAATGGAGCTGAAGGCCATAGCCGCTGCTGAAACCGCCGGATCGATCACCACAGAGGAGAAAAGCCCCGCTGCAAGAGGTATCGCCACGATGTTGTAGATCGATGCCCAGAGGAAATTCTCATAGATGATCCGAACGGTCGACTTGGAGAGATGAATGGCACGCTCGATGGCAAAGGGAGAGTTACCGAGTGCCGTCACCTGCGCCACGTCCGTTGCGATATCGCTACCATTCCCCATCGCTATGCTCAGGTCGGCAGAGGCGAGCGCCGGGGAGTCATTGATCCCATCGCCCACCATGGCGACCACCTTCCCATCCTTCCGAAGTTCATCGATGTAGCTCTTCTTATCAAGCGGCAGCATACCGCCCTGTGCCCTCTCTATACCGAGAGGAGCGGCTATGGCATCGACCCGAGCCTGGGTGTCGCCCGAGAGGAGGTGCAGCTCGACGCCGGTACGCTCACGCAGACGACTGAGAGCTATCTCCGCCTCCGAGTGAAGCTTATCCTCCAGGACAAGCAGAGCGAGCAGATCTCCATCGCATGTATAGTAGATAAAGGTGCCATCCGGATGACGACTCTCCAGCTGCTGCATCTCCTCCGTCAGCTCAGGGTCACCGACAAATCGTCTCTGACCCGCCCGATAAGTCTTCCCCAGGTATTCGAAGGAGATCCCCCCCCCGGCCGTTTCGGTCACCTCCACCGGCAGATCCTCCTCTACTCGATGACCGTAGCGGGAGACAATCGCACTCGCAAGCGGGTGGGAGGACTTTTCCTCTGCCTGCACGAGGAGTGACTTCTGGAGGTGATTATCCTCAGTCGTCCACGTTGCCTGGACCACCTTGGGTCGCCCGACAGTGATGGTCCCAGTCTTATCAAGGACGACATCGGTTACCTTCCCCAGCTGCTCCAGCGCGACAGCATCCTTGATCAGGAGACCATTGCGCGAGGCCTTACCCATGGCGACGGTAATGGCGGTGGGTGTAGCCAGACCGAGAGCACAGGGGCAGGCGATCACCAGGACACTGATGGCATGATCCAGCCCCCTCAGCCACGGCTCCGGGGCATCAGAGCAGAGCCCCCAGAGGCAGAGCGTCAGGAGCGCGATGACCAGCACAGCAGGGACAAAGATCGAGGCTATCCTGTCCGCAATCCTCTGTATCGGCGCCTTGCTTGCCTGAGCTCGACGGACGGTAGCGATGATGCGGCCGAGAAGCGTCTTCCGCCCAACCTGAGTGGCTCGTAGCGTGGCAGCTCTGCCAACGGAGAGCGATCCGGAGAAGACCTCATCTCCTGCTACCTTCTCGACCGGAATAGGCTCGCCCGTAATACTGCTCTCGTCAAACGCACCCTCCGAGAGAAGGACACCATCCACAGGTACTCGATCCCCCTTGCGGAGCATGACCTCATCCCCTACCCTCAGCTCCTTGATATCGCGTCGAACGAAGTCTTCTCCTACCCTCACCAGCGCCTCTTGAGGTGCGAGAGACATCAGCTTGCGTATGGAGTCGGTGGTCCGTCGCTTGGCACGCTCCTCTATATATCGACCAAGGAGGATAAAGGTCATGATCATCCCGATGACATCAAAGTAGGTATGCATCAGCCCGACTTGTGCCGGCTCCTCGACAAATATGAAGCGAATGGTACTGTAGACAAAGGCGACCGTCGTACTTATGGCGATGAGCGTGTCCATACTAAAGGTCCCCTTGGTAAGCTGCTTGACAGCCCTGACGAGATAATCCCCGGCGGCATAGACATAGATGATCGCTCCGAAGGCAAAGGAGAGAATATAGGTAAGCTTAGGGGAGATCCCAAGACTCTCGTGGGTCATCATCAGCCCCATAGCGAGGAGCGCCAGCACAGCAGTGATGACCAACTTACGGAGCAAAAGGCGGAGGGCGCTCTCCTGCGAGATCATCAGCTCCCGGTCCTGCAGCTCCGTATCCTCATCGATCAGCATGTCGTAGCCGATGGACCGAACAGCCTCCCGAAGCTTGACAGGTGAGGTCTCTCGATCATCGTAGGAGATGAGCGTCCGTCCCTCCATCAGATTGACCTCCGCCTCGCGCACGCCTTTCGTCTTGAGGAGCCGCTCCTGCACCGCACTGACGCAAGAAGCACAGTGCATCCCGGTCACGGTGAAGAGGCGTTTCTGCGAGACCTCAGACGTATCAGTGCGATGAGATGGAGCGGACTTGTCTGCAGTTGATGAACCCGCCCCTGTAAGCACCAGCGTGTACCCGGCATCTCGGACTGCAGCAGCAAGCTCATCCACTCCAGTCACATCGTCATCGTAGTCAATGGTAACATATCCCTCATCCAGAGAGACCTGCGCAGACTCAACTCCCGAGAGCCTCTCCAGAGCCTCTCGGACATTCTTCGCACATCCCTCGCACATCATTCCCTCCACCCTATACTTTATAGCTTTTCTCATAAGAAATCGTCTCTCTTCATTAGTCTTGTCTTACAAATGTACACAAAAGTCCTGCCGTTTCTACATAAGAAGTCAGGGCAATTGCGCTTGGACCACTGGTGCCCCCCTCGGACTAATATCGGTATTAGTCCTGACTATTACCGGTAATAGTTGACACTAATACCGGTATTAGTTGAGTCTAATATCGGTATTAGTGAGCGTTGATCGCCACCTACTGATTACCAGCGAAGTGTGAGCAACAGCCCGGACTATGACTTTTGTTGCTTATGATGCCTGGTAAATGCGTATTAAGACGGTCTGAATTGATGCGCAGGTATTACTATGATGAGCTAAAGCGGGCGACTCCGGATCGGAATGATCGCCGACTGCAAGTGGAAACTTAGGTCAATAATCGGTACCTTTGAGCATCACCATTTGATCACTTCATCACACCTCAATAGTAATGAAAGGAAAAATCCTCAACCGTCTATCATCTCCAGGACTATCAATAGCCGTAGCGACGCTGATGGTCCTCGGGTACTCCTGCTCTCACAGAGACACAGGAGAGACCTTGCCTCAGACCGATGGATTGCAGTACAGAGCTGGCTTTCAGTCGGGTCACACTAAGTGGCAGATAAATGATCAGATGGGGGTGACCTCCTTTGTAAGTGGGACTGTCCAAGAGGATAATGTCCTGTACCTGGCACAGACGAAGGATGGCCTCTTTGGCTCCGTCACCCCGATACAGACATCGCACTCCTTACAGGAGAAGATCATTGCCTACTACCCATATAATTCGGCGGTATCGGAGGGGCTGATCCCAATGAGCTATACCTCACAGAGGGAGGGCAAGGCACCGGATTACTTCTACGGACTTCTCAGCAGCACGCCCTCCGGAGAGCGTGACTACCCTACGGTCTCACTCCGACGTATCAATGCCCTCCTGCAGATAGTGATCACTGCTTCTCCTGACTTTGGGGATCTGTCGCACCTTCAGGTCGAGATGACTGATGTGCCCCTCTCAGGCTGCTTTGATATGAAGTCCGGTCACTTCTCCTCGAGGGAAGCAGTGGGGACCCTTCCCCTTGCGGTCACCGGCAGACGTGGATCTGCAGTAGCAGCGGCGGTGGTCATTCCTGACGTAAATTATGGCGAGGTGGTGGTAAAGCTCACCTATAACGGACGCTCAGTAGTGTGGCACCCAACACCCTATCAGGGTAAGATGGGGGAGGTAGCCTCATACCATCTGACACTCTCCGGCTCCGGAAGCGGAATCTATGTGACTGAGACCAAGGGGCCGGGGGAGCTGCCCACAGAGGCACCAGAGGGCCCTATTGTCCTTACTCCGGACGGGCTCATCGGAGAGCGTTACGATCCCTATGATCCTAAGTATGGGGCAAAGCCGGTGGATCCGACGGCAGGAATAGACCCTACTCAGCCCTCTCCCACCCAACCCTCTGTCAATGACAGGGAAGATGTCCCGATAAGTCCGAGCGCCGGTGTCGACCCTCTTGACCCGGCAGATATGGATCCCTCGATCAAGGGAGACGAGACTCCGTCTGAGGGTGTTCCGATTGACCCAAGCACCGGAGAGATGATTCCCCTCAATCCCGGAGGAGACTTTACCGTAAAGGATCAGGAGGATGTGCCGATCGATCCCTCCACTCCAGGTATCGACCCCTCTGATCCGGATGAGCCCACACCAGGCGTGGATCCCAATGACCCTCTGGGCAACGTCCGACCCGGAGTCGTCGCTCAGTACCGGGAGGAGGCTGTTGTCCGTGATGCGACTCTCCTCGACCACGCACACTTCGTCCGTCATATGGCACCGGACTCGTGGTTTGCCGATGGTGGTAGCGGCACGAGACGAAATTACTCCATCCTCTTTGACACAAAGAATCACAGTCCCAGATATGTTGCCTTCCCGATGTATCCGGGTGTGCTGGGTAGCACGAGGCGGACCGAACAGTGGGACTTCGATCCTGAGCTATCGACCACGGTCCAGCCACAGCTCTATAATTCTTATCTCGGACACTGGTCCAGAGGACACATGCTGGCAAGTAGCTCCAGGACAGCATCCAGGAGGCTCAATGCGACCACCTTTTACTTCTCCAATATGATCCCTCAAAACCAGGATCAGAATGGAGGGCAGTGGAATCAGCTGGAGAATAAGGAGCGCGCCTGGGCTCAGCAGGTCTCCAAGTACGACACCCTGTACGTCGTCTGCGGTCCCGTGTATAGCAAGGAGCCGCTACAGATGACCAAGGATCGCGCGGGGAAGCGAATCCCCGTACCGGATGCCACCTTCAAGGTCTTCCTGAGACAGGAGAAGTCTACAGGAAACTGGCACAGCATCGGCTTTATTATGCCCAATAGATCCCTCTCGGGGACAAAGTACAGCGCTTACGCCGTGCCGGTGTCAGAGGTGGAGCGTCAGACGGGACTCCAGTTCTTTACCCACCTCCCCAAGGATAAGGCAGTGGGCATCAAGTCACAGAATGATCCCACGCACTGGCGTTAGTTATAGAAGTCACGACAAGTAGTAACGAATACACTATGATACATCACTCGACACTGCGTACACTCATAGTAGCGATATGCGCACTCACTCTGGGACTCTCCTCCTGCTGTAGAGGACCGGAGCACTGCTCCGCAGGCTGTACGCCCGATGATCCAGAGGATCCATACACCCTGAGGGCCGGCAACCTTAGGGTGGTCGGTATCCTCAGAGACTATGATCCCTCCACTGGTATAATCAGTCCCAGCTGGCGAGATCGTGATGCCATCGGCATCACAGCCATCTCAGGCGGAGTTACACTGGACACAAATGTCAAGTACACAACTATGCGCTCCCTCGGCAATCACTTCGTCGCTGCCACACGAGGCATACGACTCGGAGAGAGCGAGAGCTGTGACCTGATTGCATACTACCCATACAGCGAAGCACTACAGGAGGGTAATCTCCTGCCGGTGTCGACGACTTCGCCGCTCTACCTCTCTCGCATCAAGACCGGTGTAACCGCCGATGGGGAGGCTGTGCTGGAGCTCCACCCTGTACTCTCCCCCTTACTGATCAAACTCTCAGGGGTAGACCTCAGAGGGGCAAAGCTCGAGCTGAAGGGAGTAGCCAAGTCGGGGAAGGTGAATGTAACGGACGGCACGGTGATCATAAGCGAGGAGAAGGGGAACATTGACACCCCACTCTCAGTGTCCGGAGACAATGCCGGGACCGCTTTTCTGCGTCTGATCCCCGGGCAAAGCCTCAAGGGGATGACCTTGAGGATCGTTACATCTCAGTATGTTTTTTCCTATCTCATCACACAAGACATAGAGCTGAAGAGTGGTGAGCCCAATATCATCGAGCTTAAGCTAAAGGCTGATGACGGTACTGCCTCCGGCACTGTCACCACCGCCGATGGATCGATCCTTCCGATGGAGGATGTGGTCATAGATGCCGGCACCATCCATGTCGACTGAATACCTTAGCTCTGTCAATCAGTGAATCAAGAATATATGTTTAGACGAAAATTAGCAGCGGGACTCTCTATCATGCTGGCACTAGCCGGAGTATCCCATGCATCTGCCCAGGAGACAGCGACCGAGCCTGTGGTCATCGGTCGCGTCGTGGATGCGGAGGGAGGTGACCCCGTCGCAGGCGTGCGAGTCCATCTCGAGCAAAGCGGTCTGTCGTGGATCACTGCATCGGATGGACGCTTTAGGTTTGTCGTTCCCGCCCCTGGTACAGATCGGCTGACATTGTCGGGTCATGAGATTACTACGCGGAGTCTCGACGTGAGCATTTCCCCTCACGGGGTGACCGATCTCGGGGATATCACCGTGTCGGTCACGATTATGGAGGCTGACCAGTCCCTCGTGGGTGTGGTCGATGCCTTAGAGGTGGGAGAGTCGGGTAATGATCAGACGATCAGCCCGACCGTCATTCTCTCCAATGATATTTTCCTGAAGAAAGCCGGATTCAACTTCTCCCAATTCCGTTACCGGACTCGCGGCTACGACAGTCGCTACGAGCAACGGTACATCAATGGCGTGGCATTCAATGATCTCGTCCGTGGGGTCTTCAACTACTCCTCCATCGGTGCGATCAATGACCTGACGAAGAATGGTAATGCGATCAATTACGTAGGGGCATCAGACTTCTCATTCGGTGACCTAGGCGGATCGCAGAATATCAATATGCGCCCGTCCGGTTACAGTCGCGGTGGGAAGCTGACTCTCTCAGGGACAAATCGCAACTACTACGCCCGCACAATGATTAGCTACAATACCGGTCTGATGGATAATGGCTGGGCTTTTACCGGACTCCTTGGAGGACGTTATGCCCACGAGGGAGTGGTAGAGGGGACCTTCTATAAGAACCTCTCCTACGCTCTTGGGGCTGAGTACCGGTGGGACGAGGGACGTCACGCACTCAGTCTGATCACCTTCGGATCCCCTGTCCGTCGTGGTCAGCAGGGAGCCTCAGTCGATGAGGCAGTGCAACTCGCGGGATGCTACACCTATAACCCCAACTGGGGCTGGCAGGATGGCAAGAAGCGCAACTCTCGGGTCGTCACCTCCTACGATCCCACAGCGATCCTTACCTACGACTGGAAGCCCGATATGCTCACCAGCTGGACCACTGCCGTGGACGTCCACCACAGCCATTATCAGAAGACCTCCCTTGACTGGTTTAATGGTGCTGATCCACGCCCCGACTACTACCGCTATCTGCCCTCATACTTTACCGGGTCGCCCGATGTGCAGGACTACTACCGCTATCTCTGGCAGTCCGGTCGCACGTCGCAGATCGACTGGGACCGTCTCTATCAGATCAATGAGCTGAGCAATAGGACCGGCGACGGCTCCGCAGTATATATGGTACAGGGTCGAAACAATGATCTCTTCGAGGTGTCGCTCAACTCGACCCTCACCAAGCAGATCACCTCTACCCTCAAGGTCTCCGGTGGCGTCGGTTACCGGTACGGGCACGCGCGCCAGTACCAGACCGTTGAGGACCTGATGGGTGCTCAGTATGCCCGTGATGTGGATAAGTTTGCCGAGCGAGACTTCCCCGGCGACCATGACCGTATCCAGAATGACCTCAATCGTCCGGACAGACGAGTCTACGAGGGCGATGTCTTCGGTTACGACTATGGCCACGACCTACACTCTGCTGAGGCATGGGTACAGAATAGCCACACCTGGGCGCACCTCGACCTCTACTATGGTGGTCGTATCGCCTACACGAATATGCTGCGTGAGGGATATATGCGCAACGGTCGCTATCCCGACAGTTCTTATGGTAAGGGAGAGTCCCACAGCTTCGTCACCGGGGATGCCAAGGTCGGCTTCACGTATAAGTTTAATGGACACCACTTCCTGCTCGGAAATGCGGTCTACCAGTCTCGTCCGCCACTGGTCTGGGATATGTACGTCAATCCCAACGTCACCGATCTCACGGTCGATGACCTCAAGCCGGTCAGTGATGCCTCTGTAGACCTCAGCTACGTCTTCTCCACGCCTCGCGTGTCGGGTCGTCTGGGGCTCTTCTACACCAAGTTCTGGGACGACATGCGCAAGATCGCCTACTACAACGACGTGGAGCGCACCTTCGTCTACCACACCCTATACGATATGGAGAAGGTGCATCGAGGCATCGAGGCGGGGATCAATGTCAAGGCTACCGACGCACTCAGCTTCGACCTCGTCGGGACGGTCTCCCAGTACTTCTACGCCAATGACCCGATGGGGGTTATGAACTCGACCAACGGCAAGATCCGGAACCGTGAGGAGAAGGTTTATATGAAAAACCTCTATCTGGGAGGGATGCCGCAGATGGTTGGCACCTTTGGGATCAATTACTTCATCAATTACTGGTTCCTCAATCTTAATGTCAATGGCTTCGGCTACAACCACATTGACCCCGCGCCTATCCGTCGTCTCGCCTCCAATTATACCGGAGTCCGCCCCGAGGGCGTCCCGGGACACAATCCGGAGGAGTACGCTGCCTTCAAGAGCATCACTACTCAGGAGCGCTTCAAGGGTGGCTGCACCCTCGATCTAAGCATCGGTAAGATCATCTACCTCCCCGGACGACAGAGGATCAATCTCAACCTCTCTGTCCAGAACCTTAGCAACCGTCGGGACATCATCACCGGTGGATACGAGCAGGGACGTATCAATCTGAAGAACCCTGAGCGATTCGGTAATAAGCACTACTACATGCAGGGCATTAACCTCTTCTTCAATGCCGGCTACATCTTTTAATCACCAGACAATCCGAGATACACTACGATATGAAACAAGGACTAAAATTACTGGCACTCGCCGCAGCCGCCATCGTGACGGTCTCGTCCTGTAGCGACCTAAAGTACGATGCACCACTCCTCACGGAGCCCATGGTGGAGGGTCTGACGCCAAACGTCACCATCGCTCAGCTCAAAAAAGAGTACTCCGACGTCGCCGACCGCTCCTCCAAGGAGATCGAGTACGAGTACGTCCTCAGGGCGACCGTATCCGCCAACGACGTCTCCGGGAATATCTACAAGCAGATCTACATCCAGGACGAGACAGGCGGCATAGCCGTGAGCATCGACCAGAATGCGATCGCCGGGACCTACCCCGTCGGTCAGGAGGTCTTCATCGATCTCCATGGACTTGCGATCAGCATGTATGGCGGTCAGCCCTCGATTGCCCACCCTACGGCGGAGAAGAATCGGATCCCCTTCGAGATCATAAAGAAGAAGATGCTGTCCAATGGCTGGCCCAATGCTGATCTCGTCCAGCCAAAGACCGTTAGGATCTCTGACCTCACCGATGACCTCGTCGGTCGTCTGATCCGTATCGATAACGTCTACTTCGAGCAGAAGGGGCAGCCCTTCGCACCAGCTCAGGAGACCGTCAATCGTCTCATCACCGACGGCAAGGGTGCATCCATCATTGTCCGCAATAGTGGCTACGCCGACTTCGCTGCCGACAAGCTCCCGGAGGGCACCGGCTCTATAGTTGCGATCCTCTCTAAGTTTGGCAACGACTACCAGCTCTTCCTCCGCTCTCGTGAGGATGTGATCGGCTTCACTCCCGGCACGACCCCCTCTGATCCCTCCGGCGATGGTGGCAGCGAGGAGCCAACACCCGGCACCGGCAGTACGATCCTCGACGCCCCCTTCAGCAAGGATCTCGCGCCCTTCACCCCAGTGAGTGTAAGTGGTGACCAGTCCTGGAGGATCAAGCACCAGAGCAATAAGACCACCGGCGAGGTATACGACCACTTTGCCGTGATGAGTGGCCACGACGGCACCACCGGACACGCCAATGAGGACTGGCTCATCTCTCCGCTCCTCGATCTGACAGGCGTCACCTCGGCCACCCTCACCCTCAAGCAGGCGATCAACTTTGCCGATCCTGCTACGATCAAGGAGTGCCATCAGCTCCTCGTCTCCACCGACTACAAGTCCGGTGCCCCCTCCTCCGCCACCTGGACACCGGTCACCATCGGTCTGCCCGAGGGTAAGGGCTGGAAGTTTATCGACACCACGGTTGACCTCCCCAAGTCAGTCCTCGGTCAGGGTGCCGTTCGCTTTGCCTTCAGGTACACCTCCCCTGACGGGCAGACCTCCTCATGGGAGATCAAGGAGCTCAAGCTGAAGACTGTCGGTGGTGGCAAGGTGATCACCGAGGGCTCCGGCTCTACTATCGACTCCATGAAGAACAAGAACTATGATGTCGCCAACTAAGCTAAGGCTCTCGCTCCTCGCGGGGCTTCTCCTCCTCGTCCTCACCACCTCCTGTGGCTCATCCCGCCACACTAGTGACCGGACGGTTGCGTCGGACACCAAGTATGACGCCTATGCGGTCGCCTTCTACAATGTGGAGAACCTCTTCGACGCTGAGGACGATCCGGATAACAAGGGGGATGACGAGTTCCTCCCCTCAGGTCCCTACAATTGGACCCGGGCGAAGTATGAGAAGAAGCTCCACAACATCGCCTCTGTGATCTCCAAGCTGGGTCGGGAGGTCACTCCCGCCGGCCCCGCGATCATCGGTCTCGCCGAGGTGGAGAATAAGCGGGTTTGCGATGACCTCGTCGCCCGTCCGGAGATTGCCGACATGGGACTACAGGTGATCGACGTCCCCTCGCCCGACTGGCGAGGCATCGAGACCGCCCTACTCTACAATCCTAAGCTCTTCAAGGTAACCGACTACAAGGCCTACCGCTACCCCGAGGTAGACTTCCGTCCCGACTACCGCACCCGAGACCAGCTCCTCGTCAGCGGGACGCTCGCCGGTGAGCCCTTCCACGTGCTGGTCTGCCACTGGCCTTCCCGCTACGGCGGCAAGTCCTCCAGCATCTACCGAGAGACCGCCGCCAAGCTCTCCAAGCACATCGCTGACTCCCTCTATAATGATAATCCCAAGGCAAAGCTCATCATCATGGGCGACCTCAACGACGACCCGGTGGACAATAGCACCGCCAAGGTCCTCGGTGCCAGGCGCACCATCGAGGAGGTGGGCGAGAGAGGATTCTTCAACGCCACCTGGGAGCCCTACGCCCAGGGCATAGGGACACTGACCTATCAGGGGAAGTGGAACCTCTTCGACCAGATGATCCTCACCGAGCCACTCCTCGACAGCTCTCGGAAGTCACTTAGCTTCTGGAAGGTGGAGATCTTCAATCGACCCTTCCTCATCCGTCAGGAGGGCAGCCGCAAGGGCACTCCACACCGCACCTTCGAGGGAAATACCTTCATCGACGGCTACAGCGACCACCTCCCGGTGATCACCTACCTGATCAAGGAGCGACAGTAGAGTCATCTCGGGACTCACCTCAGACAAAAGCCCTCAGGCATGCCGGTCATGCCTGAGGGCTTTTTGTATTAGGGCCAGACCCAGCACGAGACGTGCCCTCACTGAATTAGCCCATTGATCTCAGATAAAACTAATACCGATAATAGAGGAAACTAAACCCGCTAATAGTGACGACTAATACCTGTAATAGAATAAGCAGCCACGTATGCGGAAATCGTGTACGCCCGAGAGGGTAGAGAGATGCGTCTCTTCCTACCTTTTGCCTCCTCGGAGCAAGCCTCTTCCCCCGACAGCAACGAAGAGCTGCTACGATGGGTGGATCGGGTGGAGGTGGGGATTGCATCTATCAGACAAAGTCCACATCTCCCACTAAATGAGTAACTTTGCGGTAGAGTATAACCCTAAAGAAACTGTTATTATGATTACTCAGACGACACACAACAAGCTACCCGAGGAGCTGGACGAGATGCTTTCGGCATACCTTCAGGAAGTGGATGATACCGGTGAGTCTGTCTTGGTTTCCGTAAAAGGGACTTATCGAATCATCCCCTGTGACGACACTGAGGATAAGTTGGATAGACTTGTCCGTGAAGCAGAGGAGGAATACCAACGTGGGGAAACCATTGAGTATTCCGATGAACGTCTTAGAGAGATCTTGGATGAACAATGAGTTACAAGATCCTCTTCACTAAACGTGCTGACAGGGAGTATAAGGATCTGCAACGATCTGGGATGAAGTCCGTAGTTGCCAAAGCAACTCGTCTCCTCCTTGAGATGAAAGACACTCCCCGCAAGGGTGGAGGAAAACCCGAGATCCTAAGACACTATCCGGGCAAAGAAGTTTGGTCTCGGAGACTGGACAAGAAGAATAGAATGGTCTACGAAATCAGAGATGGGGAGATTATTGTCTTGGTGCTTTCCGTTACGGGACACTATGACGATAAATAGAGATGCTAAGGTGAATACAAATAGATACCATATCTCTGCTGTCCGATAAAAGTTTGTCGGAGGGGATGAAGATAGGGCTGACTTCATTTTCCGAAGCCAGCCCTTAGTGGTTAATTTGAGGCATTAAATAAGCTTCATCCGACCTACTGAGTGATGGGTAGTGGAGCAGGTTTGTATGTGTGTGGTAATATGCCGGAGCCTCATTCACCTCCCGGCTCCTGCTCGCTTTGGAGGACGGATCCATCAGCGGCATATTATTTAGTACATTTGTAGTCAGTTAGTACTACATTCACTGAACTTGATCGGCTCTTTTATCGGACTACAATTATGTCAGTAAGGGATTTTTGGCAGAGGGTGAGAGACTTCTTGAGCAAGGTTAATCCTCTCTTCCTCATGACTGGTCTATTTGCGGTTGTACTGGTGGTGCCGGGCCAGCACAGCATCTGGTCTCAAATCAAGACCTCCCGGCAGCTCAAGGAGAAGCAAGAGGAGTATCAGTATTATAAGGATGAGATCAAGAAGTCTCAGAAGCACCTCGACGAGATCAAGTACAAGCGTGATATGCTCGAGAAGTATGCGAGAGAGCGCTATCTGATGAAGGAGGAGGACGAGGATCTCTACTTGCTCACAGACCCGGACAAGAAGTAATGACAGACCTACAGAGTGGCGGTCAGAAGGGACCGCACAATACCATTAGCAGCAGCCTCTACCCGGTCGGCTTGATTGCCTGCGCCCTCGGAGCCATCCTCCATATATGGCTTCCCCAGGTGGGCGGCTGGACCCTCTTCGGAGGCGGACTCCTAATCATCATCAGCCACATCGCCGATGCTCGCCGAGTGAGTAACCTTGGCGTACGTGCCAAGCGACTGATGCGGATGAACTTCCTCGGCGCTGCCATGTATATGATCGCCGGGGGCTCCGCCGTCGAGGGCAGGAGCATGTGGATCCTCTTCTTTGTCATAGGCACAGTCTTCGTCGCCTATACGTTTTTTGCCCTCAGTCACACTGATAAAGAGAATAAACTATGACTCGTCAGCTGGTCATCATACCTACCTACAATGAGATAGAGAATATCCGCGCCATCACGGCTGCGGTACTGGAGCTGAGCGATCCCTCCTTCGACATCCTCGTCGTGGACGATGGTTCGCCCGACGGCACCGGTGCCGAGGTGACCAAGATCGCGGAGGAGCAGCCGGGTAGGGTCTTTCTGCTCAGCCGCAGCGGTAAGCAGGGACTGGGGACAGCCTACATTGCCGGCTTCAAGTGGGCTCTCGAGCACGACTACGACTACATCCTGGAGATGGATGCCGACTTTAGCCACGACCCCAAGTCTCTCCCTAAGCTCTATGAGGCGTGCCACTGCGGAGGGGCTGACGTGGCGGTGGGGTCGAGGTACCTGACCGGGATCAATGTAGTCAATTGGCCCCTTGGTCGTGTGCTGATGAGCTACTTCGCCTCCCTCTACGTCCGTACGGTCACGGGGATGAAGGTCTATGACGCCACGGCGGGCTTTGTCTGCTACCGAGCCGAGGTGCTTCGGACGATCGACCTGGACAAGATTCACTTCAAGGGGTACGCCTTCCAGATCGAGATGAAGTACACCGCGACTCTCTGTGGCTTCAAGATACAGGAGGTGCCGATCATCTTCGTAAATAGGCGACTTGGTGTCAGCAAGATGAGCTCCGGGATCTTTGGCGAAGCCTTTTTCGGTGTGCTGAAGATGCGCTACTGGTCACTCACCCATAAGATACCCAAGACTACAGGATATGAGAAGAGACGAGAAGAGACTACTGATCCACAACGCTGAGATCGTCAATGAGGGCGAGTCCTTCCGCGGCTCTATCCTCATCACCGGGGAGCGCATCACGGATATCGTCCGCGAGGATGAGCTCCTACCCTCTGCCGATGAGACCATCGAGGCGGAGGGGTTGCTCTGTCTGCCGGGAGTAATTGATATGCATGTCCACTTCCGGGAGCCGGGACTGACCGCCAAGGGCTCGATCACCTCAGAGAGCGGTGCCGCTCTACTGGGAGGGGTCACCTCCTATGCGGAGATGCCCAATACCCTCCCGCAGACCATCACACTGGAGACCTGGGAGGATAAGATGAGACGTGCCGAGGAGGAGTCGATGGGGAATTACTCCTTTATGTTCGGCGCTACGAATGAGAATGTCGACCTGCTCTCAAGGCTTGATCTGAAGCACACCCCGGGGGTGAAGGTCTTCATGGGCTCCAGCACCGGCAATATGCTGGTCGACTCTCCGGAGACACTGCGGCGTATCTTTGCGGAGTGTCCTACACTGATCTGCATCCATAGCGAGGATGAGGGAATCATCCGGGCCAATAAGGCGAAGTATACGGCACTATACGGAGACGACCCTGAGGTAAAGTTTCATCCCCTCATCAGGAGTCGCGAGGCGTGCTATGAGTGCAGTAGGCGAGCGGTTGCCATGGCGGTGGAAACAGGGGCGAGACTTCACATTCTTCACCTCTCCACGGAGGACGAGCTGTCACTGCTGAAGCCTCGTACCGCAGAGGGATTTAGGAGCAAACGGATCACCGGTGAGGTCTGCGTGCACTACCTCTGGTTCACCGACAAGGACTACGAGCAACTTGGGGCAAGGGTAAAGTGGAATCCCGCCATCAAGACTGAGCGCGATCGAGCTGCCCTGAGAGCCGCCATCAATAGCGGTCTCGTCGATGTGGTTTCGACGGACCACTCTCCCCACCTGCCGGAGGAGAAGATGGGTGGCGCACTCGGTGCCAAGAGCGGTGGACCGCTGGTGCAGTTTTCCCTACCCCTTATGCTGGAGCTTGTCCAGGAGGGAGTCTTCCCGATCGAGCGGGTTGTGGAGTACATGACGCACAATCCCGCCCTACTCTACGGCATCGAGGAGCGAGGATTTATCCGTAAGGGCTACTATGCCGATCTGGTGCTGGTAGACCCTCATAAGAGTACCACAGTGACGAAGGAAGTGATCCGGAGCAAGTGCGGCTGGAGTCCCTTCGAGGGAGAGACCTTCCACAGCAGCGTGGTCGGGACGATACTCAATGGAGCTCCGGTGGTGAGAGGAGGAGTGCTCGATGAGAAGCTCGCCCTCAGATCGAAGAGAGCTCTCACCTTTGGCAATCGACTTCCGAGATGAGCAGGAGCAGCCTTTTTCCTATACTTGCGACCTGCTGCCTGCTGCTCCTCTCCGGCGGAAAGGCACTGGGACAGATCGACATAGACAAGCAACTTCGGGATCGTATCATTGCCCCGGACTCACTGCTCAATGACGACACCGATGCCGATCGGCATGGAACGCTCGAGAGTTACTATCTGACCGGTCGCACGGGAGACCTAAGACCGGCACCCCTTGATACCCTCAAGCTCAATTCGTTCCGACGGGAGCACATCGAGGGCAGGAGCATCGCAGAGAGCTACTTAGGCACCTATGCAGGTCCCTATCAGTCTAAGGTCTACTTCGATCAGCCGATCGACCAGTGGGGAGACTTCTACTACCTGGCGCCCTACTTCCACCTCCTCCGGAGAGGGACCATGGCGAGGTACTTCGACACAAAGGTTCCCTACACATTCCTTAGTGTGCAGAAGCTGGGCGGATCCAATGAGCTGGAGCAACTTCTCCATGCCCTCTTTACGACAAACCTTGGTCCCAATGTCAATCTCGGCGGTGAGGCAGAGATAGACAAGGCTAATGGGGTGTACAATAACACCGCCTCGCAGGCGCTTACGTACCGTATCTTTGGCTCCTACACCAAGGGGCGGTATGAGCTCTTTGCCGAGGTGGGGAATACCAACGTCATCAATCAGGAGAATGGCGGCATCACCGACATGAGGTATATCTCCAATGTGGAGGAGATCGCCGGCGGACGACGCACGCTCCTTCCGCGTGACATCCCGACTCGATATAAGTCCACCTGGAACTCCGCCTCCTATGGTCGCGGTCGGCTCCACCATCGGTATCGTCTCGGACGCTATCGCGAGTACGACAAGGACGGCAAGCTGATCGAAGCCCCGAAGACTCCTCTGAAGGACGAGGTGGCCAAGCAGGACTCTCTGCCGGCAGCTCCAGAAGTGGCAGCACTACCGGACTCTCTGGCAGCACCACCAGAGGCACCTAAAGAGCAGAAGATACTTAGGAGAAGTGCACCACCGAAGGATACTGGAGACGAAGACAACAACGAGGAGAAAGACGAAGTAGTGAAGAAGGTCTTTATCCCTGTCACATCGATCTTCCATGACCTGACGATCGAGCGAGGCAGTCACGAATTTGTCTCACAGGATCCTGCCCTACTTGATCGATTCAAGGAGAAGTACATCCCCAAGCAGGAAGGGATGAAGTACTATCCTTACGACCGCTTCAGCAGCTCTACCATATCCAATACCGTGGGCGTAGAGCTGATGGAGGGCTTCCATAAGTGGGCGAAGATGGGCATCAGCGCTTTTGCCTCCTTCGACTACCAGATCAATAAGCAGCCACTCATCCTGCCTGAGGATGCTGAGCGACTGGATCTCCCTTACGAGGAGCAGGGGTCCAAGCTCCACTCCACCCTCGTCGGCGGGAGAATCAAGAGCGACTCCTTTAAGCATCTGAAGTGGTATGTGCAGGGACATGTGGGGATCGAGGGCTATCGCGCCGGGGAGATCGATGTGAGGGGTAACGTGGATCTGAGGATGAAGCTGCTCAAGCGGGACGTGATCCTGAGTGGGAATGGACTCTTTCTCAATACGGTGCCGCCTTACTTTTTGGAGCACTTCAAGAGCACATTCCATGCCTGGGACAGGGATCTGAAGAATACTCAGCGGCTGAGACTCGGAGCTGACCTCACTATCCCTGCGACAGAGTCCCACCTCTTTGTACGTGCGGAGACGATCCAGCAGCCCTACCAGGTCGACTCTGTGTCCTTTCAGCCGATCCAGCATGAGGGCAACGTCAGAGTGATCAGTGCCGGCTTCGACCAAGCACTGCGGTGGAGGTTTGTCAATCTCGAGACCTCCTTCGTCTGGCAGAGCAGTAGCGACAGCTACGTGACCCCGATGCCGGAGTTTGCTGCGTATGCCAATCTCTACTTCAGCGGACTCATTGCCAAGGTGATGACTCTGCAGGTGGGTGTGGATGCCAAGTGGCACAGCAAGTATATGGCGCCCTACTACGAGCCGACGACGCAGATGTTTACACCACAGGATAAGATCCTTATCGGGGGGGATGCTCCGATGATGACGGCGTATGCCAATTTTCATCTCAAGCGCGCACGCGTCTTCGTGAGATATTATAATGTCGGTGCACAGCTATTTAAGCCCAATCACTTTACCATGCCCTACTACCCAACCTACCCCTCTCAGGTACAGTTTGGAGTGGTCGTGGACCTGAAGAATTGATGCCTGAGTATGAAGGTCAGTAGATCCTATAGGGCTGTGATTGTGGGGCTGGTGGTGATCCTCGGAGTACTCCTTGTCATACTCCTTCGCCCCGGAAAGTCTCGTCAGGAGACTCTTGGCCCGCTCGATCAGCAGGCGCAAGTCCCTACGGGGGACAGTCTTCATCCGCTGCGGATAGCGGTGGTGATGGAGCCGGGGCTCTTTGAGATCGATGACGAGGGAGAGATCTCCGGGAGCCTACCTGCAGTAGCAGACAGGCTGCTAACCGGTATCAGCTATATCTGGGTGCCGGTGTCAGAGAAGAGCCTCGGGACAGATCTGCTGAGGGAGAAGAGGGTCGATATACTTGCGACTCAGCAAGCCTTTACTGATCTCACGGAGAGCTCCGGCCTCCTCACGACAGAGCCCATTAGTAGCTCCCACTATGCACTGATGAGCCGGCAGGATAGTCTCTCCTGGGGCGATGTGCTGAGTGGTCCCAGTCCGGTAGAGGTCTACTACTCTGCCGAGGATAAGGAGGCACAGCTGATCCTACAAAACCTCCACGATATCTCCTATACGGCCATCCGACCAAGCGAGATCGATCTACCGCCTCTCGAGATGATGCTGGAGATGGTAAAGGGGAAGATCTACTTCGCGGTAGTGAAGCATAACCTCGCCAAGGAGATGGCAGAGCGCTTCCCGCAGATCCGCGTGGTTACCGACATATCGCTGGAGGCACCTCAGGTATGGCTCCTCAGGTCCGATGCAGAGAGCTTGAGAGACACCCTCAATCAGAGGATCCGCAAGACAGATACGACAGAATAACAGTACGTAAGATAGAAATATGACCAAGCAAGAGTCACAGATAGACTCCTTTTATGACTTTGGACTTCACCCCGATGTCGAGGATGCTGTGGATACGATGAACTATGGCAAGCCCTCGCCGGTACAGGCTGCGACGATCCCCCTTATCATGGACGGTGAGGATATCATCGCCTGTGCCCAGACCGGTACGGGCAAGACTGCTGCCTATCTCCTCCCGATCCTGAGCGAACTAGCCTACGGGGATTACCCAAAGGATCACGTCAATTGCGTCATTATGGCGCCGACGAGAGAGCTAGCACAGCAGATCGACCGGCAGATCGACGGCTTTGCTTATTACGTGAAAGTGAATGCTCAGCCTATCTACGGAGGGACCGACGGCATAGAGTATGAGCAGCAGCGCAGAGCGCTGGCCAAGGGTGCTGATATCATTGTTGCCACCCCCGGGCGTCTGCTGTCCCATATTGATATGAACTCAGTCGACCTCTCTCAGGTGAGTTTCTTCATCCTGGATGAGGCAGACCGGATGCTGGATATGGGCTTCCTTTGCCCGTAAGATTATGCGTCGGCCAAAGGAGGTCAATATCGCCATCTCACGTCCACCGGAGAGCATCAGCCAGTCCGCTTTTATAGTGTCCGATGACGACAAGCTGTCACTACTGGTATCGTTGCTCAATGAGAAACGACCGGAGAGATGCATCGTCTTCCTCGCAGCGAAGAAGCGGGTCAAGGAGGCGGCTCGTATGCTGCGTATGCAGGGTCACACGGTCGAGCAGATGCACTCCGACCTGAGCCAGGAGGAGCGCAATGAGGTAATGCACCGCTTCCGGAATGGTCACGCTAGTGTCATTGTGGCGACAGACATCCTCTCGCGCGGCATTGACATCGATAATATTGAGCTGATCATCAACTTCGACGTGCCATCCGACCCGGAGGACTATGTCCACCGAATTGGTCGCACATCGCGCGGAGACAACTTGGGAGGCTCAGCGGTCACCTTTGTCTCCCCGTGGGATAAGGACTCATTTGCCAGGATAGAGAAGTTCCTCGGCTACAAGCTCAAGCGACCGGACTTTCCGGCAGACTTTAAGCCCGGTAAGCCCCGCTCCTCAGAGGATAGAGGACGAAGTCGCTCCGGCAGACGAGGAGGATCCCCTCGTGGTCGAGGTGGCAGAAGATCCGGTAACCGACCTAAGAAATAAGACAATATGAAGATAGACTTTGCTAAAGAAGACCTCGCCAAGCTACAGGACTTCCTCTCCGTACCACGCCGTATCACACTCTTGGGGCATGTCTCACCGGATGGTGACGCTGTAGGGTCCACACTCGGCTTTGCCTCACTCCTTCGGACACTAGGACACGCTGCCACGGTGGTCTACCCGACGGCTTACTCAGATAGCTTTGCCTTCCTTCCCGGAGCATCGGAGGCACTGATTGCTAAGGATAAACCCAAGGAGGCTCTCCAAGCGATACGTGAGGCGGAGGGGCTCTTCTGCCTTGACTTCAATGAGACGAAGCGGGTCGAGCAACTGACCGCCCCGCTGGAAGAGTCTGATGCACTCAAGCTTCTGATCGATCACCATCCCTACCCCTCCGACTTTGCAGACCTCTCATTCTCCTATCCCGACAGATCCTCCACCTGCCTGATTGTCTATGAGCTGATCCGTGCGATGGGATGGAGAGACCGGCTGTCCACGGAGGCAGCCACGGCCATATACACGGGTATGATGACTGATACGGGGAACTTTGCCTACAACTCTGAGGACCCCGAGATCTATCAGGTCATCTCAGAGCTGCTCGAGATGGGAGTGCGTAAGGATGCCGTATACGACGCAATCAATAGGAGCTTTACCATCGATAAGTTGCGTCTTACAGCGCACTTGATGGCTGATAAGCTCACCATTTTCCCTCAGTACAAGACTGCGATCATCACCCTGAGTATGGCCGATAAGGGAAAGTACAATTACCAGACCGGGGACGTGGAGGGGCTGGTGAACGATCCCCTTGCGGCAAAGGAAATCGAATTCTCGATCCTGATCCATGAGATGCCGAAGTACACCAAGATCTCCATGCGGAGCAAGGGAAGCTTTGCCGTAAATGAATTTGCCACCAAGTTCTTCAACGGCGGTGGGCATACCAATGCGGCAGGGGCTGAAGTCTGCGACACCCTATCCAATACTTATAAGTTAGTCGAGACAGCAGTACGAATACTCCATCCTTGATGCTCTCTTCACTCTTCCCCGGGGAGACACTGCCTAATGGCGATCTCCCGATCATCGCCGGACCCTGCAGCATTGAGTCTCAGGAGCAGATCTATGAGACCATGCGCCGACTAAAGGAGTGCGGGATCGGGATGGTTCGTGCTGGCGCTTGGAAGCCTCGGACACGACCGGGTGCCTTCGAGGGTGTTGGGGAGATCGGACTTCGGTGGATGCGCGAGGCCGCTGACGAGATTGGGCTCAAAGTGGGGACGGAGGTTTGCCTACCTGAGCATGCTCGGATAGCACTTAGGTATAAGTGTGACTTCGTCTGGCTCGGTGCCCGTACCACAGGATCCCCCTTCGTAGTGGAGGAGATAGCAAAAGTCCTCGACAGCAGCGACCTGACCGTGCTTGTCAAGAATCCCATAGCACCTGACTTCCAGCTGTGGCAAGGGGCAGTCGAGCGACTACAGCGCCATCACCTGACGAGGATAGGACTAATCCTGAGAGGATTCACTACTGTGGCGGGAGGACTGCTCCGTAACGATCCCTTGTGGGAGGCGGTAGATCGCTTTAAGTCTCACAATCCGGAGCTCCCGATCTTCTGTGACCCTAGTCACATCTCTGGAGACCGTCGTCTACTGAGAGAGATTATTGAGGAGGCGCAGCGTAGAGACTATGATGGGCTCTTCATTGAGAGTCACTACCACCCGGAGACGGCCCTGACAGACGCAGCTCAGCAGATCATCCCGGAGGAGATAAGCACTTTCCTTCACAGCGAGTCCACCTATGGTGACTGCGCCCTCACCGCCTACAGGCAGCAGGTAGATAAGGTCGACAGTGACCTCATCCATCTTCTCTCTATGAGATCCGAATTGACCACAGAGATAGGTGCGTGGAAGGCAACTCATCACCTCACGCCCCTACAGTCAGCACGGCTCGAGACGATGATCCATCACCACAAGCGTCAGGCCGAGCTCTACGGGATATCACCTGACATGGTGGAGGACCTCTTCCGCATCATCCATGACTACTCACTCACCGATCAGATCAAGCGACTTAAGAATGAAAATCACTCAGACAAGGATTGACCTTACCGACCTCCTCTTCCGTGCCGGCCATGGTGTGGAGGAGAGGGAGAAAGTAGCCGGTAATACATTCAGCGTCTCCCTCTCTGTCTGGCCTACAGAGCACTCCGCTATGATGAGTGACAACGTGGGAGAGACGATCAGCTACGCTGATCTCTACGATCTGGTACGACGTGTAATGATAGAGGAGCGCCCCTCTGACCTCTTAGAGCATGTGGCCTATAGGATCCTGCAGGAGCTGGAGACAGCGTCACTCTCAATCAATCGGGCCTCCGTCTCGATCACCAAGGTCCAGCCCCCGATCAAGGGTTTCCGCGGGGATGGCGCTACCTTCTCTGCCGAAGCGACCTTCTGACGATGCCTCGCGTCTCCATTGTCATCCCGGTGTACAATACTTCTCGATTTCTCGAGGAGTGCATCAGGAGTGTCGTGCATCAGGACTTCACTGACTGGCACGCCATCCTCGTCGACGATGGCTCCACCGATGGTAGCGGGACGATCTGTGACCAATATGCGGCGACCGATCCTCGGATAGAGGTGCTGCACCAGTCCAATCAAGGGCTCAGCGTTGCTCGAAATAATGGTCTGGCAAGGGCTCAGGGGGAGTTTGTCCTCTTCTTAGACAGCGACGACTTCTGGCTACGGCAGGATACGCTCACCACGCTTCTTGACGCTATGGATAGCCATCCGAAGTGCGACTTTATCGGGTTCAATTGGGTCTACTATTTCTCTAAGGAAAAGCAGAGCCGCTGGACGGACTTCGGCGACTACGTCCCGGAGGTAGTCAGTGGCGAGGAGGCACTGAGGAGCATCCTCCGGTCAGGAGACACCCCCATGAGTGCCTGCATCAAGATTCTCCGCCGAGACTTCCTCATCAAGAGTGAGCTATCCTTCATCCCGGGGATCACCTCAGAGGACATCCCGTGGTTTATGCGCCTTCTCTGTCATGCAGAGGGCAGTCTTTTCCTCCACGACTACCTCTATGGCTACCGGCAGGAGGTGGACGGCTCCATCACAAGGGAGTACTCCCCGAGACGCTTCCACGACCTCGTCTTCATCATCGAGGACGGGCTTCAGCTCGCTGACAGCCAGTCCTCACTGGGAATGCGAGAGGCACTCCTCTCCTTCTATGCCACAGAGTACTGCATCCTGCTCAGCCATATGGATGTACTCACTAAGGCAGAAAGGCAGAGCATGAAGCACTGGATGAGGAAACACCAATACCTCATGAGCTACGACCAAAGCCCTAAGGTCCGTCTCGCTCACCGAGCCTGGCGGCTCACCGGACTGAGGGGTCTGGAGCTGCTTCTTCGCCTCCGTAAAAGGCTGGTCCGTTAGTCATAGTATTTCACGATATGATCCTGAAACACCTTTCGCTCACGAACTTCAAGAATATCGAGAGCTGCGATCTGACCTTCTCCGACAAGCTCAATTGCATCATCGGCAATAACGGCATGGGGAAGACAAACCTCATGGACAGCATCTACTACCTCTCCTTCACCAAGTCGCACCTTCACGTGCCTGACCAGATGGTGATCCGGAAGGGGGAGACCTATGCTATCCTCCAAGGAGGGTATCAGATGGGTGAGGACGAGGTGGCGATCAATATCGGCATCACCACGGAAAAGCCCAAGGTGATCAAGCGGAATCGCAAGCGCTACGACCGCATCACCGATCACATAGGGCAGCTACCGGTCGTGATGATCGCTCCCTCCGACATAGACCTGATACGAGGCGGTAGCGTGGAGCGGCGAAAGTTTATGAACCAGCTCATCTCCCAGGAGTCTAATCCCTACCTTACATCAGTGATGCACTACGACAAACTCCTCGGGCAACGTAATGCGCTCCTAAAGAATAAAGGCTTCCTCGACCTCCCTACCCTCAATATTCTAGACCACCAGATGGCTGGTGAGGCTGAGACAATCGTCAGGCACAGAGCCGACTGGACTGAGCGGATGAAGCCTATCTTCCTCTCCTACTACAGCTACATCACGGAGTCGAGAGACTCGGTGGACATCCGGTATCAGCCCTCACTCACGACAGACCACCTTCCCTCTGCCGAGGACTTCATGGAGGCGTGGCAGGCGACCCGACAGGCGGATCTCTATATGGGCTATACCACTGTCGGTCCGCACAAGGACGACCTGGAGATGCTACTGGAGGAGACGCTGATCCGCAAGATCGGCTCTCAGGGGCAGTGCAAGAGCTATATGATCGCGCTCAAGTTTGCACAGTTCAAGATCCTCTCCACACTCTACCCCAATAATAGTCCGATCCTGCTACTGGACGATGTCTTCGACAAGCTTGACGAAGAGCGAGTCGATAGGATCGTCCACCTCGTGGCCGGGGAGGACTTTGGGCAGATCTTTATGACCGATACCAATAGGAAATACCTAGATCAGATCATCGCCCAGGTGCCGGACACAGAGTATACCATCGTCCGGGTGGAGGACGGGGTCTCTACAGTACTCTGAGAGGGTTATGCGCATCTATAGGTCGGAGACACTGGGTAGGATACTTCAGGAGATGAGAGAGGGGAATAAGCCCTCCCTCTTCACCGACCTAGAGCGACACCGAGCATTCCTCGAGCAGTGGCAGTCTCTGCCGGGGTTCAGGCTGCGACGGATCCGACCTGTCTTTACCTTCGACGAGAGCAAGTCCACCATAATCATCCACTGCTCCTCCAGTGTAGCACTTAATCTCCTTCGCCGAGAGCGCCCCACCATTGAGCAGCACTTCCGACCGCTGATGGATCGGTACAAGCTCGACACCCTCTCGATAATACTCCAGGACAGCGGCCAATAGTAACGAGAGACCATCCATACAAGTCTCTATTACTCAGATCGCAACTTATCATTGGGGCAGGATAAGCAAGGCTTATGAGAGGATAGAAAGGACCCCAACCCTCTGACGTAATTCTATTAGCTTTTACAGATATTAGTAACGACTAATATACCTATAAAAGGTTACGTGCTGATTCTGATGCGATTGTCTGACAACGAATGACTCCTTGGCGCTCTTTGTAGCGGAAATGAGCTATCTTTGCGGCCAAATAAAGCATATCAAATGGCAGAGATCACACAAAAAAGACACCAGACGGCAGAGGGCTACACAGCTGCCCTTCTCTCAGCATTTACATTCGGACTCATTCCCCTCTTCAGCGTCCCACTCCTCGCAGATGGGATGCCCACCTCTACGGTCCTTATGTACCGCTTCCTCTTTGCCACCCTAGCGATGAGCATCTATGTTCTGGTTCGTGGGTCATCCCTCCGCATCACGAGACAGCAGTTCGTCTGGTTACTTCTTCTCAGCTTTCTCTACTTTGCCACGGCACACCTGCTCCTCACCGGATACGAGTTTATCTCCTCCGGTATGGCAACTGTGCTTCACTTCACCTATCCTATATTCGTCGCCCTCCTTATGCTGCTGATCTTCCACGTCCGGCTCAGCAAGAGAGGCATGATGGCGATCATGGCAGCCGTGGCCGGTGTCTCTCTCGTCAGTGGGGTCACCTCCTCAGAGCCCATCAATCCCGAGGGACCTGCTCTGGTGATCACGAGTGGATTCCTATACGCCGTCTACATCATCACGGTCAACAAGAGTGTGGCCCGGACGCTGAGCCACGAGGCGCTTACCTTCTACATCCTGCTGATCACCACGATCTTCCTCTCCCTCTACTGCATTGCGGACGACAAGATGGTGCTACCTGCCTCGGCGATGGACTGGACCAACTTAGTGCTGCTGGGTGTCCTATCCACCACGATCTCCAATATCACGCTGGTCAAGGCAATAGATCTCATAGGCTCCACACCGACTGCAGTGATGGGTGCGCTGGAGCCTATGACGGCAGTCATGGTCGGGGTGATTGCCTTTGGCGAAGTGCTGACACCTATCCGCATCCTCGGGATACTGATGATCCTCGTGGCAGTGGTGCTTCTGACCACAGATAAGAGCAAGTAAAATAGTACCTTTGCTCGAAACTGTCACAGAAGGGACGACGGGCTCACTATTAGGACTGCATGAAGGCTAACGGTCACCACTTTCTCTCCTATCCTTACCGCACGTGGATCACACTGTCGATCCTCGTGGGACTTCTCGTCACCGGGTGTGGTGTCCACCGGCGGAGCATCACCCCTGAGGAGGTGGCAAAGGTGGCGGCAGCGAGAGACTCCCTCCCGGCGAGGAAGGAGACCCCTAAGGTAGCCACCGACTCCATACCCTCTGACTCCCTCGAGACAGTAACGGCACTGAGGGACAGCCTCGACCGTACGACAGAGCCAGCCGACTCTATCCTGAGAGAAAAGCAGAGCGAAGGGATCGGAGATACCATCCCAACAGACAGTCTCCAGAGGGATAGTGTTGTGCCGGACAGTCTGCTGAGTGAGCTCAAGGCTCCGATGGACTTCACCTCCAATGACTCCATTGCGATCTACCCCAAGCGCAATATTGTGCGTATGTACGGTGAGGGGACGATCAATTACGGAGACAATAAGATCACAGGAGACTTCATGGAGATGAAGACCGACTCTGGAACCATCTTCTCAACCTACATCGACTATCCCGACTCCCTCCAGAAGGAGCGACACTACGCCAAGATCACCACAGGTCAGGACGAGTACGAGGCGAAGTCGATGCGGTACAACGTGAAGACGCAGCGTGGCTACATCACCGACGTGATCACGAAGCAGGGCGAGGGCTATGTGGTGGCTCAGAAGACCAAGCGTATGGAGAACTCTGACCTCTACATGAAGGACGGCAAGTACTCCACCTGCGACAACCACGAGCACCCCCACTACTACATCGCCATGACGGAGGCTAAGGTCCGCCCCGCCAAGGATTTGGTCTCCGGACCGGTCTATCTCGTCGTGGCTGACGTACCGCTGCCGATAGGTCTGCCCTTCGCTTTCTTTCCCTTCACCACCAAGCGCTCATCCGGACTCCTCATGCCGACTTACGGAGAGGAGGGCGACCGAGGATTTTACCTACGCAACGGCGGATATTACCTGGCACTCAATGACCATGTAGACCTCGAGCTGACAGGAGATCTCTACACCAAGGGCTCGTGGGGGCTTACTGGACGATCCACCTACCGCCGGCGTTACCGACACAGCGGATCTGTCAACGCCTCCTACCTCAAGACGAAGCGCGGTGACCGCATCGCCGGGGATTACTCCGAGAGCACAGACTTCCGCATCGCCTGGTCTCACCAGCAAGACCCTAAGGCTGATCCCTACAGGACCTTCTCTGCCAACGTCAATTTCTCCACCTCTTCCTACAACCACAACGACCTCAACGCGCTCTACAATCAGGCGATGATGGGTCAGAATACGAAGAGCTCCTCGATCAGCTTCTCCAGAAGGTTCCCCAATAGTCCCTGGTCCATCACCGGATCAGTCGACATCACGCAACGCTCTCAGGACAGTACGGTGGCGGTGACACTGCCCAACCTCTCCTGGTCGGCAAGCAGGATCTTCCCATTTAAGCGGAAAAAGGCTGTCGGCAAGGAGCGCTGGTACGAGAAGATCTCCCTCTCCTACTCCGGTCAGTTGCGAAACTCGATCACCACGAAGGAGAATGAGCTCTTCAAGAAGAATATCATCAAGGACTGGCGCAATGGTGTCAACCATTCCATCCCGGTGAGCGCCTCCTTTGACCTCTTCAATTACTTCAAGGTTACACCATCCGTGAGCTACAACGAGCGATGGTACAGCTCCCGGGTAACCCAAGCCTACGATCCCGAGAAGGACAAAATCGTTCCCGTGGATACCACTTATGGCTTCAATCGAGTGTATGACTTCCGCGCATCACTGGCTCTCTCGACGACCGTCTACGGATTTTTCAAGCCCATGTCCTGGGTTCCGTGGGCGGGGAAGAATGTAGAGATGATCCGTCACCGCATGGAGCCCTCGATCTCGCTCAATTACCAGCCAGACTTCGCCGACCCGAAGTTTGGCTACTGGGAGCATCTGCAGTACATCAGTCGCGACGGTCGACAGCTGGATAGGTGGTACAGTCCCTATGACGGGCAGCTATTCGGCGTCCCGGGTCGTGGGAAGAGCGGTAGCGTTAGTCTCTCCGTGAGCAATAACGTAGAGGCAAAGCTGGCAGCTAAGAGCGACAGCGTCCAGGCTCGGAAGATCAGTCTGATCGATAACCTCTCCTTCTCCACCTCCTACAACTTTGCCGCCGACTCCTTCAGGTGGAGCGACTTCCAGGCTAATATTGCCCTCCGCTTTACTAAGGACTTTACGCTGAGGCTGGGTGGCTCCTTTGACCCATACATCTGGGACTATTATGAGTATGACGGAAAGGTAGTACCCTACCGAGTCGATAAGCTTCGCATTGCTGCGGGGAAAGGGATCGGCTGGTTCCGCGGTACATCAACAAGCTTCTCCTACAACCTCAATCCGACGACCCTCAGAGAATTACTGGGTAAGGTAGGACTAAGGCGTAAGGACGAGAAGGAGGGAGATGATGACTCCGACAACTCCACCGGTACCGAGCAGCGCCCACGGGGAGGATCCGGCAACTCTCCGGATGGCGGTAGCGGAGGCTCACTCTTCTCCTCCGGACAGAGCGATCTCGAGTACGATGCCTACGGCTACAGTAAGAATGTGATCGACTGGAATCTGGGCTTCAATTATAGCCTCACCATGGGTCAGGGCCCCTTCGATCCGAAGATCCGCGAGTTCACCTACAAGTTCTCTCAGGATCTCAGCTTCAATGGGAACCTCAGTGTGACGAAGAATTGGCACTTCAACTTCTCCGCCAACTACAATTTCCAGCTGAATAAGATCACTAATATGTCGTGCAACCTACAGCGCGACCTCCACTGCTGGTCAATGCGTGCCAGCTTCATCCCGGTGGGACCGTACAAGTCCTACAACTTCTCCATTGCCGTCGACGCCTCTCTCCTCCAGGATCTGAAGTATCAGGAGAGCAGCCATCCCCAGCGGACCAATCCCTGGTATTACTGATCCGACACCACGTCGCTTAAGTTCGGAAGGCACCCCCCCTCACTGCCCTACAAGAACCATCGCATAGACAAAAGCATATCCCACTCTGATGAGTAGGATATGCCTTGATCTTAACTAACTAAACCGTCTTAACAAAAGAGTGCGCAGGAAGAGAGTCGAACTCTCACCCACATACGTGGACTACCCCCTCAAAGTAGCGCGTCTACCAATTCCGCCACCTGCGCATTGTGAATGCAAAGGTAAGAAGACTTTCCGTTTTTTCCAATACCATCCCGGTCCCAATTTGCATTCCCGAGCTAACGAAATCTACATCAGCCTAAAAGTCAATCATTAACCCAACGAAATAAAATAAGCGACGACACACCTAGATGTGTCGTCAGTCGGGAATCCGGGTGATGGCATCGTCGAGGAGAGCAAAGAGATCGGACTTAGTCTGAGCACGCAGGATCGCCACACGCTGCTGCTTAAAGTCCGGGATGCCCTTTAGTAAAGGCGTGATCGCAAGGTGGCGTCGCATATGGATGATCCCTCGCAGCTCGTCTCCGATGCGCTCGATATTCTCCTCGGCGAGCTGCTTGAGGCAGTCGAGGTACCACTCCTTGGGGTGCTGCGGCTTAGGCTCGCCGTGGCGCATCGCCCGAATCTCCTCAAAGACCCACGGCTGTCCGATCGCTCCGCGACCCACCATGACGGCATCAACACCGGTCTCCTCAAATCTCCGGTGAGCCGTCTCGCCATCCGTCACATCCCCATTGCCGATGATCGGGATGGTCATGCGCGGATCTGCCTTCACCGCCCGGATCAGGGACCAGTCCGCATCACCCTTGTACATCTGTGAACGGGTGCGTCCGTGGATCGTCAGGGCGGCGATGCCACAGTCCTGGAGCTTGGGCGCCAGGTCGGTTATGATGAGGTCGTTCTTGTCCCAGCCGAGGCGTGTCTTCACCGTCACCGGCAGGGAGACCGCCTGCACGACCGCACGGGTGATCTCGAGGAGCCGGGGCACATCGCGCAGGAGACCTGAGCCGGCACCCTTGCCTGCCACCTTCTTCACCGGGCAGCCAAAGTTGATATCTATCAAGTCCGGTCCCGCATCGGCAGCGATCCTTGCCGCCTCTGCCATCGTCTCCGCATCCCGCCCGTAGATCTGTATCGCCACCGGTCGCTCATCCTCGTAGAGCTCCATCTTGCGCATCGTGCTGGGTATGTCCCGCACGATCGCATCGGCATTGACAAACTCTGAGTAGACGAGAGCCGCCCCCATACGGTGACACATCCGGCGGAAGGGGTGATCGGTCACATCCTCCATCGGTGCCAGCACCACCGGGCGCTCTCCTACGTCTATCGTCCCGATCCTCACGCCTCTGTAGCTATGCTCTCCAGGTCGGTGGCGCGGAAGTGCTCCCGGGCGTAGTCCAGGGTGAGGTGAAAGGTCCGCTTGCGCGTGGAGGGTAGCTCAAACATCGCATCGGTCATGATGCCCTCGAAGATACTCCTCAGACCACGAGCCCCAACGCCGAAGTCAACTGCCTTCTGCACAATAAAGTCATACACCTCGTCATCGATCGTCAGCTTGATGCCGTCCATGGCAAAGAGCTTGGTGTACTGCTTGGCGATAGCATTCCTCGGCTCCGTCAGGATCTGCCTCAGTGCCTCGGGACTCAGAGGAGTAAGGTAGGTGAGTATCGGGAGACGTCCGATCAGCTCAGGGATCAGCCCATAGCTCCGGAGGTCTGCCGGGGTGACGTACTTCAGCAGATCATCTCCCTGCTCCCGCTTCTTCCCCCGTGTGGCGCTGGCATAGCCGACAGTGTGGGTATTCATCCGCTGTGCGATCTTCCGCTCGATGCCCTCGAAGGCACCACCACATATATAGAGGATATTCTCCGTATTCACCACCACCATCTCAGCATCGGGGTGCTTGCGTCCTCCCTTGGGCGGGACATTGACATCCTCGCCCTCGAGGAGCTTTAGGAGCCCCTGCTGGACACCCTCACCACCCACATCCCGGGTGATGGAAGGATTGTCGCTCTTACGAGCGAGCTTATCGATCTCGTCGATAAAGACGATCCCGCGCTCAGCCAACTTGACATCGTAGTCGGCCGCCTGCAGGAGTCGCGTCAGGATGCTCTCAATGTCCTCGCCGACGTAGCCTGCCTGAGTAAAGACAGTTGCATCCACGATGGTAAAGGGGACCTTGAGCATCCGTGCGATGGTGCGGGCAAGGAGCGTCTTGCCGGTACCTGTGGGCCCGACGACGATCATATTACTCTTGTCGAGCTCCACCTCATCCAGCTCCTTATCATCCACCTTAGCCTCCTCACCATTACCGAGGATACCCCGGCTGTAGAGCCGCTTGTAGTGGTTGTACACCGCTACGGCAAGGCTTCGCTTGGCAGCCTCCTGACCGATCACATACTTATCCAGATAGTCGACGATCTCGGTAGGCTTGGGGAGCTTGTCGAAGGTGGGCGCCGTGTACTTCTCATGCACCGCATCGGTCTTCTGAGACGCCTGGAGCGCTTTGTAGACCGCCTCGGCACACTCGTTGCAGAGGTAGCCGACAGGACCGCGCGCCACGAAGTCGACCATACTCTCCGGTCGACCGCAGACGCTGCAGAAGTGCTCGTCGCCAAACATCCAGTCGTCGTCACCTCCCAGGTCAGTCTCCTTAGAAGTCGGTTTCTTACGCTTTGCCATTACTTCTGCTCCTTAGCCTTAGTGAGTACCTTATCCACGAGTCCGTACTCCATTGCCTCCTTAGCACGAAGCCAGTGGTCGCGGTCGGAGTCCTTCTCGATCTGCTCGACCGTCTGACCGGTATGCTTGGCGAGGATCTCGTAAAGCTCCTGCTTCACCTTCAGGATCTCGCGAACCGTGATCTCCATGTCGGAGGCCTGACCCTGAGCACCGCCGAGCGGCTGATGGATCATCACGCGAGAGTGCGGGAGGGCAAAGCGCTTCCCCTTAGTCCCCGCCACGAGGATGATCGATGCCATACTGGCAGCCATGCCGGTGGCGATGGTGCTGACGTTGCAGTCGATGTACTGCATCGTGTCGTAGATCCCGTAGCCGGCATAGACCGATCCGCCGGGGCTATTGATGTAGATGGAGATGTCCTTGCCCGGGTCGCTCGACTCGAGGAAGAGTAGCTGCGCCTGGATTACATTGGCGACATAGTCGTCGATGGCGGAGCCGAGGAAGATGATCCGGTCCATCATCAGTCGGCTGAAGACGTCCATCTGGGCGATGTTGAGCTGCCGCTCCTCGATGATGGTGGGATTGACATAGCCTCGGGAGGCTTCGGAATTAAACTTCGTATACTGATCCAGCGCCAGCGAGTTCATCCCAAGGTGCTTCGTGGCGTATCTCTGAAATTCGTCTGAGTAATTGCTCATAAAATAGTCGTATAAATTGATTGCCAAGAAAAGTGTGGCAAAAACCAAGCCAAGACACTCATCGGCACAGCAAAGGTACGAAAAAGTGCCCCCCTCTTTTTTGGTCCCCTTTAGACATTTCTCTATTACCGGTATTAGGTAACCCTATTAGCGGTAATAGTGCTCACTAATACCGGTAAAAGAATCATCGTAGTCCGGGTGCCCATTTTTGGTACCTTTGTGAGAGAAATAAATGACTCAGTAACGATCGCCATGAGTGAAGTAAATGGTAATGGAGCCCGGCTGGTAGAGCGTATCGATCAGCTGATACGAGAGCTGACCGAGATACGCGATGAGGTGACGGCTCTCTCAGAGTCCTCATCTGAGACGCCCGTCGACCCCACTATCGAGGAGGTGACAGAGGAGGCTACATCCCCGGAGAGCGACGAGACAACACCCATAGTGGTGGATGAGGAGCTGGAGGAGAAGGTGCCGGAGCTAACTCTGGAGACAGCCTTTGAGCCGATGGTCGACTTCCACACCGCCGGACAGCTGTCGGTGGCGGACTCTTTCTTCTTTGCTAATGAGCTCTTCGGTGGCAATCGTCCCGAGCTCAATAGAGTACTCGGCGAGATCGATCGACTGAGCTCCGTCTCTCAGATGCGACACTACCTCACAGAGACCCTTGATCTGAATGTAGAGTCAGATGAGGGGAAGCGCTTCTACGACTTTGTCCTCTCCTGCTCTACCCGCCGGTAGTCTGTCATGAGTACGCCGCTGACCATCATCCCCACTCCGGTGGGCAATCTCGAGGATATGACCTACAGGGCGGTCCGTCTCCTCCGGGAGGCGGATCTGATCCTGGCGGAGGACACCCGCACATCGGCGACCCTGCTGCGAGAGTATGGCATCGAGACACCGATGATCAGCTATCATATATTCAATGAGCATAAGATCGTCGAGCGGGTGACGGAGGAGATCTCTCAGGGGCGCCGGGTGTGCCTGATCTCCGATGCCGGCACGCCGGGGATCTCTGACCCGGGGTTTCTCCTCGTCCGCTCCTGTGTGGAGGCGGGCATCGAGGTGAGCTGCCTGCCGGGAGCCACCGCTGTGATTCCTGCCGTCGTCGCCTCAGGACTGCCGTGCGATCGCTTTGTCTTCGAGGGCTTTTTGCCACACAAGAAGGGACGCCTCACCAGACTGCGGGCACTCGAGCAGCGGGAGGAGACTACGATATTCTACGAGGCTCCTACACGTATCGTCAGGCTGCTCGAGGAGATCGGTGAGCTATATGGCGATACACGTCGCGTAGTCCTCGCTCGAGAGATCTCCAAGCGATACGAGGAGTACCTACGGGGGATCCCGTCCGAGTTGCTGCAACACTTTGCCACTGAGGGTCCTAAGGGGGAGATGGTCCTGGTGGTGGAGGGGTTGCCGAAAGGGGAGAAGGTGCACAAGAATAAATTTCGATAATTTTGTAGCGGAGTTCAATAGTGATCTCCGAGATAGAAACTAAGTAAGAAAACAATAGAAGAGTATGATCAGATCATTTGTCAAGACCATAGCAGGGGTCTCTGTGGCTCTCTCGCTTATGGTGGCCGGCTGTACCGGCAATAAGGGATCCAGCTACGACAAGCTGAAGACCAGCTATGACTCGCTGCTCATGCAGAGTGACAAGAATCAGGCTGATCTCAATGAAGCCATCGGCATCATCAACGAGGTGGAGAGCAATCTCAGTCAGATCGCAGATGCCGAGCACCGCGTGCAGGCAGATGCCCTCAAGGGCGAGCTCAATCAGTCTCAGAAGCAGCAAATCATGGATGAGATCTCGCTGCTCCGTCAGACCCTGCAGGAGAATAAGCAAAACCTTGCTCAGCAGCAGGAGAAGCTCAAGCGCAGCGGTATCAATATCGCTGCACTGAATAAGAAGATCGACCTCCTCAGCAGTCAGATCGCAGAGAAGGACCAGATGATCCAGTCTCTCCAGGCTGACCTCGAGAGTGCGAGGGGTATGATCGCCCGTCAGGACAGTCTCATCACTGAGCAGACCGAGAAGGGTGCCGTAAATGAGGCAACCATCGCGATCCAGAATAAGAAGCTCCAGGCTCAGGATGCAGCTCTCCATCAGGCCTACTACTGCTTCGGCACACTCAGCGAGCTGAAAGAGGAGAATATCATCAAGGGTGGTGGTCTCTTCTCTAAGGCAAAGGTACTTCCCGAGGGCTTCAATCAGGACTACTTCAAGCAGGTGGACACCCGCGACCTGACGACGATCGCGCTCTTTGCCGCCAAGGCACACCTGCGCACTCAGCACCCGGCCTCCTCGTACCACTTCGAGAAGGACGCAGATGGCAATCAGACACTTGTCATCGACAATCAGCAGGAGTTCTGGAGCCGAAGCAAGTATCTCGTCGTGGAGGTGGAGTGATCTCCGACCTTTCGATTTTTTTATCTGATATCTATTTTGAGACGAGGCGAGGAGCATTCTTTTTCCTTACCTCGTCTCTTGTTTTTCTAAGTAAACAAAGCCCCCTTATCTATGATCGTTAAGACGGTGCTGATCGACCTCGATGATACCCTCTGGGCGACGACCCGTAATAATCAGTCTGCCCTGCGTGAGGTGTATGAGGCACGCGAGTGGAGCCGGTGGATCGACTCCTTCGAGACCCTGCGAGATGTCTATCAGCCTATCAACGACCACCTCTGGCATCTCTATCGTATCGGTGAGATCACGAAGCCGGAGCTTACCGTGAGACGCTTCAAGGAGCCTCTTGAGCACTTTATGGGACCTCTCGATGAGTCTCTCATAGATGAGATAAATACACAATTCCTATCGCTTACCGCAACGAAGAAGGAGACGATCCCCGGTGCCATCGAGCTGCTGAAGGAGCTGCGCCGTCGCTATCGGATTGTGATCCTATCCAATGGCTTCATGGAGGTGCAGCATCGGAAGATGACCGCAGCGGGCATCCTACCCTACGTGGACTGCATCGTGCTGAGCGAGATGGCGGGGATCAATAAGCCAAGCAAGGCGATCTTTGACTACGCTCTCTCCCGCTCCCGGTCACGACGGTCGGAGACGGTGATGATCGGTGACGACTGGGAGTCGGACATACAGGGGGCAGACAATGCCGGACTGCCTGCGATATGGTTTAACCTCCGAGGCCAGGCTCGCCCGGACGAACCCCTTCGCGTACCACTCTATGAGGTGAGCGAACTGTCCGAGATACCGTCCCTGCTGAGGAGTTTTACTTCATTTGCTTGACAAGGATATGAATAGATTTTTACTTACACTCTTTTCCTCAATCTTCGCAGTCGGTGTCTGCATGGGACAGGAGGGCTATCAGCTCGTGTGGGAGGAGGACTTTGTGTCGGAGACCCCGGACAGCACTCTGTGGAGTATGGTGCCGGCGCAGCCCTACGACTGGGCTCGCCATATGACATCGGAGCATCCCGAGCTCATCGAGATCTCGGATGGTACGCTGAAGCTCAGGGCCGACTATGATCGGTCCACAGGAACCTACGTAACCGCCGGGCTATGGGGTAAGGGCAAGCAGGAGATCCGGCTGGGACGCATCGATGTGCGTGCACGATTCGATAGCGGCCAGGGATTCTGGCCTGCCATCTGGATGCTGGGCTATTCTCCTGAGGTGTCGTGGCCGCACAATGGCGAGATAGATATCATGGAGCATCTCAATCAAGACTCCATAGTCTACCAGACGGTACACACTGCCCATACGGCAAGATCTAATCCCGATGGCGCAGGGAGCGGCAGCGTTATGTCGATCGATCCCGACGGGTATAACATCTATAGCGTGGTGATAGAGAGCGACAGGATCATGCTCTTAGTTAATGATCAACTCTGTCACACTTATGTCAGGAAACAGGGGGACGAAGAGCAGTTTCGTTATCCCCTTTACCTTATCCTCTCAGCTCAGATGGGGGGATCCTGGGTGGGCGAACCGGTACCGCCGGCGCATCCCCTCACGCTGGAGATAGACTACATCCGCCACTATATGCCCTTGGGTGCTGAGTAAGGTGGTCTCTGTGGGAAGACGGTACAAAATAGTACCTTTGTTGTGGTCCGAGCCGATCGGTTCGGACGACTACGTTTGGCAATTAGAACTATTAGGATAATAAAGAAAGACATGAGTAAGCTCGTTGGAAATCTGATCCCTCGCACCTTCTTCATCACAAAGGGCAGCGGGGAGTCTGACCTGGAGATGCATGCCGGGTCTTATCACATGGCCCTGCATGATGCCGGGATCTGTGACTTCAATATCATGACCTACTCGTCTGTCATCCCGGCCACGGCAGTCCTCACCACGATGGATGAGATCGACCTGCCTCCCTTTGGGTCCGAGATGAAGACGATCATGGCGGTGTCTCACGGTACACAGGACGAGTTTGTCTCCGCCGGGGTGGTTTACTCGTGGATGTACAGCGACGAGAATTTTGACCACAAGGTGGGAGGTCTCGTCTGCGAGGTGAGTGGTCGCTACCTGATCGAGGAGCTGGAGAGCCGTCTCACTCGCGTGATCACCGACCTGCACGACAAGACCTACTCGCAGTACTTCCTCGGAGAGCTCAATTTCGTCACCGAGGGCATCACTATCGAGAAGCGGTATGGCACGGCGCTCGCCGGGCTCTGCTTCATCGACTTTGAGCAGCCGGAGATCAAGGAGGCTAAGTAACTATCTGAATGAGTAATGGATCGAGACTGTCGGGACTTTGCAAGGAGTATCGGCGGGCTCGGTCTTTTGATACATACCTGAAATGTCGTACTTCAATCAACTGGCACAGCGCCGCCACAGCATACGCAAGTATAGCGCCGAGGAGATCGACCCTGATCTCCTGACCGATATCGTGGAGTGTGCACTCCAGGCACCCACCTCAAGGAATAGTCAGAGTGTTCGACTGATAGTCGTGGACGATCCCGAGACGATCCGGTCGCTGAGTGGCATAAGGGAGCATGGTTCCGCCTTCATGGCAGGTGCCTCGGTGGTGATCGCCGTCTGTGCTGATACCACCGTGACACGTCGTCCTCTCGCAGATACGGCAATAGCAGCATCGTACCTCCAGCTGGCAGCCACCTCCAACAACCTCGCGAGCTGCTGGTGCCATGTGGAGGATACGCCCGGTGCTGTCGACGAGACGGCTCAGGAGACTGTCCACAAGCTGCTGGATCTACCGGAGTCCTACCTCTGTCACTGCCTCATCGCCCTCGGGATCCCGGAGGATGCCGATCAGCTGGAGCCGGTGGAGCGCACCCTGCCGTGGGAGCATGTCTACGTCGGGCATTACTCGACCGAAGAGGAGAAAGAGTAACTGCGGTGACTACACCCCAAGAGACCCACACCTTTGCGATCATGGGAAGCGGCAATGTCGCCTCTCATCTCGCCCCCTCGCTTACTCGAGCCGGCTGGCGCTGTCGAGCTGTGTGGAGCCGCTCGGAGGAGCATGCCGCTGATCTGGCATCTAAAGTAGCAGCCGAGAGCACCTCCGACTGCGCTTATTTCTATCGCCTTCTGCAGGAAGATCCCTCAGTAGAGCTACTCCTACTATGCCTTACTGACGATGGTCTGTCGGATGTGGCAAAGAAACTCCCGTCTGATCTCTCGGCTACAGTGGTCCACACCTCCGGTAGCACTCCGATGAGCGTCCTCTCCGGGGTCCCTTCGTATGGGGTTCTCTACCCAGTGCAGACCTTCTCCAAGTCGAGGGCACTGGATATGTCTCAGGTTCCCCTACTCTTAGAGTGGAGCGACCCACAGGCGGAGAGTCTTCTTCGGGCGCTCGCTGATGCGCTCGGAAGCGAGGATGTGCGCCAAGTCACCTCAGAGGAGCGCGGAAGGCTCCACCTGGCGGCCTGCTTCGGCTGCAACTTTGTCAATCACCTGCTGGCTGTGGCGCAGGACCTACTGCGAGAGACACCGCTATCCCTAAGCGATATGCGTCCACTCATCGAGGAGACGATCTCCAAGGCGATGGCATCACACGATCCCGCCACACTACAGACCGGTCCGGCAATTCGGCACGATGAGTCCACACTACAGAGACATCAGGCTCTCCTAAATGGGGATCCCCGCCTGACCACACTCTATCAACTGATGACCCAATCCATCCAAGAGAGAGCAGAGAAATCATGAGCAAATTTTCCCAAGACCTGTCCGGCTTCAAGGCGGTCGTCTTCGATATCGATGGCGTCCTCTCCGGGAGGACTGTAGCGATGAATGATCGGGGCGAACTGATCCGCACCACGAATGTCCACGACGGCTATGCTATGAGACTGGCCTCACGTGCAGGCATCATCCTGGGCATCATCACCGGAGGACATGGCGATGAGATCCGAAATCGCTTTGAGCCCATAGGTGTTAAGTACATCTATGAGCGGTGCCACCGTAAGGCTGAGAAGCTCATGGAGCTCTGTCTGACCGCTCAGATAGAACCGTCTGAAGTGATCTACTGTGGCGATGACCTGATTGACATCCCTGCGATGCGTCTGGCGGGCTACAGTGTCGCGCCGTCCGATGCTGCGGAGGACGTGCTGATGGTGGCGGATCACGTCTGCGCCGTCGCCGGCGGTCAGGGCGTGGCTCGAGAAGTGCTGGAGGAGATGCTTCGTGCTCGGGGGGAATGGGGCATCGTTACGGACCTACCCACCTTCTGACCCCCTGCCGACGCATGAGACATCTGATACTTGGATCGGCTTCTCCGAGGCGCAGGGAGCTCCTGCAGCGCTTAGGCATCGAGGACCTGGAGATCCGTCCCGCCAATGTCGACGAGCCTCATCCTGAGGAGGTGGCTCCTCAGGATATGGCCCTCTTCCTTGCCCGGCGTAAGTCTGACGCTCTGATCCCCGGGCTGTCGGATGGCGATCTCCTCCTTACAGCCGATACGGTAGTCCTGCTGGATGACGAGATACTCGATAAGCCGGTCTCTGAGGAGGATGCGCGAGACCACCTCCGTCGCCTCTCCAGTCGGTCACACCGCGTGATCACCGGTATCGTGCTTACTGATGGCACTCAGATCATAGAGCGGAGCGAGGAGACTGAGGTCTTCTTTGCCCCGCTGACTGAGGACGACATTACCTACTACATCCGCCACTGCCACGTCATGGATAAGGCGGGTGGCTACGGCATCCAGGACTGGATCGGACTCGCCGCCGTTGAGCGGATCAATGGATCATATACTAATGTGATGGGACTGCCTACGGCTGAGGTCTACAGCGCACTGTCCCACTTCTTATAATACCATCATGGGAAAAATCTACAACGCACTGACCGCTCTCTTCATGCTCCTCGCTGTGGGAGCCGTCGTCCTCTACTTCGCCATGCCGCAGGACAAGACCTGGTTCTTCATCGTCGGCGGCGTGGCCATCGTCCTCCGCCTCGGGCAGTATATCTGGAAGCTGATGCATCCGATTCGTCGGAGGAGGTCATCTGACTTCTAAGACAAACACCCGTCTCTCCGTATGAGAGGCGGGTGTTTTATTGTCGAATATGCGCTTAGTGCTTACCGATACAGAAGAGGATATGCTCTATCTCCTTATCCATAACCGGTACCGGGAGACAGTAGTACCTCGAGAAAGCGGGATTGAGCGCCACAAGGTACATGCTCTTCACCTCGATGCCATACCCTGCCCGGAGGATGTGCCGGTAGAGGTTTTGCTGCAGACAGCCGATCACGTACGGTGTACTGTATAGGTGCTCCAGCCCATTGAGACCGGGCGAGTGGGGATTGTAAGTATTGGGCACAAAGTCGTAGCCGTCTTCCTTGCCCATCCTGCGACTCCGCTTCCAGTCGAAGAGGACAAAGTCCCCATTGTAGTCCTGCGCCAGCAAGTCAAGCGTTCCGGCGAGATTATACTCCCGCTCAAAGATCTGCCACTCCGTGCGGTACGGCGTGGGTCGAACCTCGTCAAAAAACTGCTCAAAGGCCCTCATCTCACTCTCGATCGAGAGGTGCTGCTTACTATTGTCCTCCAGGGTGATATCAAAGAAGTGCTCGACCGGTTGCTTGAGGAGACTACGCTCGATCTGCTCGTGCATAAAGGTCCCCAAGTGACGCGCCAGAAGCCCATTATGCTCCCACAGATCCAGCTGCTGCCGGACAGTCGTCCCGAGGGTGCGGGACTTATACTCCGCCCAGGAGCGGACATCAAATGCGGGGAAGAAGGAGGAAATGAGATTGGTCACCGAGTGGAGCTTCTCCCCTGTGTCTGCGTAGGTGTACTCGTGGCAGTCGGGGTCGAAGAGTATTTTGTCATCCTTTGGAGAGGCGTTGAGTGTATTAAAGTCCGCAGGGTAGTTTCTTTCAATCATATTGTCTCGCTGATATGGGTCTCTGGTAGAGTCGAAAAAGGGATTCGACCAGCTTACCCTCCAGGCAAATTTAAGATTATTACCACTCACTGCCAAGCCCTTTGACATTTTATCACCAGGAGCCTATTCGGTAGGTGCACCACATCTACCCCAGATGAGCTTGTGGCATACTCTGGAAATTGTGGTATCTTTAGCCCGTCGAATGATGTATAATGACTTAGTAACTAAAGTGTAACATAAGAATTATGGAAGGAATGACTGAGCTGATCGGTACCAATGCGGGTCTCGTGTGGGAGGTGCTCCGTGCGAGCAAGAAAGCAATGACTGATAAGGAAATCAAGAGCGCCACTAAGATCTCAACCCTGAGAGAGGTCCACTTTGCTCTCGGCTGGCTCGCAAGAGAGGATAAGCTGGTCTTTGAGGATGGCTCTGCTGTGGTAGTAAGACTAAAGTAACCTGTCATCAGCTCTCGTGTGAGGAGCCCCGTAGGCTGCCCGAGCGAGAGCTGAGCAAAGATATGGGGGTGTGCCGAAATGATTTTTCGACACACCCCCATTGCATTTATATCGGGTGGCGGATCAGATCAAGGACTTGATGATCGACCCCCAGAGCTTGTATCCCTCTCCCAGCAAGTGTAGACCGTCATTGCTGTACCTCAGGTCGAGCTTGCCGTCGGGAGTCACAAAGGACGAATAGAGATCCACGTAGGTGACGCCCTGCCTCTTACAGATCGCTCGGATCTCAGCATTGGTCGGAGCTACTTCGGACATGTGCAACTTATGACCGGCGAAGAGGCTGATCTCGTCTGAGATAGGCAGAACGCTCTGTACAAATACCTCAGTCTCAGGACTCTCAGCCCTGCACGGAGAGACACTATGAGACAACTCCTCTCGGTGAGAGTGCTATATGTGCACTGCTAAAGCTTCCGGATAAGCGAGGTGATCATTGCTTAGCCGGGGTGATGACGGGGGGTAGCCTTTGCTTCTCCTGCCACGTGCGCTTTACATCCTCTATCGGGCATCTTGAGCTGAAGGAGAAAGCTCTGAAGAGCGTACTTCGATAGTCTGATGGTGCGAACCGCAAGGGGCACTTCGTATCCTCATCTTCACATAGAGCTAAATGGCTCTGTATCACCCAGCACCTCTCAAATGCGACACCACGGGGGCTGTGTCTATGTAAGACACAGCCCCCGATTGTATGAGCTTTAGCGAAACCTACGTCAGATCACAAATGAAAGGCACTAAACCCTTACTCTGACAAGCTCTATTTCTTTGAGCCATCCGGATCATAAGCACCCACCAGCAACCTGCCTGCCAGAAGCATATGATCTGTGTAAGTCGCAAAGTTGTCCATAAACACCCGAGCGGAATTATTGTAGGTCTCCACAGAGAACAGCACTACGCCGTTATCGCCCATAGCACACTTAACGCAGCGGCAATTGATATTGATATTGTTCACCGCCTTAAGCAAAGCTACTTGATCATCCATACCTTCTGACGACAGGGCGTAGCTAATCTGGACAAAAAACGGGGACTCATCGTCCTGGATGATAATTAATAAGGTATCACCCTCTTTCTTGAACCAAATGTCACCATCTTCATCTACAGACGGGACAAACCCCTCATCCTTCAGGAGGCTGACCACAGAGTCTCGAGCAACTCTCTTGTACATATTCATCTTACAAAAAACTATTTAGTAAAGGTAACGAGCTCTAAGCTCAGATCATAGGTCGTCGCTTCGTCGAGATCACTCCGGTGGGGGCCGAGGATGTCACCGCCATCTGCCGTGCCAACAGGGTGACCGACCGCACCGCCATCTTTGCCATCATCCGCGATGCAGCCGAATCACTAATGAATGGCGAAATACTCGCACTCTGACAAGCTCTATTTCTTAGAGCCATCCGGATCATAAGCACCTACCAGCAACCTGCCTGCCAGAAGCAGATGATCTGTATAAGTCGCAAAGTTGTCCATAAACACCCGAGCGGAATTATTGTAGGTCTCCACAGAGATCAGCACTGCGCCGTTATCGTCCATAGCACACTTAATGCAACGGCAATTGAGATTGATACTATTCATCGCCTTAAGCCAAGCTACTTGATCATCCATACCTTCTGATGACAGACCGTAGTTAATCTGGACATAAAACGGGGCCGCTTCGTCCTGAACGGAAACTAATAAGGTATCACCCTCTTTCTTGAACCAAATGTCACCATCTTCATCTACAGACGGGACAAACCCCTCATCCTTCAGGAGGCTGACCACAGAGTCTCGGCAACTCTCCTGTACATATTCATCTTATAAAAAAACTGTTTGGTAATCGTGACGAGCGTAAGCTCAGGTCTTAGTAGCTATTTAGACGGCGTGGACGAGGAAGTAATTCTTCTTGCCCTTCTGCACGAGCATATAGGAGCCCTCGACGAGGTCGTCAGTGGTGGGCATGTACTGCAGATCGCTGATCTTCTCCTTATTGATACTGATGCCTCCGCTCTGGATCAGCTTGCGGAGTTCTCCGTTGCTCTTGAAGAATCCGCACTTGCTTACCAGCAGATCGAGGAGACCGGTAGTACCGTCGAAGTCACTCTTCGACACCTCCGCCATCGGCACACCATCGAAGACCGAGAGGAAGGTCTCCTCGTCGATGCTGCTGAGCGTCTCCTTGGTGGCGTTACCAAAGAGGATCTCGCTCGCACGAACGGCAGTGTCGTAGTCCTCACGTGAGTGGACCATCACGGTGATCTCCTCAGCGAGACGCCTCTGGAGAAGGCGCTCGTGGGGAGCCTTGTCATGCTCCGCCTCCAGCGCCTCGATCTCCTCCTTACTCAGGTCGGTGAAGATCCTGATGTACTTCTTGGCATCCTCGTCGGAGACGTTGAACCAGAACTGGTAGAACTTATACGGCGTGGTATAGCGGCGATCGAGCCAGACGTTTCCGCTCTCAGACTTGCCGAACTTTCCTCCGTCCGCTTTTGTGATCAGCGGGCAGGTCACTGCGAGGGCATCACTGACACCGAGGACGCGACGGATCAGCTCCACACCGGTGGTGATATTGCCCCACTGATCGGAGCCACCGAGCTGCAGGCGGACATTCTCCGTCTGATAGAGGTGCAGGTAGTCGTATCCCTGGAGGAGCTGGTAGGAGAATTCGGTAAAGGAGAGTCCCTCGATCGCATTCGCCTCGAGACGCTTCTTCACAGACTCCTTCGCCATCATATAATTGACCGTGATGTGCTTGCCGACGTCGCGGATGAAGTCGAGGAAGCTGTAGTCCTTCATCCAGTCGTAGTTATTGACCAGCACAGCTGCATTGTCAGCATCACTGTCGAAGTCAAGGAACTTCTCCAGCTGCTTCTTGATGCAGGCCTGATTGTGTCTCAGCGTCTCCTCATCAAGGAGGTTGCGCTCCTTGGACTTACCTGAGGGGTCACCGATCATACCGGTAGCTCCTCCGATGAGAGCGATGGGACGATGACCGGAGCGCTGCAGGTGTCGCAGCATCATGATGCCCACTAAGTGACCGATATGAAGTGAGTCGGCAGTAGGGTCGATACCTACATAGCCGGAGACCATACCCTTCTGCAGGGCTTCCTCAGTTCCGGGGATCATATCGTGGATCATACCACGCCACTCAAGCTCTTTGATAAAGTTCATATATCGTTACGTTCGTTCAATTTCTGCAAAGGTAGACTTTTTATGCGCCAAAAGGAAAGGGGGACTAACACTTAGTCTAAAGGCGAGACGAGCCGGTAGTGATCGACGGTGGGGACGAAGGGCTTAATCATCCGGAAGGGCAAGGGATTGTCAATACTTGGCTGTCCATAAGCGGCGATGAGATAGTCTGTCGCTCTCTGTCCCGGCGTGATCGGTATGGCGTCATCAGCATCTCTGAGCAGATGAAAGCCCCAGCCCTTGTAGAAGCTGACCAGCGAAGAGGTCGCCGGCACGAGACAGGCACCTCGGTAGCCACGCTCCACCAGCCTCGGCTCTATCTCCTCCCGATAGAGACGGGACATCAGCCCCTCACCCCGACGCTCCCTCCTTGTCGTAAAGCTGTAGAGGTACGCCCAGCGTCCGGCGGAGGAGTCGACATAGTCCACCACAAGCGCCACCGCAAGGAGCGCCCCGTCGCTCTCGCATAGGAGAAAGGTGTGCTCGCCATCATAGAGGTGCTCCATAGCCAGCTCATAGTAGGGCTGCCCCTCCTCGCCAAAAGCCTCCGAGAGGAGGGAGAGAATGTACGAGCGAAGCACCCCGTCCGAGGAGTCATACGGGTGGAGACGGATCATAGGTTGAGGACCACGGTGTACTCATCGAGTAGGATCTCAGGCTTGTAGGAGAGCTTGGCCTTCCGCAGACCCTCGAGCCCCATATCCTCCTCGCGATTGACGTAAGTGTACTTCTCAGGCATCCTGCGGACAAACTCCCGATTGATCATGGTGAAAGCGCCATCATAGGCGACATCAGCCTTCTCGATATTGACGTCGAAGCAGCGAGCACTCTGAGGCATACCGAGAGTAAAGGCGATCACCTTCCCCTCGACCCTCAGCAGTCCTCCGCTGAGACCAATCTCGCTCATGTGCTCTAAGGCGAAGCGGATCATCCTCCGCTCGTCGGACATGCCCTCCGTGGTATCTGTCTCGCGGTACCACTCATTCTCCACCTCCATGCACTCCCTTAGCGACTCCTCCGTGATCTCCTCGTAGCTCCAGTCGGGATAGGTCCGCTCAAATCGGTTGCAGTGGTTACGCTTGGACTGCAGCTTCTTACCCGACAGGGACGCAAGCTTCGCCCTCAGGTAGATGTAGTCAGAGTAGTCACGATTGGCGAGCGTGACCATCTGATCCGGATGGATCGACTCCAGCATCTCTACAGCCTCAGGCGTGGCACCCATGATCGTCAGATTCTTCTCCTCCAGCTGCGCCTGATCCTGCTCCATATCGAGCAGCACCTCGCGGAGGCGGGAGTCATCAGGACCGACAGGCATAAGGTAAGCGTGACGCTTATTATCTTCATTCCAGAAGCGGATCAGGAGAAATCCCTTGTGTACTGCGATCTCAGTCTGGTAGACATGATTCCAACCGATGAGATTAGAGAAGGTATAGTCACAGGAGAGGTAGGGATTGATCTCGTAGAAGGACTCTAAGATCGATCGATCCTCAAGAGTAACAGGGTGGAAGGGGATGGTATCAAGCGATGACATAGATATACTTTTCTTACGTTGAATCTCGACAAAGTTACCAAAAAGGGTCCGTCCTCCCCCTACCCCGACAAGACCAATCCTGAAAAGGCTCATCGTGCTGAACCCACCGGTGAGAGCCGTAATGCTCCGACTATGACGACAGAGGCTCACAAAGAGGTGGCTTTCAGCACAAAACGAGCCTATTTGGCATTAGTCGTGCCGGTCATGAGTAAAGCGTCAATCTATTACCGGTAATAGTGAAGACTAATACCGGTATTAGACTCAACTAATACCGGTAATAGAGTTAACTCATCAGGGAGGGGGATTTTCTCCTGTCACTTCTCAGTGAGTGCATTCCCGGAAATAGTGTGCATTGCAGATATTTAGTGTAAATTTGAGGAAACGTTGTCCACACAACGAATATTGTACACCCATATATCGTTTACCCAGTACAGCTATAGATGAATATCAGAAGAACTCTACCCGCCCTACTTATGACCCTTATGTCTCTTAGTGCGACGGCGCAGACTTTCTTGGAGAGCATAGAGGCTCCCCGCGAGGCACTTCGTCTGTCCGACGGCTGGCGCTTCACGAGAGAGGACAGCTCCGACTTCGTCCGACCGGACTACGACGACCGGAGCTGGCAGAGCGTCACAGTACCGCACGACTGGGCAATCTACGGACCTTTCTCTCCCGAGAACGACCGCCAAAACGTCGCCATCACCCAGGATGGTCAGACAGAGGCACTCGAGCATGCCGGGCGCACTGGAGGACTACCCTTCGTCGGCGTAGGCTGGTACCGCTATCACTTTGAACTCCATCAGGATCCGTCTACCCTCGGCGACATCACTCTATACATCGATGGGGCGATGAGTCACTCCGAGGTGTATGTCAATGGTCATCGCGCCGGAGGCTGGCCTTACGGATACAACTCATACTACCTCGACATCACGCCCTATCTGGATGCCTCCAAGACCAGACAGGTGATCGCCATCCGGCTCGACAACCCGACCGACTTCTCTCGCTGGTACCCGGGGGCTGGTCTGTACCGTAATGTGTATCTAATGGTGTCGCCCTCCAAGACCCGGATCGACGACTGGGGAACCTTTGTCACCACTCCCTTCGTCTCCGATGAGTACGCACAGGTCAAGGTCCGCACCGAACTGAAGGGCGTCCCCGCCGATAGCGACGCGCTGACGCTTCGCACCACCATTCTCTACAAGGGAGAGACGATCGACAGCCGAGAGATCAGCGGAGCTGAGATCTTCGACAACGCCCTCGAGCAAAACCTACGCATCCCACATCCCCACCTCTGGGACATCAAGCAGCCGAACCTCTACACCGCCAAGAGCGAATTGCTCTACAACGGCCGGGTGATCGATGCCTACCGCACCACCTTCGGGGTACGGACGATAGAGCTCCGTCCCGACGAGGGCTTTTTCCTCAATGGCAAGCCGGTGACCTTCAAGGGCGTCTGTCTCCACCACGATCTCGGACCACTCGGAGCGGCGGTGAATAAGGTAGCCATCCGCAGACAGATCAAGCAGATGCAGGATATGGGCGTCAATGCCATCCGCACCTCGCACAATATGCCCGCACCTGAGCTGATCCAGCTGGCAGACGAGATGGGGATGCTGATCATGGCGGAGAGCTTTGACGAGTGGCGGATCCCAAAAGTGAAGAATGGGTACAGCACCATCTTTGACGACTGGGCGGAGCGCGACCTCGTCAACCTCATCCGTCACTACAGAAACGCTCCCTCCATCATCATGTGGTGCATCGGCAACGAGGTCTACGAGCAGGGCGCTGAGGGGGGCAATAAGGTCGCCCACTTCCTCCAGGAGATTGCTCATCGCGAGGATCCCACCCGCCCCGTCACTCAGGGAATGGACAACCCCAAGCCCGCCACGGCAAATAACTTTGCTGCCATTATGGATGTCGCTGGCTTCAATTACCGCCCCTGGCACTACCCAGAGGCATACGCTATGCTGCCGCAGCGACTGATCCTGGGTACCGAGACCGCCTCTACACTCTCGTCGAGAGGGATCTATAAGTTCCCTGTCGAGCGTAAGTCGATGGCAATTTACCCTGATTATCAGGCAAGCAGCTACGATGTGGAGCACTGCGCTTGGAGCGAGCTGCCGGAGGACAACTTCATCCGGCACGATGACTTCCACTACAATATCGGGGAATTCATCTGGACCGGTATTGACTACATCGGAGAGCCGACCCCGTACTACACTAATTGGCCCTCTCACACATCGCTCTTCGGTGCGGTGGACCTCGCCGGCATCCCGAAGGATCGGTTCTACCTCTACCGCTCGCACTGGAATGCGGACAGCCCCACCCTGCACATTCTGCCCCACTGGGACTGGCCTGATCGCGTGGGCGAGGTGACCCCGATCTTCGTCTACACCAGTTATCCATCGGCCGAACTCTTTATCAATGGCAAGAGCCAGGGACGACGGACGAAGGACACATCAATTACGGTCGATAATAGCTCTGACAAGGATCTCTCGCGTCTGCCTCGCTACCGTCTCATGTGGATGGACACAAAGTATGAGCCGGGCGAGGTGCGGGTCGTGGCGTACGACAAGGATGGCGTAGCTCAGGAGGAGAAGAGACTCTGCACCTCCGACACGCCCTACACGCTGCAGCTCACTCTCGAAGAGCCGACGGAGACTGTGCCGGCGCAGGACAGGGAGCATCTCGTCTACGTCCGTGTGGCCGTAGTCGACAAGCAGGGTAACCTCTGCGCCACTGCCACCCCGGACGTGACCTTTGAGGTTACCGGTGCAGGGCGTTACGTCGCCAGTGCCAATGGCGATGCCACCTGCATTGTCCCCTTCCAGAGCAAGACGATGCCCGCCTTCAGCGGTCAGCTGACCACTATCGTCGCACCGTCAGGCACGCCCGGCACGATCACTCTTACCGCTTCAGCTCCGGGGCTTCGCTCCGCCACCCTTGCGATTCCGACCAAGTAAGACCCACCCCTCTGTCTGATATTTCTAAAGCACACAAATGGAACAGGATAACAACTCATCACTTGATAAATCGCTCTTGGAGCAGGGTAAGACTCGTGCAGATCTCTGCTTAGAGGAGATCATCTGCAGTCGCGCCTCTAGTCCGCGGAGGGAAGGGAAGGAGGAGCTCAGGCTAACTGGCAGGAGAGGCAGGGTGTTTCTCGCCCGTCTCTGGAGCCGACTGGTAGCCTTTCTGCGCTCCGTCTCCAAGCCGGTCGTTACCCACTACTACCTCCCCCTAGTAGCGATGACTCTCTTAGCAACACTGCTCATCAGCCTCACACCACCGACAGAGCCGCCGGCACCCGCTCCGGAGACCGGGTCCTACAGCATCGTCCCGGGAGAGCGTCCCTACCGCTACATCGGGAGCTTCAGGAGGGACTTTGACGACCTGAATCCGGTACAACTAGAGGCGGCACAGAGTCTTGGCATCACTCCCGCCGAGTGCCGCGATGACCTCCTCCGGATCGACCGTCTCGTCCCACTCAAGGAGACGCCGGCACTCAAGCTGGACGACCTGACCCACTCCGTGCCGCTGATGGTCCCTGAGGCTGCGCGTCTGGCACAGGAGATCGGTGCCGCCTTTCGGTACCAGCTGGAGGCGGACGGGCAGCCGCTCTACCGACTGATCGTCACCAGTGTCACCAGGACAGCGGAGGATATGGACAAGCTGAGACAGCGTAATGGTAACGCATCGCTCAATAGCACTCACTGCTACGGGACCACGCTCGACATCTCCTGGCAGCGGTACGACAAGATCGACCCGGAGGACCCAAGGACGATAGAGCCGGAAGAGTTGAAGCACCTGCTGGCAAAGGTGTTGAGGGCATTTCACGAGGATGGACGCTGCTACATCAAGCACGAGCGTAAGCAGGCCTGCTTCCACATCACAGTTAGGGATAAATAGATCTGACACCATTTGTGTACCTTTGACCCCAATCAAGGATAACAATTCATACAATATCAATTGCATTATGATTTCACTAAAGAAAACTCTCGCTACCGCTCTAGTAGCTCTGGGGCTCTGCGTAGCCGGACAGACGGAGGTCAAGGCTCAGAATGTCTTTGAGACCGGGACTAACATCGCCAGCGCAGGACTGGGAGCCAGCCTCCATACCAATGCCGCAGGCAAGCAGACAGGATCCATGACGATCAACCTCGCTGCCGACCACTGCCTCAATGGTCACATCTGGGACGACAACAGCGCCTTTACCCTCGGCGGTCAGGCGGTGCTCAATATGTACAGCGGCGGTACGGACTACTTCCTCGGTCCACGTGCCGCACTGCACTACCACTTCATCCCCGCCCTGGACACCTACTACTTCATCGCCCTCGGCTTCAGAGGCGACCACAGCAATGAGAGCAAGGAGTCGTCCTTCGGCTTCGGCTACAATACGGGTATCGGACTGCGCTATATGGTGGCTCCCAGTTGGGGTCTCTTCGTAGAGGCAGGATACGGGATGAGCGTCCTCAACGTCGGTGCCTCTTTCTCTTTCTGACAAGGGGATCAATCGTATAATCTATAGTAAAAGGTCAGGAGCATGTCCCACCGGGCTTTGCTCCTGACCTTTTGTCAAATGGTATTCTTCGCCAATCTCTCGTTACCTTTGCGGCAACAGACAGAATGATAGCCATGGAAGTAATCAATAGTCAGAAGCGACTGAGAGAAGCTCTCAGCCAAGTACGGGAGGAGCATAAGGGAGAAACGATCGGTCTCGTCCCGACAATGGGCGGACTGCACGAGGGACACTTCAGCCTCATACGTCGCTGCGTCAGGGAGTGCGGCTGTACGGTGGTGAGTGTCTTCCTCAATCCGACCCAATTCAATAACCCCACCGACCTCGCCACCTATCCTCACGATATAGAGGAGGATCTGAGGGCGCTAGAGGCGCTCGGGGTAGACTTCGCTTTTACCCCCACTCCCGAGGAGATGTATGCAAAGGGGGAGGAAGCGCCCGACCTGCCCCTCGGACAGGTGGCTGAGGTGATGGAGGGAGCCTATCGTCCCGGGCACTTCCGGGGAGTGGTCTGGATCGTCGGCAAGCTCTTCAGGCTCGTGCAGCCGGATAAGGCTTACTTTGGTCTCAAGGACTTCCAGCAGATAGCGGTTATCAAGCGAATGATTGAGCTCTCGGACGACATAGACCCGGAGATCATCTCATGTGAGACCGTACGCGAGTCGGACGGACTTGCCATGAGCAGCCGAAACAACCGCCTCTCGCCCGAGGAGCGACAGGCAGCACCGATGATCTACCGAGCACTGACCGAGGGTGTGAGGGCGCAGAAGGAGGGAAGCTCCGTCAGCGAAGTGCACGACCTGGTGATCCGGGAGATCGAGGCATCGCCACTGCTCCGGGTAGAGTACTTCAGCATCGTCGACCGAGACACGCTGGGAGAGATCAGCAAGTGGAGCGAGACGGAGCATGCCGTCGGTGCCATCACGGTCTATGACGGGGAGGTTCGCTTGATCGACCATATCGACTTCTTCTGACCGGCCGCCTGTGAGACGACACATCCTACTGATCCTGCTCAGCCTCATTGCCCTGCAAGGCGCACTGGCTGAGGAGCCTGACACCCTTACCCACCGATCCAAGTACGAGATGCGCGCCGTCTGGCTCTCTACGATCTGGGGGCTGGACTGGCCCCGCTCATCCTCTGAGGCGGCACAGAGGAGGGAGCTGGATGAGCAGCTGGACCTGCTGCGAGCGAATGGGATCAATACCATTTTCCTCCAAGTCCGAGGTCGGGGAGATGTGATCTACCCCTCGGCGATCGAACCGATGCACCCGCGCTTCTACGGCAAGCGTTACGACCCTCTTGCCTATGCGGTGGAGGCGTGCCACAAGAGGGGGATGACGGTCCACGCCTGGATCACCACACTGCCGCTGGAGGATCGGAGCTATAGGCGAAGGCTCAGGGGAGTCACTCCCTTCTATGACAAGTACAAAGGGCACACCAAACGGCATAAGGGAAAGGACTTCATGGACCCGGCTGACAGCCTCACCGGCATCCACCTTGCCTCTCTCGCCCGAGAAATAGCGGAGAGATACCCCGTGGAGGGGATCCAGCTCGACTACATCCGCTACCCCGACTTCCCCGCACGCTTCCCCGATGATCAGGACTACCGAAATGCTCACACACTACTCCCTAAAGCAGAGTGGCGGCGAAGCAACATCACCGCCATCGTCCAGCGGATCCACGATGCAATCCGAGAGACTGACAGCACCGTGCTGCTCAGCGCAGCGACGATAGGTGCGTACGACCAGATCTCAGGTACGCCCCACATCGGCTGGACTGCGAGGGGTGACGTCTATCAGGACCCTGTGGCATGGGAGCGGGCGGGAGCGATCGACTTCATCGCCACTATGACCTACAATAGGGGAGCGACCTTCGGACCCATCGTGAAGGACTGGCGGAACAAGCTCAGCATCCCTGTCGTCATCGGTCTCGGCGCCTTCCGCACACTCCGGGAGGAGGGAGGCTGGCCGGCGCAGCAGGTGATCGACCAGGTTGCCGAGGTGCAGAGCGACAGTCTCCTCGCCGGAGTGGCACTCTTCCGAGCCCGTCAGATCACAGAGCGCTCCCACGGGCTGAGAGATCAGCTGGCAGCGCAGTGCTTCCGTCAGCCGGTCCTGCCCCACGCTCCGATAGTCAGCGCCGACAGCACCTTACTCTACCCACGAGACCTCACGATGACCACCGAGGAGGACAGCGCCAAGCTCACCTGGTGCGGTGCCAGTACCGACCGCCCCTGTCTCTATGCGATCTACCTCTCGACCGACTCCATACCCGACACCACGACAGGGCGGGACCTCATCGCCGTGACGACCGAGCAATCGGCTACGATCCGACTCCCCGAGAGCAAGGACGGCGAGCGCTTTGTCACCCTCGAGATCAGCTGCTACGACCTCCACACGGGACTTGAAGCCTTTATCCCCGGAGGTGCAGCGATCTACCAGAGACCGGAGCCCGAAGAGGAAGAGAAGAAGAACGCAGATACCTCAGACTAATACCGGTATTAGTGATTACTATAGTCGGTATTAGTGTTCACTATTACCGCTAATAGTTGAGACTAATATCGATATTAGATTTGGACGAGCGCTATATGCTGGCTTCCAGCCTACTGCACAGGTGCCGCAGAATTCCCTATTTCGAGGCTGTGACTCCGGTGGTTACGGTAGACTCAGATGCGATTATCCGACTTTTTCTGTCCCATGAAACAAAAGAGTAACAAGATTGTGGTATATTTGGCTTGCAAGGAAGAATAACAGACTCAATCACCTATACCAAACCAATCAGATGAAAAAGACTTACAAGGCAATGCTATGCTCTATCGCCCTGATGACGATGGCCCTCACCGGCTGTCAGCAGGAGAGAGGGCTGGCACCTGATCAGACAGTACAGGACGGAGCCGAGGTGGCACAGTTCTCCTCCGGCTCCATCACACGAGTGGTGAACGGAACCAGCTGGGAGGGATCCGAGATGATCGGTATCTCAAATGTCACCAAGGCTCAGGCCGCCACCACCAACGTAGCATACAAGGCTACGTCTGCCGGTCCTACCACCAACTTTACCGACCGGGGGACGAAGCTCCTTCTCCCGGGCGACAATTCTGAGGTAAAGTTCGCCGCCTATTACCCTTACGTGAGCTCAATCTCTGAGAACACGGCTTCCTACATCATCAGCAAGGGAAGTGACCAGCCGGTACTCTTTGCAACGCAGAGTGGCACAGCAGCCAATCCCAAGCTCCCCTTTACCTTCAAGCACAAGTTGGCTCAGGTTAAGATCGTCCTCACTACCGGGGAGGGTCTCAGTCTCGACGACCTCTCTACCGTGCTCTTCAAGGGCGGTGTGACCGACGTGAAGATGAATGTCCTCACCGGAGAGCTCACCACCGGCACCACAAAGGGCGACATCACCCTGACGAAGGAGGCAGAGGGCACCTACAGCTCTTATGTCGTGCCTCAGGCTGTTGTTGACAACACCTTTGCCTTTGTGATGACGCTGGGCGGCAAGACCTACACCCTCAGCATGGACAAGGTGAAGAAGGCGCCCACCAAGCTGGATAGCGGCTTCTCCTACACCTTTAATGCCAAGCTGACCAAGGACGGCAAGGTGGTCAATCCTGACGGCAGCAGCATCGGCGACATCGGTGACGGCGGCAAAGGAGAGGGTGGCGACGTCACCCCCGACGATCCCGAGACCCCCTCTGCAGCACAGAAGCTTCCTTTTGCCAATGACTTCAAGGCAGCGGCCGGCATTGTCCCTTTCACCGCAGTCAGTGTATCAGGTGATCAAGTGTGGATCATCGATGACAGCAAGTACAAGAATGGCGCCAAGATGTCCGGCCACGTCAGCGGCGTCAGGACTCCCAACGAAGACTGGCTCATCTCTCCTGCTCTGGACTTCACCGGGTCCGAGGCTCCTGAGCTTATCATCAGCCATGCCATCAACTTCGCCAGTGATATGACCACTGAGCAGCAGGTGCTGATCTCCGACAACTACACTGATGGAAATCCCTCTACTGCCACCTGGACACCTCTCACCGTGACCTATCCCGCGGGGAACAATTGGGATTACGTTGACTCTAAGACCGACCTAAAGGCTTACGTAGGGAAGAAGAATATCCACATCGCCTTCAAGTACGTCAGCACCGACACATCTGCTGCTACTTGGGAGATCGCTAAGATGGAGGTGAAGGAGGCGACCGTCACTGAGGAACCCGGCACTGAGCCGGAGCAGCCCACCACCGACAACCTCCTTTTCCCCGGAGCTGACTTTGAGGACTGGAGTGCCTTTATGTCCGTTTACACGAAGGGAAACTCAATCGGTGTCACTATTGAGCAGGGAAATGACCCCACACAGGGTGGAGTGATGAAAGTGACCGGCTCAGACGCAAAAAACAAGTGGCTCTTCAATATTGAAAACGTACAAGTCACAAACCCTTCACCCAAGAAGATTACCTTTAAGGTAAAGGGTACAAGCCCATCGAAATCTTTCTCAGTTGTAGTCTATGGTCCCAATGGCGAGATGGCAATCTATAATATTGGGGATATACTTGCAGACAAGGTGATTTCTGAGTACAAGACATCAACACAGGAGCATAACTATGATGGCCAGATCAACACGGGTGATCAGTGGGTAACCATTACGCTTGATATTAGCCAAGTCAAGATCAATAACACTGGATCCGGTAAGATTTTCAGCGCAAAGATTGGTAAGCAATCTGAGTACAACGTTATGGTCGATGACTTCAAGATCGAGTAAGTAGACCTTATACCATACGACAAAGCGGTCGATAGCCTTCTGTGGCTGCCGACCGCTTTTGCTTTTACCCCCTATTCCCTACTCCTCCTCTCGCAATCGCTCTAAGTCAAGGAGCTGCCCCTCGTGAGCGAGGAGGGAGCTGGGGAAGACCTCCTTTGCCTCCGCAAGGAGGATCGACTCCTCCGTCTCGGGCGTGTAGCGGGAGGAGAAGTGACCGAGGAGGAGATGTCCCGCTCCGGCAAGTCTTGCCACCTCGGCCGCCTGACGGGGGGTGGAGTGACCGCGCTGCTTGGCGAGTTCGCTCCACTCCTCTCCGAGGGTCGCCTCATGGTAGAGCAGGTCGACCTTGCGGACATAGTCCGCCGTCGCCTCCCGGTAGATCGTGTCGGAGCAGTAGGCATAGCTGAGCGGGCGTCGGCTCGGTGTGGTGACAGAGGCAGCCGGGACGATCGACCCATCCTCCCTGACGTAGTCACGCCCCTGCTTGAGGCTGCCGAAGTAGGCCACGGGGACTCCGGCCCGATCGGCCGCCTCCCGGTCGAGGTGCGGCAGCAGTGGTGCCTCGTCAAAGCGGTAGCCGATACAGGGGACGCGGTGCTTGAGCGGAAAGCAGGAGACAGTCACCGACCGATCCTCGTAGATCACCGTCCGCCCGGTGGGCGCACACTCGTGCACCTCAATCTCTGCATACCGCTCCTCCCCCTTCTCTCCGGTGAAGAAGCGAACCACCCGATCGACAAAGTCTGCCGTGCCCACCGGTCCGTAGATATGGATCGGGTGATCAAAGCTCATCAGCGACATCGTGCTAATCAGCCCCGGTAGTCCGAGACAATGATCGCCATGCAGGTGGGTGATAAAGATGCGGTGCAGGCTCGATATCGGCACGCCATACCGCATCATCTGGAGCTGAGTCCCCTCGGCACAGTCGATGAGGAAGGCCTTATTGCCTCTCAGTCGCACCACTTGTGCGGAGGGGTTGTGACCAAGGGAGGGCTTGGCTGCACCACAGCCAAGCACCTGAACATACATCCCGACGCCAATCTCCGGTCTACTCATTATCGTCGGGGGCAATGCCGTAGGTCTCTCCCACTCGATCCCTCAGTGCGGTGAGTCGCTCGCGAACCTTCATCAGCCTCTCCCTCACCTCCAGATCAACATCCAGATCAGGGTGATCCAGCTGCTCCGCAGCAGCCTGCAGGGTCATCCCCCGCACCTCGACTAAGTAGTAGATCCGCTCGATCAGCTTCAGGTCATCGATGGAGTAGCGACGAGAGCCGCTTGGCATCCGTCGCGGAGAGAGCGAGGTCCCCTTCTCCCAGTACCGCAGGACATGCTCCTCGACTCCGAAGAATGCAGCCGTCTCCTTGATCGTGTATAGCCTGCGCGGCAGGCTCTCTATGTTTTTCCTCTGTCCGGTCCTCTCTTTTCTCATAGTCTCTTACTTCAGGGGGAGAAGGTCTAAGCGGTGGGTGTAGGTGAGGTAGCCGGTGCCGATGGGATCAGCGTAGACAAAGAGGACACCGAGCTGAGGCTGTCCCTCAAGAATCTCCTTCGCTCGCTCCAGCCCAACTGCCATAAAGGCGGTCGCCCAAGCATCAGCCTCCATGGTCGTCGGGGCAACCACCGTAGCCTCGAGGATGTCACTGTGAGCGGGCCGTCCCGTGACGACATTGATGGTGTGGGCGACCTTCTTCCCCTCGATGAGCTTGTAGTTGCGATAGTCTCCGCTGGTGGCGACCCCCATTTTCTCACACATCTCGATCTTACCGAGGAGCTCATTCACCGTGGAGGTATTGTCCTCGATCGGCTTATTGATCCCGAGGCTCCAGCACTCGCCCCGAGGGTTGCGCCCACGGCAGGTCACCTCACCACCGATCTCGACCATATAGTCCTCCACCCCGTAGTGCTCCAGCGTACGAGCGACGAGATCAACGACATACCCCTTGGAGAGCGAGGCAAGCCCCATGGAGAGCCGAGGGTCGTCCTTGGTGATCCGATGGGCAACGGTGTCAATATGAATCTTCCGGTAACCGACAAACTGAAGCACCGAGTCGACCTGCTCAGCTGTCGCCAGCCGGGTCACTCCCTTCTTGGTTCCGAAGCCCCAGATATCGAAGAGCGGACCACCGGTGACATCATAGACGCCATCCGTTGCCTCGCTCACGATCATCGCCTGCCGCAGCACCTCCTCCAGCATAGGATCGGTTCGGTCGCTGGTATTGGAATTGATCCGGGAGACGACAGATGTGGGATCGAAGTTATTGAGTACCGCATTAAAGGCATCCATCGTCGAGTCTATCTGCTCTGCCAAGGGCTTTTCGGCACGATAGGTCACTGTGTAGTAGGTGGTAAAGCGCTCTCCTGTCTCACGGTAAAACGTCCCCTCCCGACGATTACAGCCAACAAAGAGAAGGGAGAGAAGAATGGAGAGGGTCAGCAGGTCAGATCTCATCACGTAGGGCATAAGTGTTTCGTCCTGGACTTTGCCGGGCTATGAGCTCACCGAGGAAGCCGGTAAGGAAGAGCAAGACCCCCAGCACGATAGCCAGGAGACAGATGTAAAAAGCAGGCAGATCGGTCACTAATCGGGCAGGGATACCATGATAGAGAGAATAAAGCTTCGATCCGAGGACGCAGAGGAGGGCGATCAGTCCGAGGAAAAACATGACGCTACCCCAGAGACCGAAGAAGTGCATCGGCTTGCGACCAAAGGTGCCCATAAACCAGAGGACCAGGAGATCGAGGTAGCCGTTGACAAATCGGTCCATGCCAAACTTTGTCTTCCCATACTTGCGAGGCTGGTGATGGACCACAAGCTCACCGATCTTTCCGTAGCCCGCCATCTTCGCCATGTAGGGGAGATAGCGGTGCATGTCGTTATAGACCTCGATGTGCTTCACCACCTCATTCTTGTAGCTCTTGAGTCCACAATTGAAGTCGTGCAGCGGGATGCCTGAGAAGAATCGCACAGTGGCATTGAAGAGCTTCGTGGGCCCGGTCTTGGAGAGCGGGTCATACCGCTTCTTCTTCCACCCACTCACCACGTCGTAGTCCTCCTCACGGATCATCCGATAGAGCTCGGGGATCTCATTAGGAGAGTCCTGCAAGTCGGCATCCATCGTGATGACGACGGCACCGGCAGCGCGCTCAAATCCCATCTGCAGACCGGGCGACTTCCCGTAATTGCGAGCAAAGCGAACCGCCCGGACATGCGGATCCTCCGCATGTAGCTGCTCTATGGTCTCCCAGGAGCGATCGGTACTTCCATCGTCGATAAAGATGATCTCATACGTGACCCCCATCTCGGTGACGACACGGGTGATCCACTCGTGCAGCTCGGGGAGGGAATCCTGCTCATTGTAGAGCGGGATGACGATCGACAAGTCTATGGGGTAATTCTTCTCTTGAGACATATAGGTATAATAGAGGGACAAAGGTACCGATAATCAGCCTCTGCGGAGGAAGATCGAGGCGATGAAGATATAGAGCGTCCCGAGGGTAAAGGAGAGCGAGATCACCCCTCTCGTCATCAGTGCAGGTGTGATCCCTTGGTAGGACTTCAGCAGCACCTCCCGGTCCGCCTCGCTGCCCAGCATCTGACCCGCGAGCTCGATACTCTGTTCCATATAGCTGACAAACATAGGATCTCGGAAGAGGTAGGTAAAGGCCAGTAGGTAAGCCAGCGTCGCCACGATCAGGGCAAAGAGGTAGATCACTCCCATCACAGTGACACAGCGGGAGTAGGACAGCTGCTCTCCAAATACGATCAGTCGATACTTCCGCAGCTCTTGCGTCAGCAGGACCGGGATCAGGATCAGCCCACCCGTAAGGAAGAGTGTAGAGAAAAGGGGTTGCTTGTAGAAGAGCATCCCGACAGCCTGAGCCACGAAGCCCATGCCGACGAGTAGCCCGCTCCACATCATTGCCTGCAGGAAGCTTCGGGCGAGACGCTTTTTCTGTGTGTCCTTATTATCCGGATCCATATGGTATCATCGACGTAGTGAGAGACAAAGGTACCAATTAATGTAGCAGGACAGCACCGCCATATACAAGTCTCCCAGGGTGGAGCAGCGGAGAAACAAAAAAGAAGAAGTAACAAACCCCTCAAAGGCTTATTACTTCTTCTGCGGTGCGAACGGGACTCGAACCCGTGACCTCCTGCGTGACAGGCAGGCATTCTAACCAGCTGAACTACCGCACCTAACTTCCAGAACTTCTACAGGTCTCTCCGACCTTGTTTCTTTCGGTTTTGCTCTGCAAAGGTAAGAATTTTATTGGATACCGCAAGGGGGCAACCCCTCCATTGTCGACTAAAAGATGAGGTGCGTCATGATCGGGAAGTGATCCGAGGGCAGTCGACCGTGATCTTGATCGGTGATAGTCCGATAGTTATCTACCCTGATATTGGGCGACACCCAGATATAGTCGATCGGCTCATCGGCAAAGTTAGTAAGGTCAAAATCGTGAAATGTGCCGGAGGGACCATAGGGCTTCGTCTGACTAATGGTCCTGGAGTCTCGCAGCAGTGCCGCCTCTCGCAGGATCCGTATCGGCTCCTCATCGGGACCGGCATTGAAGTCTCCTGTGAGGATCACCGTCTCTCCCCGATCGAGCAGCGGACGGATCCGGCTCAGTATGAGGTGCGAGGACTGCCGTCTCGCCTCCTGACCGACGTGATCGTAGTGCACGTTGAAGAAGTACAGCGTCTTGCCACTCACGCGATCGCGGAAGTGTCCCCAGCTACAGATCCGCAGACACTCCGATGCATCCCAGCCGTGGGAAGGCACCTCTGGCGTCTCCGAGAGCCAAAAGTTTCCCTGATCCAGCAGATCGAAGCGGTCACTCCGGTAGAAGATAGCAGAGTGCTCCCCGGCCTCCTTCCCGTCATCACGCCCTACCCCGATGTAGTCATAGCCCTCGAGAGCATCGATATCCCTCAGTTGCTCTAAGTAGCCCTCCTGGGTGCCGAGGAAGTCAAAGTCATAGTAGGTGATCAGGTCTGTAACCATCTGACAACGATTGGCCCAGATATTTTCACCATCGTGGTCATTGATATACCTAAGATTGAAGCTTCCCACAGTCAGGGATTGTGCAGTCTGCTGCGCCTGAGTCACCCCCCCGAGGAGTAGCGTGGCGATCACGAGGAGCGCCGGAAATAGTCGTCTCATATTGAAATAGTCTTGTTCTTCCACAAAGATAGCCATTATTCCCGACGAGCAGTACGAAAAGAGCCACTCCAGACCTGGCTCCATCACAGCTCAGATACCCCCTTTCACTTTTACCGGTAATAGTGAAAACTAATACCGGTAACAGTCGTCACTAATACCGGTATTAGATTTATCTCACATAGGCAGTACTTCCTAACGGTCTTTACGCCGAGTGTAATCCGGTGTAATGGTGCCCGGAAACCGATCTGTATCAGAGATGACACGCTTATGAGACAGCGACGTGGTAGGTTTGTGGCAAGTAACACAGAAGCAATCATCTATCTCATGAAACAGCACATCCTTGGACCTTATCATCAAGGTCATCCCCTTAGACTAATGGACAACGGAGTCACTCTGCTACTTCTACTCCTGCTCTTTCCCATGACCTTGAGAGCGGAGGAGTCAGGTCCCTTCAGAGTGGCATTTCTGACGGACATTCACCTCGATATACAGGGGACGCCTCGCAAGTGCGCCGGCTTCAGGCGAGCCCTGGAGGTGGCAAAGGGTCAGGACGTCGACCTCATGATCCTGGGAGGAGATCTGGCCGATCTGGATCGGCGCCTGCCGGAGGACTACGAGAGGGCAGGGCTTGCACTCGACAGGATACACAGCATGTGCGAGGAGACCGGCATCCCCACCTACTACACCATAGGCAATCACGATCGTTACTTCTATCGCGAGGACGGCAAGCGGGAGCCGACAGGGGTGGAGCTCTTCGAGAAGCACCTCGGTCGCTCGACCTACTCCTTTGACCACAAGGGGGTGCACTTCATGGTGATCAATTCGGTCATCCCTACTAAGGAGGGCAATTACTCGATCTCACGGGAGCAGATGAGGTGGATCAGAGAGGACCTGAAGGGACTGCCCGAGGAATGCCCACTGATTGTGGTCACTCACGTGCCGATCCAGTCACTCTACTATGCTGCCACCGAGGGGAAGGTGAGCGACAAGGACTTGATAAGTAACTTCAAGCCCCTCTGGGATCTCCTCACGGAGTATCATACAGTGGCGGTGCTGCAGGGACACAATCACGTCCATGAGGAGCTATTTAGTCACGGCACCTGGCTCCTGATGGGAGGAGCGGTAAGTGGTGCCTGGTGGCAGGGACCACTGGACGGTACTGAGGAGGGCTTTCTCTTGCTGACACTGGATCCGGAGCAGGACCGATACAGCTGGGAGTACATCGACGACGGCTGGGAGCAGTGACTTGTCTTAGACAAGAGTAAAATGGGTACATTTGCTCTCGGACTACTCCTTGGTCACGCCATAAGTCGGGAGTAGGCATTATCCTTGAGACAACCCATTTGTGAAAGCTAAGAGAAGAGAGAAAAAGAGAGTGATCGCCCCCGGCGTCACCATCGAGAAGATGGCGGCTGAGGGGAAGTGTATCGGTCACTTAGAGGACGGACGTGTGGTCTTTGTGCCATACAGCGCTCCGGGAGATGTGGCCGACCTGCTCATCACGAGGAGCAAGCACTCCCATGCAGAGGGGCTGATTGATCACCTGATCACCCCATCGGAGCGACGGCGAGAGCCGGTATGCCCCCACTTCGGTCTCTGCGGTGGCTGCAAGTGGCAGCACGTGCCCTACGAGATGCAGCTGGAGGCCAAGGAACAGCAGGTCTATGATCAGCTGACGCGGATCGGCAAGGTGACGATCGGAGAGCGGCGTCCAATACTGGGCTGCGAGAGGGAGCTTGGGTATCGGAATAAGCTCGAGTTCACCTTCTCGTCCTCCCGCTGGATCACCGAGGAGGAGCGCGACCGACTGGATGGGGAGGCGGTCGATGAACGGCGAGGACTGGGATTCCACATCCCGGGGCGCTTCGACAAGGTCCTCGACATCCGCGATTGCTACCTGATGGATGACCTGAATAATAGGATCCGAAACTTTATCCGCCACTACTGTCTCACGCACGAGGGGTACACCTTCTTTGATCTGAGAGAGCAGGTGGGGCTGATGCGGACGATGATGCTACGGATCTCCTCCACGGGCGAGGTGATGCTGGTCATCGCTCTTACCGGCAAGGAGATGGTCTACGACCTCTACACCGGCACCGGCACCATCGCCTCATTTGTCTCCCGTCAGGCAGCACACGTGATCGGCATCGAGTACGTCGAGGAGGCAATCCGGGATGCGAGGATCAATGCGGACTTCAATGGTCTGACGAATCTGGACTTCTACGCCGGTGATATGAAGGATATCCTGACAGATGACTTTGTCACGTCACACGGGCGACCCGATGTGATCATCGCCGATCCGCCTCGAGCCGGCATGCATCCCGATGTGCTGCAGACGATTCTGCATGCTCGCCCCGATCGCATCGTCTACGTGAGCTGTAATCCCGCCAGTCAGGCACGAGATTTGCAGACTCTTCAGGAGGAGTACTCCGTCGCCGTGACGCAGCCGGTGGATATGTTTCCGCAGACGCACCATGTCGAGAACGTTGTTCTCCTCGTCCGCAAGTAAGTCACACTAATTATTCATAATACATCGTCACTTTTGACAACTTCAACCACCTCACCCGAGCGCACGGAAGCACTTGTCCACAGTATCGTAGAGGGCCTCAGGGCCAAGAAGGGACACGCCATCACCATCCTCGACCTGCACCGCCTGCATGATCGACCCACCGACTATATGATCATAGCTGAGAGCAACAGTCCCACAGGCATCAGTGCTCTGGAGGACTCGGTCCTGGAGACGGTGAAGGAGCAGGTAGGAGAGCGTCCCATCCGCGTCCACAAGGGGAGCGGAGAGTGGATTGCCATGGACTACGTCGATGCGATGGTCCATATCTTCACGCCGGAGCTCCGCACTTTCTACCATCTCGAGCAGATGTGGGAGGATGCAGATCTGACCCGACTCGAGGACGAAGTCTGAGATGTATTACAGCGAACTGATCCATACTCATGCCTAATAAAGCCATGCCTCAGAGAGGCAACCCGAAGCGCAAGCCAAATATCAATATCGGCTGGATCTTCATGATCATTATGATGGTGATCCTGGGGCTCTACTTCTTCGGCGACAATAGCAACGCCCGCTCGGTCAAGTGGTCTGACTTCCAGACCTTGATGGAGGACGATGCCTTTGAGTCCATCACCGTCTACTCCTCTAAGGGGAAGGTGGATGCCACACTTCGCCAGGGCAAGGAGGGGCGTCTCGTCGACCTCGGCATCATACCGGCCGAGCAAGTCAAGGAGACCCGCCCGCGCCTCCTCGGTGCCACGCAGGTCACCTCAGAGATGCCGGGGGCGACAGCCTTTAATGACATATACCAGAAGATCAAGAGCTCCGACAAGCCGATCTCCACTGAGATCTCGTACGTCAATCAGAGCATCAGCTTCTGGACCATCGTCCTGCAGATCTTCCCCTTCCTCCTGCTGATCTTCTTCTGGATCTGGATGATGAGGGGCTTCTCCGGGATGGGCGGTCGCGGCGGCGTGATGAATGTCGGCAAGTCCAAGGCTCAGCTCTTTGACCCGGAGACAAAGGTGAAGACCACCTTTGACAACGTTGCCGGTCTTTACGGCGCCAAGCAGGAGGTGATGGAAGTAGTCCACTTCCTCAAGGAGCCCAAGCGCTACACTCACCTCGGCGGTAAGATCCCCAAGGGCGTGCTCCTCGTAGGACCTCCAGGGACCGGCAAGACTCTCCTCGCCAAGGCTGTTGCCGGTGAGGCGGGGGTGCCATTCTTCTCCCTCAGCGGCTCAGACTTCGTCGAGATGTTTGTCGGTGTGGGAGCCAGCCGCGTTCGGGATCTCTTCAGCACGGCAAAGGAGAAAAGTCCCTGCATCATCTTCATCGACGAGATCGATGCCATCGGTCGCGCGAGGGGAAAGAATGCCGGCTTCGGAGGCAACGACGAGCGGGAGAACACCCTCAATCAGCTGCTGACGGAGATGGACGGCTTCGACACCAATAGCGGAGTCATCGTCATGGCGGCTACCAATCGTGCCGACATCCTCGACAAGGCACTCATGCGTGCCGGCCGCTTTGACCGACAGATCTACATCGACCTGCCCGACCTCAATGAGCGGAAAGAGATCTTCCTCGTCCACATGAAGGGACTCAAGCTGGCACCCGACGTGGATCCGGACAAGATGGCCCGCCAGACGCCGGGATTCTCCGGCGCAGACATTGCCAACGTCTGCAATGAGGCGGCACTGATCGCCGCCCGTGAGTCTAAGAATGCCGTGGAGGCAGTCGACTTCTCCAATGCCGTCGACCGCGTCGTCGGTGGTCTGGAGAAGAAGAGCGCCATCATCACCAAGTCGGAGAAGAAGATGATCTGCATACATGAGGCGGGTCACGCCACCATCAGCTGGCGCCTCCGCTATGCCAATCCGCTCGTCAAGGTAACCATCGTACCGAGAGGACGCGCACTCGGAGCCGCCTGGTACATGCCTGAGGAGCGGCAGATCGTCCCCAAGGAGGCGATCGAGGACGAGATGTGCGCGACCCTTGGTGGCCGTGCCGCTGAGGAGCTCTTCATCGGGCACATATCCACCGGTGCCTCTAATGACCTCGAGAAGGTGACCCGCATGGCACAGGCGATGGTGGTCAATTATGGGATGAGCGATAAGATCCCCAACATCAACTATGAGGATAATCAGGGTGAGTACAACTTCACCAAGCCCTACAGCGACGAGACCGCCCGCCTAATCGACCAGGAGATCCGAAGCATCATCGCCGAGCAGTACGAGCGTGCCAAGAAAATCCTGCGGGAGAATGAGGAGGGACACCACGAGATGGCAGACCTGCTCTTCCAGCGCGAGGTGATCTACACTGAGGATGTGGAGAAGATCCTCGGCAAGCGCCCCTGGAGCTCCCGAGCTGACGAGCTGCTCCGCGATGCAGAGGAGCAAGGGGGCGAGGTCAAGGAGGAGACCCCTCACGAGACCGAGACTCCTGACCCGACGGACAAGTCGGATGCCACCCCATCCGAGGGCAAGACCACTCCCCCACCCCCTCCATCCTCCACTAAGACAGAGGAGGACTCCTGCAGTGAGCAGGTCCACGACTCCGGCATACTGGGAGCAGACTCCTGCGGAGACTGACTCCTACCCGGTCAGACCGCCAGTCGAGGAAGCAGTCGAAGACATCCCAACGCCCTTCCTATTAATATCTTACCGATCGGCCATTTGACCACAGAAAAGGCACTCCGAGAAACCTCTTACAACAGACTGGTTATCAGCATAGTGATACAATGGAAATCTTTTACCGGTAATAGTTTTCACTAAACCCGATATTAGTTTTGACTATTACCGGTATTAGATCGCACTAATACCGACATTAGTCCACGGGTTTTTGCTACATTTGTATGGTATAGTGGTGAAGGTTGCGATTTGCCTCACTGCTGACCTTTTAGAGTTACACTCTTAGACACTTTTTATCCCCTATATGAGACATCTACTCAGACCCACTCATCTGACAGTCCTACTCCTACTCACCAGTCATCAAGGAACTCCCTGCCGACCTTATCACCCCGGAGGGGACATTTGTCGAGATCAAGGAGGGACTATTCATACGCGTGGTGGAGAAAGGAACAGCGGTGACCGGCAGTCAGCGGATCATCTCTGCTCGTATGGAGATCGAGGGCATCGGTCCGCGCATCTCCAAGGAGTCGATCAAGAGGATGAGCAACGGCGGTCCCTACAGCGGCGGCACCGGAGCCCTCACCTTCGTCTACACCGCCAAGGGGGAGGATGTAGTCATCGATCCCAATCAGGACGCTCAGGAGAGTGCCAATAACAATCTCCAGTGTGAGGCGCTCCTCGAGGCTGTGCGTCTTGCCGGCGTCCCCTCCAGAGTGCAGGTGATCACCTCCTTCCGCCACGGTCCGATAGCCTTCTCGAAGGACGGCTATGCGCTCTACTTCAAGGATGTCCGCTTTGAGTACAAGAAATAACCGAAAAACATTGATGCCATGAGCCTTATCAAGTCTATATCAGGGATCCGAGGTACCATCGGGGGAAGCGCCTCCGAGGGTCTCAATCCGATCAACATCGTCAACTTCACCGCAGCCTTTGCTACCCAGGCACGGAAAAACTCCCCTGTACAGTCCAATAAGATCGTCGTCGGTCGCGACGCCCGCATGTCCGGTGATATGATCCAGCGGATCGTGATCGGGACGCTACAGGCTGTCGGCTTCGACGTGGTGAATATTGGTCTTGCCACCACTCCGACGACAGAGTTTGCCGTTACCGAGGAGGGAGCCGACGCCGGTATCATCATCACGGATCACCTGGGACATGTGGAGCACAAGGACTACACCGATGCTCATGTACAGATGGTGCTGAGTCTGCCCGAGGTGGATGCGGCTGCGATCCGAGAGGCCGGACTGACCGTCTGCGCCGACACGATCAATTCTGTCGGAGGCATTGCCCTTCCCCGCCTCTTCGATGCGCTGGGCGTCAAGAGTGCTTACCTACTCCATGGCGAGCCAACAGGAGACTTTGCGCACAATCCTGAACCCCTGCCGCAAAACCTTGTCGAGCTGGGGCAATTAGTGCACTCCATTCGGTGAGGAGTACACCCTGGTCAGCATCGCTGACTACCTGCTGAGCCTCTATCCGGGTAGCGACACTGTCTCCAATCTCAGCTCCACCCGCGCCCTCCGTGATGTCACCATCTCTCATGGAGGAACCTACACCCCTGCCGCTGTGGGAGAGGTGAATGTGGTGACAAAGATGAAAGAGGTGGGCGCACTCATCGGTGGTGAGGGCAATGGCGGAGTGATCTACCCCAAGGCGCACTATGGTCGCGACGCACTCGTCGGCATCGCCCTCTTCCTCACTATGATGGCGAAGCGCTTCCTCAAGCCGACCCAGATCAAGGCGCTCCTACCGCAGTACGCGATGGTGAAGAAGCGTCAGGACCTCACCGGTCTCGATGTAGAGCGGATCTTTGACGATATCAAGAGAGCATATAAGGATCAGTCCATCACCACCATTGATGGTGTGAAGATTGACTTCCCCGACCGCTGGGTACATCTCCGCAAGAGCAATACAGAGCCGATCATGAGGATCTATGCCGAGGCACCCTACCGGCTGTGGGGATGAAGGATCAGCCGGTGATCGGACTGATAGCCCACCTGGACACCGCCCCTGATGCCTCCGGACGGGACGTCAAGCCACGTATCGTTCCCTACGACGGCGGAGAGATCATGCTTAATGAGGAGAGGGACATCACTCTCTCCCCACAGAAGTTCCCCGAGCTCACCCAATACGTGGGACAGGAGCTAATCGTCACCGATGGCACCACGCTTCTCGGTGCGGACGATAAGGCCGGCGTCGCAGCCATTATGGAGCTGGCGCACTACCTCACCACCCATCCCGAGATCCCCCATGGGGAGATACGGATCGGCTTTACCCCCGATGAGGAGATCGGCAGAGGGGCTTCACTCTTTGATGTAAAGGCATTCGGTGCCGACTTTGCCTATACTGTGGATGGCGGAGCTATCGGTGAGCTACAGTACGAGAACTTCAACGCCGCCTCAGCCACCATCCACTGCCACGGGCTCAATGTCCACCCCGGCGATGCCAAGGGCAAAATGATCAACGCCATGCGCCTCGCCATGGATTCTACCATCTTGTCTCCATGACCGGCACCGTAGAGGAGGCAGAGCTGGAGTACATCCTCAGGGACTTCGACAGCGAGGCACTCGAGGAGCGCAAGGACACACTAGTCCGCACAGCGGCGGCGATCAACTCTCGCTACGGCGAGGAGCGCATCACCGTCACCGTCCGCGACCAGTACCGCAATATGCTGGAGCGCCTGCTCTATCGGATGGAGATCGTCGATCACGCCGCCGAGGCGATGAAGCGGCTCGGCATAGATCCGATCACGTCGCCCATCAGAGGCGGCACCGACGGCGCCACACTCAGCCATAGGGGACTCCCCTGTCCCAATCTATTTGCCGGAGGACTCAATTTCCACGGTATCTACGAGTATCTCCCGATCCCCTCACTTGTGATGGCGGCAGAGACCCTGATCGAGATCGTCACAACAGAGGTAAGATCATAGTCAGACAACCTTTTTACACAAAACTCAATACAAACTATCAATCTATGGAACTAAAGAAAACCCCCTTCCATGACATCCATGTCAAGCTCGGAGCCAAGATGACCAACTTTGCCGGCTACGATATGCCGATCCAGTATCCCGATGGCATCGTCGCTGAGCATATGGCAGTCCTCGAGAGCGTTGGCGTCTTTGACGTCTCCCACATGGGCGCCCTCTTCGTCAGCGGTCCCAAGGCAGAGGAGTTTCTGCAGAATGTCTGCTCCAACGACATCTCCAAGCTCACCGACGGCAAGGCGCAGTACAATTACTACCCCAATGACGAGGGAGGTATCGTCGATGACTTCATCGCTTACTGCTTCGGTGACTACTACATGCTGGTCGCCAATGCCGCCAATATCGAGAAGGACTTCAAGTGGATCTCCGACCACAAGATCGACGGTGTAGAGCTGGAAAATCGCTCAGAGCGGATGAGCATCCTCGCCGTTCAGGGTCCCAAGGCCAAGGAGACAATCCAGAAGCTGGTCGACATCGACGTTGACTCGATCCCCTACTACAGCTTCCACAGAGGAAAGTTCCACGGCGAGGAGGTGCTGGTATCCAATACCGGCTACACCGGTGCCGGCGGTTATGAGCTCTACATCCAGGACATCAAGGATCCGGAGAACTTCTGGAATCAGCTCTTCGAGGCCGGTAAGGAATTTGACATCAAGCCAGTCGGCCTCGGAGCTCGTGACACCCTCCGTCTGGAGATGGGATTCTGCCTCTACGGCAACGACATCGACGACACCACCAACCCCTACGCCGCCGGTCTCGGCTGGACAACGAAGCTGATCGAGGGCAAGGAGAACCTCCCCGGTCGCAAGATCCTCGAGGATGCTAAGGCTAACGGCACCAAGTACCGTCTCGTCGGCATCGAGCTGAAGGGTCGCGGCGTACCTCGCGAGGGCTACAAGGTGACCGACGGCAATGGCAAGGAGATCGGTCACCTCACCTCAGGCACCATGTCTCCCGCGCTCAAGAAGGGCATCGCCCTCGGCTACGTCCTCACCGACTACAAGAAGCCTGAGACCAAGGTCGCCATTGAGATACGTGGCAAGGAAGTAGAGGCAGAGGTAATCAAGCTCCCCTTCCGCAAGTAAGCGACTATACAACTATTTATCTGACCAGGTCCGGAGGAGACATTCCCTTCCGGACCTGGTCCTTTTGCACCCTCACAGAGCCTCAAACCGCAGGTCTAAGTGGCTCCAAACCAATACCGGTAAAGTACTCTACCCTTCTGAGCCCGGATAATAGGTCTATTGGAGAGAAAAAGCCCCCGAAATATATAGATTACACTTTTGAACTTGCCCGGTGGCGTGCAGATACAGACCACCGGTGATATGAAGAAGATGTCCGACTCGATGAGCGTCCTCACGACGGCAATCCTGCTCTCACTCCTCTTCATCTACCTCGCGCTGACGCTGCTCTACAACAACTGGACCGACCCACTTGTCGTGATGATCGCCATCCCGCTCTCGGTCGTCGGTGCCCTGCTAGCCCTCGCCCTGACCAATACTGCCATGAGCATCTACGCCATGCTCGGTATGGTTATGCTGGTGGGTCTGGTCGCCAAGAATGCGATCCTCATGGTCGACTTCGCCAACGAAGCACGCGCCGTGGGGGCTGCCGGTGGACGAGGCACTGATACAGGCGGTCAAGCTCCGTACGCGCCCGATCCTGATGACTGCCCTCTCGACCATCATCGGTATGCTCCCCGTTGCCCTCTCGCAAGGCTCCGGTGCTGAGCTCCGGACCGGTATGGCATGGGTGATCATCGGCGGTATGGCTCTCTCTACCCTGCTGACGCTGATCGTTGTGCCGGCGCTCTACAAGGCCTTCCACGCCAGTCATAGGTCCGGCACAAAACAGAAAGTGTACATCGAGGCCCGACTGACGGAGTAGTCCCCTTTTTACCAAAAATGAAGTGAGCGGCGCAGAGATGTAACTGCACCGCCCACTACTGCGTTAAAACTATCCCACCCCCATCGACAGCGTCATAACCAACCATAGCTGATGATATAGGCCTCGCCACGCCCTTGCGGGTCGGGGGAGAGGGGGGTAACCTCCCGAGGGGGCGTCGGGATGGCAACCATCGATGCGAAGCTACTAAGCGTACACCCGCAAGATGTGTTACTCTACGTCTCCTTATCGCTACCCACTGCTTTTGTCCCGCACACTCTTGTCAAAAGTCCTATTTTGCTAACAGGTTGTCTATCTTGCGAAATAGAGCCTAAGCGGCTGGAGAGTCTGATAGTCTGCAAATATGGACAAGAAGAGACAGGAGAAGACAGAGAGAAACAACCTCCTCCTGTGGAGGTGCTATATTTGCACGACTTTAGAGTCAAACTGCGATAGGTCGATGGTGCGATCCACAAAGGGTGCTTCGGTCCCGTTTCCATAGTAATGTCTCGTGATCTATTTTCTATCCAACTCTGATGAAGCCATTAATAAGGTCAAGGTGGAAGGCTCTTCCGTTGTTGGCGCCGGGCGACGTAGTTGATGTATACAGCTGGGAGATGATAATCCCTGTCGCTGTGCCCTCCCGTTGACTGCCCGCTCCTCTGATGCTCACGTCTGCAGAACCCACAGGGGCAGAGCCCCGGAGGGATCATCGCTCTTAAGCCCATATGTCGAGGCACGAAGTGCCGATGACTGTGGAAATGAGGACGTCGGGAAAGATATACGCCCCCCGATAAGGTGTCTCACTTCCCGGGCAGGCTTGATGGTGCGACACCTTGGTAGGATCGCTTGCGATGCCGCTTCAGTGAAGCTCAATGGCTTTAGCAAAGTATGATAGAGCTAAGAGGACAATTTGTCTGCAAGACTGCGTGATGGCTTTTATCAAAAATGAAGTGGGCGGTGCAGAGATGTTTCTGCACCGCCCACTATTAGGATACCTCCTAGTCAGGTGAGGCTATCAGAGGCCGAGCTTAGCGCGAAGGGCCTTGGGGAGAGCGTCCTTGTGGATGGCGATATTCATCGTCTTACCGGCTACAAAGGCAGGGGTAACGTACCAGATGCCCTTGTACTTGCCACTCTCGCCCCAGGAGTTCTTGACCATGTAGAATTTCTTACCATTCTGATCCTTAGCGATACCATAGATCAGCATGCCGTGGTCGTCGGTCAGCTCGAGGGTGTCAAAGCCCTCCTGGCGATACTCGGGGGTCACCTCGATCTCCTTGATGCCGGGCTTGGAGATGCGCTCCATTACCATACGGTGACGCTGGTTGTCAGAGGCACCTACCCAGCGCTCCTGGTCGGAGCCTGCATTCTCCGGCAGGTCCAGGTCGGCGAGGATGCCGAGACCATCGCGGGTAAATCCGGGCTCGCTCACGTCCGTACCCCAGGCGATGGTGAAGCCGTTGTTGATCGCATTGTCAATCGTCTCCATCAGCTCATCGAGGGTGACGTTGTAGCTAGCGCTGTGACGCCAGTTGTCGGGGATCGGGATGATATAGGGCTCGTAGAGCGGCTGGCTCATGTAAGAGGTGAGGGATACATAGTTATTCGCATCGATCTTCATGGCCTTGCGGAGGCTTTCCGGGGTATAGGTCTTACCATCTACTGTAAAGGTCTTGGGAGCCTCTCCGAGATAGGTGTCGATGATACCGTCGTAAGCCTTCGTCCAGACGGGAGAGAGCGTCCCACGGCGATCCATATTCTTCAGCAGACCATCAAGGAAGCCCTTGGTGATGGCGTAGAGCTCCTGGTGGTTGTGGCGCTTGGTGCCGTAGTTGAGTCCCTGCATCTCAGACATCGGGATGATGCCGTAGTGCTGCACGGCGTAGATGACGTCGTAGAAGCTTCCCAGTGGACGTCTGTGCTGCAGCCGTAAGGGTGAAGGTGCCTGCGGCTGCAAGACTCATCAGTAGATAAGAAAGAGTTCTTTTCATGCTGTGGATGAAATTAGTGGTTTATAAAAAATGGTTGATTGATATCCTTAACTATAGGGCTTCAGGTCGAGATCCTCTGCCAGTCGCTCGACCCACTTATTCTTCTTTACGAAGTAGTCATACTTCTCCGATGGAGTCGTCGGACCGATCTCTCGAGGGTCATTAACTATGCGGAAGGAAAGAGCCAGGAAGTCGTTACTCAGGCTGTCTCTCAGATACTGAAGCAGATGATCAGCTACCTTCTCCATCTCAGCCTTCTCCGTCTCACTGAAGACCTTCATCTCGAGAGAGTATGGGGGAGTAAAGTGCGGCGGATGATCTTTCATGGCACCGGCAATCAGACGATCCACACCGGGCTGATGTCGGTAGGTCGTCCACGCCCCCTTGAGTTGCTCCTCTGTAAAGGGATTATTTCTCTTGGGTCGATTAGCAGATGGGGCTACCGTCTGCTGTCCCTGATCAGCGGTTCGCCGTCCCGTAGAGAGTGAGAAGCCATAGCGGCTCTGTGCACTCTGCTGATGTGCAGTCCCGCTCGGCTGGTGGTAAGGTGGCACCTGCTGTGTCGCTGCCTGATGAGACGCAGGCTGCTGTGGCTGTTGCGGTTGCTGTTGCGGAGCACCCCACTGCGGTTGCCGAGCGCTCTGCTGTGGTGCTGGCTGCGGCGGCGCTGCCTGCTGCGGCTGCGGTACAGTCGACTGACTCTGTGCCGGTGTGGGAGCGGCTTGAGCCTGCTTAGGCGGTGTGGCACTCTCAGCTATCTCAGCGGGAGACTTGAGCTCGCTCGTCGGTGAGAGCTCGCACATCTTGAGGAGAGCCACCTCGAGGGCGAGCCTTCGCTCGCTACTGCTCTTGTACTTGGAGCCAAAGGCGGTGGAGATCTTCAGGTAATTCCAGATCTGCCCCGGCTTGAGAGTGGTGCTCACTTTATTCATCCGCTCCTTGATAGACTCCGGGGCCTCGACGAGGGCAATGGTATCCTTGGTCCGAGCGACTAGGAGGTTGCGGAGAAAGTTAGAGAAACCCCTCATCATCACATCTGTGTCGTAGCCTCGGCGGAGGAAGTTGTCCACCAGCTGGAGCACCTTATTGTGATTGCCTCGTGTGATGTAGTCGAGGAGTGAGAAGTATCCGTCTTCATCCAGAAGACTAAGGTTCTTCCGCACCCCCTCGACGGTAACCGAGCCATTGCCAAAGCCGGCGATCTGATCAAACATACTCAGCGCGTCACGCATCCCGCCGTCGGCGCTAAGCGCAATCAGCTGCAGTGCCTCCTTATCTGCCTTGACCCCCTTGTCCTGAGCTACATACTCCAGGTGTCGAGCAATGTCATCGGAGGTGATCCGACGGAAGTCATAGACCTGACAGCGTGAGATAATGGTCGGGAGGACCTTCTGCTTCTCTGTGGTGGCGAGGATAAAGATGGCATGTGCCGGCGGTTCCTCGAGTGTCTTCAGGAAAGCATTGAAGGCACTGGAGGAGAGCATATGCACCTCATCGATGATGTAGACCCGATACTTCCCCGTTGTAGGGGCGATGTAGACCTGATCGATGAGGTTTCGGATGTCGTCGACGGAGTTATTGGACGCCGCATCGAGCTCAAAGATATTGTACGACCGCTGCTCATTAGCAGCAATACACTCGCTGCACTCATTACACGCCTCGCCCTCCGGTGTGCGATGCTCACAGTTGATGGTCTTAGCAAATATGCGGGCACACGAGGTCTTGCCCACACCTCTGGGACCACAGAAGAGGTAGGCGTGGCTGAGCTTATCCTCCTTGATCGCATTGAGGAGCGTGGTGGTCAGCGCCTCCTGCCCCACCACGTCTCTGAAGGTGGAGGGGCGATACTTTAGCGCCGATACGACAAAGTCACTCATCGTCGATTACAGAGAGGAGGCATCAAAGTTGATCGGCAACAGGTCGCGGCAGTCCTCGACCACAAGTGCCGACTCAGGACCTGCAAGGATCACGGGGAAGGGGTGATGATGACGATCCGCCATCTCCAGCATTACCTGCCGACAGCCTCCGCAGGGAGCGCAGGTCTTGATGATCGTACCATCCTCCTTTGCTCCCACGATCACTAGCGAAGTGACGGGATCGTCGGGATAGAGGGCGCCCGACTGGAAGAGGGCAGTCCGCTCGGCACATAGCCCGAGGGGGTAGGAGGCGTTCTCCTGATTGGTCCCCAAGACGACCCGTCCGCTTTCCAGACGGAGGGCAGCCGCAACGTGAAAGTGTGAGTAAGGCGCGTAAGCATCGGAGACAATCTCCTTAGCCTTAGCCACCAGCTCCTGATCCTCCGGTGAGAGCCGGTCGATCGGTAACTCCCTGACAGGTATCTCTATATCTCTACGCTCTGACATAAATTCACTTTAGCTTAGTACTCGTAGCGATAAAGATACGAAAAATCCCCCGATTTTAAGCTCCTTCTATTTTTCCCTATAGCATTTATAGGGGGTAGAAGAGCGGCAGGAGCCAGACCATAGCTGCGATGACGATCACCTGGAGGGGCAGACCAACCCGCACGTAGTCCATAAAGCTGTACTTCCCGACGCTCATCACCATCGCATTGGGCGGGGTAGCGAAGGGACTCATGAAGCACATGCTCGCCGCCACAGAGACGCCGATCATGAAGGGGACCGGACTCACCCCAAGGGCCGAGGCTGCTTGTAGAGCGATAGGAGCAAAGAGTACTGCTGTCGCTGTATTACTGATAAATGTCGTCAGCAGCTGCGTACCGAGCATGATCCCCGCCAGCACCGCATAGGGGCCATAAGTCCCGAGCCCACTCACGATACCTCCTGAGATCATGGAAGAGAGACCGGTATTGTCCATCGCCGTCGCCAGAGGTATCATGGCGGCAAAGAGGATGACGCTCTCCCAGCTGATCGTCCCGATGGCATCCTTGACGCTGCGGAAGCAACGAGTCAGGATCAGCAGTATATCAGCCACCAGGACCGCCATCACGGGAGGGAGCCAATTAAATATCATCGCCAGTATCATCAGGAAGATGATCACAGCCGCCACCGGACCCCGCTCGCTGATGATGGCCTTAGAGGCTTCCGTCGCCGGCTCACCAAGGAGGATCAAGTCGGTCTCCTGAGCTCCCAGACGCTCTATATCCTCCCAGGTGCCCTGCAAGAGGAGCATATCCCCCTCCTGGAGCGTGGCACGGGAGAGCCTGTGGGTAATGTAGGAGCGATTGCGCTGAAGACCGACGACACTGATCCCATAAGTCTGACGCAAGTCGGTATCGCTGATCCGCCTGCCGACCAAGCGGGAGCCGTGCTTCACGACCACCTCGGCAAGACCATACTCGCTGAAGGAGAGTCGTCCCGAGAAGGTCCTCTGTCCCTCCTGTTCGTCATCAAGGAAGGTGAGACAAGCCTCCTCCGCCAGCCGCTGCACGTCCTCATACGCACCGCTAACGTGGAGTACAAAGCCGCGGTGCAGCATCGTCTCTGCCGTCGGCACAGTGGCTCGAGCTCCGAGATGGACACCTTTCACCCCGATCACGCTACAGTGGAAGCGCCCCGTCAGGTCGAGCTCCGCCAGTGTCTTCTTTCTCAGGAAGCTCCCCTCCTCGATCCGCAGACGGTAGAGATCCTCGAGCAGGTTGTACTGACTACTGAGTTGCTCGGGACTCTTACGCATCCGCTTCGTGTCCACGGCTGCCTCCTTACCGCTAGCGAGCAGTTTGGAGAGCGGCCAGAGCAGTGCCCCGCAGATCAGGAGGATCACCAGACCGACCGGAAGGGTGGTAAAGAATTGCAGTCCCTCGTGACCCGACTCTATGAGTGAGTTGTGTACGATAAGCGTAGGCGGCGTACCGATCAGCGTCATCATCCCTGAGATACTGCAGGCAAAGGCCATCGGCATCAGCAACCGGCGTGCATCCACGCCCGACTGCGCCGCTATCGTTACCACGATCGGCATCAGTATGGCGACGGTGCCTGTGTTGCTGACAAAGAGTCCCACTATGATCGTCACGAGGATGACGAGGTAGAAGAGCCTCAGCTCGCTCTCGCCTGCCAGTGAGAGCACTTTATTGCTGATCAGTCGGGCGAGACCGGTCTGCGTGATGGCACCACCGACGATGAAGAGCCCGGCGATCATGATGACGACCGAGTTGGAGAATCCCGCCAGCCCCTCCTCGGGAGTGATGACTCCTGTCAGTACCAGTGCCACCATAGAGCAGAGCGCCACCACATCCGACCGGATCCGCCCCCACACCAGCAGACCCGCCGTGACTATGAGAATGATAAGTACTTGGACCATCGCCAATCAATTTCTGTACGGTGGTGATTATTCTTGGTTTTCCACAAAGATACTGAAAATGGAAGTCCCCTACCCCCATCTATATTACACTGGTGCACAGCAGACAGAGAGAGGATCGACCGACATCGCAATGCCGATCGATCCTCAGTCTTAGTCAGTGGATAGTGAGGTACTTAGTCAGCCCTTCCGCTCACGAAGTCCCTTCGCCATACGCTTCATAGCCTCCTCGATAATCGAGCGAGGCTCGCCGACATTGAGACGCATGAAGTAGTCCCCACCGGTGCCAAACATCCGTCCGTCATTCATAAAGACCCCACACTTCCGGATCAGGAAGTCGACCAGCTCGTCCGGATCCTTAAATCCTGCATCGGTGAAGTCGAGGAAGATCAGGAACGAAGCCTCAGGGCGGATCATCTTTACGCCCGGCATCTCCCGCTTGAGGTAGTCCTGTACAAAGTCTACATTCTCGGCAATGTAGTCCATGCAGGCACGCGACCACTCGTCACCCTGCTCGTAGGCAGATGCGATGGCATCATAGGTCCAGCAGGAGGCTGCCTCGAGACCACACTGAAGCATGTAAGCAAAGGCCTTCTCCCGCAGCTCCTTATTGGGGATATAGTAGTGTGAGCCGATCACTCCGGGCATATTGAAGACCTTGGACGGAGCCATCAGCGACATCGTGATCTCGCGAGCCTCGTCGGAGATCGAGGGGAAGGGGTGATGCTGCACGCCTCTGTAGCTCAGGTCCGCATGGATCTCATCACTCATGATGAGCACACCATGCTCATGTGCCATATGAGCCACACGCTTTAGCTCCTCATCGCTCCACACACGCCCACCGGGATTGTGTGGGTGACAGAAGAGCAGCATCTTGGACTGAGAGAGAGCCTCATCCAGTCGATCCCAGTCGATATAGAAGCGCTCGTCACGTACCAGCAGAGGCGCCTCCACCAGCTTACGGTTGCTCCCGCGGATGACGTTGGCAAAGGGGTAGTAGACCGGTGGAAGGATCGTGATCCCGTCGCCCTCGTGCGAGAAGCACTGGATCAGCTTGTAGTACCCGGAGACTACACCGGGCGTGTATGAGATCTCCTCCTTGGCGGGGCGGAAGCCATATCGCTTCTCAAACCAGCTCTGGATAGCCTCGAAGTAGCGGTCCGGCGGGAAGGTATACCCCAGCACCGGGTGCTCTAGACGCTTACGGACTGCATCGCCCACAAAGGAGGGCGTAGCGAAGTCCATATCAGCGATCCAGAGAGGAAGGATATCCTCATACTCGCTCTCGAAGTGACCGTAGCCGTCATACTTCATACAGCTGGTCCCATGTCGGTCGATGACCTTGTCAAAGTCGTACTTTGCCATAACGCAAGATTAAAGTGTTGTGTAAATCGTTTAAGTTCGTCTCAAAGGTACAAATTGTTCTGCTTTTTCTAACACCCCCTCTTGGCAAAGGGTTCCACGCCATCCTGTCACTCGCCACATATCGCCGCCCTATCGTGTCCACAATTCCGGGAGAAAAAGCGGGCAAATCCTCTTACCGATAAGAGTCATCACTAATACCGATATTAGTGATCTCTAATAGCGGTAATAGTCGCGACTAATACCGGTAATAAAAATCCCCTCCAGGAAGCGGCTCTACAACAGCAACTCTGCCACCTACCGCTCAAGTCGTCCGGGAGTCCATCCCTCCTCACTTCTATCCAAAAACATGATCGACGCAAATAGAAGACATTATTCCGCAAACGAATCCCGTCATATATTCGACCTGAAAAACCAATATTACACACTAATACTCAATACATTACACAAATCACGTCTACGTCCTCTCCGATAATCGTTAGTGCGTAAAAGAAAGAGTGTAACACTAATGTCGTCAAAATGCAGTATGTTTGCCACAACGAACCACTACCTTTGGCGCAGAGTGAAGAGAGCTATATCTCATTTGCTCGTCGGAGGACGAACTTTTAATTTAAACTCCATAACTACATCTACAAACAACTTAAGTCGGTAACATGAACCTGAAGACCTCTCTAAAGGGCTGGGCAGTACTGCTTATGACTCTGACTATCTCGCTGGGCTCCATACTCCCCGCGAGAGCACAGTCGGATGTCAAGGTGAGCGGGACGGTCTATGATGATGCCCTACAGCAAGCATTTCCCGGGGTGACAGTCATCGTCGCCGGGACGACAAACGGCACCTACACCAATGGTGAGGGTCACTTCACCATCAGCGCACCCGTAGGGGCGACGCTACACTTCTCATTCATAGGCTACAAGACCTATGAGTACAAGGTCGAGAGGTCTGTCTCGGACCTCAAGATCACACTCCGGGAGGACGCTCAGGCGCTTGACGAGCTTGTTGTCCTCGGGTATGGAGTCAACGCAAGGAAGCAGGACCTCTCTGCCTCCGTCGGTGTGATCGACAATACAGACGCACTCTCAGCTCGCCCCGTATCCAGTCCTGAGGGGATGCTCCAGGGACAGCTGGCAGGTGTGACGGTACAGTCCGTCGGTGGGGATCCTACCGGGCTGCCCAATATCGTCATCCGCGGACAGGGCTCACAGAATGGGGACAACGTCCTCTGGGTGGTAGATGGTATCCCGGGCGCACCCATCACCTCAGTCAGTGACATCGAGTCCATCGTGGTGCTGAAGGACGCCGCCTCCGCAGCTATCTACGGAGCACAGTCCGGAGCCGGTGGTGTCGTCCTCGTCACGACAAAGAAAGCGAAAGAGGGCAAGCCCACCCTGACTTACGACGGCACATATGGTATCCGTCAGGCAGCCAATCTACCTCGCCCGCTCAATGCAGAGGAGCAACTCAGGATGAGACAGCTCAGCTACGCTAACGCCGGGCAGACGGTACCTGACTCTTGGAATCCGGACAAGAATCCCTGGATCAAGACCACCCGGACCGACTGGATGAAGGAGGTCTTCCGCCCCGCCTTTTACCACCGCCACAATGTCGCACTCAACGTAGGAACGGAGAAGTCCGCTAATCGACTCTCCTTTGCCTACGAGGACAATAAGGGTATCCTGCTCAATACCTACAGTCGTAACTTCTCGCTCCGCTACAACGGTCGATACGACATCAATAGATATGTCTCCATCAGCGAGGACCTGATCTGGAAGAATAGCACCGGCCGCTCCAAGAGCACCAACGACGGTTACACCGGTCCGGTCCTCTCTGCGATCTACATGCCCTCGAGTGCCACAGTGTACAATCCTCTGGATGGTACCTTTGGCGGTGTGACGACAGAGGATCCGGAGTACATAGCTAAGTACGGCAGCAACTTTGCCGAGGCTCACGGCGATGCAGTCAATCCGGTTCGCCTGCTGACGGCCAGCAACTACTTCGACAAGAATAGCGATGTCTGGACCACGACGGCACTGACGCTGAGCAACCTGGTGGAGGGACTAAAGTTCACCAGCCGCTTTACATATAATATCTTCAACTACTACGGTAAGAGTTTTACTCCCATCACCGACGAGCCTGGTAAGCCCAATACATCCAATAGCTTAGAAGAGGCCTCATCCAGGACTGAAGCCTGGAAGACCGAGAACACTCTGACCTATGATCAGACCTTCGGTGATCACTCCCTGAGTGCCCTTCTCTCCACGACCGCAGATCACTGGCAGCAGATAGGCTTCTCAGGAGAGGGAAATAACTTTGCTGACGAGAGCCCAAACCTTCAGTTCTTCACCTTCGCCGGCGAGACAAGAGCAAAGGACTACTTCAGTGGGCCTGATGCCAATGTCTCTCTTGTGTCACGACTGGGCTACTCCTACGCTGACCGCTACTTCGCTACCGTCTCCTGGCGTCGCGACTATGCTGGCCGACTCCCTAAGGAGCACAACTATGGCGACTTCCCTGCAGTAACCGCAGCCTGGAAGATCTCCAACGAGTCCTTTATGCCCACGTCGGAGAACTTCAATCTACTGAAACTACGTGCCTCTTGGGGACGTATCGGCAACCTCGGATCCATCCCGATGAACTACAAGTCTGCCACCCTCGGGACCAAGGACTGGCACGAGCAGGCAGTCTACGGCGTGGAGGAGAATAAGCTGTATAATAATATTGTCTTCCACTCCAAGGCGGTCAATCCTCTACTCACCTGGGAAACCTCTGAGCAGGTCGACGTCGGTCTGGACCTGGCACTCTTCCGCGAGAGACTCTCCCTCTCGATAGACTACTTCGACAAGAGGACCTTCAACCTGATCCAGGAGGCCACGATGAACTGGCCCAATACCATCGGTCTCGATCCGATGATGCTCAACCTTGGAGAGGTGAATAACCGAGGATTTGAGCTGACCGCAGCGTGGTCAGACCGTGTGACCAAGGACTTCTCCTACTCGATATCCGGCAATGTATCCTACCTGCGAAATAGGGTCACCGACATTGGTGTCAAGAATGAGGACGGCACAGCAGGAGTGTGGCTCAATAGCGGCTCAGACTTCCGCGGCATCCCCTACACCATGCAGACCGGAGAGGGTCAGCCACTCGGATCCTACTACCTGATACGGACGGACGGGATCTTCAAGTCCGAGGCGGAGGTCAAGGCCCACGCAAAGGATGGTCAGCTGATCCAGCCGAATGCCGTGCCAGGTGACCTTAGGTTTGTCGATGCCAATGGCGATGGCGAGATCACTGATGCCGACAGACAATATCTGGGCAATGCCATGCCTGACTGGACCTATGCCGCCACCTTTGCCATGAACTATCGTAAGCTGGGCTTCAGCCTCATGCTGCAGGGAGTACAGGGAGCACAGGCGCTCAATGTAGCGAAGTATATGACCCTCAATGATGCGGAGGGGAGCTTCAATCGCGACAGCCGTATCCTCGATGCCTGGTCTGAGCAGAACTCAGGATCCGACATTCCCCGTCTTACGAAGGCAGATAACAATGGGAACTTCAAGACTCCGTCTGACTGGTACCTCGAGGATGCCTCCTACCTCCGACTCAAGAACGTCACTCTCTCCTATGACATGAGCGACCTCATCCGCAGCTGGTCTCACCTCGACGAGCGTAAGAGCGCACTGCAGGTCTACCTGAGTGGTGAGAACCTCATGACCCTGACTAAGTACAGCGGTATGGATCCCGAGACCGGAGGATGGGATGCCATGATCTATCCGGTATCGCGTGTTTTCTCACTCGGTGTGAAGCTCACCTACTAATTTGATACAGAAAGTTATGAAGAAGAGTAATATAATATTGGGATCTCTTGCCGGCCTTATCGGACTGGTGGGACTCTCAGGATGCAATGACTTCCTCAATACCCACCCACAGGGGACCAATTCGTCAGACCAATACTTTGCCAATGACTACCAGGCGGTAGAGGCTCTCGATGGCATCTATGCATTCTATCATCAGGAGGACTGCTTTGGACGAGAGTTCTTCTGGGAGCAGGGAGCAGCATGTGATGTTGTCTGGGGTAAGAATCGCAGCTACAACACCCTTGCCACGTTCAAGTACACCGGTGATGAGTCCCCCCTCAGGGATGTATGGGAATATATGCAGATGTGCATACAGCGAAGCAACTGGATCATCTCTGAGCTGCTCGGTAAGGAGAAGGAGCAGAAGCTTACACCTATCGAGAATAGAGTGCTCGGGGAGGCCTACTTCCTAAGAGGGTTTATCCACTTCTACACCGCCTACAGGTATGGTACCGACAAGCAGGGAGTGCCCTTCACTCGGTGGGAGGACTACGAGGGTGGATACGATAACTCCATCCCTGAGCAGAGAGCATCCGTGATGGAGAATTACAAGCTTATCATCGAGGACATGGATGAGGCGATCAAGCGACTGCCGAGGTATGAGACCTACGATGCGGCTGATCGAGGTCGCGCTCATCAGGCAGCAGCTGTCGGCTATAAGGCTAAGGTCTATGCCTACTGGGCGGCCTGGGATGCCTCGAAGTGGAGCGATGTGATCGCCATGGTCAATGAGCTGGAGAGTAAGTACGACCGCGGCCTTGCCGACTCGTTCTCCGATCTTTTCTCATCCGACTTCAGCAAGTTCTGGTCACGCGAGTACCTCTGGACGATCCCCTCCAATGGCGGATCCTCCGGCGGTGGTACCGAGTTCCCCGGAGTAATCCTTGAGAATAAAGGCTGGGGTATCTACAACGGCTGGGGGCAGAATAAGCCCTCCCTCGATATCTATGAGGAGATGCTTAAGGATGGTAAGGGTAACGAGCGCCTCACAAGATCTATTCTCGAGTATGGTCAAGAGTTCCCTTTCTTTGGTGAGAAGAGGAAATTCTACTCTCAGTCAGACCTGGAGTCAGGCTTTCAGATCAATAAGTATATGGAGCCCTTTGGGCACAAGGACGCATCTCAGGAGGGGCTAGTCCATACCAATGGTAACTTCCCCTGTGCGAGGATCAACTTCCCCCTTCTCCGCTTTGCAGACTGTCTCCTTCTCCGTGCCGAGGCGTACCTGATGACCGGGAATGCGGCCAAGGCCACAGAGGACATCAATCGAGTAAGGGTGCGCTCACACCTGGATCTGATCAAGGGTACGGCAACCACGGCTGACCTCTACCACGAAAGACGCTGCGAGCTGGCATTTGAGTTCTCCGATCATCTCTACGACCTGAAGAGGTGGCACCTCAGCGGGGACGCTACACTTAAGGAGCTTGCCGCTAAGGAGCTGAACTCCCATCCGAGAGTGCGAGTGTATAAGAATCGTAGCAATCCTGACTCTTCATTCACGATCGAGCCTTATAATGACTACAAGGACAAGGCTCAGTACCAGGACTACATGATCGCCTTCCCCTATCCATCGGATGTGATCACTAACTCCAATGGTAAGCTCAAGCAGAATATTGGCTATGCTAAGTGATCTTGATGAGCGAGCCTAACATTCACTAATCACACATAGGGGCATCATAGGCTCAGGGATCCTTCCCTTACCTATGATGCCCCTTTTCATCCCAGATAGATATGGAGAAGAGCTCACCACTGTGGATCATCGCACTCCTGCTGACCATAGGTATGGTAGGAGGCTGTGGGAGTGAGCCGGAGACGAGACTGATCGACCTCGCGATAGTGGGGACGCATGATGCCGCAGCCTATAATGCGTCACCCCGGCTTCGGTGTCAGGACCTGACGCTGGAGGAGCAGTTAGAGGTCGGAGTCCGTGCCTTTGACCTCCGACTCGTCGACCGATATGATGGGTCCGGACGCATGGACCTTTATCATGGCAAGGAGTCGCTTGGGCTCGAGTTCACCGAGGATGTTCTGCCTCTTTTTACTCAGTTTCTCACCGCCCATCCGGACGAATTCGTTATCTTGTCACTCCGGAAGGAAGATGACGACCACCACTCGCCTGATGAGATGGAGGCGTACAGTCTCTCGCTCCTGCGTGCTCTGGAGAGACCGGAGGTGGCACGGCTCCTCTACAGAGGCGAGCTCACGCCGGCAACGAAGGTCTCGGAGGTTCGAGGGAAACTGCTCATCCTGCTTCGTACGAGGATAGGCGACGATGTTTGTATGCCCTACTATGATGGATTTCAGGACGACACCACCTTCACCGCCCGCTTGGTCAATCCCTGTGGTGGGACTCTTGACCTAATTGTAGAGGACAAGTATATGGTCTACGATACCATCGGGATGCGTGATAAGAAATCGGCTCTCAGTGAGGTACTGGACCTTGCCGAGGCGATGCCTGACCACTGGATGATCGCCTACCTCAGCGGGACAGGTGACCTAACTCCTGAGGCTGTGGCGGAGGAGATCAATCCTTTCGCCTACCGTATTCTCCGAGAGAGGATCTCGCTCCCGGGAGGGATCTACTTTATGGACTTTGCCGGGATGCCTGAGGCTCGGGCGATCATTACGCTTTGTAAGAAACAAAACTCCAAGATATGAAGAATAAACTAACCCTACAGCTCGGACTACTCCTTGTCCTGCCACTACTCCACTCTTGTGGTAAGAGTGCGGGAGAAGAACTGATCACTCCTGATCCGACCAAGCTCTATGAGATGGTCGATCCATTCATCGGGACCGGATTTCACGGACACACATTCCCCGGTGCTACCGCTCCGCTGGGAATGGTTCAGCTGAGCCCGGAGACACGATGGGAGGGCTGGGATGCATGCGCCGGTTACCACTACGATGACGACTCGCTCTACGGCTTTGCTCACACCCACCTCTCCGGTACCGGATGCAGTGACCTCGGGGATGTGATCTTCCTTCCCATTACAGACAGCAAGAGATACGCGGCCCACATAGATGACGAACGCTTGCCCAAGGTTGGCTTCAGCCACGACCGCGAGAGCGCACATGCGGGCTACTACAGTGTGGAGCTGGACAACGGTATCCGGGCTGAGCTTACCGCCGGATCCCTCATGGGCGTCCATCGCTACACTTATCCTAAGGACTCCGGAGAGACCTCGCTGCTGATCGACTTAGTGAATATCAAAGGGGATGAGATCGTAGAGAGCGGACTGGAGCTGACCTCAGATAGTACGCTGAGGGGCTACACGATCACTAACGGCTGGGTGCCCGGACAGCACGTTTACTTTGTCGCCCGCCTGAGCCGTCCGATACGAGAGACCAAACTTTTCCTGAATGGAGAAGAAGTCAATGGGCCGATCGCTCAGGGCGACTCCATCCGTGCGTTACTGTCTCTGGATGCGGGGGAAGACGGCGTGGTGGAGATCTTTGTCGGACTCTCACAGACCTCAATGGAAGCAGCTGAGGCTAATCTCAACGCGGAACTCTCACGTTGTGGGAACACTTTCGACCAAGTCTGTGCCAGCACAGAGAAGCAGTGGAATGACCTTCTCTCTAAAGTAAAGGTAAAAGAGGGGAAGAAGGAGGATCTCACTTGCCTCTACACCGCCCTTTATCACTCCTTCGTCGCACCCAACAGGATAAGTGATGCTGACGGGAGCTATCGCGGTATGGACGATGAGATCAATAGGGGCTCCGGTGTGAGTTACTCCACTCTGTCGCTCTGGGACACCTTCCGTGCGGAGCATCCTCTCCTCGCTCTGCTCTACCCTGAGGTGGTACCGGATATGTGTCGATCCATGATGCAGATGTACCGTGAGCAGGGCGAGCTGCCCATTTGGCCACTCTATAGTGGAGAGACCCGCACCATGATCGGTTACCACGCCGTCTCCGTACTGGCTGATGCCTACCTCAGCGGACAGCTTGGCGACCTCGACCCGATGGAGGTGCTCGAGGCTATGATCAAGTCCTCTAATATCAACAAGAAAGGATCTGATGCCTACACCCGACTGGGATTCATTCCTGCCAATACGCACAATGAGTCCGTCTCCTGCACCCTCGAGTACGCTTATGATGACTGGTGCATCGCTCGGATGGCGGAGGCACTCGGGGAGAAAGAGGTTGCAGGCACCTACTACAGGCGAGCTCACAATTACATCCACCTCTTCGACGGAAGCACCAAGTTTTTCCGCGGACGTCACGAGGACGGATCATGGGGGGCCGACTTTGACCCTTACGAGGTAAGCAAGGACTACACCGAAGCCAATGGCTGGCAGTACCGCTTTGCTCCCATGCACGATGTGGAGGGGATGATTGCTCTCCACGGTGGAGCAGAGGAGATGCTTGACGCTCTCGACAATCTCTTCAGTGACACTACACCGGCTGGAGACCTCCAGGACATCACCGGTCTCATCGGGCAGTATGCTCATGGCAATGAGCCTAGCCATCACCTCGCCTACCTTTACAATTACCTGGGTCGCCCATCCCGCACCCAAGAGCTGACGCGTCAGATCCTGGATGAACTGTACCTCGACACTCCGGAGGGGATCAGTGGCAATGAGGACTGCGGTCAGATGTCTGCCTGGTATCTCTTCTCTGCCCTCGGTCTCTATCCGGTGACACCGGCAAGCGGAGAGCTCCAGATCACCACTCCTCGCTTCCGGGAGGTGACACTGATGCTCCCAAAGGGCGAGCTCACCATTACCACAGACAAGGATCCTGCAGAATATCGCTATATCCGATCTGTCAGTCTGAATGGGAAGGAGCTGCACCGCCTCTTCGTCACCACAGAGGAGCTCGCTCAGGGAGGCACACTCGCCTTTGCGCTCTCCGACAAACCTGTAGATGACTTCCGAGTGGAGGAGAAACCCTACAGCATGACTCGCAAGGACTTCGTCTCTCCGGTCTACAGCTCGGACGACATCACCCTCTTCCACAACCAGGTGAGCGTAAGCTTATCCACAGCCACCCCAGGAGCGACAATCTACTACACCATCGATGAGGGGGAGAAAAAGGAGTACACCGGCATCCCCATCACCCTCACTCGCAACACGACCCTCCGGGCTACTGCCGAGAAAGAAGGTCTAGATCCCTCGCCCACCACGACGCTCATCGCCACAAGGGCTGAGTACGCTCAAGCGATGGAGATCACCTCCGTTGCCGATGGTGCCAGCTGGACGCTCCACGCTGGATCGGTCGAGCGCACGGATCAGATCGCCGCACTTCCCATCATAGAGCGCGGTGTCTGCGATCAGCCCTCGATAGAGATGCGAGACCGCGAGGATCTCTTTGCGTTAATCTTCACAGGATATATTGATGTACCGGAGACCGATGTCTACGAGTTTCGTCTCACCTCCGATGATGGCTCCGTCCTACGTATCCACGATCGACCAATTGTCCTCAATGACGGCTCGCACGCTTTCGTCTCAGCTACCGGCAAGGCCGCACTCAGTCGCGGACTACACCCCTTCACCCTACTCTACTGGCAGGGCGCTGAGGGCAAGGGACTACGACTGGAGTACCGCCGACGCGGAGAGACCGACTACACTACACCCACCCTCAAGCACTAATGATCCATGAAAGTCATATCTAAGCACCTCCTTATAACACTGCTCCTCATCGGTCTCACTGCATCGGCACAGGAGCCGAGCCGTCAGACCGTCACGTTGCCCTCCACCTACGAGACCGTAACGGTCCGCCCTGTGGGAGGGACCAAGGTACGCAACGTCGTCCTGATGATCGGCGACGGCATGAGCTTAGCACACATTGCCGCCCTCCGTACCGTCAATAAGGGACACATCAATCTCTCCAATGCTCAGGCCACCGGGCTTGTCATCACCACGGCGCTTGACAAACTCGTCACCGACTCCGCCGCTGCCGCCACTGCGATGAGCACAGGGCATAAGGCTCGCTACCACACACTCGCTGTAGATAGTCTCGATCGACCCTACGCCACCATCATCGACTACGCGCACATCGCCGGACTCGGCACCGGAGTGATCAGCACCTGCCGTCTCTACGATGCGACCCCGGCTGCCTTCCTCGCCCACAGCTCAGAGCGAGAGGCACCCTATGAGATCATCGGGCAATTCCCCGACAGCCATTGCGATCTCATCATGGGCGGAGGGGCAAAAATTTTTGCTGACAGACCTGATGGGCGCAATATCTTCCAGGAGATGAAGGAGAAGGGGTATCGTGTCACCCGAAGCCTCAAGGACTTCGCTGCAGGAGAAAAGAGTTCCTCCGGCCGCGAGCTATGTGTTTATGCGGAGAAGGACGTACCTGTGCCACTGGAGCGGGGAGAACTACTCTCCGACGCCTCGCGTCTTGCACTTGATCACTTGGCAAAGCAGACCCCTGAGGGCTTCTTCCTGATGATCGAGGGCTCTCAGCTGGACGACTATGGTCACACCAACGACCTCGACCTGCTGATGCAGGAGACGGCGGACTTCGATCGCGCTATCGGAGCGGTCATGAAGTGGGCCGAAGAGGATGGCGAGACGCTCGTCATTGTCACAGCGGACCACGAGACCGGAGGGCTCACCGTCCTCGGTGGAGATGAGGAGAAGGGCGAAGTGGAGGGAAACTTCTCCACCGGCGGCCACAGCGGCGTGCTGGTACCGATATACCTCTACGGACCCTCAGCGGACTACTTCACCGGCATCTACCACAATACCGAGATCTACCATAAGGTCATGCACCTCCTCGGACTCTCCGAGCGCTGCACCCACGAGACTGCCAGACCATGAAGCGACTACTTACATCCATCATCCTATTACTCCTGTGCTTGAGCTCCCTATCGGCGCAGGATCAGCGCGGAGTGCTGCGCTTCAGAGCCGACAGCACCTTTCGTATAGCACAGTTTACCGACCTCCACATCGACCCTAACTCAGGCAATACCCCACGCACCTACGGGGTTCTCAGGGAGGTGATCCGCTCTGAGCGACCGGATCTGGTTCTGCTGACCGGTGATGTCATCACTGAGCGTCCCGCGGCAGAGGGCTGGAGGACCCTCACTCGATTCTTTGAGGAGGAGAAACAGCCTTACGGCGTTCTGCTCGGCAATCACGATGCTGAGGTGATCTCCAAGGACTCCATCTATGACCTCCTCGAAGGGAAGCCTTACTGTATCAGTCTCAGAGGACCGAGGGAAATTGAGGGCGAGGGCAATCAAGAGATCCGCATCGAGAGTTCCTCCGGTGGGGAGATTGCTGCCCTGCTTTACCTCTTGGACTCGGGACAGTACTACAGGGACCAGTTTATCAGCCACTACGACCACATACACTTCGATCAGATCGACTGGCTCAGGAGAACTCATGCCCAGACCATCTCTGAGAGTGGCAGGGACGTCATCCCATCCATGCTCTTCTTCCACATTCCCATACCGGAGTTTGAGACACTAAAAGATCAAGGGAAAGGGCACATCAGCGAGGGCATCTCCTCCTCCACGCTAAATAGCGGACTCTTCAGCACACTGCTTGACTTAGGCGGCGTAATGGGAGTATTCTGCGGACACGACCATGCCAATGACGCCCTGGCGATCCGAGACGGTGTCACCCTCGGCTACGGACGAGTAAGCGGGCTGGATGCCTATGGAGACCTTCCCAGAGGCGGACGAATGATTGTTCTGCACGAGGGAGAGCAGCGCTTCGACAGCTGGATAGCGACCCCGGAGGGAGGACGGGAGGCTACCTTCTACTACCCCTCCGGCTTCGACTCCGATGAGGAGCAGTTGGCTCACTATCTACCTGCACTCACTCTTGATGCCCGGACTCACGGAGTGAGGTACCGCTACTACGCCGGGACGATCAAGCAGACCGAGCAGATCCCCACTGTCCCCCTTGTCATCGAAGGGACCCTGCCCTACCTATCTATCGAGGGAGCAGACCGGGAGGACCACTTTGGCTACATCTTCGAGTCCCTCATCCGCATACCGGAGCGGGGGCTCTACCGCTTCTACACCTACTCCGATGACGGCTCGGTACTCTACATTGATGGAGTAAAGGTGGTAGACAACGACGGAGGTCACAGCGCCCGCCTACGGGAGGGAGTGGTCGCACTGGAGGCAGGCTTTCACCGGCTTAGGGTAGACTACTTCGAGGACTATATGGGACAGACACTCGAGGTGGGACTGACCGGAAAGAGTCTCCTCAGGCAGCCTATCCCTGAGAGCATGCTATACCTCGAGCCATCTGACGAGTGATATGATACGACTGATACTGCTGACAGACTTTACCGAGTCCTACTCCTACAATCTATTTGCCGGCATACAGGCCTACGCACAGGAGCATGACCGCTGGGCAGTCTGCCGCATGCCGCCGAGCTACAAGAGCCAGCATGGTCTCGCCGGCGTGCTGGAGTGGGCCCGAGCGTGGGAGGCGGATGCGATCATCGGACGCTTCGATGCCGGGGATCGAGTCGAGTCCTTCAGAGAGGCAGGTATACTGGCCATAGCACAGGACTACAAGGTGCCGATTCCCTCGCTGCCTGCCGTCACGGGAGACTACTGTGGGACGGGCGAGATGGCAGCAGAGTACTTCATCCGCAAGGGCTTCACCTCCTTTGCCTTCATTGGCTACCGCGATGTGTTCTGGTCTCAGGAGCGCTACTACGGCTTCCGGTCTTACCTCGAGGAGGCGGGGCTGGCAGATGCTCTGACCGACTACCGTGAGACCTCTATTGACGAGGTGTGGGACTACCGTCAGGAGCGACTGATCAAGTTTCTGGAGGAGCTGCCACCGGAGACAGCGATCTTTGCCTGCGATGACAATGAGGGGATCCGTATCGCTGAGCTCTGCCGTGTCGCTGACATCGGCATCCCCCAAGACGTGGCGATCCTCGGGGTGGACGATGATCGGACCATCTGTGGTCTGGCGGACCCTCCTCTCTCCAGTATCTCACTCGATGTCGTACAGGGAGGATATGAGACGGCAGCACAGATCGACCGATACCTCTCCCACAAGTCCGACAGGGTGGAGGACGTGGTGGTCCGTCCGGTCCGGATCAGCGAGCGCGCCTCGACCAACATCCTATCCATCAGCGACCGTGAGGTGGCGAGGGCGATCCGCTTCATCCACGACCACTCCACTCACCCACTCTCCGTGATGGACGTTGTGCGACAGGTTCCTCTATCGCGCCGACACCTGGAGATACGCTTCAAGAGAGCCACACGCCAGACAATACAAAAGTACATCATGAAGTACCGCGTCGAGAAGCTTGCCCATCTCCTGATCACCAGTGACAGGTCGATCATGGAGTTGGGAGAGGAGATGGGCTTCGGTAGCCCCAAGAACCTCTCCCGCCAGTTTAGGTCCGTCATGGGCATGTCGCCCCAGAAGTACCGACGCCTCCACCACTGCTCCGTCTCCGGGAGCCCAAGCGAGCTCCTAAGAGAGACAGTGGATGAGCGCACGACTAACCCCACACCATGATAGTTATTATGAAAAAAGCAATATGTCTGACCCTGCTGGCCGTGACCGGCACAGTGGCAGTTGCCTCAGCGCAGATCAGCGCAGGAAACGACTCGATCTACAGACTGCCGTACAAGAATACCTATGTGAAGAACGTCTTCGTCACCGACAATGCCTTCCGGACTATGAAGCCCCGGATCACACAGCCCCGCTCATTTGACGAAGCAAGGACGATCCTCCCCTCTCCGATCTGGGAGGGACACGAGGAGGAGATCGGGATGTACTGGGATGCCTGGAGGATAGCTGTCGACAACATTCGTCAGCCGGATCCCGAATCGGGCTTTGTCGCCACTTATATTGACACGGCCTATAATGGGAACCTCTTCATGTGGGACGACTGCTTCATCCTGATGTTTGCCCGCTACGGAGACCGATTCTTCCCCTTCCAGAGGACGCTTGACAATTTCTACGCCAAGCAACACCCCGACGGATTCATCTGCAGGGAGATCAAGGCGGACGGCGCTGACTGCTTCGAGCGGTACGATCCCACCTCCACGGGTCCCAACCTGCTCCCCTGGTGCGAGATGGTCTACTACCATCAGTATGGTGATCTCGAGCGACTGCATCGCGTCTTCCCTGTGCTCTGCGGCTACTACGACTGGCTGCGGCTCAATCGCACCTGGCGCAACGGCACCTACTGGAGCAGTGGCTGGGGGACCGGGATGGACAATATGCCACGCGTGCCGGACGGGTACAATCCGATCTACTCCCACGGTCACATGATCTGGCTCGACACCAATCTCCAGCAGATCATGACCGCCTACCAGCTCCTCGAGATGGGCTTCTACATCGAGCGGTGGCAGGAGATCGAGGACTACGAGACCGAGGCGCTGGCACTCAAGGACTATGTCAATACTCAGCTTTGGGACGACAAGAGCGGCTTCCTCTACGACCAGTACCGCGACGGCACCCTCAGCGACGCCAAGGGGATCGGAGCCTACTGGGCGCTGATGACCGACGTACTGGACAGGAAGCGAATGGATCGCCTCGTGGCACACCTGACGAGGGAGAGCGAATTTGCCCGACCCCACCCCATCCCCTCTCTCTCTGCCGATCACCCCAAGTACCGACCCAATGGTCGCTATTGGCAGGGTGGAGTCTGGCCGGGAACCAATTATATGGTTATCAAGGGTCTCTCGCGACAAGGCTACCGTGATCTAGCCTACGACATTGCTTCGAAGCATTATCAGGCGGTACTGGAGGTGTACCGACGGACAGGGACCTTCTATGAGTACTATGCTCCGGAGGCGACTGAGCCGGGATTTATGGCACGGGATCGCTTCGTGGGCTGGGGCGGACTCGCTCCTATCGCTCTACTGATCGAGTACCTCATCGGCATTGAGGCTGACTACCCCGAGGAGACGATCCGCTGGGACATCCGTCAGTTGGAGGCACACGGGATCGAGCGCTACCCCTTCGGACCCGATGGTATGGTAGATCTGAAGTGTGCTCGGCGAAGCTCAGCCAATGAGCGCCCCAGAGTGACCGTCCACTCCAATGTACCGCTGACCCTCATCCTCACCTATGGGAAGGGGAAGAGCGAAACACTTCGAATCGAGCCGGACCGATAAGGCTGTCAAGTAAAACCATTACGTCGATTCCCTCTGCATACGGATCAGAAGTGGCTCCGATCTATTATCGGTATTAGTGAACACTATTACCGGTATTAGTTGCCACTAATACCGGTAATAGAAATTTCCCTGAGGTATAAGAGTATTTTCCGCTGCTAAACTGCGAATAAGAGACGATAGCATTTCACAGGTCTCAGAGCGAGAGCCGCAGAGAGAGGAGGATGGTTCTCGGTCGAAGGTCGTACCGGTAGGCGTACCTATTGACGGTGTCAAAGGTGAGGTAGCGGTAGGACTGGTGACTGAGCAAGTTGAGCACCCGGAGGTCGACTGAGAATGACTTCTGACGATAGGAGAGCGTCGTACTGAGCTGGGGGAACGTCCGATCCGGACCCTCAAAAGCGGTATAGGTGGTGACCCGACAGTTTGTCCTCCAGACCACTCCTCGCAGCAGTGGCACACTCACTCCGGCGCGATGGCTGTAGGAGATGACCGGCTGTGCTGAGGTGCCGCCATAGCTCATCATCGTGCGGCTGAGGTTGTACGAGTAGGAGAGCTCCAGCCCTCGGATTGGCGTGGAGGAGAGCTCAGGTGTGACATACATTGTGGTGGAGCTGTAGGGTAGGAGCACCTCATTTTGCATCACCCGATAGTCGGCACGGGAGATGCCGGTATAGAACCGAAGGGCAGTTTTATAGGCGTGGAAGCGCTTCGTCACCGTGAGGTCACCACTGTAGAGGTGCGAGATGTTATCAGTCTGCAGCGCACCGGTGCCGATCATGTCCTCGCGTATCGTCTGAGTCGCGAGAGTATTGCTCCGGATCCGGGTGTAGCCCCCGCTGAGCCGGACAAACCACATCTTCATCGGCTGGCTGAAGCGGTAGTCCCCCGTCACATTGATCATGGAGCTCTCTGAGAGTGTTCCGGAGCCGGTGGTGGTCTGCGTCAGTCCGGTACGAATCGGGGCGGAGAGGAAGGAGGCAGCTCCGCCATAGCCACTGCTGTAGTTGGCACCAAGGCTGACCTCGGAGAAGGGACTCAGCGCAAAGTCTGCCGAAAGAGAGGGGTTGATGGTAAAGATCGGGCGGGAGAGCTTGATAGGTTGGTCCCCGCTATTGCGGAGCGAGAGGTAGTTGCCCGTGAGTGCCAGCGTGGCACTTAAAACGCAGCGGAGCCCTCGCGGACGAGTATAGGTGTATCCTGTCGACAGCCCGAGAGAGGTAGTGCTCACGTCGAGGTCATTCAGGGCGGTGCGCTCGGCACCCTCCCGCTCCTGATAGGTCTCCACATGGTCGCCCGAGTAGGTCAGTCCCAAGGTGCCGTGGAGCCTGTGCGCCCCCTTAGTCTCACTGAGCGTATAGGTGGCACTCGCCCCGGCAGATCCTCCCTGAGCATACTGCCGAAGAGATACCTCATCGGAGGATCCGATACCCATCCACTGATCCGGGATCGTCACGAGACTCACCCGCCCCTCCACTCGATGGTTTTGGGTCCCGCGACGGCGGCTGTAGGCGATCTCATCGAGGAGAGAGAGACCACGAGACTGCTTTTGCACAAAGTGGGATCCACCCCCGCCGAGCAGGGTTGGCAGTTGATCATCAGAAATCTTTCCGTCAAGGACAAAGCTATTACTGAGGTAGTATCCCTCCTGATTGTCCCGATACTCGATCTCCACGCCCGGCAGATGGACGAGAGCAGTGGGATTACTCTCCTCGCTGATCACCGTCCCGTCGGCAAAGTGCCGCTCTATCGCATAGCCGTAGCCGGTAGAGCTGCGTCCATAGCGTGCCTGCACACGGAGCTGCCGATCATCTGATAGGGCGCGGAGGACCGATCCGGAGACGGAGAGGTCAAGGGGACTGATGTAGAGCTCCCGATCAATCGGCGGCGCAGATGCAGAGGCCTCGCCGATCACCCGCTCAGCTAGAGCGGTAGGCGAGTCTCCTCTCACGATTAGGTCGAGTGCATCATCCCGAGCACGCTCCGTCTGATTGCCCCCTGATAGCAGCGCCATATACTGCATAGAGTGGGCGAAGAGCATCGACGAGAGCGAGGCGTCGTAGCGCACCCTACCCCCATAGCCGATCGCTCCATTCCCCGACCAGATGGGGCGGCTCTTAGCATCCTTCTCCAGTCGGACATTCAGTGCTACGTCATTCGTCGGCACATCCTTATCTATCTTCCGATCCTGATGGTGCCTCATCACATCCACTGAGGCTACCTTCTTGGCATCCAAGTTTCGTGTCGCCTTGTGGTACTGCCCACCGAGGAGATCCATTCCCTCGAAATAGAAGTGGCTGATCGCCTTGCCGAGATAGCTGATCTGTCCCTTGGGGTCCACCTCCACACCCGGCAAACGCTTGATTGCATCCTCCAGTGTATAGTCACCCGCTTCTGTAAAGGAACGGAGGAGATAGGTGAGCGTATCCGACCGCTCGATGATCGGATAGGCCTCCACCGTCACCTCCTGCAGCTGTGAGACACGCGGGGAGAGACGGAGCGTTACCTCGTGTCGGTCGGGCGTCAGCGAGAGGCTGTCCGTCTCGTACGAGAGATGACTGATAGAGAGCTTCATCCTCGGGTAACTGCGATCGGATGTGAGGGCGAAGCGTCCCCCCTTGCGGGTAAAGGCAAAGGCGAGGATCTGCCCCTCGTGGCTCAACGTCACCCGGGCGCCCACGACCGCCTCTCCCTCACCACCGGTTACCCGTCCGGAGAGCTTATACTCCTGAGCAAGAAGCGGGAGAGAGCACAGCAGGAGCAGGAGCGAGAGGAAGTATCGGCGGGGTCTCATCACTTCAACTCCAGGGGCTGGGTCGTAGAGACAAGAGGTCGTAGTGTAAAGCCATTGATCATGACGACTCTTTGACCATTGTCGTTACTTCGGACAGTCATCTCGGTGATGCCGTCCATGGGGATCTCCGTCTGACGCGACTTTGCCTTAATGAAATCCTGACGGTTAGTCCGGATCGCCATGGAGCGGTCCGGCTCCGGTAGCGGCGTCGTTGCCTTGGCAAAGCGAACCGCTGTGAAGTGATGCATTCCCTCGGTATCCTCCGCCTCGAGGATCAGACCGGGCAATCCGTGGAGCTTCCATGGACCAAAGGCGGAGGGGATCCCGGGGGCGTACCGCACGACCCAGGTCCGTCCGCCATAGCTACCCGTGGCGGTCTTACAGCTGTAGCCACACACCTCCTTCGTCTCCTCGGAGAGCGTCCAGTCGATCGACATCATCGGCTCGGTGTAGGTGTAGTAGGAGAGTGGGATAGTCTCCATTAGCGTCATCTCTCCACGCCCCAGATCCATAGTGACGCAGGGGTCGAAGTAGAAGAAATTGTCCACCGCAGCCATCTGCAGACTCTGCAGGAGACTATCCGGTCGGGTGGTCTCGGCCATCAGGGAGTCCACCCGATAAGAGGTATAGTCTCGACAGTAGCTACGCTGGTCTCCCATCCGGAGCATCACCAGCGTAGAGAGCTTCTGAGGGAGACTCTCGTTATGCTGCTCCTGAGCACTCATAATGGTGACCATAACGTCCAATCCGCTCTCATCGTCCTCTGAGGAAGTGGTCGGACCATTATAGTGATACCGGTAGAGACACTCATACTGGTCTGACGGAGTCTGAGCGAGGAGAATGGGGGAGACGGTCAGCAGCAGGAGCACTGAGATAGACAGCAGAAGCGTACGTAAGTGAGAAGGGTTCATAATCTTTTCTGTTGGTGGTTGATACGTGCGTCAAAGATAGCGCATTTTCTCATGACTGACTTCACTTCCGTGGCGCATATTTGTCTAAAAAGGAGGAAAAGGGTAAATTTGATGACAGGTGCGGCGGAGAGCGCTGGTCGGTGACCTCTTTATGTCGCTACTCCTCGGAGATCCCACAGCACCTACACGTATATAATAGACACCCCTCGGCTGTGCGACGATCTCCCGAGCCGAGTACAACTTAAACCACTTATGGCCACAAATCCGGAAATCAAGAAGTTTGTCGAGGAGCATAAGGATGCCTTCCTTGAGGATCTATTCTCACTCATCCGCATCCCCTCCGTCAGCTCACAGTCATCCCACAAGGAGGATATGGTACGCTGAGCCGCTCGATGAGTGGAATCAGCCGGATCCCTTCGAGCCGGTGATCAAGGACGGCCTGATCGTAGCCCGTGGATCGGACGACTGCAAGGGACAGTCCTCTACGCAGGTACAAGGACTGCGGACTGCCCTCGAGCTGGGTCTGGTGAAGTGCAACGTCAAAGTACTCCTCGAGGGAGAGGAGGAGATCGGATCGATCAATATGGAGAGCTTCCTGAAGAAGCATAAGGATCTCCTCGCCTGTGACGTAATCCTCGTCAGCGACACCGATATGGTAAGCAACGAGGTACCATCGATCACCACGGGACTGAGAGGTATGTGCTACTGGGAGGTAGAGGTGAGCGGCCCGAGCCACGACCTCCACTCCGGTCACTATGGTGGTGCCGTAGCTAACCCGATCAACGAGCTGGGGAAGATCATCTCCAAGCTCCACGACGAGGAGGGCAAAGTGACGATCCCGGGATTCTACGATGACGTGATCGATATGACCGAGGAGGATCACAAGCAAGTGGCTCAGATCCCGTACGACGACAAGTCCTACTCCGATGCGATCGGCGTGCCCGGCGTACAGGGCGAGGAGGGCTACGTCACCTACGAGCGCAATAGCTGGAGACCGGCCCTGGATGTCTGCGGCATCTATGGTGGATACACCGGTGAGGGTGCAAAGACGATCATCCCCGCCAAGGCAACCGCCAAGATCTCCACCCGACTCGTAGCCAATCAGGATAAGGATAAGATCATCGCCGCCTTTGAGCCCTATATCAAGGAGCTCGCTCCGGACACCGTGCGTGTCAAGGTGACCAACCTGAGCGGTACCGATGCCTACAATTGCCCGACCGACCTACCAGCCTACAAGGTGGCAGAGGATGCCTTTGAGGCTGTCTGGGGCAAGCGTCCCATTGCCTATCATAGTGGTGGCAGTATCGGCGTGGTGATCCTCTTTGAGCGGATCCTCCAGACGAAGACCATCCTTATGGGCTTCGGTCTCGGCTCTGACGGCATCCACTCGCCGAATGAGAACTTCCCGCTGACCAACTTCTACAACGGCATCGAGACGGTTGCGGAGTTCTACGCCCGCTTCGGTCACAAATAATCTATGTCCTCACTACTGATCCAGAATGTACTCCTGCCCTCCGATGACCGTCGGAGGGCAGATGTACTGATAGAGGGAAGTCGGATCTCTAAGATCGGCTCCGTCTCCCCGGCTGACTATCCGGAGGCAGACCTGATCGAGGGGGACGGGCTGGCGATCATACCGGGCTTCGTGAATGGTCACACCCACTCGGCGATGACCTTCTTCCGTGGCTACGGCGATGATCTCAATCTGATGGACTGGCTCAATAATATGATCTGGCCCGTAGAGGCTCACCTCACGGAGGAGGACATCTACTGGGGTGCCCGTGTGGCTACACTCGAGATGATCAAGAGCGGCACGACAGCCTTCCTCGACATGTACACCCTCCCCGAAGGGACGGCTCGAGCTGTGGAGGAGAGCGGTCTGCGAGCCAACCTTTCTTATACCCTCTTTGACCAATGGGATGAGGAGCGGGCGGCGCTGGACCGCAAGCGGCTGGAGGAGTACCTTCGGCTCTTCAGCACCTTCTCTGACAGAGTGCAGCTATCAGTCGGTCCTCATGCCATCTACACGGTATCGGCTGAGCAACTCAAGTATGGGTCCGACTTTGCGATGGCAAATGGACTCCTCGTCCACCTTCACCTCTCGGAGACCTACACCGAGTGGCGCGATTGCTGCGAGAAGTACGGCACGACACCGGTTCGCTTCCTCGATCAGATCGGGGTGCTGTCGGACAACCTTGTACTGGCTCACGGACTTTGGCTCGACAGCGAGGAGATCCGGATGCTGGCTGATCACGGCTGTAGTGTGGTGCATAACCCTGCCTCGAATATGAAGCTCGCCTCGGGGAGCCAATTCAGATACGAAGAGTTGCGCCGCCGGGGTGTCCGGGTGGGACTGGGGACGGATGGCGTCTCCAGCTCGAATTGCCGATGTCTGCCTCGTGGATCTCTCCCGACTCGATATGACGCCGACACACAGCTTGATCTCCAACCTTGTCTACGCCACCAATGGAGACGTCATAGACACGACGATCGTCGATGGGAAGGTGCTGATGAGACACCGTGTCATACCGGGAGAGAGGGAGATCAAGGAGCGCTTCGAGGAGGTGTCCAAGGATCTCTTCCGTCGCAGCGGTGTAGCTGTATAATCATTTAATACTCAAGAGATGAATCTACAAGACTATCAGGCAGCCGCCGATTACCTCCGTCCATTTGTACCGGAGGGGACAAAGGTGGCGATCACACTGGGAAGTGGGCTCGGGAAGCTCGCTGACCGCATAGAGAATGCTAAGGTGATCCCCTACAAGGACATCCCTAACTTCCCCGTCAGTACGGCGGTGGGACATAAGGGCAATCTGATCATCGGTACGCTGGACGGCGCTCCTGTGATCGCCATGCAGGGGCGATTCCATTACTACGAGGGCTATCCGATGGATAAGGTCACTTTCCACGTGCGGGTCTTCCACCTCTTAGGCATCGAGTACCTCTTTGTATCCAATGCTGCAGGCGGACTCAACACCTCATTCCACGTGGGTGATCTGATGATCATCACCGATCACATCAATTGGCTCCCCAATCCTCTGATCGGGCCCTCTACGTCGGATGGACAGGTCCCTCCTATGAGACGCCTGCCGAGTGCCGTATGCTCTCCCTCATCGGAGGGGACGCCATCGGCATGAGTACTGTGCCGGAGGTGATCGTGGCTCGTCACTGTGGAATGCACGTCTTCGGGATGTCCTGCATCACCAACGAGTGCTTCAATAATGACCCCGAGTACGTTAACGATGAGAATGATGTGATACGAGCAGCCGATGCAGCCTCAGACCGCATGACGAAGCTCTTCGGACGACTGATTGCCTCGATCTATGCCTAAGAGTGCCGCAGCCGTTGCTGCTGCCCTACTCTCACTCCTTTGCGCTCTTGCCCACGGGCAGGAGCGCCTTGTGGAGTATGTGGATCCCTTCATCGGGACCACCAATTACGGCACGACCAATCCCGGTGCCCGATGTCCGTGGGGGATTATGTCTGTCACGCCCTTCAACGTCATGGGTTCGGACAGCAACACCCACGACAAAGACAGTCGCTGGTGGAGTACACCATACGAGTGGACCAACTCCTTCCTCACCGGCTTTGCTCACGTCAATCTGAGCGGTGTCGGCTGCCCGGATATGAGTTCCCTCCTGCTGATGGCGACGACCGGGCCGCTGGAGCCGGACTATCATAAGTATGGGACCGGCTACAGCGCGGAGCGTGCCGAACCGGGATACTATGCCGTACGGCTAGACCGCTACGGCATATCTGCCGACCTTACTTCCACACTCAGGACCGGCGTGAGTCGATTCACGTTCCCCCCTGGTGAAAGCCATATACTGCTCAATCTCGGTGAAGGACTGACGAATGAATCGGGGGCATTCCTCAGACGAAAAAGTGAGACTGAGATCGAGGGGATGAAGCTACTGGGGAACTTCTGCTACGATGTCCCTCAAGCAGTCTACCCGATCTACTTTGCTCTCCGAGTGTCCAAGACGCCGAAGCAAACAGGCTGGTGGAAGCATCAGCGGCCGATGACTGCCGAGGCGGAGTGGGACCAACACGCCGGCAGGTATAAGGTCTACACAAAGTACGGACGGGAGATTGCCGGCGACGACATCGGCGCTTACTTCACTTATGATACAGGTGAGGGGGAGTCAATCGAAGTTAGACTTGCCGTCTCTTTTGTCAGCACTGAGAACGCTTGGCAAAATATGGAGGCGGAGACTGCGAAACTCTCCTTTGCTCAACTTCGAGAGCGTGCCTCCTCGAGCTGGGAGAGTGAGCTGAGCCGCATCACCGTGGAGGGCGGTACTGAGGAGCAGCGGAAGGTCTTCTACACAGCACTCTACCATACGATGATCCAGCCGAGCATCCTCCAGGATATCAATGGTCAGTACCCGGCTATGGAGAGCGACAGCGTGGGACAGACAGCACACGACCGGTATACCATCTTCTCTCTCTGGGACACCTACCGCAACGTTCACCAGTTGATGACCCTGGTCTATCCGGAGCGGCAGCTCGATATGGTTCGGTCGATGATCGATATGTACCGCGAGGGGGGCTGGCTGCCACGATGGGAGCTAATAGGGCGTGAGACGCTCACGATGGAGGGAGATCCCGCCATACCGGTTATCGTTGATACGTGGCTCAAGGGGCTTAGAGGCTACGACATAGAAACCGCCTATGAGGCGATGCTTAAGTCTGCCACCCTACCGAGTGAAGCAAATCTCCTGAGGAGGGACAACGATGACTACCTCCGGCTCGGCTACGTGCCTCTGCGGGGAAAGTACGACAACTCGGTCTCTCATGCGCTCGAGTACTACGTAGCGGACCATGCACTGAGCATCCTCGCTGACTCACTCGGGCACAAGGAGGAGGCTGAGCGCTTCTACAAGCAGAGCCTCGGCTACAGGCACTTCTTTGATCCGGCGACGAAGACGCTTCGGCCTAAGCTACCTGACGGCTCTTTCCTATCGCCCTACGACCCTGAGCTGGGGAAGAACTTTGAGCCCAATCCCGGATTTCACGAGGGTTGCGCCTGGAATTACGCCTTCTTCGTACCCCACGACATCCCCGGGCTGGTCCGTCTTCACGGCGGGCAAGAAACCTTCGTCCGTCACCTGCAGAGCGTCTTTGACGATGGGCACTACGACCCCTCCAATGAGCCGGACATTGCCTATCCTTACCTCTTCACCTACTTCAGCGGCGAGGAGTGGCGGACGCAACAGCTGGTGAGCGAATTGCTGGCTAAGTACTTCCACACGACTCCTGACGGGATCCCGGGAAATGACGATACCGGCACCATGTCCGCCTGGGCGGTCTTCTCCATGATGGGCCTCTACCCCGATGTGCCCGGCGTACCTGAGTATGCCCTGACGGCACCCACCTTTGATCGGATCACAATCCGGCTCGACCCGACCTGGTACGGCTCCGACCGACTCATCATCGAGGGGGCACCGCGAGACGCAAAGAGCTATGTCAAGGGGATACGCTTCAATGGCAAGCCACTCAAACGTCACAGGATCTCGCACGAGATACTGCGGCAAGGCGGCGTGCTGAGCTACGAGTACTAAGTCATGAGCTTAGAGCGAGATATTGCGCGGAAGTTCCTCTACAGCGAGACTGCGAAGCCCCGGCTGCGACCGGTGGTGAAGGTCTCGACTATAGGAATAGCCTTGGGGATCCTGCTGATACTGATCTCCTTCTTCATCATCGACGGCTTCAAACAGGAGATACGGAGCAAGATCGATGGCTTTATCGGCAGTGTGAAGATCTCCAATCCAGACAATACATTCAATAGGTACACCGTTCCGCTGGATCTCCCCGAGGGTCTGACCGACAGCCTGAAGGCGATCGCCCGAAGTCGTGACCCCAAGGCTGCAGTCTACACATTCGCCGATGAGATGAGCCTGATCAAAGTCGACTCCACCTTCCGAGCAGTTGCCTTCCATGGAGTGGACTCACTCTTCAATGCCGATTTCTTTGCGAAGTATATGGTTGAGGGAGAGATTCCACGCTTTACGGGCGAGTCGGATGAGGAAGTGCTGATGTCGACAACACTGGCAAAGCTCTTTGACTTAAAAGTGGGCGACCGCTGTCTCTCCTACTTCACCGATGGGGAGAGTTTCAAGGTTCGTCGTCTCACGGTAGCCGGGCTATTTTACACCGGATTTGAGGAGTACGATCAGGCACTGCTGGTGGGGGATATCCGGTTGGTCCGGTCCGTTGCCGGCTTCGACGCCAACCAGGTTGGGGGGATACAGATACACCTGACCGACCACAATCAGGTCGGACAGGTCTTCGACCACTGCTTCGACTACTTAGCGGACCGCAATGGGCGGTATGAAGAGCGATACACGATGTTCACCTCCGAGGAGCTCTACCCAGGCATCTTCAGCTGGCTCAGTCTCTTGGATGCCAATGTCTATATGATCCTCGTGCTGATGATCGTCGTCGCCGGCATTACGATGATCACCGGCATCATCGTCCTTGTGCTGGAGAAGGTGCGCGCCATCGCTCTCCTAAAGACGCTCGGTCAGTCGGATAAGTCGCTGAGGAGGGTCTTCCTCCACATATCAGCATTCGTGCTGGGTCGCGGCGTGCTGTGGGGCAATGCCCTTGCGCTACTCCTTGCAGGCATACAGATGACCTGGAAGCCGCTCAAGCTCGACCCCTCGCAGTACTACACCGCCTACGTGCCGATGGAGATCCGCTGGGAGACCCTTCTCTTCACTAATCTCATCATCGTCATCTCTGTCCTGCTCCTGGTACTTATCCCCACACGGGTGATCGGCAAGATTCATCCGGCGCAGGTCCTAAGATTTGAGTAAAACCAATAGAGTATATACCATATGTCTACAACCAATCTCAGCAACTACGACCCCACTACCATTCCTGACGCGACCGGCAAGAGAGTCGCAGTCGTCGTATCGGAGTGGAATGATCAGGTCACCAATAGCATGGCCCAGGGTGCCATTGACACGCTCAAGGAGTATGGCGTGCGAGAGGAGGATATCCTCGTGGAGTATGTGCCGGGAAGCTTCGAGCTCATCTATGGCTGCAACCGAATGCTACAGACGGAGGAGCTCGACGCGATCCTCGCCATCGGCTGTATCGTCCAGGGCGAGACGCCCCACTTCGACTACCTCAGCCAGTCGGTCGCCGTCAACCTCGGCAAGCTCAATGCCGACACCATCGACGTGCCGATCATCTTCGGTGTCCTCACCACCAACACCATGGAGCAGGCGAACGACCGCTCCGGTGGTAAGCATGGCAATAAGGGCATCGAGGCAGCCGTCACAGCCCTTAAGCTCATCGGCCGCTTCGGCAAATAGTACTACAGCGTGCTAAGAGAAAAGGCTTCTGCAGTCGCAGAGGCCTTTTCTCTTTTTAGATATAAATGAGATACCCCGCGAGTCCGGAGAGGATCATCAGCAGGATGGGATGGACCCACCGCTTAAGCATACAGACAAGGCAGACGAGGAAGAGGACGATACTCCATACGTCGATGAAGTTGTCCGGAGTCATCAGGAGCAAAGCGGCAGCGGCGATGAGGCCTGCCGTTACCGGTCGGATGCCGACAAAGAGCCCCTGCACATGCTTATTGTCGATGAAGCGCCTGTAGGCACGACTGATGAGGAAGCAGAGGACAAAGGAGGGAAACATCACCGCCAGTGTGGCTGCGACTGAGCCGAGCACATTTCCCCCGGTGACGGTATAGCCAATATAAGTGGCGCTATTGATCCCGATCGGACCCGGTGTCACCTGCGAGATGGCGACGATGTCGGTAAATTCCTGCATTGTCAGCCAGTGGTAGTGCTCCACCACTTCCTCCTGGATCAGCGGCAGCATTGCATACCCCCCGCCAAAGCCAAGGAGACCAATCTTAAGGTAGACCCATATAAGCTGCAGGTAGATCATCCCTTATCCGGCTCATCAGTGTGTCGTACTGACTTGCGTAGCACAACAGAGTAAAACCATCCTCCCAGTGCACCCACAATAATGACCACAACGGGGCTCACCCCGCCAAGCCAGATCAGCAGGGCCGAAGTGATCGGGATCCATAGCCAATAGTAGGGAAGTCGAAGCCCCCGCCAGAGCTTCACCACCGGTGCTACGATCAACGCGACAACTGCGGGACGAATGCCATTAAAGATCGCGTCGACAGTAGGATTATCTCTATAAGAAACGGCAAAGATGGCGATCGTCAGCATAATGAGGAAGCTCGGCAGCGTCGTCGCAATGCCCGCAAGCACTGCTCCTATCGGGCCCGCCAGTCGCATACCTATGAATATGGAGATATTGACTGCAAATACCCCCGGCAGCGACTGTGTCAGCGCCAGTAAGTCAATAAACTCCTCGTCCTCGAGCCAGTGGTACTTCTCCACCACCGTCTCGCGGATCATCTCGATCATCGCGTACCCTCCACCGAAGGTGAAGCCACCGATGACAAAGAATGAGCTGCAGAGTCGCCAAAGGAGCCGAGAGCGAGTCTCCTCCTTCGCCTCCTTGGTGTCAGAGGTCATAAGGGATCAGTTATCAAAGCTCTCCCAGAGGATAAATACCGGTCGATCGGTTCGGATCGCCTTCTTCATCGGAGTGAGTTCGCCACTCTTGCGGTCCCGCTTATAGAAGCTCACCAGCGAGTCGTCTCTCTGAGCAACGGCGATATAGCTGTCGTCGGGGCTGATCGCGAAGTGACGCGGATGACGTCCCGTGGGAGTAGTCGAGAGGTAGGAGAGCCGCCCACTCTGCTTATCCACACGGAAGGCGATGATCGCATCCTGTCCACCGTCCCGATGGCTGGTGTAGAGGAAGTGGCCGTCGTGACTGAGGGCAATGTGTCCCCCGCTCTTCCCCGTGCGGTGTGTGGATATGCGCTGGATCTCAGTCAGTACGCCGTTGTCGTTGCGGTAGACAAAGATCTGAGGAGTGAATTCGCAGACGACGTAAGCAAACTTGTAGTTCTTACTGAGGATGATATGCCGGGGACCGGAGCCCTTGGGGAGTGTGATCTGATTGGCATCAAGGGTGATCGGAGGCGTATCGGTGTGGATGCCGAAGTGGAGGACTTTATCCAGTCCCAGGTCGGTAGCAAAGAGCTGCGAGCCGTCCGACGTGAAGTAGACCGAGTGGGGGTGAGACACGCCCTTATCCCCTATCTGAATATGCCAGTCTACCGGTGCCAGCACACCCTTGCTGTCGCTCTCCGTGAGGCTTATGCTCCCTCCTGCATAGTTGGCCGACACCACATAGGAGCCGTTGGTGGCTACATATGTGGGCCCCTCTCCTATGGTGTAGGTCTTGCTGAGGAGGCTAAGCTCACCGCTACTGGGATCAAGCTTGTAGGAGGAGAGCGTCGACTCACGCTCCGTCTCGTTCGTCACAAAGAGCGTGCGGCGATCCTTGCCGAGCACCATAAAGGAAGGCGAAGCCGCCGAGACTGTACCGGTATGCTCCATAGCCATAGTGACCGGATGAAGGGTAAAGCTCTGTATCTCCCCTTCCTCAGGAATACTTCCGAGCGATCCGACAAGCATGACGTAGTGATGATCCGTTGTAGTCTCCGTAGCCTCATCTCCATACTCATGGGTGGTCTGACGGAGCAGCCCGCAGCCGGTGGTGAGGAAGGCGGCAAGCGAAGCGACGATGGCAGGACGAAGTATCTTGGCGTAAGTATTCATATTTATCTCGATTGGACTATTTATCATCTCTTCTCACCTGGGTGCGACGAGCAGCCAGAGCCCTCAGGTCGAGGAAGTTCTTAGCGGTATCAAACTGGTCAGCGGCATGGTACGAGGAGCGCACCAGCGGTCCACTCTCCACATGCTTGAGACCGATCGCCCTACCCTCCTCGGCATAGACCCTGAAGCGGTCCGGGTGGATGTACTCCACGACAGGGATATGCTGGCGCGTGGGACGCAGGTACTGACCGATGGTCATCGTCTGCACGCCTACATCGTAGCAGTCGCGCATCGTCTCCAGCACCTCCTCCTCTGTCTCGCCGAGCCCAAGCATAATGCCGGTCTTAGCGATGAAGCCCTGGTCAGCTATGTGTCTCAGCACGTCAAGGCTCCCATCGTAGGTTGCCCGGTAGCGGACATGCGGGGTCAGGCGTCGGACGGTCTCCACATTATGGCCCACCACATCAGGACCCGCCTCGAGGACTGTATCGACAGCACTCATGTCCCATCTGAAGTCTGGTATCAGCACCTCGATCTTTGTCTCCGGTGAGAGTCGACGGATGGCACGGACCGTCTCGGCCCAGTGTGCTGCGCCACTGTCCTCCAGATCATCCCGATCCACCGAGGTGACGACGGCGTAGCTGAGCCCCATCTCGCGGACGCTTCGAGCTACCGACTCCGGCTCGTCAGGATTGAGGGCCGGCGGCTTACTCATGTAAGCGGTGGCGCAGAAGCGGCAGCGCCGGGTGCAGTAGTTTCCCCCGATCATAAAGGTGGCAGTGCCGTGACTCCAGCACTCCGCCCGATTGGGGCACTTACCGCTGGCGCAGATCGTATGTAGCCCGCCAGAGGTGATGGTGTGGGAGGTATGGCTGTAGCTATCGGTACTGCTGAGATCGATCTTTAGCCAGGCCGGCTTGCGTGGTTCGTCTCTCATCATGGACGAAGGTGGGTAATGAAGTGATCGGTGATCTGGCGGTAGAGGTGATTGCGGGTATTACCGCCGTAGATTCCGTGATTCTTGTCCGGATAAACGAGCATCCTGAAGTCCTTGTCCGCCTCCACAAGGGCGGGGACGAGGTGCATCGTATTCTGGAAGTGGACGTTGTCATCCGCCGTACCGTGGCAGATCAGCAGTGCGCCCTCCATCCCCTTGATATAGGTTGCGACAGAGGTCTGCTCGTAGCCCTTAGGGTTCTCCTGCGGAGTACGCATGTACCGCTCGGTGTAAATGGTGTCGTAGAGGCGCCAGTCGTAGGGCGGAGCGACAGCGACACCGGCACGGAAGGTCCCCTTGCCGCGTGCCATCGTCATCAGGACATTGTACCCGCCGAAGCTCCAGCCGAAGATACCGATCCGGTCACCATCGACGTAGGGCAGCTTCCCGAGCGCATGCGCCGCCTCGATCTGATCCTGACTCTCGAGATATCCCATGCGGAGGTAGGTGCACTTCTCGAAGTCACTACCACGACCTCCCGTACCGCGCCCGTCTATGCAGGCGACGACGAAGCCCTGAGTGGTGAGGTACTCCTCCCAGCCGAATGAGAAGTCATTGAGCGCCGACTGCGATCCGGGACCACTGTACTGCGTCATCACGACCGGGTAGCGCACCCCCTCTCTGTAGTCAGTCGGGCGCATCACCCAGCCATTGAGCCGCTGACCACTCTCAGTCTCCAGGGTGATAAACTCTCTCTTGCCGTATGTGAGCGGGGCGATCCGCTTGGCGAGTGCAGCATTGTCCTCCAGCACCCGAAGCTCCTTCCCGTCCTTAGTACGGTGAATGGTGTAGCGCGGCACCTCAGTAGCAGAGGAGTGGCTCAGTAGGTAGTAGCTCATATCGTCGCTGAAGGTGACATCGCTCGTCCCCGACTCCGGAGAGAGGAGGCGGGTGCGCCCCTTTGCATCCCTCGCTACCACGACCCGATCCATCGGCGTGGGTGAGGCAAGCCGGTAGTAGATCTCTCCCGATGGCGATACGCCATAGAGCTCCTCCACGTCAGCATCCTCATCCGTCAGCCGTCCGGCGAGGTTGCCCTCGGGGGTATACTTGTAGACTCTCGGACGACCGTCCCGCTCGCTGACGAGGTACGCTGCCGAGGGCGTGATCTGCATCTGCAGCACCTCTGCATGCTCATCTATATACTTGTCATCCTTGTCCTGCAGCCAGAGTCTGGCGATGCGGCTACCGGGATTGACCCGATAGATACGGAGGTCGTTCTGATTGCGATTGAGGGTAAAGACATAGAGCTGCTCGCCCTCGAATCCGAGCCTCGGGATGTAGAGCTCCTCCTCGCCCATCTCCTTCTCCATGATCGGCACATTGCGCCGATTGTCCACCTCGTAGAGCCAGAGGGAGACCTTGGAGTTCTCCTCCCCTGCCTTGGGGTACTTATAGGAGTAGATATAGGGATAGTCGCTCTTGCCATACATCGTCATCCCGATCATCTTGACGGCACTCTCGTCAGTCTTGGCATAAGAGAGGTACTTGCTATCCGGGCTCCAGCTCAGCAGGCGGGTCAGATAGAGCTCCTCCTCGTAGACCCAGTCGGTCACGCCATTCATCACGTGATTGCGCTTCCCGTCGGTCGTCACCCTGACCTCCGTGTCGTAGTCAAACTTCTTTATGTACAGGTCATTGTCGATCACATAGGCGCACATCTTACCATCTGGGGAGAAGGTGGGGATCCGCACCTGCCCCTTCGTCTCATTGAGGGGAGAGATCATATTGCGCCGTACATCGTAGTGGTACGCCGTATAGGAGCGACTGCGCCGGTAGATCGGCGTCGTCTCCCGCAGAATGATCATATGGAAGCCATTGTCGCTGATGAGATAGTCGTCAAAGGTCTCGAAGGAGCACTCCCGTGCCTTGGCGGTATCGAAGAGTACCGCCTCCTCCTTCCCGGTCGCATACGAGTAGCGCACCACCCGCTTATGGTCCGGACTAATCACCGTGAAGGAGTTGCCGTCGCCACGGAGGGAGCGGAAGCCGCTGCCTGCGCTGCGAGGGTAGTAGACCCCGCGATTGATGTCCGGTAGCGTGAGGCGACCGGACTTTTCCTGAGCAACTGCGGGCATACTGCCGACCATCATAGCGACAGCTGCCACACCGATAAGGATCTGTGATAGCTTCATGAGTAAGGTACTTGAGGTAAGCTGTTCGTTCTTTTCATGTCTCGCAAATATACCTTTTTCTCTCGTCCCCTATCGTAAAGGAGCTCTACAGCTAATGTCAAATGAGTATTCGGTCAATTTATCCACTCATTTATACTACAAGAAAAAGTGAAATGAAGACTTGATCAATATTGTCAATCCTATTGGTGCCTCTATGGTGTTGGGGACGCTGACCCAGGCAAGTCGTATACAATTGTCAATAACTTCATCAAGTAGCAGATTGAGGAAGTCTTTGCGATGTACATCTACAACAACAATTTCCCCAACCCGTCGGAGATTACTTATTACAATCACTTACGTAATCATCTTGATGCCTATGAAGCGAAGCCTCAATCCTTTATAATTAACTTGGATAACCCACGTAAGAGTCATCGGTACATTCAGATAATCCCTGCATTTATAACCGATATCTCCGATGCCCATGAGAGTGCTTATACCATTATGCTTAATCTCAACCGTACGTGGACTCAGAAGCAGGGGGACTTCTTTGTGGAATCGCCAATCATCCTTCTGGCTTCCATCATCTGGTATCTGAAGATTTACGAGAACGGAAAGTACTGTACCTTTCCCCACGTAATCGACTTCCTCAATCGACCATATGCTCAGATATTCCCGATTCTGACTTCATATGATGAGCTTTCTAACTACCTCTCTCCCTTTATGGATACTTGGGAGGGTGGAGCTCAAGACCAATTGCAAGGACAGATAGCATCCGCAAAGATACTGCCCTCACGTATGATTTCGCCTGTCTCTACTGGGTGATGACAGGGGATGATTTCTCACTAGACATTAATAACCCTAAAGAGCCAAAGTTACTTGTAGTTGGTAATAACCCCGACCATCAAAACAGCATCTATTCTGCAGCTCTTGGTCTGTACAATAGCCGTATTGTGAAGCTCATCAACAAGAAGCAACAGCTGAAGAGTTCAGTGATTATAGATGAGCTACCAACTATCTACTTCCGTGGATTGGATAACCTCATCGCCACTGCCCGAAGTAATAAAGTGGCAGTGTGTTTAGGCTTTCAGGATTTCTCTCAGCTCACCCGTGATTATGGGGATAAGGTCAGTAAGGAGATACAGAATGCGGTGAAGAATGTGTTCTCTGGGCAAGTGGTTGGAGAGACTGCTAAGACCCTTTCGGAGCGTTTCGGGAAAGATCTACAACTTCGACAGTCCATGATAATTAACCGCAACAATAAGTCTACCTCAATATCCACACAGATGGATAGTCTTATCCCTACCCCGAAGATTAGTAACCTCACACAAGATATGTTTGTTGTTGAAGTTTCTGACAACTTTGATGAGAGGATTGAGCAGGAGATTTTCCAAGCAGAGATTGTGGTGGACTCAGCCAAGGTCTCCGCTGAAATGAAGCAGTACCAGTCTATCCCTACAATAGCAGAGTTCACAAATGAAGATGGCTCCGATGGTCTTCAAGAATCCATCGAAGTGTACTATCGTCAAGTCAAACAAGAAGTCCTCTTCCTCGTGGATAGCGAAATCTCTCGCATCAAATCTGATTCTTCACTGTCTCATCTCATTAAGGAATAAATATACAGTTCGAAAACTATACAAATTTAGAGCTTAATTCCCTCTTCATGGCTTTGGAGTACATTGTCTATACCGATCTTTTTCTTAGGGCGCTTGCGGATAGTGTAGCGCAGGAGAATCCAAGGACGGAAACTGAGATTTGTTTGCTTGTCCCAATTGTAAGACTTAAAGGATCCTGTCTCTAAATAGGTCTCAGTCGTAAGTGCACCTGTAAAGTTCTGTAGTGCTACAGCAATGTAAAAGTTTGGAGTAATATTGTAATTAATCTGCACCTGAGCATAGGTCGGCGATAAGTAATGTGTCCTCGACTGTGGTGTATAACTATACTTTTGCCAATTAATATCAGCTCCAAACATCCACTTCCCTTTAAACCACCACACACCAGCATTAATAAGTGGAGTCGTTTGTACTCCCTGTGCCTCAAAATAGTAACGATTTTGTCCCCCGCCGACATAAGCGTAGCTCAAACCATCGCTAAAGTTGTAGTTAATATTTGCTCCCCAATATAAGAAATCAAACTTCCCATCATTCTGATAGGTATTGACCCGAACACCCTTATCCATATACGAGTATTGGGTAATCCTATCAGTATAGTGATTATAACTAACAGTCAAAGGAGTGAGAACAAAACTACCCAAACGCAGTCGGTAATTAAGTCCCACTGTGTGTATCTGCTCAGGAGTGAGTTTATGATTTCCTTTGGTAATCACAAAGGGGTCACTAGAAGTATTGTAAGGATTGAGTTGCCCTACACTTGGGCTCGCATTGGTCAGATTATAATTTAGGCGGATAGTATTTCTCCTATCTATTACATAGTTACCTGAGAGGGCAACCCTTGGTCTCCAGTAGCTATTCTTCTCTCCACCTGCCTCCAGCCAAATACCCTCCAATCCTAGTGACAACATATAATGGAGTTCACCTATTTTACTAGAGAAGGAAGCATAAAGGTACTCATCAAATCGCTTGTGATTAAATATAGGCAGTTGCTCGCTTACCAGCTCAATCTTATCATTAATCCAACGCGAGTTACTGCCAATGTCAATATTGCTCCCACTCTCCCATTGCTTGGTGTAATTGGCTTCAAGATTCATCGAGAAACGCTGATTGTCATACGTAAATAGGTACTTATCCTCTGATCGACCACTATACGCCTCTATACGGTCACCCTTTAATTTATTGCTATTCTTGTTGTAACCATATCTTGCCTGTAGCAGAGATTTGTCCCTAAATTCGTGCTGATAAAAGAGTCCACCCGTAAGGATATAGCTATCATCTATACTATTAGAGGAGAGAGCAAAAGGAGTTTCCGAAGCTTGTCTTAGGAGCCCCTCCCCCCTTACTTCGCTAAGATTTTTCCTCTTATTGCCGTAAAATTGGGCTGCCATGTAGTCCCTTTCTCCGATTTGCCACTTAAGCATAATGTCGCCATTCACACCACGATTATTAAGGTTATTCGTCCCCCTACTCGCTTTATGAAATTCACTACTCTCCTGCCACTGTTCATAATTGCTATCTTGATTGAGAGTACCATTGAGAGACAAGCGACCAAATAGAGAGACCTTAGTACTTCCTACCTCAAAATATCCTACCCCAAATCCATTGCCAGGCAAGATGTCACTTCTCGCTGCCAATTGGAAGAATTGATAAGGACGGCGCTTGCTCTTCAATTTGACATTGAGCATACTCTTGTATCCCATCTGGAGGTAGCGTGCACTCACCACCTCTACCACCTCTACAGAAGCAATATCCTCAGGATCGATAGGGTTTACTCCAGTATTTACAGGTTTACCATCTACCAATACAACAGGGCTAGAACCATCCTCCATTTTGATGCTCTGCAGTGCTGTATTTACACGTAAACGAGGTATTTCGCTCAGTGCCACAAATGGATTGCGACTCTTTTTCGCCTTCTCACTCAGGTAATAGACCTCTCCCGTAGCTGTCTGCCTAACTCGGTCACCGACTGCCATCACCTCTCCAAGCATCATAGCACTATCAGGTTGAAGGACACACCGTAGATCCATTATATCTTTCTCAAAAGTTAAGGTCTGGACATACTCAGCAAATCCCAATGCATGAATCTCTAGCATAAAAGTGCCTATAGCGACATTCTCAATCGAGAACTTCCCATCCTCATTAGTAAGAGCAAGAGCTACAAGTCGATCTCCTTCTGAGAGTATCACCTGAGCTCCTATGATAGACTCTCCCTCTTCAGATACCACAATTCCTGAAAACTGATTTTGAGCATACATGCTTTTTAAGCATAGAAACACAAAAAACAGTCCCCAAAAGCCCCTTCTGTAGTTTAACAACATGGCAATTACAACAAATCGGTTTACTTTAATCTTGTTCTTTTTCTAACTCATTCTTAAGCTTATGTGGTCTTGTTGAAGTCAAATGTACTGCCACACACTACAAAACTAACAAAATAGTTATAGAGTATTCTGAAACGGGAAAAGTGGCTAATTTGCATTTTGATGTGCTGGGATGGTAGGGCAAAAGAGATTACCTTTGTTAAGTGGAGGATAAATAACAGATCTGGCTGTAGTTTTAGAGTATGGAAACAGCAGATATAAAGATGATGTCTGCAAACTAATACCGGTATTAGTGATCACTATAGTCGGTATTAGTCGACACTATTACCGGTAATAGATAAGTCTAATATCGGTAACAGAAATGGAGGAGTGGTAACTGCTGGCTTCCAGGCTGGTGTAGGCGTGTCTCTGGAGTCCTCAGCGGGACCATAGTTCCGATGGTTATTCCTTGTGCGGTTGTCCTACTTCCCAAGTCCGTGGGAAGAGAGGTCAAATACTGCGCATTTGTGGAGGTGGGAGAAAAATTGGAACTTTGTGTCAGCCTGCCACAGACGTCTGTGGCATGAACTTCGTGCAACTAACTATGAATAAGATACTCCCTCTCCTAACGGCGGGTCTCCTCGGGGGGCTCTGCCTCTCTGCCTCTGCTCAGAGCGACAAGACGACCACCACCGACCCTCATCTCGCTACCTCTCGAGCCATTGATATATACAGGAGTGTGCTGGGTAATGTCTCTACGCTCTACGTCGATACCTTTGATATGGAGAAGGTGACCGCCCAGGGACTCAATATGACGCTATCTCAGCTGGACCCCTACACCAATTTCTTCCCTGAGACAGATCGGGCGGACTTTGCCTTCATGACCACGGGTGAGTATGGCGGTATCGGTGCCTATATCCTACAGGTGGACTCAGTGGTCTATGTGCGAGAGCCGATGCCGGGCTCTCCCGCCGCTAAGGCGGGACTGAGACCTGGAGATGCCTTCCTCGAGATTGACGGGAAGAGCGTGGTGCCCGGCACCTCATCTATGATCAGTGATAAGCTGAAGGGTCCGGTAGGGACTGATGTGAGAGTGTGCATCCTACCTGTCGGTGAGACGAAGCCGGTGGAGAAGACGCTGACGCGAGTTAATGTGGTGGTGGATCAGGTCGTCTATAGTGCGATCTATGGCGATCGCATCGGATACATTAGGCTAAGCTCCTTTACCGACAAGAGTGCTGCCGATGTACGGCGTGCCTACGAGCGGCTGAGCAGCTCGGGGAAGCTTAAGGGACTGGTGCTGGATCTCAGGGGGAATACCGGTGGCGTGCTGGACGGCGCGATAGATATCGTGGGGATGTTTGTCCCCAAGGGAACCAAGGTGATGGAGACCAAGGGTCGTCTGCCCCAGTCCGGGCAGGAGTACCGGACTTCGGCTGACCCGATCAGCCTTGACCTCCCCCTGACCGTGCTGATCAATGGCTCCTCCGCCTCCTCCAGCGAGATCGTCGCCGGCTCTCTGCAGGATCTGGACAGAGCCGTACTGATAGGGAGTAAGAGCTTCGGGAAGGGTCTGGTGCAGTCTACCCGTCCCACCCCTTACAACGGTATCCTCAAGGTAACGGTAGCTCGATACTACATCCCGAGCGGACGATGCATCCAGCAGCTGGACTACAGCCACCGCAATCCCGATGGCTCGGTGGCAGCCGTACCGGATAGTCTCACGAAGACCTTCCACACCGCTGCCGGTCGTATCGTGCGTGACGGCGGCGGCATACGACCTGACATTAAGGTGGAGGACGAGGTGCTCACGGAGCCCATTCTCTCACTCTCTCGTAAGGGGACGCTCTTCCGATACGCCACCCGGCTCGCCGCCGAGCGCCCTGCCCCTAAGAGTAGCCGAGAGATCAGCGTCAGTGCGGACGACTACGAGGCTCTGGTGGACACGCTGGAGGCCAGCCACTTCACCTACGGTGAGATGAGTGCCAAGGCACTCGAGCAGCTGAGAGAGCTGGCTGACTTTGAGGGCTATGCTGAGGGGAGTAAGGCTGAGTTTGATGCACTGAAGGCAAAGCTGACCCCTTCGCTTCGGAGGGACATAGCACCGCACAAGGAGCTGGTGCTGGATCTGCTGCGAGGGGAGATGGCGATGTACTACTTTGGCTCACAGGGCTACTATGCGGTGATGATGGAGACTGATCCCTCGCTGAGGGAGGCGGTAAAGCTGCTGGAGGAGCCGCAGAGATATCGTGAGCTACTCACTCCTAAGGGCAGGAGCGATGGCAAGGAGTAAGGGCGGACTGGTCTACTCGACCGGTAAGGAGACGATGGCTTCGCTCCTCGAGGGACTCTCCCTGGGGGATCAGGAGGAGACACTCCCGAAGGAAGATCAGGAGCTCAGAGTGCGGATCGAGCGTAAAGGACGCAAGGGGAAGACAGTGACGCTGATCAGTGGCTTCGTCGGACAGACTGCCGATCTGGAGGAGCTGGGCAAGGAGCTAAAAGCAAAGTGTGGCATCGGGGGGAGTGTCAAGGAGGGAGAGATCATTCTCCAAGGGGAGCTGGTCGAGAGAGTGGTCGCGCTCCTGAGAGAGATGGGCTATACGAGGACGCGGGGATAGTAATGGACAGGAAGACACTCACGGTATACTCTGCCTCGGCAGGGAGTGGCAAGACATATAACTTGGTCAAGGAATTCCTGCTGCTCCTTTTTCTTAATCACTATGCCCCACACTCAGATCTCGGAGAATGTGTGCTAAGATCCAAGACAACCGGAGATCGGTACTTTGGATTCCAGGGGATCTTAGGTGTCACTTTTACAAAAAAAGCGACCCTGGAGCTGAAGCAGAGGATCCTCCGCGAACTGATCCGCCTAGGTGGAGTGCAGGCTGGGGAAGAGATCACCGGCATCTCCAAGGATGTCATCATGGAGCTGAGCGGGCTGGTCGGTAAGACTAAGCAAGAGCTGAGTAGTGAGCTGCCGCCCCTCAGCAAAGACGCCGTGAAGCAGATCCTTGAGGACTACAGCCACTTCAATGTCCGGACCATTGACTCATTCTTCCAGGAGGTGCTCCGATCACTGCGTCACGAGATCACAGGTCAGAGCGTCTCCGGCTCCTACCAGATCGAGCTGAATGTCGGGGAGGCTGTCAACCTCGCCATCGATAACCTAAAGCTCGAGATGGACGCCGACACCTACGGCGAGATATCCAAGGTGGTACTGACCTTACAGAATAGCTCGATCGGCAAGGAGAAGCAGGTGGACCCCTTCAAGGAAATCGCTGACATTGCTAAGCACCTCATCAATGGCGATGAGTGGGAGCAGATGAGAGACCTGCTCAAAGTCAACAGCGTGCCAGAAATTCAGAGACATATAGATCAAGTCATCCATGATACGGAGAATGAGTTTGAGAAGATCGTAGCGATCGGTCAGCAGCTACGGGGGTATGATCTGTCGAGATGGAAGACGAGGATCAACATGCTGCTGAGCACCGAAGACATTATATCCGGCTTTGTCGATGGTAAACTGACAAGCGAGGAGGTGAATACATGGGAGCTGACCAAGAAGCAATCTAACTTAGCAGACTCTGTCTACCCTCTGACGTCTCAGGTGAGTAAATTGCTCGATGAGGATAAGATGAGGACATACATCTCAGCCTGTCTTCTCTCAGACTACCTTCCCTATCTATCTGTGCTTACTGAGATGGTACGCGCCGTAGAGGAGTATGAGCATCAGAATCACCTGCTCCTTATTCCCAGGGTGAATCAGCTCCTTGATCAGATCATAGACGGAGACGACACCCCCTTTGTCTACGACCGGGTGGGCGTGCGACTGCACCACTTTGTGATCGATGAGTTTCAGGACACCTCCAGGCTGCAGTGGTCCAACTTCCGACCGCTCATCGACGAGGCTCGCAGCAGTGGACACGAGAACTTCGTCGTCGGTGATGCCAAGCAGAGTATCTATGCCTTCCGCGGGACAGATAGCAGCAACTTCATCAACCTGGTGGATAAGAGCAAAACCGGATCCGATAACACCTCAGAGGTTATCAATCTGCCTAATAACTGGCGAAGCGACGAGAGGATCATCTCCTTTAATAACGAGTTCTTTGCAGACATCTATAATTATAATGGCTACTACACAGAGGAGTACGCCACCGACCTGACTAAGCTTCATGAGACGGTATACGAGAGGGAAAATGTAGAGCAACAAGTCCCCAATCAGAAGAAAGGCACAGGCTCCGGGTACGTCGAGATCTCCGTCCTACCGGATAATAAAAAGGACGAGAGCATACCCGATGTAGAGACCTACCTTCACAGCTGTCTCAAGGATCTCTTCGCTCGCGGATACCGACCTGGGGACATAGCAATCCTATCTCGGGGTAACAAAGAGTGTGCCGAGGTCGCCACATGGCTTACCGAGTGGGCTGCTGAGGAAGATGAAGAAGCAGGTAAGTATGACTTTGTGAGCAAGAGCGCCCTCAGCCTGACCAGCTCTGTCGTGATCCGTCTCCTTAGGACTCTGATCCGGGCTCTCTCCTCCCCCTCTCCTCAGAACGAGAAGCTGCTGAGGCTGATGATTCAGTCCTTTGCACGCAGCAGAGATCTTGAGAGCGGCGAGCAGCAAGTGGAGTCGCTCTACAATAGCCTTATGGACCTCTCCACCACCGGTCTGTCTGTCTATGAGTTTCTCCTCAGAGCCATTGATCTCCTCGGTGAGCTGCCGGTTGAGGAAAGACTCTATGTCAATTCCTTTATCGATCTAGCTTATTCATACAGCAGGCGTAGTCCGGATCTGTCGATTCGGCAATTTGACGACTGGCTCGACCAAAGGATAGATAATGCTAAGGTCGATATGGGGAGCGGCGAGCTAAACCGCATCAATGTCCTGACGATACACGATGCAAAAGGGTTAGAGTTTCCCGTCGTCATACTCCCATTTGCTGATTGGGACATCTACTCGACGAATAGAAGAAAGAGGGATCTCCGTCTGATCCGGATCGCAGAGGATGATCCTAATCTATCCTCAGATCTTAAGCCGGGCATCTATCTGATCGACATGAACGATAGGAAGCGGGGACTAGCGAGCAGTCTGGCACCTATCTATGAGGCAGCGAGAGAATCGAGCTACATGGAGGAGACCAATATCCTGTATGTCGCTTTTACCAGAGCTGTCAGCGAGCTCCATGTCTTCACAAAGCCAACATCCGAAAGTGGCAAGGTGCTCAAGATAAATAATATCATCCTCGATCGTATGAACAAATTAGGCGACCTCAGAGGTGATCTTATCATAGAGGAAAGTCAAGGCATCCCGGTGTGGCGGAGCAACGTAACAGAGAAGCCACAACGGAAACAGGAGGATGGAGCAACCACGCCGAGCCATAATCAGACGACACTCGACAGTCTCGTCAGCATCGTCGACCTGAAAGACCTCAAGGTAAGAGATGAGTATGCGGATGAGAAGACTGACTTCGGCATCCTCATCCACAGGCTGATGGCGTCGGTCTACAGCAAGGAGGACGTCAAGCCCCTGCTCGACAAGCTCCACCAGAGCGGCAGGATAAGCCCCGAGGACTACGAGACCTTGTTGCAAAACTTTGCAGCAGCGATGAAGGATCCGACCCATGCGTCCTGGTTTCCTCAGAGAGGAGAGGCGATCGTGCGGACAGAGGCGACCCTATTTGACTCAAAGGGCAATCAGGAGCAGCGACCGGACCGCATAGTGATCCGGAGCGATAGCGAGGGGAAGCGCTATGGCGTGATCATCGACTACAAGCTCGGCGAAGACCCAAGCTCCATACCCGACGCTTATTGCCGACAGGTCCGGCGGTACGTCGACCAGCTCCGCAAGAGTGGCGTGGAGAATGTGACCGGATATTTGTGGTACCTTCGCAGTCCTAATGGTATAATCAAGGTGTGCTGATGAGGACGAAAACATTACTGGGACTGACATTAGACGAACTGACCTCCCTCGTGCAGGAACTCGGGGAGCCGAAGTACCGGGCGAAGCAGCTCGCTGAGTGGCTCTACGTCAAGCGTGCCACCACCCTCGATGAGATGACCAATCTCCCTAAGGCACTTCGCTCCAAGCTCAAGTCCTGCTGTACTATCGGTCGCAGCCGGGTCGCTCTCACGCAGGTGTCCCGGGATGGGACAGAGAAGTACCTCTTCCGCAAGCTGGATCGTCCTGAGCAGACCTTTGAGACCGTCTATATCCCTGAGGAGGATGGTCGGGCAACGCTCTGCATCTCCTCCCAGGTGGGCTGTCGGATGGGATGTCGCTTCTGCGCCACAGGGCAGATGGGATTTCATGGGCATCTCACCGCAGCCGATGTGATCAATCAGGTACTAAGTGTACCCCACTCTGACGCCCTCACCAACGTCGTCTTTATGGGAATGGGCGAACCGCTGGATAACTACAAGGTAGTCGCCTCCGTGCTGGAGATCATGACCTCCGACTACGGACTTGCCTGGAGTCCGAAGAGGATCACCGTCAGTACGGTTGGTCCTCGGGTCGGGCTGACTCGCTTCCTCGAGGAGCAGAGAGCCAATCTGGCGGTCAGTCTCCACAGCCCCTTCCCCGAGGAGCGGGCTGAGATAATGCCGGTGGAGGGACTCTTCCCCATTGAGGAGGTAATCGAGACCTTGGGTAAGTACGACTTCTCCGGTCAGCGGAGGCTATCCTTTGAGTACATCGTCTTCGGCGGGCTCAATGACGATCTCCGCCATGCCAAGGCACTGGTGGAGCTGATCCGTCCTCTCCGATCCCGGGTCAATCTGATACCCTACCACCCGATCGACGGACTACCCTATCACGCCTCGGACCGGGCGGTGATCGAGCGCTTCGCAGAGTACCTCAATGCCCACGGTGTCATCGCCACGATACGTCGCTCGCGCGGCCAGGACATAGATGCTGCGTGCGGCATGCTCTCCACACTTAAGCCACTCTCTTAGTCACTGATGAGAGAGGCAAAAGATCTCACCGATGGGCCTATCGGCAAGCAGATCGTAGCGCTGGCGTTACCGATCCTGGGGAGCTCATTTACCCTAATGCTCTACAGCTTCGTCGATATGGCGTGGCTGGGACGGCTGAGCAGCCAGACGGTAGCGGCCTCCGGAGCAGCATCGATATTTACCTGGCTTGTCACCTGCTTCACACTCATTACGAAGGTGGGGGCAGAGGTGACTGTGGCAAATGGGATCGGGCGAAAGGACGAGCGGGCAGCGGCGGACTTTGCTGCGCACAATATCACGCTGGCGCTCTACCTCGGTCTCACCACATCGCTCGTCTTTGCTCTCTTCACGGAGACCTTCATCGGGTTTTATGGACTGGAGGCGCCGGTGGATCGGTATGCGATCGACTATCTGAGGATCTGCGCACTGGGCTTCCCCTTCATCTTTCTGAGCAATGCCTTCATCGGCATCTACAACGCCTCCGGACTCTCCAAGATCCCCTTTGTGGTCAATGTAATCGGCCTGGGGCTCAATATGCTCCTCGACCCTATACTGATCTTTGTCCTCGGTCTCGGCATACGCGGAGCCGCACTCGCCACGATCATCTCTCAGGCGATCCTGATGTCGCTCCTCCTCATCCAGATGAAGTATAGGGACCGACTCCTGGGAGGCTTCCGGATGATCCGAAAGCTGTCCGGTCGAACCACACAGACGATCCTCAGACTGGGTGTACCTGCAGCGCTGATGAATGTGTTCCTGGCAGTGATCAACCTTATCCTAGGACGCTTCGCCTCCGCCGCAGGGGGTGCAACGGGCGTGATGACGCTGACGATCGGTGGACAGCTGGAGGGGATCACGTGGAATGCGGGACAGGGATTCTCCACGTCGCTCTCCAGCTTTGTGTCGCAAAACTATGGCGCTGCGAAATACGGACGAATCCGGGAGGGGCTGCGATTTACCCTATGGCTCTGCCTCTTCTTCGGGATCATCGGGACGCTGATCAATTACTTCGGCGGGTCATTCCTCTTCTCACTCATTATCCCCAACGACCCTCACGGCATCGCCTCCGGAGCGGAGTACCTCCGCATCGATGCCTGGGCGCAGATCTTTATGATGGTCGAGGTCTGCTTCCAGGGCTTCTTCTACGGCATGCGACGCCCACTGCCCCCCTCTGCGATCAGCATCGGCTGCAATTTCCTCCGCATCCCCCTGGCACTTGCACTGCTCCATTTCTTCGGTGGTATCGCCTGTCTCTGGTGGACGATCTGCATCACCTGTATCCTCAAGGGGACCCTGGCGGGCGGCTATTACCTGCTGAAGGGACGCGCCAGGATCTACCCACCTACCGAGGAGCCTACGGAGCGGATACCGATGAGAGGATGATTCGGACTTCTTTTGGTACATTTACACTGAGCTAACGCATAAGGGAGACAGCAATGGATCATGACGAAAATATCTGTCCTCATCGGGGTGATTTCTTTTACCGGTATTAGTGACGACTAATATCGGTATTAGTGATCACTAATATCGGTATTAGTTTTCCCTCATACCGACACTAGTCCGAGGGGATCTCTCTCATACGATAGTCCTTTGCATATTACACAAGAGTTCATATAGAAATAAAATGAGTACCAAGACTTACCTTTTTCTTCTATCCCTGATCGCCGGCTGCCACCTGCTACAGGCGCAGACCGTCGAGCCACTGACGCTGGATGATGTCACTCCCGGCGGGCGAACCTACTGGAGCCACCAGCCCTCCACACCGATGGTCTGCGGGCTTACCGGTGATGGCGTAATCACCTACGACAAGGAGGGACTCAAGCTGGTGGACAAGTCAGGTCGCGAGACCGACCTCCTGACGCTGCAGGAGTGGTCTCAGATCGCCGGTGCACCGGCCAAGGCGATTCCCTTGCTGACGGTCTATGGAAATGGCGACTACCTTTCCCGAACGACAGATAAAGGCATCGACTTCATCGACCTGAAGTCCGGGACGATCGCCAAGCACTTCACCTACGACAGCAGTAGGTGGCAGCAGCTGCAGGTGGCTCCAGGAGCTGCCTACCTGGTCCTCTCAGACGGAGAGACGATGGCGCTGCTGGAGAGCGGTGCGGCTGAGCCACGGGAGCTGGTAAGCGACTCATCGCACGATATTGTGTACGGCATGCCGGCAGCGCGAAACGAGTTTGGGACCGAGTCGGGTATCTTCATCTCACCAAGTGGGAGGTACTTCGCCTTCTACCGCATCGATCAGTCGGAGGTGACGGACTATCCGATCGTCCGGATCCATCGCCCGATAGCGGAGAGTGACCCGCTGAAGTACCCGATGGCAGGGCAAGGCTCTCAGAGGACGACCGTAGGCATCTACGACACGACCGACGGCTCCATCCACTACCTCGCCACGGGTGAGCCGACAGACAGATACTTCACCAACCTCTCTTGGGCTCCGGATGAGAAGAGCCTCTACATCGACGAAGTGAAGCGGTCTCAGGATGAGTGCAATCTGGTGGAGTACAGCGTGGTGAGCGGTCAACCGCTACGGACCGTGCTGACGGAGCGCAACGAGAGATACATCGAGCCGCTGGAGCCTATTGCCTTCACTAGTGACGGCAAGTCGTTTGTCCGCTCCAGCCGAATCGATGGCTACCGTCACCTTTACCTCTATCGCACAAAGGACGGCAAGCTGATCCGCCGGCTCACCAAGGGGGAGTGGGAGGTCAAGTCGCTCTATGGGATCTCGCCCGAAGATCGCTATGCTTACTTCCTCGGCAACGAAGGCTATCCCATGGGTCAGGCACTCTATCGGGTAGCGCTTGCGACCGGCAAGATGACCGCCATCACGCCAGAGCGGGGATGGCACTCCTGCAGTCTGTCTGCGGACTTTACGACAGCGTACGACCTCTTTAGCTCCAAGGACACCCCCGGAGAGGTTCGGATCATTGACTTAGGAAAGAAGGCAGTGCGGTCGCATCTGCTCAAGAAGTGTGAGGTGCCGAGTGACATCGCTCGCCGACCGGAAGTCAGGCTGGGGACGATCAAGTCTGCTGATGGGGTAACCGATCTCTACTATAAGATGACCCTGCCCGCCACTCTCGAGGAAGGGAAGAAGTATCCTACTATCGTCTACGTCTACGGTGGTCCTCATGCGCAGCTGGTGACGGATAGCTGGCGGAGCCTTAGGTACAACTGGGACAATTACATGGCTGAGCAAGGGTACATCGTCTTTACGGTGGACGGTCGCGGCTCAGACAATCGCGGCATGGCCTTCGAGAGCATCATCCACCGTCAGCTGGGCAAGGCAGAGATGGCAGACCAAATGGAGGGAGTGAAGTTCCTCTCCTCCCAGCCCTATGTCGATACCGACCGACTCGGCGTCTACGGCTGGAGCTTCGGTGGCTTCATGACCACCAACCTGATGCTGACCCACGGGGACACATTTAAGGTCGGTGTCGCCGGCGGTCCGGTGATCGACTGGGCTTTCTACGAGATCATGTACGGCGAGCGCTATATGGATACCCCACAGGAGAATCCCGACGGCTACGCTGCCGCACGTCTCTCAGACCGAGCCAAGGATCTGCGAGGGAGACTGCTCCTGATCCATGGCGGGGTCGACCCGGTAGTGGTGTGGCAAAACTCTCAGACCTTCCTCAACGCCTGCATCGCCGCCCGCACCTACCCGGACTATATGATCTACCCCAATCACGAGCATAATGTCCTGGGGCCGGATCGGGTCCATCTCAATACCGTGATCAGTCGCTACTTCGATGACTTCCTCAAGTAAAATACAATAGAACAAGTGATATGAAAGCATTAGTACTCGGCTCCGGCGGACGGGAGCAAGCAATTGCCTGGAAGATAGCCAAGAGCCCACTGGTCAGTGAGGTCATCATAGCACCGGGGAATGCAGGATCCTTTCCCAAGACAAGGAATACCGATCTCGACATCAATGATGCCGATGCGGTTGCAGACTTTCTGACCAAAGAGTCTGTCGAACTGCTTGTCGTCGGTCCGGAGCAGCCCTTAGTGGGCGGACTGGTGGATCAGCTGCTGACTCGACCGGAGCTAAGCGGCCTCCACATCGTCGGTCCCACTCGTGAGGCGGCGCAGATGGAGGGGAGTAAGGACTTCGCCAAGGCATTTATGCAGAGGCACAACATCCCGACAGCCAAGTATCGTTCCTTTACATCCGACGAGCGAGAGGCGGCGCTGGATTACCTTCGCAACGAAGAGAGAGCCCCCTACGTCCTCAAGGCAGACGGCCTTGCGGCGGGCAAGGGCGTACTGATCTGTCAAACCCTCGAGGAGGCAGAGGAGGGGCTTGACAGCATGCTCGGGGGGAAGTTTGGCCACTCGGCCGATACGATCCTCATAGAGACCTGTCTCACCGGTATCGAGTGCTCCGTCTTTGTCCTCACCGATGGCAAGAGCTACCACATACTGCCGACGGCGAAGGACTACAAGCGCATCGGCGAGGGAGATACGGGACTCAATACAGGCGGTATGGGTGCCGTCTCGCCCGTTCCCTTTATCGACGATGAATTTATGACGAAGGTGAAGGAGAGGATTATCGAGCCCACCATCCGAGGTCTTGCTGAGGACGAGATAGATTACCGAGGATTCCTCTACTTCGGTCTGATGAATCAGGACGGCGACCCCTACGTCATCGAGTACAATTGCCGTATGGGTGACCCCGAGACTCAGGCTGTCATGCCGAGGATTGCGGGCGACTTAGTCCCCTCGCTGCTTGCCCTCCAGGATCAGAGCTTAGCCGACACCGAGAACCCTGGCGAGATCGAGGAGACAGCACTCACGGTCGTGGCTGCTATGAAGGGCTATCCCGAGAGCTACCCCAAGGGTGCACAGGTCATCATCTATGGCGACGACAGCGACAACTCGATCGTCTTCCACTCCGGGACCACCGGTAGTGGGCGAGACGTCCACTCTTGCGGCGGACGTGTCTTTGCTGTCACCGCTCTTGACCGAGGGATCATGCGGGCTCGGAAGCGAGCCTATGAGCGGATGATGATGACCTGCTTTGATGATATGTACTACCGGCACGACATCGGTAAGGACCTCGTGGAGTACGAGTAAGGAAGGACTTGAGACGAAGTTAGATGGAGCAATACCTAGCTAAGCTGTCCTCACTCGGAGAGCAAGTACTCTCTGAGCCTATAGCTGCGCTCTTGCTCTCCGTAGCCCTATTGTTCCTACTCCACAGGCACAATATCCTCAGCTACGGATCACATATCCATGAGACAACCTCGTGGATTATTATGGCGCTCCTGATTATGAGTCAGGTAGTCATAGGTACACGCTCACTCTCCTTGATGATGATCGCAACGATCATCCTGGTCTTCCTCAGCGAGTACATCATCACCTCTATCGCCCAGCACAAGTCCCCATTCATCGGTTTCAATATAGGTCTCGGCATCGGATTATTATCCGTCATCGACCCGGTCTGGACCTGGGCTCTGATCCCCTTCGCCTCCCTGCTGAGGAAGATCGGGCTCGGCACTTGGCGTCACTACTCAGCGATGGTGCTTGGCATCCTCGCCATACTCTGGGTAGGGATACTCCTTTTCTCTCCGCCCACACCGGAGGGGGTGCCCGGGTTTATAGAGCAGACCTATGGCGACCTGCTTCATCCCGGTCTGCCTGTCGGTACTGAGGGATGGATACGCGCGTCGGCAGTACTGCTGCTACTCTCCATCGTGACGGTGGGTACGTTCATCGTCCAGAGGCACGCCATCGCCCGGTACCGCTGGGTCACCCACCTTCATCTCCGATTAGCTTGGTACCTCTATGCGATCTACATGGTCTACTACTCGGCGGAGATGCCGTCGCCGCTCCTCTCGATCTTCTTCTGCTCCTGTTGCGTCGCTGCCTTCCTCCGGACGAATAGCCATAGACAGCCGCTGCTCATGTCTGCGCTCGGCATCTCCACAGCAGCAATTCTGGTAGCATTCCTTTACCCCTTTTCCTAACGATACGCATCCCCATGATATCCTTTATTGTCCCTGTCTACAACCGACCCCAGGAAGTGAAAGAGCTGCTCGAGAGCTTCCTCTCTCAGGAGAGCACGCCCCTCGACTATGAGGTGGTGGTGGTAGAGGATGGCTCCACCCTCCCCTGTCGGGAGGTGTGTGAGAGCTATGCAGACAAGCTACCGGTCCGATACCTCTGTCAGTCTAATACCGGTCCCTCCGGGGCGCGCAACTATGGGGCTAAAGCCGCACAGGGAGACATCTTCCTCTTCCTGGACTCCGACGTAGAGCTACCCCCCGGCTATCTGAGCACACTGGCACAAAACTTAGAGCGGAGACCGGTAGACCTCTTCGGCGGACCCGATGCGGCGAAGGAGGACTACACCGTGACACAGCGTGCGATCAGCTACGCGATGACCTCATTCTTCACCACCGGAGGCATCCGAGGGGGACGAAAGGACCAGCCACTGGATAAGTTTTACCCCCGCACCTACAATATGGGCGTGACGCGCACGGCGTATGAGGCAGTCGGAGGCTTCCGTCAGGATCTCCGCTATGGGGAGGACATAGACTTCAGCCTGCGGGTGATAGAGGGGGGCTACCACTCTGCGCTGTACGATGACCTTTTTGTCTACCACAAGCGGCGGGACACGTACAAGAAATTCTTCGCCCAAGTGCGCCACAGCGGACGGGCCCGTGTGATGCTGGAGCGTCTCCACCCCGGCAGCATGAAGCTTGTGCACTACCTCCCCTCACTCTTTGTGGTCGTGTGCTTCATCGCCCTCGTTACCAGCCTATATGGCGGGCTGATGTTTCCACTCCTGTACGCCCTCCTGATCATCTTCGATGTATATGGTCGGGGCGACTCGCTCGAGCTGGCGGTCAATTGCGTGATAGCAGCCTTTGTCCAGCTCTTTGGCTACGGGATCGGCTTTATTGAGGCGAAGATAGGGAGGAGGGAGGGATCAGAGTAGAGCGACGATCTCCCGAGCCGCCTGCGTTGAGGCAGGGAGCTCCGTCCGGAGAGCCTCTGAAATGGCATCGTAAGCCTCCAGCATCGCTCTCCGCTCAGCTGTATCAGAGAGCAAGGGTGTGAGGTGACTCCGTATCGCCTCGACCGTACACTCTCCCCCGAAGAGCTCTGCCACCACCTCGCGACGGGCGATCAGATTGACGAGCGAGATGTAAGGGATCTTGAAGAAGTGGTCAAAGGCGAAGTTCACTAATCGCCCGGCACGTGTCGCATAGCATACCACCTGCGGCGTACCGAGGAGAGCCGTCTCAAGGGTCGCCGTGCCGGAGGTCACTAATGCTGCATCCGCCCCCGAGAGGATCTCATACGTCTCCCCATACCGCACTTCCACCCTCTGCAGACTGTGGCGCTCTATGATCTCGCTGTAGAGCGACCGGTCGATGGAGGAGACACCGGCGATCACCAGACGATACCGGTCGCCGAGAGACGCCACACTCTCCAGCATCAGGGGGAGATTGCGTCTCACCTCCGAGAGACGGCTACCACAGAGTAGGGCAATGTATGGTCGCTCGGCTGACGTCACGTCAGCACTATGGTGTGCTCTGAAGTGCATCACCTCCTCATAGGTCGGGTTACCGACGTAGGAGACACGATCCACCCCCTTAGAGCGGAAGTAGGAGACCTCGAAGGGGAAGATACACTGGATCAGGTCGCAGTCCCGCCTCAGCTGACGGACGCGAAACTCCTTCCACGCCCACACCTTGGGCGGTATAAAGTAGACGATCTTCGTCGAGGGCAGCTGCTTCCGTACAAAAGGCAGGATATACCGCATGCAGAAGGATCCGTAGTCTACACAGATCACCACATCCGGTCGGTAGTCAAGCAGAGACTGCCTCACCGCATCGCGCCCACGCCTGATCTGAGGGTAGTGCCGCAGGACATCCACGATACCCATGTAAGCCATCTCCTCCGATCTCAGGACACACTGCCCTCCCCTCTCCCTCATAGCTGCACCGCCCATATAGGCAAAGTCTGCCTGAGGGTCCTCGACTCTCAAGGCAGACATCAGATGAGCGGCGTGGAGGTCTCCACTTGCCTCGCCCGCTATGAGGAAGTACTTCATCCGACGTCAGTCATCCTCCTCCCACGACTGCAGGTCGCGGACATACTGATAGGCGGTGACGTCGATCTTACACGGCACCATCGTGGCGTAACCGCGATCCAGAGTGGCCACGTCCCAGCTCTTCTCGGCCGGCTCATTGAGTACCAGGTCACCACTCAGCCAGAAGACATCCTTCCCCTGCGGATTACGCTGTTTTATGAATTCGTTATGGTACCTACCGTCCGCCTGACTGCAGACCCTCAGCCCCCTGACGCGGGGGATATTGGGCACATTGACATTAAGGTAGACCCCACGAGGCAGTCCCTCCTTGAGGATCCGCCGGCAGATGGCACGCGCATAGCGGCAACAGGCGAGGTAGTCGCTCTCCTGCTTTCCATGGATAAGGGAAATGGCAAGAGATGGGATGTCAAAGATACACCCCTCGATCGCAGCTCCAAGGGTCCCGGAGTAATTCACCGCAATACCCTTATTATCCCCGTGATTGATCCCAGCGATGACGATATCCGGCATCTCCGTCACGATGACATTGAGTGCCAGTTTAACGCAGTCGGCGGGCGTACCGGTGCAGCTATAGACCGTCAGTCCCGGCTCCGAGCGGACGAGACTATAGGTGATCGGGTTGCGCGTGGTGATGGCACTCGAGGCGCCACTACGGGGCTTATCCGGGGCGACAACGATCACGTCCCCCATATCCCGCAGCGAGAGTGAGAGCTCTGTCAGCCCTTTGGCGAAGACACCGTCATCGTTACTGACTAAGAATAGTGGACGCTTGGCCATCAGAGCGTGGGGATAGAGAGGAGAGACACCTCGAAGATCAGGGTAGAGAATGCAGGAATGGACGAGCTGGAGGAGCCGCCATAGGTATAGGCACCGTAGCCCAGTTGCCACGGGATCACCACCTCCCATGTCTCGCCGACAGACATATGCTGGAGTGCCAGCTGCATCCCCCGGATCATTGACTCAGGGCGCTGATTCCCCTCCTGGCGGTAGATCCAGGACTTCACGATCTCGTCGGTTTCGAGGACCTCGCCGCTGATCAGCTTAAGGGTGTACTTATACTCCACTTGACTGTTCTGCAGCGGCCTCTGAGCCTTTGATCCCTCCGGCAAGCCCTGGATCACTTTATAGTAAACGGCATAGGGGGAGAAATCAAAGGCAAGCTCCCGGTAGGCGGCGTCAGCGGAGATATCCTCTACGTACTTCTCGTTCTTCACCCTATATTCTGACTTCGCTTCATCAGGTGCATTCTGATCACAGGCGGTGAGGAGACCAAGGGAGAGGATGAGGGAGAAGGAGAGAAATAAACCTTTCAGAGTAGACTTCATATGCAAAACTTAGGGATCAGAGGTTCTTCAGGAGGGACTTCATGCTGACCTTCTCGTCGATCAGTGCGTGCAGTTCTCGTATCGGCACCCGCTTCTGCTCCATAGTATCGCGGAAGCGAACAGTCACTGACTCGTCCGTGGGCGTATCATTATCAATGGTCACGCAGTAGGGCGTGCCGATGGCGTCGTGACGGCGGTAGCGCTTACCGATAGAGTCCTTCTCGTCGTAGACACAATTAAAGTCGTACCGCAGCTCCTTCATGACCGACTCCGCGATCTCGGGTAGCCCATCCTTTGCGACCAGCGGGAGCACAGCCACCTTAGTGGGGGCCAGTGCAGGAGGTAGCTTGAGGACCACTCTGGAGGAGCCATTCTCGAGCTCCTCCTCCACATAGGATCCGCATAGGATGCTGAGGAAGAGCCGATCGACACCGATGGAGGTCTCCACCACATAGGGCACATAGCTCTCGCCCTCCTCCGGATCATAGTATCTCAGCTTCTTGCCACTGTACTTCTCGTGCTGACTGAGGTCAAAATTGGTCCGCGAGTGGACTCCCTCCACCTCGCTGAAGCCAAAGGGCATCTCAAACTCGATGTCCGTTGCCGCATTGGCATAGTGCGCCAGCTTCTCATGGTCGTGGAAGCGGTACTTCTCGTCCCCGAGACCGAGATTCTTATGCCACTTCATCCGCGCAGCCTTCCACTGCTTAAACCAGTCAATCTCCGTCCCGGGCTTCACGAAGAACTGCATCTCCATCTGCTCAAACTCGCGCATACGGAAGATAAACTGCCGCGCCACGATCTCATTGCGGAACGCCTTACCGATCTGTGCGATGCCGAAGGGGATCTTCATGCGACCCGTCTTCTGGACGTTAAGGAAATTGACAAAGATCCCCTGCGCTGTCTCGGGCCGCAGGTAGACCGTCATCGTATCGTCCGAGGCGGAGCCCATCTGCGTGGAGAACATAAGGTTGAACTGCCGGACGTCGGTCCAGTTGCGCGAGCCGCTCACCGGGTCAGCGATCTCGCAGTCGAGGATCAGCTGATGAAGCCCCTCCAGATCACCACTCCCCGACACCTCGGCGTAGCGGTCGTAGACCTTCTTTCGCTCATCGAGTACGCGCTTCAGATTGACGCTCGTCTCTCGATACTGTGCCTCATCAAAGCTGTCTCCGAAGCGCTTCTGCGCCTTAGCAATATCCTTCTCGATCTTCCCGTCCAGCTTGGCGATATAGTCCTCCACAAGGACGTCGGCACGATACCGCTTCTTGGAGTCCTTATTGTCGATCATCGGGTCATTGAAGGCCGCCAGGTGACCCGACGCCTCCCAGATCCTCGGGTGCATAAAGATGGAGGAGTCCAGCCCTGCGGGGACGACCCCTTAAGTCGTCTTCGCAAAGGTAATCAAAATGTACGCACTATCCCCTGAAAAAGTGAGCGGACCACGGGCAAACGCATTTGACACTCGTCCATCAGCAGCGTAACCGCATCCGCAAGGATGCCCGCTCCATAGGCAACGGTCGAGCCACAAAGTGGCGAAGACCAATGTATGAGAGTTTATTTCGTAACCCGACCCCTTGCGGGTCGCCGTCACATCGGAGATGAGCGATGCTTATAGAGAGACCATTCGTGCGGTTGCCTAAGCATCAGCCTCTCTGACGAGCCTCAGATGGTTTACTGTATAGCTCAGATGCGTCAGACCTGAGCCCCCAAGCTAAACCCGATATTAGTCATCACTATTACCGGTATTAGTGATCACTAACACCGGTAATAGTTTTCCCTGTGAGAGTAGAGCCATTAAAAGGCAAATCCAAGTAAATGACTGGGATCCCTTCTAAGCACGAAAAGCATCTTCTAAAGCTAAAAAAACAAACAGCACCTCAATTTGGTTTTTAGAAATAATCTCTTATATTTGCCATATTACCAAACCAACAAAATATTTACCATCATGAGAAAAGGCTTTCTTTCAACAGCACCTTTATGTACACTCACCATTGCCAGCCCCTGTCAGAGGTATGAAACAAATGCTCCTAATTAAGAATCTTTAAACTCATCGGCAACAGAGGCATATGTTGACGCTTGTGCAACTCTCGTTCTGAATCTCAGAGCAGCAATAGAGAACAACCCTAAACCACTAACGTCATTTACCGATATTGACAGCTTGTCAGCTCGAGTTTACGATAATCTCTCTATAGAGACCAAATCAAACCTGCTTAACAACCCGCTAACTTTATATCCCGAGACAAGGGCAACAGACGAAAAGATGATGTTTTCGCCAAGTTCTACGATAGAATATGCTTCCGAAACTGCAGCAAACATTAACTAACGAATACCGAAATTGTGGGAGATAAGACCATTTTGAAGAGCATGGCATTACGATGCACAATCCTCGTTATTGCTATTGCCTATAGTATTTTTTTGCTCTTAGCACGGACAGAAGTCCTAGTTGTACAGCTCAGTAGCTGGATGTTTGCCATCGGCTTTTTCTTGTGGGCTGTAACAATCTGCTTACTGGGGAAAAATATGACTTGGGGTAAAGCTGCAGTGGTCTTCCTCCTGAGTTTTATTGCGTATCTTTCGACCACTATGATTTAGGAAATTCAATCTCCCGGGCATTGATGAGTGCGCACTTTTGCATCTGGGGCCTCACTGGACGTTGAGCGCCGACATAAGTGTCGGACGTTTTGTTCGGTACTTAATGGGCACGCTCCGAGGACCTCGGATATAGTCCCTCCTAAACAATAACGGGTTACAGGTAGCTTAGGCTACCTGTAACCCGTTATCAGTTGTATCCGATTGGTGTTTCCTACAAAGCCCGTATCAGCGGACACCGAGGAGCTTATGCTGCTGGAGGGAGAGGCGCCACTGCGGATGGGCGAGCACATAAGCGACGGTCTCATCGAGGATCTCACGATTGCGCACCGGGTCGCCCACGTCGCAGGGCTGGAGGAGGTAGTGGTCGGCGTGGATGCCGTAGTCGCTCACCTCATGCGCCCCTTCGTAGATCACCTTCAGCTCATCGACTCGCTCGAGGACCACACGACCCTTGGCCCCCACATAGGCAAGCTTAGGCGAGCAGGTGATCCAGTCCACCCCGGCGGGGAGAGGATGGGTGCCATTGGTCTCCACAGCGACACGCTTACCGAGGGCCTGGAGTCCCTCGACGAGGGACTCCGTCAGCTGGAGCGAGGGTTCCCCTCCGGTCACGACGACGAGCGGAGCCGGGTACGAGCCGATCTCGGCGAGGATCTCCTCCTCCGTCATCTCGGTGCCGTGCCGGAAGTCTGTGTCACAGAAGGCACAGTCCAGGTTACACCCAGAGAAGCGGAGGAAGACCGCCGGAGTACCGGCCTGCACGCCCTCTCCCTGGAGAGAGTAAAAGATCTCGCAGACCTTCATAGGCCGGCGTCGGTCCCGTCGATGGTATAGAGCGCGGTGTTATTCTCCGACTCACACACCTTTGCCTTGTAGCAATTGGGGATCTGCTCCACACACCAGCGGGCAATATTCTCCGCCGTGGGGTTGAAGGGCAGCAGCTCATTGAAGTCCCCATGGTCGAGATAGGCGTGGATCCGCTCCTTGATGATATTGAAGTCTACCACCATACCCTCGGCATTCAGCTCCTCGGAGCGGCAGTAGATCGTGATGATCCAGTTGTGTCCATGGACGCGACTGCACTTGCTCGGGTATGGGAGCTCCAGGTGATGGCTCCCCGCTACCTCTAATCTCTTTGCGATATAATACATAGTAATCTTTCTTCCTGATGCAAAGGTACAGATTTTATCGCGCGGTCTCTTCGTCTGACAGTCTTACCTCAGGATCAGGATGTCACCCTCCTGGGGAATATAAGCGGGGTCGAGCTTATTCATCTGGTAGAGGGAGCGCAGCTGGATCCCGTATCTCTGCGCAATGCCGTGGATCGACTCCCCTACCCTCACCTCATGGCGGTAGTAGGGCGGATCGGCGCGACGGAGCTTCCTCTGGAGGTAGATGATGTCTCCCTCCTCGATCGGGTAGCCGGGCGGGAAGTCGTTGTAGTCCGTCAGCTTCTTCTCCGAGATATCGAGGTCACGAGCGATACTGGCGAGGTCGTCCTCCTTCTTAGCAAGGACGTAGAGGAGTCCATAGCTCTTGTAGATCTCACGGACGCCGGCGGGGGTGGTCTCACGGGAGGCCGGCTTCTCATACTTCATGGGCGGCTTCTGGCTAACCGTCCGGCGTGGCTGCTCGGGTCGGTTATAGGCGTAGTCACGCTCCAGATTACCGTCCACGAGCAGGTAGAGCTGGTAGTCCTCGATGATCTTGATGAGCTTATTGGCGTAGCCTCTGTCGGTGGCGTAGCCGGCACTCTGCAGCCCCTTTGCCCAACCCTTATAGTCGGTCATGTCTATACGGAAGAGTGAGCTGTACCGGCGGTTCCCCGTGAGGAACTGCCCATGGTCGAGGTAGGAGTCGAGCGGATCATCGTATACCCTGAAGCAGTCGCGGGGGTTGTCGTCGCGGTGGTAGGTGCGTGCACCCCGCCAGCTATTGTGGCACTTGATACCGAAGTGATTATTAGACTTCTGCGCCAGAGCACTTCCCCCCGCTCCGCTCTCCAGCAGACCCTGAGCCATGGTGATGGAGGCAGGAATGCCAAACTGCCTCTGGCTCTGCAGCGCAGCGGGAGCATACTGCCGGATGTAGGCGTTGTAGGAGGGGTTCTTCCCCGGCATGGGCATCCGGCTCACCTGCTGATTGGCAGCATTTCGGGTGCTGCCACAGCCGGTGAGGAGCAGGAGCGGTAAGAGGAGGACGAGAACTTTACGGGTCATGGCGTTTTACTTATTATCTAAGACGATACGTCCCTGAGCATCGGTGCCGGCGATGGGTAGAGCGGTAGAGCAATCGAGGTCAATGCAGTACGAGAGAGCCTCTGCCTTCCCCACACGGAGGAGGCGCTGGTAGTGGTCGCTCTGCTTGATGGCGCCCACGATGTCGGACGAGTGGCTACGGTAGTAGTCGAGCACCATACGAACCGCATCACTGCCGAGCGTGTGGCTTTCGGACAGGCGGTCAGCGAGGGCGGCACCGAAGAGTGCATCCTCGATGCAGACATGCCCCTCCCAGCCGGCACAGACGGAGAGGACATTGCGTCCCCGGCAGTACTCAGCGACGGTGCCGATATTGGTGAATGCCCCGACGACCACACTGTGCTCCGGACCGAAGCTCATGCACTTCTTCAGCGTCCGGGTGCCATTGGTGGTGGTGAAGTAGATCTCCTTGTCTCGCACCTGCTCGGGACCATACTCCAGCGGGTCATTACCAAGATCGGCAAAGTCGCACTTGACACACTTCCGCTCCGCACCGACGAGGTGCCCCGCCGCAGCTGCCGCCTTTGCTTCCTCGATGGTCTCTATGGGAAAGATCCGCCGGTGAGAGAACAATATCGATCGTATTCATGATAAAAGACTCTGACGTATGGATGAAATAGCCTCGGCATCGGTCACTCTGTAATCCCTCTCTGGAACCAGAGCCGTAGACGAGGGTGGAAATGCCGCTGAGGAGTGACGCATGACACTAACCCTCTGCCGTGCAAAGGTACCATGAATCGCAGAGACACCGGTGGACTGCACCACATGACGTGCATTATCAGCTGTGATACCGCTGCCCGCCATGATGCTGATGCGACCGTCGGCCTGCTCCACCAAGTGACGGATCCGATCCAGACTGTCTACTGCCGAGGGCGTACCACCTGAGGTGAGAATGCAAGCAAAGCCGACAGCGACCGCCTGCTCCAGAGCCGTCTCCAGCGATGCCGCCCGATCAAAAGCTCGGTGAAGCGTGACCGGAAGTCCCTCTGCCTCACGGATCAGCCGGCGACAGAGCTCCTCGTCCAAGTCTCCATCCGGAGTGAGCGCACCGAGGGAGAAACCGGCCACTTCCAGTCGTCTCAGGACTCGGATATCCTCCAGCATGACATCGATCTCGGTCTCTGTGTAGAAGAAGTCGCCCGAGCGGGGGCGGATGATCGGGATGATCGGCAGACGGCAGCAGCGAAGAGCTGTCGCCACAGTGCCGTAAGAGGGCGTAGTACCACCCTCCGAGAGGGCGGCACAGAGCTCGATTCGGCTCGCCCCACCCCGCTCAGCCTCGAGGCACGAGGGGACATCGCCGGCGCAATTCTCGATGATGAGTTTACTTTCCTTCATTTCTCAGTAGATCATTTATGGTGTGGAAGGTCAGCCCGCCCTTCTCCACATCAGGATGCGAGATCTGTATCGTCTTCGTCTCCCCCGGGAGCAGGTCAAAGAAATTATCCGAGTAGAGAGCACCCATCCAGGGAGACTCGATGAAGAGATCCTTGATCAGGGTCTCGGCGGTAATGGTAACCGTCAGTCCATGCTCCGTCAGTCGCTCCTCGACCAAATAGCGCGGGCGGGGCAACTTCATCTGCCGGGGACGAACATTGTAGTAGAGCTGGCGAGCGACCTCCTGCCCATTACTATTCTTCACGATCATCTCAGCAAGGATGGTATCGGAGGTTCGTGGCTTCGGGAGTCGGGTCAGCTGCACCGAGAGAGGCGTCTCAGTGACCCGGTAGGTGTAGTGGGAAGGACTTGTCACGAGACTCCCGTCGGTCCGCATCCAGGTCACCTCCACATCGACAGAGCCCCGGAGCAACGGATCATCGGAGACGAGACAGAGGGCAAGCGAGTCCCCCCGCTCCACCAGGTCGACGATCGTGGGCCGATAGGTGCGCTCCACCGCATAGTGGAGTGCCTTGTGATTGCCCCAGTAGTCGACGGAGGACCAGCTGACTGTGGGCCAGACATCATTGATTTGCCAGTAGAGCGAGCCGGCGTTATATGGATAGGCGCGACGGACGGCACGGATGGCATAGCCGGTAGCATCTCGCTGCTCGAGGAGACTCAGGTAGGTAAAGTCAGCAAAGCTCTCAGGCGCCGGGTAGTCCCGCTCCATATAGAGTCGCAGCCGTTCATTGCCTCCCGGGGAGCGCTGCCGATGCGCCACGAGAGGGTGGTCGAGGCTGAGGGAGTCCGCCTCCCGGGAAAAGCTCCTGACGGTCTTCATCTCGGGGAAGGACTGCAGCCCGTACTCGCTTGCGAAGCGCCCTGGATTGTGATCAAATGTGGTGTAGTCCTCTTCGCCAAACCACATCCCCCAGTAGTGTGCATCGCTGCGAGAGAGGCTCTCGAGGTCGCCCCAGTTGGAGTCATACGGTGAGCCGTGTATGTAGTCGACATGCGGGGCGTAGCGAGCGACACTCTCAGGGAGAAGCGTTTGGAAGAGCATTTCATACCCTGTCGTCATCTCCTGCCAGACCTCGGGGCTGTACTTTGACTTCCAGCCCCAGTAGCGCATCCCCTCCCGGACCTCATTGTTGCCGCAGAGGAGTGCCAGGGAGGGGTGATTGCGGAGACGAGAGAGCTGATCAGCCACTTCGCACCGCACGTTTTCCGTAAAGGCAGGGTCGCTCGGATAGGTGGTGCAGGCAAAGGGGAAGTCCTGCCAGATCAGGATCCCGTAGCGGTCTGCCAGCTCGTAAAACTCCTCCGTCTCGTAGATCCCCCCGCCCCAGACACGCAGCATATTGAAGTGCGCCGGCAGCACGTCCTCCACGAAGAACCGCTCGAGGCTCCTCCCGTGGTCGCCCATACGGCGGTCGTGAGGGAGGTAATTGGCCCCCTTAGCGTAGAAAGGTCGGCGATTGACCACGAAGCGAAACGCCCCGTTCGCCTGATCGAGGTGCACCTCCCGCAGCCCCACCCGGAGGCTGTCTCTCTCTCCTATCGCATCCTGATAGACCAGCGTATACCGCTCTGCCGCTCCCCAGCCGTTGGGCATCCAGAGCCGTGGCCTCGGGATGGAGAAGGCGACCGAGTCACCCGTCATTACCGCTCGCTCCAGCTCCACGCCATCCGGATCAAGAAGCGTGAGTGATGCCCCCTTCGTTCTCTTATTACCACTTACAATGAGGGTAGCGAACTTCGGCTCCTTACCGCTCCACTCGATCTTACTGCGGACGTAAAAGTCCTCCGGATGAAGCCGCTCCTTTCGCTCCACAACGGGCGGTGCAAAAAGACCCATCGAGATCAGTCGAGGTGCCCAGTCCCATCCGTAGTGGTAGGGAGCAGTCCGGATGTAGGGACTATAGAAGATCGCAGCACGATCGTTGTCGGCGGGATAATTGAATCCGTTGCTCTCGTAGAGGAGCTGACCGATCTTCGTCGGCGAGAGTAGGCGGATCACCAATCGATTGGTTCCGGTCCTTAGATGCCCGTCGAGGTCATAGGTATAGGTCCGGAAGAGGTTTTCTGTCCGACCAAGCAAAGCGCCGTTGAGATAGACCTCAGCAAAGGTGTCGACCCACCGGAGGCGCAACCGGTAGCCGGAGAGCTCCTCGCTCGGTAGCTCAAAAGTGGTCCGGTAGACCCACTCCCTATCGCTCACCCACTGGACACTATCCTCGTTCGTACCCACGAAGGGGTGCGGTATCACCCCCTGCCTGAGCAGATCTCTCTGCACCATGGAGGGGATCTCCACGGCGACAGAGGTCGAGTCGGGCTGTCCCTCCTCGGTCAGGTCGAAGTGACTCAGGACGATCTGAGCCAAAAGCGACGGCAGGAGGGCGATCAGAGAGAGGGCAAGGAGAGCTCTTCGGACAAGCATAGAGACTGTGAAATAAAAAGAGGAAGATCTGCGTCCGACAGAGACAGCTGATCTTCCTCATGTATATGAATAGGGACTTACTTCTTAAGCGCAATATGCAGCTCATCCAGCTGCTTCTGGTCCACCGTGGCAGGAGCATCTACCATTACATCGCGACCGGAGGTATTCTTCGGGAAGGCGATCGTGTCGCGGATGCTGTCCAGTCCGGCGAAGAGGGAGACCCAGCGGTCAAAGCCGTAGGCAATACCTCCGTGGGGCGGTGCGCCGTACTTGAAGGCATTCATCAGGAAGCCAAATTGCTCCTGTGCGCGCTCCTCAGTGAAGCCAAGGGCATGGAACATCCGATCCTGGAGCTTGGTGTCGTGGATACGGATCGAGCCGCCACCCACTTCGACACCATTGATCACCATATCGTAGGCATAGGCGCGCACCTTACCGGGATCGGTCTCCAGCAGCGGAATGTCCTCCTCCACCGGCATGGTGAATGGGTGGTGCATCGCCATGAAGCGACCCTCCTCCTCACTCCACTCAAAGAGCGGGAAATTGACCACCCAGAGACACTTAAAGTTCATCGGGTCCATCAGCCCCTCACGACGTCCCATCTGGAGTCGGAGACGTCCCAGCTGAGTCCGGCACTTCATCGCATCGTCACCACAGAGGATCAGGATCAGATCGCCCGGCTCAGCCTTCATCGCGTCACGTAGTCTGGCTCTCTGTTCCTCGGAGTAGAACTTGTCGACACTGCTCTTGACACTGCCGTCCTCATTGATGCGGGCATAGATCAGTCCCTTGGCACCTACCTGCGGGCTCTTCACGTAGTCGGTCAGCTCATCCAGCTGCTTGCGGGTATAGCGGGCGCAGCCCTTGGCACAGATACCACCGATATAGGAGGCCTCATCAAAGACTCCGAATCCGGTCTCGGTGATCGTCTCCTTCAGCTCCACGATCCGCATGTCGAAGCGCATATCCGGCTTATCGGAGCCGTAGTACTTCATCGCATCCTGCCAGTCCATCTTGAGGTAAGGCTCAGTCTGCTCTATGTCGAGGATCTCCTTGAATAGGTACTTGCTCAGTCCCTCAAAAGTGTCGGTCACATCATCCTGATGGACGTAGCTCATCTCGCAGTCGATCTGGGTAAATTCCGGCTGACGATCGGCACGCAGATCCTCATCGCGGAAGCATTTCACCACCTGGAAGTACCGGTCGATACCGGCGATCATCAGCAGCTGCTTATAGGTCTGAGGGGACTGCGGAAGGGCGTAGAATTGTCCCGGATTCATCCTCGAGGGGACGATAAAGTCTCGCGCGCCCTCCGGAGTGGACTTGATCAGGAAAGGCGTCTCCACCTCCATAAACTGCTGCCCATCGAGGTAGCGACGGATCAGCTGTGCCATCCGGTGGCGGAGGGCAAGGTTGCGCACCACATTGGGTCGTCGAATGTCGAGGTAGCGGTACTTCATCCGCAGCTCATCACCGCCATCGGACTCCTCCTCGATCGTGAAGGGAGGGGTCTCGGAGGCTGAGAGGATATTGAGCGAATGGACATCGATCTCAATGTCACCGGTAGGCATCTTAGGGTTCTTCGAGGAGCGCTCCACGACGGTACCCACCGCCTGGATCACATACTCCCGCCCGATCTCGGATGCCTTCTCGAGCTGCTCATGGCTGCTGCTCTCGGCGAGGACCAGCTGCGTGATCCCATACCGATCACGCAGGTCGATGAATGTCATCCCGCCCATCTTACGTATCCGCTGGACCCATCCCGCCAGCGTCACCTCGGAGCCTATGTCGGAGGCGCGAAGCTCTCCACAAGTTTTTGTTCTATACATGATATCTCACACTGTGTGCGGCTAACTCCGGACGAGCAGCCGCACGAGGATTATTTTATTCTCTGATGCTCTCAGTATCTCTGCGCTAAATCGTGTGGAAAGCTCCACCACCTCTCCCCGTCCGGGGATCGACTGGCACACCGACAGGATGTAGCCGGCGATGGTCTTGAAGTCCTCCTCCTCAGGCAGACCGATCTGAAACTTATCATTAATATCATCCAGCCCGGCACGACCGGAGAGTATGTACTCCTCATCGCTCACCTTACGCATGACGATATGGACCGTATCATGCTCATCCTCGATGTCGCCGAAGATCTCCTCCACGATGTCCTCTAGGGTGACGATCCCGGAGGTGCCGCCCAGCTCGTCCACCACGATCGCAAGGCCGCGCTTCCGGAGGAGCAGCGTCTGCATCACCTTCTCGATCGTCAGCGTCTCCGGCACATAGATCGTCTCCTTGATATGCTCCTGCCAGCGGCTTCCGTCCCTATGGCAGCGAAACATCTCCGTACTGTGTATGTAGCCGATCACATTGTCGATCGTCTCGCGGTAGACGATGATCTTAGAGTACCCGGTCTTGATGAAGAGCTCCATCAGCTCCTCTATCGTTGTCTCTTCTTCCACCGCAGAGAGCTCGTTGCGCGGCACGAGACAGTCGCGCACCTGTATGTCGGGAAATTCGAGTGCATTCTGCAGCAAGACCGCCTCACGCTGCACCATGGGATCGTCCTGTGCGGCGGTATTCTGCCTGATGTAGTAGTCGAGGTCCACCTTGCCGAGCGGATTCTGGTCATTACTCTTCCCCTCAGCACCGAAGAGCTTCAGGATCAGATTCGTCAGCCCGCCGGCGAGGAGTGTGATCGGATAGAAGAGGATGTAGGCAAAGGTGAGAGGCAGCGAGGCAAGCTGCATATACTCATTGGGCCTCGCCTTAGCCACAGACTTGGGGACATACTCCCCAAAGACGATCACCACGGCGGTAGAGATCAGCGTCTGGATCAGCACGATGAGGAAGGCATTGGTCATCCACTGCTTAAGTACCGGCTCGAGGAGGGCGGCAAAGAGCAGCCCATAGATCACGTTGATCACATTATTCGCCACCAGGACGGTGGTGATGTACTTCCCCGGTCGGTCGAAGAGGAAGGTCTGAGCCCTCGGTCCGATGCCCCGCTTCGCCCTATCCAGCTCCACCTGCAGCCGATCTGAGGTGAGGAAAGCGGTCTCCGACCCACTGAAGAAGGCCGAGAGCAGCACGCAGAGCACTATGAAGAAGTAGATCATCGACTTATCGTAGTTTCCGACTCCGGTAGGAGTCGTGACGGACAAAGATACATAACCTTCCCCTCTATCTCGATGGTCTATAGGGATTGGACCTACCGGGCGACCGCTTCATCAGGAGCGAGTCACGCGGTCGCATAGGCGGCGCGACGCTGTCCAGCGGCATCACCGAGTCGGCCGGGGTGGCAGTGGCGGGACCGGAGGTCACCTCCCCGTCCTCATTGACATCCATATGCCCGGCAGTATCGTACAGCTCGTACTTCGTCATGTACTGATTGCTCTTGAAGCCAAAGCGACTCCTCAGCTCCTCACCCGGTCCTCTCACGATCCGGATGCTGTCATGCGAGTAGACCAGCTCATTATCCTCGTCCCAGAAGAGACGGTTCCCGAAGAATTGCGTCCCCTCCCGATTGAGGATATGGATGTTTCCGACCAGCTCCCAGAGGTGGCGCGACACATGATAGTAAGCGGTGTCAGAGACGATCGACGCCTGCTTATGGAAGAGGGTGTCAAACTGCTCCAGATAGAGCCCACTCGGGAAGACCCACTGCTCCTCAGGTTCGCTCCGAGAGAGCCACAGGTCGGTCACCATCTTATACTTCGTCACGCCGCTATCGGAGATGAAGGTGACCACATCCTTAGTGATCGAGGTGTAGCCCAGGCTGTCGATGGTACGGCTCGCCAGATCCGACTTACGCCCCTTGCATCCGGTCATCAGGAGGGCTGAGAGTAAGACAAAGAAGAAGCAGGTGCGACCCCACATCGTGGAGTACACCGGCTTCTTGCTCTGACTATGTATCGATAAGGATCCTATCTCAGGCTCCTCCATAAGGTCTTAGTGATAAGTGCAGGGACCGATCAGCGTACGCGGATCGTGGTCGTCTCGCCGATCCAACCCCCTACGGTGAAGGACTGCCCCTCCTGCAGGTCGGGGTGCATGAAGATATCCTCCTTAGCCGGATAGGCAGCCGTGTAGGTGCCGATCAGCTTATTGGCCTGAGCTGCCACACTGGGATCCATAGACTTGGCGCGGGCAGCCTTGTCCACGACGAGGCAGTAGACGACGCGCTGCTTCACCGGATCGTCCGGGTAGATGCTGCTGGCGCTGGAGGCGTACATGCTGGCGATAAGGAGCATCGGCGCACCGAAGCCCGGCTTCGCTGCCATAGCGGCGTTGCAGTACTGACGAGCGGTGCCGTAGCTGTGACGGTCGTAGTACATCACGGCGAGGGCATAGTTTGCCTCACCCTTCTCGTCCGCATCGGTACTGAGGTCGATCGCCTTCTTATAGTACTCCTCAGCCTTGGTATAGTTCTTATCAGCGAGCGCCTTCCGAGCCACACCAAGGGCGGCAGAGGAGCTCGGCTCGAGATCAAACATCGCCTCAGAGGCAGCATAGTAGGAGGGACTCTCCGTACAGCCGACGCTCTGGAAGAGAGCGATCGTCTCCTTGAGGAAAGTCTTGTCGCTGCTCTTCTCCTTGATCTGAGGTCCGTAGATCGACTCCATCACATCGCAGCTGGCCGCACCACTGGCAGCAAAGGCCTGGAGTGAGGTAGCCTGGTAGCTGGCGATCGCCTCGGCATGGCTCGTATTACCGGCCGCCTCGGCACTCGCCTTAGCCTCTGCAAAGAGCTTGTCCGCATAGGTCTGATCCTTGACATACTGCTCCTTGAGGCTCGGATCCAGTGAGGAGCGGAGCAGAGACGCGTAGGTAAAGTAGTAGAGCGTCAGCGGATCGGTCTTCGCGCCACGCTTGTCGATCACCGGCTTCAGCCGCTCATACATCTTGGAGTAGTCCACCTCGTCCGGATAGTACTTCAGCTGATCGGAGATCATACTGCCGAGGATATAGTCCTCACCAGTCTCCTCATCGTCGCCGAAGTACTTGATGCGGGTGTCGTACATCCCCATCAGCTCCTCGTAGGCCTTCTTCTTCTCCTCGGGGGTTTTGGCTTTCTCGATTCTCCAGTTGAGGATCTCAGCGCCCTGGATATAGAGGTCCTTGGACTGCGCAGGACACTCGTCGTAGACGCGCTTCCAGAAGGTGTAGGCATCTACGTAGTTCTTACTCTTGAGGTAGATCTTATAGTACTTCGTGTTCTTCGCGCAAGCAGCCGTATCAGGCTCAGCGGTCATGGAGGGGGTCACATAGGTGCCGGCATATGCCGAGAGACCTAGTCCCAGTGCGAGGGTAAAAAGTAATGATTTCATTGATATGAGTTTGATTTTTAGTTTTCGATATGATTATCCGAATGCTTCATCGGTACAATTATGACGAAAATATCCGGAATTGGTTTACTGTATCAATAGATCTTCAGCTTGCGGAACCAGGTCTCATTGAAGGCGAAGCCCAGCGTGAGCCGAAGCATATCGCTGCTGAAGCCACTCGCCTTATCGGCCAGTCCATGCTTGTACTCGAGCGAGAGATTGAGCGCCGAGTTGCGCTCCAGACCATAGAGGAGGATCGGCAGCCCCACGCCGACGGAGGCACCGATATACTTCATCTGTCCGATCGGTGCCACCTCGTAGTAGGAGGTGGAGAAGTTGACTCCGCCGGAGTAGGTGATCATCCTGCCGTAGTTGCTCGAGTAGGGATCGGGGAGGATCTGAAATCCTGCTGCCGCATAGTAGCTATCCCTCAGCTGCAGTCCGTCGCCGACAAAGATATTGGGTACACGGCTCCAGAGTGAGGTCTTGAGGTCCGCCGACACGGCGTACTTCGTCGGACGCACCCACGCCAGCCCCACACCGATGGTATGAGGGGTCGAGGTCTCCAGCACCAGATTCTTATTCTCGATATCCGGGCGGGTCTGAGAGTTGACATTCCGATTGACGATCAGCGTAGCCTCCGGATCCAGAGGGAGCCCGGGGCTGTAGGTGGCACCAAGGACGATCCGGTCGCGAGTGGCGGTGGAGGGATCCTTGGATCGAGAGGGGAGGAGCAGTCTGTACTGCAGTCCAGCCTCTGCCTGTAGGGAGCTTATCCTCAGACGGTGAGTCTCCATACTCTGCGTGAGTTGGGAGAAGTTTGGCACCAGGGTCCAGGAGTGGGTCTCCGACCCAAATAGATACTTCGCACTGACTCCTATATAAAGGTTGCGCACCACCTCGGCACCGATGCCGAGGTAAGCGGTCTGGAAGGAGCCCCTGCCAGTAAAGTTTTGTACATACTTCACCTCCTCGCTATCGCCCTCCACGCCCTGCGTCGAGACCATACCATATCCGGTATAGAAGGAGGGGATCAGCCCGAGACTCAGCGCCACCCGGTCGCCATAGATCGGAAACTGGACCGCCAGATAGTCCAGCCCGCCCTGCAGTGAGGGCTTGCTGACCGTCGCATCGCGGTACTGACCGAAGTGAACCGATGTCGCCACATCCATCAGGAAGGAGAGGGAGTCGGTGGAGGCAAATGCAGCAGGGTTGGTAAAGTTGATCGCCTTAGGGCTGCTCAGGGCGATACCGACACCGCCCATACCCCGCCAGATAGTGGGAGTGGCGTGGGCGGGGAGGCCATAGCCGTACCGAGTGGTCGGCGAGGACTGCATATCCTGAGCCTGCAGCGGAGTGCTGAGGAGACCCAGGGTGAGTATGGTAAAGACAGTCGAGTAAAGTCTTATCCTCGGGGATAGCATACGAGATGATGATTTGTTAGTCCACTCATGCGAGCTATAGCACCCACACAAAGTCGACGACAAATATCGGTAATTCTACACTGCTTCGCAAATCTTCCCCACCACGAGTCCCCCACCCGTCCGATCGCCCCACCCCTCCAAACCCCGCTGGTGAGCGGGTCCCCGGAGGGGCAGATCTATTACCGGTAATAGATTTCACCCAGATCGGGGTGCCTCACCGCACGCTATCTTGTCGGACGAGTCGGACAGCGCCGATGCTTACCTGGAATGTTACGAGCGACCCCTACGGGGTCGAGGAGATAATGAGGGCTATGCTTTCCCGGGGTCGTCGGGGCTTCGCCCCTCCGACACCCGTGCTATGAAAAACGCACCCCTGCGGGGTGCCATCCCCGACGCCCGGTGCGCTATCTTGTCCGACTTGTCCGACCGGTCCGACTTGTCCGAAAAAGGTCAGTGTGGTAGGGGATGTCAAAGGAAATCAGTACCTTTGCAGCTGAAATACTCCGCATCGGGTCGCATAAGCAGGTGCACAGAGGCATCTCACCCGCCGGGTATCACTCTAAGAACTAATGCAATATGTACGGAATCGTAGAGATTCAGGGACAGCAATTTAAGGTCGAGGAGGGCGGCAAGCTCTTCGTCTACCACATGAAGGATGTCAAGGAGGGCGACACGGTAGACTTTGACCGCGTCATGCTGCTGGACAATGAGGGCAACATCACCGTAGGTGCGCCCACCATTGAGGGTGCCAAGGTGACCTGCGAGGTGGTAGAGCCCCTCGTCAAGGGCGACAAGGTGCTGGTCTTCCACAAGAAGCGTCGCAAGCGCTACCGCAAGCTCAAAGGCCATCGTCAGCAGTACACTCAGCTGCAGGTCAAGTCTATCGTCGGCTGATCTGAGACAGTCAGTTATTTACTCACTCTAAAGACTATACTGAATACAAGATATGGCACACAAGAAAGGTGTAGGTAGTACCAAGAACGGTCGCGAATCAGAGAGCAAGCGACTCGGCGTCAAGAAGTTTGGCGGCGAGATCGTCAAGGCAGGCAACATCATCGTACGCCAGCGTGGCACCCGCCACTATCCAGGCGAGCATGTGGGCATGGGTAAGGATCATACCCTCTACGCTCTTACCGATGGTGTCGTAGCCTTCCGCACCACGACAGGTGACAAGTCTATCGTCTCCGTGGAGGCGAAGGAGATCGTCGCCAACTGATCACTACTCGGCTTCGCTCTACAGGACGATACCCTACTGACATAGGTTTCGATCAGAGAACATTAGCCAACTAAACTCATAAGCGTATGCTCCGTCACTATTCTCCCCATGAGATGAGTGCTGAGCATGCGCTTCTCTTTATATTATAAGGTCCGAGAGCCGGTCCGCCTCGCCCTACCCGGGATCACTGTCTGATATGAAAAGAAATCCACTCTATCTCCTGGCCGTTGCGCTGATGTTTGTCAGCACGACCTCCTGCAGCGTCACCAAGCGGCCGATCAGTTCGCTCTACTTTGCAGAGCAGGCGGCTGAGGCTGCAGCGACGCCCTCCCCGGAGATGGTGGCTCTCGGCGAGAGCATCTCGAGCAAGCTCGGGATGGAGGTATCCTATCCGGAGAACGATCTGGGTCTGTACGCTTTCGTCGCCGACTGGCTGCGCACACCGTACCGCTTCGGCGGGACCTCGAGGCGAGGGACAGACTGCTCCGGCTTCGTCTACCGACTCTACCAGACGGTCTACGAGACCAATATCGGACGACAGTCCTCCGCCGACCTGATGAGTCAGACCCAGCGGGTCTCGCGGGGAGATCTGAGGGAGGGAGATCTAGTATTCTTCAACATCCGCAACAGGCGGGGCGGGCGCGCCTCCCATGTGGGGGTCTATCTCAGTGACGGAAAATTTGCCCACGCCTCCACCCGGAGCGGCGTGATCATCTCCCGTCTCAGTGAGCCGTACTACAGCAGGACCTATCTCGGAGCCGGAAGGGTAAAGAAATGACGATCGCACCACTGCCACCCGAGGAGCCGAAGCTGGTCCTCCTCGATATGGACGGCGTACTCGTGGACTCCATGCCGATCCACGACTATGCCTGGCGAACTGCAGCAGACAAGTATAAGCTGAAGTACGAGGAGGGAGAATTCTTCCGCGCCGAGGGGATGAAGGGGAGGGACACCATTATCCTCCTCTATCGGAAGACCTTTGACGAAGAGCCTACGGAGGACTTCATCGAGGAGGTATATGCCTACAAGACACACCTCTTCGAGGAGAGACAGGCTGATCTCCTTCGCCCCATTCCTCATGTCCAGGAGCTGATCCTTTACCTCAAGGAGGTGCGGGGGATCGACCTCGGCGTGGTCACCGGCAGCACGACAGCCAATGCGCTCTCCCGGATAGGGACCTACTTCGAGGGGCTCTTCACAGAGGAGCAGCTGATCACGGCAGACAAGGTGGAGAAGGGGAAGCCCGATCCGGAGCCCTATCTCCGGGGGATGAGCCTAACCGGGCACTGCGCCGGCGAGACGCTTGTGGTGGAGAATGCTCCCCTGGGGGTCCGCTCGGCAGTGGCCGCCGGAGCATTTACGGTGGCTGTGGCTACCGGTCCCATCCCTGAGGAGATCCTTCGGCACGAGGGAGCAAATCTCATTTTTCCCAATATGCGAGCCCTACTCGCCTGGTGGCGCGTGACCTATGGAGAAGCTGTCTGAGAGGGAGAGCAAGCTAATCCGCTCCCTTCGTCTCAAGAAAAACAGAGATGCCTCGGGGCTATTCGTTGCTGAGACGGTCAAGGTGGTCGAGGAGATGCTCCCCTACTTTGACACTGAGCTACTGCTGGTCACGGCACCGACCGAGCTGCCTGTCGAGGAGTCGAGGGTGCGTCTCGTCACTGAACGGGAGATGAAGAGGGTGTCTCAGCTCGACTGCCCGTCGGACTGCCTTGCTCTGCTGAGGATCCCCGCAGCGGAGACGGTCGTTCGGCTCGAGGGACTGGTGGTGGCACTGGATGAGGTGCAGAATCCGGGCAACATCGGCACGATCATCCGTCTCTGCGACTGGCTCGGCATCGGTACCCTGCTGATGAGTCGCGGATGCGCCGATCCCTACGGGGCTAAGGTGGTCCAGTCCACCGCCGGGGCCCTCGGCGCTCTCACGATACACTATGATATAGACCTCGCCGCCACGCTGAGCGGCTACGACGGAGCGATCATCGCTGCCGACCTGGACGGCGAGCCGATCGGTCAGGCGTCGGTGCCCCGGGAGGCGGTTGTGCTCTTCGGCAACGAGGGACACGGCTTCGGTCCCGAGGTCAAGTCGCTCTGCACAGAGACCGTCCTGATCCCCAAGTCTCCCTCAGCCGCCGGGGACTCGCTCAATGTTGCTATCAGCGCTGCCATTATCCTCTCACACTTCTCTCAGATCATCTAAGGCTTATGAATCACCGCACTCTATTCGCCACTCTTTTTCTCACCCTTCTCCTCGCACTCAGCGCAGCAGCAGAGGAGACGAAGTCCACTTACGTCCGCTTCAAGACTAATAAGGGCGACTTCGTGATCGAGCTCTACGACGAGACGCCACTCCATAAGGCGAACTTCCTCTCCCGCGTGAGGGAGGGAGCGTACGACGGGACCACCTTCCACCGCGTCATCCGCAACTTCATGGCACAGGCCGGTGGGGGACTTAAGGGCGGCAGGGATCCCAAGGGGACCTACATCGACTCCCTCAGTCATGCGACCGTAGAGGCGGAGATACTCTATCCCAAGCTATTCCATAAGCGGGGCGCTGTGGCTGCCGCCCGCGTGGGCAATGACATCAATCCTGAGCGAAGGAGCGACGGACTGCAGTTCTACATCGTCATGGGGCAGTTCTACCTCGAGGGGGAGCTGAAGGAATTTGAGAGCGAGGAGCGACCGATGCCGGAGGAGGTGAAGAAAGCCTACATGACTGAGGGCGGCACACCTCATCTCGATGGAGAGTACACCGTCTTCGGACAGATCGTCTCCGGGATGCGTACGATCGAGAAGATCTGCGCCACCGAGACCGACGAGACAGATAAGCCTCGCAAGGAGATCTACATCAAGTCAGCCAAGGTCGTCAGTCGCCCATAGGCTGGGAGATAGTAGAAAAATGGTAACTTTACGGAAACGTAAACCACCAACTACTATCAATAGAGCTATGAGCGATAAAGTCATCGACCAGCAACCGAAGGAGGTCTTCCACTACTTCGACCAAATCACCCGTATCCCCCGCCCCTCCAAGAAGGAGGAGCAGATGATCGCCTACCTGCAGGACTTTGCCAAGGAGCAGGGTCTGGAGTGCGAGGTGGATCACGCAGGCAACGTCCTGATCCGCAAGGGCGCCACACCGGGCTATGAGGATCGGGCGAGCATCGCCCTCCAGTGCCATATGGATATGGTGTGCGAGAAGGATAAGGATGTGGACTTCAATTTTGAGACCGACGCCATCCAGACCTACGTCGAGGACGGCTGGGTACACGCTCGCGGTACGACGCTTGGCGCTGACGACGGGATCGGTGATGCAGTCTGCCTCGCGATCCTCGCCTCTGACTCGATCGAGCATGGTCCCATCGAGTGTCTCTTCACCCGGGATGAGGAGACCGGTCTCACGGGAGCCATGGAGATGGCGCCGGACTTTATTGACAGTAAGATCCTGATCAATCTCGACAGCGAGGAGGAGGGCGAGATCTGCATCGGCTGCTCCGGCGGTAAGGATACCGTGGCAGAGCTGGAGTATGAGCGCACCTACGCCTACCCGGAGCTGCACTACGCCCGGATAGAGGTCCGCGGGCTCCACGGCGGTCACTCAGGGAGCGAGATCGACAAGGGGTATGCCAATGCAGTCAAGCTACTAGCCCGACTCCTCTTCCGTCTCGGTAACGAGGTGGAGTATGTCCTCGCCTCGATCGAGGGGGGCAACCTGGATAATGCCATTCCGCGCGAAGCACATGCAGTCATCGGCGTAGCGCCTGAGGACAGGGATGCGCTGGCTGCTTTTGTCAACGTCTTCCGCACCCACCTGCAGGACGAGTACAAGGTGATGGAGCCGGGGCTGAAGGTCGAGCTGGATACGGTGGAGACGCCGGAGTACTGCATCGACACCGACACGGCGAATGACCTAATCTTTGCCCTCATCGCCTGTCCCCACGGCGTGATCGAGATGAGTCGCGAGATCGAGGGACTGGTACAGACATCGACCAACCTCGCCTCCGTAAAGATGCAGAATGAGGACGAGGAGGACGCTCTGATGGTAGTCACCAGCCAGCGCAGCTCGATCGACTCACAGATCGATATGGTGGGTGACATGGTCCGTACCACCTTCGAGTCCATCGGGGCAGATGTGTACGAGCACAGCCCCTACCCCGGCTGGGAGCCCAATACCGACTCTCAGATCCTCAAGATCGCCTGCGAGAGCTACCGCGCCCTCTACGACACCAATCCCAAGGTCTATGCCATCCATGCCGGTCTGGAGTGCGGGCTCTTCCGCCAGAAGCGCCCCGAGCTGGATATGATCTCCGTAGGCCCGACGATGCTCTATGTCCACTCGCCGGCAGAGCGTCTGGAGGTAGCTTCGGTGGGGAAGTTCTGGGACTACATCCTCGACATCCTTAAGCGCGCCCCTAAGGCTGGCAAGTAAGCATGTGATGCCATGTCACGGCGTCTTGCGCTCCTTTTCATCACCCTCATTGCCACACTGACCGCCATGGGACAGCAGTCCGGGCAGGTGATCCGCCGGAGAGTGGTCTCCTACAATGTGGAGAACCTCTTCGATACCATTGATGACCCTGAAACGGACGACAAGGACTTCCTCCCGGAGGGATCCTATCACTGGACCAAGGGCAGGTATCGGAATAAGGTGGAGAACATCTCCCGCACCCTCTCTCGCATCGGCGAGTGGGACTATCCGGCACTCATCGGGCTCGTGGAGATAGAGAATGTCCAGGTGATCCGCGACCTGACGGACGCCAAACCGCTCCGCAAGATGGACTACAGGATGTCTGTCAGCCGCGGGGCCGACCCGAGAGGGATCGATGTGGCACTGCTCTGGGATCCGAAGCTCTTCCGCCGCGTAGACGCTCACGAGATCCCTCACTACGGGGATCTGCTCAGCTATCCCCTCAGGCGGGACCCGAGGACAAAGAGAGAGCGCTCCGGCAGCGGACGCAACACGCTCTGGGTAACGCTCGAGCAGCGACACAGCGGAGCACTCCTCGATGTCTTCGTCGTCCATCTGCCGAGCCGGCGGGGAGGCGTCCGCACGACGTCGGCTGATCGAGAGCGCGTCGCTGCGAAGATCTACCGAGTGATCCAGGATCTCTATGAGGAGCGGCCGGATGCGCGAGTGCTTATCATGGGAGACTTCAATGACGAGCCTCACAATAGAGCCCTCACGGCTGCTCTCCGGACGATCTCCCCGGATACGGAGGGAGGAGAGATCCGCCCCCGACAGCTCTACAATCTCGCAGCGCCACGAGAGAGGGAGGGCAAGGGCTCCCACTACTTCGGGCGGCAATACTGGCTCCCCGATCAGATCATCGTCTCGGGAAGTCTCCTGCTCGACGGTGCGCTACTCAGGGTGAGTGACCAGTCGATGAGCATCTACGGGCCCGGCTTTCTGCAAGAGCGCAAGTCCCGTCCACGGAGGAGCTTCAAGGGGACCCACTACACCGGAGGCTTCAGTGACCACTACCCGGTCTATATCGATCTGATCATCGATCAGACCGGGGTAAACCCGTCAGAGCCGTCCACCACAATCCCTAAGACACCTTATCATAATCTATAGGTCTCATAACGTCCAGTACAATAGACTGACTATCAGCGCGGGGAAGACCCTTGTTTCTTTTACCGATATTAGAGTCAACTATTACCGGTATTAGTGTCATCTAATACCGACTATAGATTTGACTAATATTGGTATTCGTTTGAGGGTCACTTATACTGCAAATTGTCAATTACTCTCTGAATCCCATCCAAAAAGCGGGAAGCGTGAGCCCCGTCCATTTGCGCGTGGTGGAACTGGAAAGAAACTGTAAGTGTTGTTTTCAGCAGGCGGCGTTTGTATTTGCCCCAAATAAGAAACGGATTATTAAAAATGCCGCTATACATTCCGACAGCACCGTCTATTTCATATTGTGCCAATGCGGAAGTCCCGACAACCATACTTTCCGTCAAGTCGTGATTGATGCAACTTTCAGCCACTTGTTTGGTAAGTTGCAGATAGTGTTGGTTAAACAAAGATAAATCATCACAGAAAGGAATATCACACGAACTCACCTCGCCTATTCTGTTAGCGACAATGGTATTTACTGCAATGGTATCGTACTGCATCAGTTTACCGCCAACGGGCAGCGTATAAAACTCTTTCACGTCGCTTGCGGCTTTTCCGATGCACCAACACATCAACATATTAAACTTCACACCCGATTTCCTGCTGATTTTCACAAGGCGTGACACGTTGAGTGTCTTAAAGAACGTCACCATTGGCATGGGTGCGTTCATCCACATTTCAAAGGCGTATGCCCGGCTGGTTTCTTGGGGATTTACTTCTTTCATACTTAATGCTATTTTCATCTAAAGAATCAGTTAGCAAAAGTAAGAGAAGTGTTTGACCCCGGATAGAACAAACTCTCCAATCTTTTCTTCGGAGAAAAGACTAAGGTCTTGCTCCGATCCTATTATTATATCTATCAGCCTCATAAATATGATTCTTAATGTGATAGTACCTATACTATAGTTTAGAATAACGTTTCCTTTTATTACGATGGACAAAGATACCGATAACACTGTACTCTCTGTCTGCTTTTATCTTCACACACCACCAGCTAATGCAATTTAGAAAACCGTAATAGAGAACCAATTTACTGAGAGCCAAATCCTATGATTGTGAAGAATCCCTTTTCTCTGTCTTGCAAATAATCTGTTAAGCAGAAAAGTTGCCAAGAAATTTCTCAAGCTTGGATTATTGGGTGCAAAAGAGGGTGCAGACCATGTAAAACGTTGATCTACACCCTTTGTTGCGGAAGCGGGGGGGATCCCTCAGACTCTACTGATAACAATTGCCTTGCATTAAGTACCAAAGATCCAAATGTGTCTCATTGTTAGCCTCGGCTACGCATGTCTGCCAATCGGCGGAGAAAGAACAAGAAAAAACAGGAATTTATTCGACTGATGATAAGCGAAATAGATACCTTGTAGCAAAATAAGATCGCGCAACACCTTGTCCTTCTGCAAAATTATTGTACCTTTGCAGAGCAATCCACAAGAGAGCCCCCTACCAACAGGGGAAATAAAGTATGACTCGGTAGCTCAGTTGGTAGAGCAAATCTCTCTCCTTGCTATTGTGGGCCTGGTGCTCAGCAAGGCAGGGTTTAGGTTTGGCATCCCCTCCCTACTCCTCTTCCTCGGCGTCGGGATGTTTGCCGGCTACGCAGGCTATCTCGAGTTCAATTCCGCCTCTGAGGCACAGACCATCGGCATCATCGCCCTGACAATGATCCTCTTTACGGGCGGAATGGATACGGACTTCGATGAGATCAAGCCGGTGATGGTGCGAGGCTCTCTCCTGGCGACTGTAGGCGTACTGCTAACGATGCTGCTGACGGGGACCTTTATCTACTTCCTCTTCCGTCAGCCCTGGGTGCCCGGTGAGGTGCAGTCACTCTCCTTCCCCATGGCACTACTCTGCGCGGCGGTGATGTCCTCGACCGACTCGGCATCGGTCTTCTCGATCCTGAGGTCCAAGGAGATGCACCTCAAGCACAATGTCAAGCCACTGCTGGAGTTTGAGTCGGGGAGTAACGACCCGATGGCCTACATGCTGACGCTGATTCTGCTGCAGATGATCCATACGGGCGACTCCTCGATCGGCAATGCCCTCTGGATGTTTGTTCTCCAATTCAGCATCGGCGGGGTGCTGGGCTACGCCTTCGGCAAGGGGGCGGTCTGGTTTGTCAATAAGGTGAAGCTCGCCTCGCCGGCACTCCACTCGCTCCTCCTGCTCTTCGTCGCTTTTGTCATCTACTCGGCGACGGCGCGGCTGGGAGGAAATGGCTACCTCGCTGTCTACATATCCGGACTGGTGGTGGGCAACTCCCAGGTAATCTACAAGAAGAGCACGATGCGGCTCTTCGACGGCTTCCAGTGGCTCTGCCAGCTGGTGATGTTCCTCTCACTGGGGCTGCTGGTCAATGTCGATGAGCTTGCGGGTGTGGCGTTGCCGGCGATCATCATCGGTCTCTTCCTGATGCTGGTAGGTCGCCCCCTCTCGGTGGCACTGACGCTCCTGCCCTTCATCAAGAAGATGCCGCTCAATGCGATGCTCTACACCTGCTGGGTAGGGCTGCGCGGGGCTGTGCCGATCATCTTTGCCACCTATCCACTCGTGGAGGGGCTGCCGGAAGCTCGGATGATCTTCAACGTCGTCTTCTTCATCACCCTCATCTCGCTGACGATACAGGGTGGCAGCGTGACGCTCGTGGCGAAGTGGCTCAGGCTGGTCGACGAAGAGGTGAGGACGCCGGTCTTCAGGGACGTGGATCTGCCGGAAAACTTCACCAGCACGCTCTCTGAGATGATCGTCAGCCCAGCGATGATCGAGAGGAGTAACCTACTGAAGGACATGAGCATCCCCAATCACACCCTCGCCATCCTCGTGAAGCGGGGCGAGAGCTACTTCATACCGAAGGGCGAGACACCCCTCGAGGTGGGCGACCATGTCCTAATCCTGAGCGACGACGAGACCGCACTCGTGGAGGCGTACGAGCAGCTCGGGATACACCACTACCACCTCGATGTGTAGGGGATTTTTTGCCATTAGGAGAAAATTGTCTATCATTGCACCCGCCTAATAATAGGTAAGAAAAACAAAGTAGAAACCATCAATCAGAAGTAATATATGTACTGGACTTTAGAGTTGGCTTCCAAGCTGGATGATGCTCCCTGGCCTGCCACCAAGGATGAGCTGATAGACTATGCTCAGCGCACCTGCGCCCCCATGGCAGTGATCGAGAACCTCCAGGAGATCGAGGACGATGGCGAGAGCTACGAGTCCATCGAGGACATCTGGCCCGACTATCCGAGTAAGGAGGACTTCTTCTTCAACGAAGAGGAGTACTAAGTAGCGTCCACCATGACCGTAGAGCCTGAGATCACCATAGCCCGAGGGACACCGGAGATGGTGCCGCTGATCGCCAAGTGCGCGATGGCAGCCATCGAGCGGTACGACTTCGCCGACGATATGGATGATGATCAGAGCGAGCTCTACGACTGGCTGCTGGACATCTGCGGTCGGACGGACACCCTCTACTCCTATCGCAATACTCTGGTGGCTAAGATCGATGATGAGGTAGTGGGCTGTCTCATCTCTTACCCCGGCGACGACTACGAGGCTAAGCGAGCCTTCACCTTTGCCGCTCTGGATGGGGCGGGACCAAGTGACACTGAGACCGGCCCGGGAGAGTACTACCTCGATACGCTGGCCCTCCTCCCTGCCGCCCGCGGACATCGCATAGGACTGAGGCTCATGGAGAGCGTCATTGACTATGCGACGAGAGAGCTCGGATACGACCGCATCACCCTGATCGTGGATGAGGACAAGCCGCGACTGGAGGCATACTACACCACTCTGGACTTCCGGCGGGACGAGAGAGTACACTTTATGGGACATCCCTACTATAGGATGGTCCGATCTCAGAAGTGATGCAATAGGTACAATGAGAGTGGGACGTAGCTTGAGCTCCGCCCCACTCTTTTGCCTATAATATACTTTAGTATCTGTAAGAGAGGGAGAGAAGAAGAGACCTACCTCGGAGAGGCACTTCAGAGGCAAAGTCATTGATCCCCCCGTAATACACCTGTCGGAAAAGCGTAGTATTCAGCAGATTCTTCCCCTCCAGCCGCAGTCTCACCTTATCGGAGAGGTCATGCTGAAGCACAGCATCCAAAAATCGGTAACGAGACCTCTGACCCTCAGCAATCTCCATCACACCTCCTTCATAGCTCAGGGTCGCCTCCCAAGTCTCCATCGGGAAGAGATAGAGGGAAGTCCCATAGCTGAGCCGGTGGAGAGGCGCGCTACTCT
>QWCK01000136.1_pt1 | contig 159203 bp, 148 predicted proteins | sample 1972571 | NCBI WGS metagenome assembly QWCK01 (sample SAMN09866710, study PRJNA288562) | Human gut metagenome isolate term2_stool, whole genome shotgun sequencing... | isolation source: gut | host: Homo sapiens | place: USA: California
AATAGTAATGAATAGACTAGATACTAATGATAAGAAAAATGATTTTCTTTCATTTATGATTGATAACAGAAATGCCCTTATATCTTTGAAAGATATTTTTAGTGAATTAAATATAATCACTAAATAGTAATTTTAAAGAGAGTTATATAAAAGATAAGAAATAGTATTAGAAAGAAGGGAAAGAATATGTGTACAGCAGCAACTTATAAAACGAAAGATTTTTATTTTGGAAGAACATTGGATTATGAATTTTCATATGGAGATGAAGTAACAATAACACCAAGAAACTTTGAATTTAAATTTAGAGAAGTAGATGACATTAAGAGTCATTATGCGATAATTGGAATGGCATTTGTTACTGAAGATTATCCATTATATTACGATGCAATAAACGAAAAAGGGTTAGCAATAGCAGGTTTAAATTTTGTTGGAAATGCTCATTATAAAGAAAAACAGGAAGGAAAAGATAATGTTGCTCAATTTGAACTGATACCATGGATTTTAAGCCAATGTTCAAATGTAAATGAAGCTAGAAATTTGATTGAAAAAATGAATGTGTTAAATACTCCATTTAGTGATAAATTACCATTAGCTAGCTTACATTGGATTATTTCCGATAGCACACAATCAATAACTGTAGAGTCTGTTATTGATGGAATAAAAATATATGATAATCCAGTAGGGGTATTAACTAATAATCCATCTTTTGATAAGCAAATGTTTGCCTTAAATAATTATATGTATTTATCACCTAAATCTCCAGAGAATAAATTTAGTAAAGAATTAGATCTAAGTTTATATAGTAGAGGAATGGGAGCAATAGGTCTACCAGGTGATTTATCATCGCAATCAAGATTCATAAGAGTAGCGTATACTAAATTAAATTCTTTTTCTAAAGAAGATGAAAAATCAAGTGTTAGTCAATTTTTTCACATTTTAGGTAGCGTTGATCAACAAAGAGGATGCTGTGATTTAGGTGATGATAAATTTGAAATAACAATTTATACATCTTGCTGTAATGTAAATAAGGGAATTTATTATTATACAACATATGATAATCATCAAATAACAGCAGTTGATATGCACAAAGAAAATCTAGATAGTAATGTACTTATTCGTTATCCTTTGATAAAGGAAGAACAGATAAGAACTCAAAATTAATGTTTATCTATAAAGAAGATAAAAGTATTACATATAAAAATGAATTAGTATGAGGAGAAAAAATATGTGGATGGCAGTAAAAAGAGGAATTGTTGTAGCAATAGGTTTATTAATACAAATTCTATTAACATTATTTATATATTTAAAATTTGGAGAATTTATAAGTATTATTCATGTAGTTTATGGTTTACTTAGTATTATAATTGTTTTAATGATTATCAAGTATAGTAAAAGATTAAGTAGCGATTTAATATGGATATTACTGATTATGCTTTTTCCATTAATTGGAACACTTCTATATATCATACTTAGTAATAATATGAAAAGAAGTAAAGTTTTAAAGAATATTAATGAAAATATAGAAAATGGTCAAAAATACTTAATACAAGATGAATTTATAAAAAAAGAAATCGATACTAAAAATTTAGGACAATTAAAATATATAAGTGAATTTGCAGGATTTCCTGTAACGAAAAACAATGAGATAAACTATTATTCTCTTGGTGATGACGTTTATCCTGTTATGTTAGAAGAACTAAAAAAAGCCAAAAAATTTATTTTTATAGAATATTTCATTATTAATAATGGTACTATGTGGCAAGGAATTTTAGATATATTAAAAGAAAAAGCAAATTCAGGACTAGATGTAAGAGTATTATATGATGATATGGGTTCTTTTGCTATGCTACCTAGTAATTATCCAAAGTTACTGGGGAAATATGGAATAAAATGTATGCAATTTAATAAATTATCGCCATTTGCAGGTATTATTATGAATAATAGAGATCATAGAAAAATGATGATAATTGATGGACATACTGTTTTTTCTGGTGGAATTAATATTTCAGATGAATATATAAATATAAATAGTAAATTAGGAGTATGGAAAGATAATGGAATTAGGATAAAAGGTGAAGCTGTTTGGAATTTTACTGTTATGTTTCTAGAAATGTGGAATTCATTTAAAAAAGAAGATAATGATTATAATAAATACAAATATAATTTTACTGAAAAGTATAAGGAAAATGCTTTCGTTGTACCTTATGGGGAAAGTCCATTAGATGATGTTATAACCGGCGAAGATATTTATCTAAATATTATCAATCAAGCGAAAAAGTATGTTTATATTTATACACCTTATTTAATTATTGATACAGATATGATAAATAGTTTAATCTTAGCTGCAAGAAGAGGAGTAGATGTCAGAATTGTTGTTCCTGGAATACCCGATAAAAGAATTGTATATGATTTAACCTCTTCTTATTTTTATACATTAATTAAAGGTGGAGTAAAAATTTATACTTATACGAATGGTTTTGTACATAGCAAAGTATTTTTATCCGATGATGAAATAGCAACTGTAGGAACAATAAACTTAGATTATAGAAGTTTATATTTACATTTTGAATGTGGTATTTATATGAAGGATACAAATGTAATAAAAGATATCAAAAAAGATTTTGAGGATTCCTTTAAAGAATCACATAAAGTAGATGAAAGAGAAGCAAAAAATGGTTTATTTAAAGGACTATGGCAAGCTATTTTAAGATTATTTGCTCCAATAATGTAAACGATATAATAAAATTAGATAAATAGAAAATTATAATTTGTTGAGAAAGTGTACATTTGTAAATGATGTGAGACCAAAAACAGGAGAGAGAATTTCCTGTTAGGGTGCGTTTTTCTATAGGCGTTAACCATCCCAAGGTCTGCATAGGCAACCGATTCGACTTATATAAATAGCGCTTCATTTGTACCAGCAAATCCTCATAGCTGTAGAAAGACAAACGCGCGTAGAAGCGCTCATTGTCATTACGGTGACTCCGTTCTACCTTGCCATTGTGTCTCGGCGTTCTTGGTCGTATAAGCTGGTGTACAATCCCTTGTTTTTGGCAGTACAGATCGAATGGATGCGTTCGACGTGTCTCCCGGAAATGGGTAAATTCAAAGCCATTATCCGTCTGTATGATTTTTGGTTGATAGCCAAAATGCTTGATGGCCATTTTGATAAATTCCACACTGGAGTAGGAAGATTGTTCGCGAAAAGCGTAGATAAAACGCTCCCTGCTCGCCTCATCCATAACCGTGTACTGGTAAAATTTGTCGGGCAATCTTCCTACGTAGCAGGATTTGGGAACATATTTCACATCTAATTGCCATTTTATGCCCAGATTTTTCGGCGCATCGTAAGGTTTCGGCACATAGACCTTTTTCTTTACCGTTTTTTCCTTGTAGAAACCTTGCTTTCGAAGAAAACGAAAAAGGGAGCATGGATGACGTTGATAACCACGCTGAAACTTGAGTTTCGCGTACAATTCTATGAGGGAGATGGTTGGGTTTCGTCGGATGAAATTCTTTATCCAGGTTTTTTCCTGCTGTGTATGGGCATTCGGATGCGGTGTTTTTGGACGATGCGAGCGGTCTGTTAGCGAGTCCATTGTTCCGTCAAAACGACGATTCCAGCGCATGAGAGAGGCTTTCGAGACCTTGTAGCGGCGAACAACAAATTTTACAGAAAACCCCGATCGATACGTTTTAACCGCATGAAATCTTGTTTCCAAAGTATGTGGCAGATACCGCTGTGTTTTTGCTATACTGGTTGACATAGAGAGAATCCTTTCTTTGTTTTGTTTGACGCTTTCATTGTACAGGATTTCTCTCTATATTTTTTTCTTCTTGGTCTCACATCAATTGTATCTCTACAACGATAATGCCGATTGTGCGTTAGTCTTGCTTGCGCAACCGCAAAGGGTATGCTATACTCATAAAGCTATGCATTTGAATTTTTAGCAAAAGAGAGGTGAGATCATGAAACAAGGCATTCACCCGGAGTATTACGACAACGCGACGGTTACCTGCGCTTGCGGTAACACGTTTACGACCGGTTCGACCAAGAAAGAGCTGCGTGTAGACGTTTGTTCAGCGTGTCATCCGTTTTACACGGGCAAACAGAAGTCAGCAGAACGTGGCGGTCGTGTCGAACGCTTTAAGAAGAAATATAACATCGACTAACACCAGTAAAAAGGACCGGCTATCGCCGGTCCTTTTTCAGTGGAAAAACGTATGGCAGGGGGCATCTATGGAGATAAGAGAAAACAGCATTCGCGCCTGCGCGGCACGCCTTCAGCAAGGAGAAGGTTATTTAGCACTGTCCTATGTGCTGGATACGACGCCTGGTGCGTTGCGCGCAAAAGCGGACAGCCTTCTGCCGCCGGAGGCGCTAGAACGCTACGAAGCCATCGTTGCGCGACGCCTGCACGGTGAGCCGCTGCAATATGCCATTGGACAGTGGGAGTTCTACGGGCATCTCTTTGCTGTGGACCGCCGTGCGCTCATTCCGCGTCCTGAAACGGAGCGATTGGTGGAAATCGTGCTGGACGAAGGAGTGGGCGGACAAGCTGTGGCGGACATCGGAACAGGCACCGGCGCCATTGCACTGAGCATTGCGCTTGAAGCACAGCCTGCGCCGAGCGTCGTGTATGCCACCGATCTTTCGCGGGAGGCACTGGATTTGGCCAAAGAAAATGCGACCGCTTTGCTTCAGCCTGCCCGGGCTGGCATGGTAAAATGGATCGAGGGGGACGGACCTTCCGTGTTGCCGGAAGCTGTGGATGTGTTGCTGTCCAATCCGCCGTATATTGATCCCATACATCAGAAATATTTACAAGAAGAGCTTAGCTATGAGCCCTCTTCTGCATTATTTGCCGGTGCGGCGGGTAAAGGAGGAGTGGCACTCTATGAGGCATGGATTCCTCAATTGAGCACGGTGCTAAAACCGAGGGGCCGTGTGTTTTTTGAAATCGGAGACGATCAAGGTGAAGCGGTGGCAGATCTGTTTCGTGCCGAAGGTTTTGCAGAAGTTGCCATCTTACAAGACTATACAGGACGGGATCGAATGGTGCGGGCACGGCGCATCGTTTGAGAGAGGAGCAAGGATGTTTGAAAGTTTAGCCAATATCGACAGCCAATTACGCGATATGGAGAAGAGACTGGCGGATCCGGAATTGCTGGCAGACATGAACGCTTGGCGCAAAGTCAACCGAGAATATGTCGAGCGCAAGCCTATTGCGGAAGCCTACGAGGCCTATCGTAAAGCGTTGCAGACGGCCAAGGAAGATAAAGACATGATTGCCGAGGTGGAGGATTCCGACATGGAAGCCATGCTGAAGGCAGACCTGGCCGAGCAGGAAGCACTGGCGGAAAAAAAGGAAGAAGAATTGAAGCTCCTTCTGGTACCGAAGGACCCGAACGATTATAAGAATGTCATTGTGGAAATTCGTGCCGGTGCCGGCGGCGAAGAGGCGGGCCTTTTTGCCGGGGACTTGTATCGGATGTATCACATGTATGCCGAAAAAGAAGGCTATACGACGGAAGAAATCGATCGGACCGATCAGGGCATTGGCGGCATTAAGGACGCCACCTTTATGGTGAAAGGAGAAGGAGCCTATTCCAAACTGAAGTACGAGTCCGGGGTACATCGTGTTCAACGCGTACCGGAAACGGAATCGTCCGGACGCATTCATACCTCCACTGCGACAGTAGCGGTCTTGCCGGAGGCGGAAGATGTGGATGTCGAACTCAATATGAACGATGTGCGCGTGGATGTGTATCGCTCCAGCGGCCATGGCGGACAATGCGTTAATACGACGGACTCTGCCGTGCGCGTGACGCACATCCCGACGGGCATTGTCGTTGCCATTCAGGATGAGAAGAGCCAGCTCAAGAACAAGGAGAAGGCGCTCCATTTGCTCAAAACCAAACTGTACGATCTGGAACTGGAAAAACAGAACCAGGAGATTGCCTCGGCGCGTCATTCGCAGGTGGGCAGCGGCGATCGCAGTGAACGCATTCGCACCTATAATTTTCCGCAAGGGCGTATCACCGATCATCGTATTAATCGCACAATTTATCAGATTCATGATTTTCTCGATGGCAACATTGCCGAGATGATTGAGTCTTTACAGACGGAAGATCAGATGAAAAAGTTGGCCATGGTTTCGGAAAAGCGGGAAAATCGTAATTAACCGGAAGGAAGGGATATGGACAAAGAGCAATTTCTCCAACAATTGAACGACAACGCAAAACATCTGTTCTGTAAAACGTATGAGGGCGCCTCGTCCTTTGAAAAATATGCAGCGCTCTCTCGTACCGTGATGAATAGCTTGACAGACTCCTGGATGGAAACACGTGAAAAAACGAAAAAAATGCGCAATGAGTACTATTTTTCGGCGGAGTTTTTGGTAGGGCGCGCGTTGGGTAATAATTTGCTCAATCTGGGCATCCTATCCGAAGTGAAGGATTTGCTCAAGGACATCGGCGTGGATTTTGAGCAGCTGGAAGACGAAGAGGACGATGCCGCGCTGGGTAACGGCGGTCTGGGGCGCCTGGCCGCTTGCTTTATGGATTCCGCAGCGACGGAAGGCTATCCCGTACAGGGCTATGGCGTGCGCTACAGCCAGGGCATTTTTGAGCAGAAATTTATTGATGGTTTTCAGCGTGAAGAGGGCGATGACTGGACAAAAAAAGGTGATTTCTGGTCACTGCGTTGTGAAGAGGATGCTAAAATTGTTCGCTTTCGCGATGAAGCGGTGCTTGCCGTTCCCTATGATATGCCCGTTATCGGTTATAAAAACGGCATGGTGAATACCCTGCGGCTGTGGCAGGCGGAGCCTATTGATTCCGGCTTTAATTTTGACCAGTTTAATAATTTTCAATACGATGCCGCCTTGCAGGCGATGAACCGTGCGGAGGACATTACGCGTGTTCTCTATCCTAACGATATGCAGCGTGCCGGCAAACTCTTGCGTTTCAAACAGCAGTATTTCTTTACCTCGGCGAGCATTCAGGACCTCATCCATCGCTATAAAAAGAACTTTCCGGATGATCCTACCTTCCGTTCGTTCTCCCAATATCATTCCATTCAGTTGAACGATACGCATCCCGTTATAGCCATTCCGGAATTGATGCGTCTGTTGATTGATCAGGAAGAACTCTCTTGGGATGATGCCTACGAGGTGGCCACCCATACCTTTGCTTTCACGAACCATACCGTGCTGCAGGAAGCCTTGGAAAAATGGAGTTTGGACATTGTGGACGAAGTATGCCCTCGCTGCCTCGAACTCATTAAAGAAATCAATCAGAAGATGATTTCTGTATTTCGCCAGCAGGGAATGCCGGATGACAAAATCAATACCTATCGCATCATCCACGACAATGTGGTCGAAATGGCCTACCTTGCTGTCTGGTGCGCTGTTGCCGTTAATGGTGTCGCGGAGATTCACACACGCATTCTTAAGGAAGAGACGCTTCATCAATGGTATGAGGCCATGCCAGAGAAATTCAGCAATAAAACCAACGGTGTCACGCCCCGTCGCTGGCTGCAATATGCCAATGCCGAACTTTCCGATTTTATCACGCGTAAGCTTGGAAGCGATGCCTGGCATCATGATCTGAGCCTGTTAAAGGGCTTGGAGCAATTTGCGGATGACCGGGAAACGCTGGAAGAGCTCAATGCCATTAAGATGACTAAGAAGGAGCAGTTGGCAGCGTATATTAAAAAAACCGAAGGCATTACGATTGATCCGCACTCCCTCTTTGACATTCAAATCAAGCGTCTGCACGAATACAAACGCCAGCTGTTGAATATTCTGCACGTTCTGTATCTCTATACCAACTTAAAGAAAAATCCGGGTCTTGATATGGTGCCGCGCACCTTTCTCTTTGGCGCCAAAGCAGCCCCTGGCTATTTCCGTGCCAAAGCGGTCATCAAATTCATCAACGAAGTGGCGCGCATGGTCAACGCTGATCCGGACACCCGCAAAAAGTTAAGTGTCGTGTTTGTGCAAAACTATCGTGTAAGCTCTGCTGAGAAACTGTTCCCGGCAGCGGATATTTCAGAACAGATTTCTACCGCCGGCAAGGAAGCTTCCGGCACCGGCAACATGAAATTCATGATGAATGCTACCCCTACGCTTGGCACGTACGATGGCGCCAATATTGAAATCTTTGAAAGCGCCGGGGAAGAAAATAACTTCCGTTTTGGCGCCACCGTTGAGGAACTGGACGAGATAGCACCTTCCTACAATCCGGTCGAATACTATCGCAAGGATCCGGACATTAAGGTTGTCGTGGATTATCTGTTGGATCAGCGTCTTTCGGATCATGGTACGTATATGTTCTTGGACATCTATAATGCGCTGGTTGCGCCGCAATTTGGCGAACGCGGCGATGTCTACTACATTCTCTATGATTTCAAAAAGTATGTGGAAGCACAGGAACGTGTGGATGCCGCCTATCGCGATCGTCTGGGTTGGGCGAAGAAGTGCCTGATGAATCTGGCCAATTGCGGTCATTTCTCCTCAGACCGCACCATTCGCGAATACGTAGAGGACATTTGGCATCTGGAGTCCATTCAATAAGGGATAGCGTTTCATAACGGAAAAACGTTATGGAGCGAGTCGTCATTGGCGTGGCAAAGACCACACGCCAAAGCTATAATGGAAAAGAAGATATGCTGGATCGCCATGCAAATGGCATAAAGGAGGAAAACATGCTGGTATCAGCCAAAGAAATGCTCGACAAAGCGGTGGCAGGACATTACGCTGTCGCGCATATTAACCTGAACAACCTGGAATGGACAAAAGCAGTACTCGAGATAGCACAAGAACTCAAAGCGCCGGTCATTTTGGGCGTATCGGAAGGCGCCAACAAATACATGGGCGGCTATAAAACGGTTGCTGCTATGGTCAAAACGATGGATGAATCGCTTGGGATTACGGTTCCGGTGGCATTGCACCTGGACCATGGCACCTATGAAGGCGCTAAGGGCTGCATCGAGGCGGGTTACACGTCCGTCATGTTTGACGGTTCCCATTTTGACTTGGAAGAAAACTTGGAAAAGACCACCGAGATTGTCAAATTGGCACATAAACAGGGCATCTCCGTGGAAGCGGAAGTCGGTACCATCGGCGAAGACAAAAACGGCGTCGTCGGTATGGGCGAAATTGCGGATCCGGAAGAATGCAAGCGTCTGGCAGATCTCGGCATCGACTTCTTAGCTGCCGGCATTGGTAACATTCATGGTGTTTATCCCGCCAACTGGCAGGGTCTCAACTTCGAAGCCCTGCAGAAGATCAAAGAGAAAATCGGCGATCTGCCCCTGGTTCTTCATGGCGGCACCGGCATCCCGAAGGAAATGATTCAGAAAGCCATCTCCTTGGGCGTGGCCAAGATCAACGTCAACACCGAATGCCAGATTGCCTTTGCTAAGGCAACCCGCGCTTACATTGAAGCCGGCAAAGATCAGCAGGGTAAAGGCTTTGACCCGCGCAAACTGCTCGCACCCGGTGCCCAAGCCATTAAAGACACCGTGAAAGAGAAAATGGAAATGTTCGGCTGCATCGGTAAAGCTGAATAAAAACTGCAAATGCTGGTTCGGCACTTGTAAAACTTGAAAATGGCGCTGTTGTGGCGCTGTAAAAAGGAGGGCGGCCCCGCAGGTCGTCCTCCTTTTTGATATCGTCGAGGGCACAGATTACGGGTCAAAACCGCAAAATGGCAAAATGCCCCGTAAAGTTAAGGCATAGATTACGGGTCAAAATCGCAAAATGGCAAAATGCCCCGTAAAGTTAAGGCGTAGATTACGGGTCAAAATCGCAAAATGGCGAAATGCCCCGTAAAGTTAAGGCGTAGATTACGGGTCAAAATCGCAAAATGGCGAAATGCCCCGTAAAGTTAAGGCGCAGATTACGGGTCAAAATCGCGAAATGGCAAAATGCCCCGTAAAGTTAAGGCACAGATTACGGGTCAAAATCGCAAAATGGCGAAATGCCCCGTAAAGTTAAGGCGTAGATTACGGGTCAAAATTGCAAAATGGCGAAATGCCCCGTAAAGTTAAGGCGTAGATTACGGGTCAAAACCGCAAAATGGCAAAATGCCCCGTAATCGGCGCCCATCGCGCTACCGGCGTTGCCCCGCCGGCACGTCACCACGCCCGCCGGCACGTCACCACGCCTGCCGACGCGTCGCCCGCTCGCTTTTCTGTAGCGTTATCTTTCCAAAAATCATCGTTAAAATTGCGCTCTCTTTAGGTATCGCTTCCGTTTCATGGTATACTAGCCATGAAGAAATCGCATCTCATTTGACTATGCGTTCATTTTATTTATTTTTTTCGGAGGAACCCCTTTGGATCATTATTATTCGATGAAGAGAGCAGAATTGAAAGAGTTGGCCGAGTCACGCGGGCTAAAAAAGGCATATACCTTTCGCAAAGATGCGCTAATCGGCTGGCTGGAAGCGCAAGATGCACGAGAAACTAACGAAAGTCTGTCAGGAGAAAAGGCATCTGCGGTTTCCAAGAGTGCGGCTACCCCGTCGAAAAGCGATAAGGCAGGCGCCAAGAAATCCGCCGTTTCGTCGAAAGGCGACAAGGCGGAAGCCAAGAAAACGGTAGCGAAAAAAGGCAGGGCAAAAGCCAAGAAAACTTCTGCGTCAGCCAAGAACAAACCGACATCCGACAACGCCACTTCCCAAAAGGAGACATCTGACGATAGCCTGCCTGGCAATGCAGCATCGGATGAAATGTTTTGCGTCGAAGAGAAAGCCGGTGCAGAACCCGCGTGTGACGAAACGAACGACACCGCTTTGGACACAGCCAAAAAGCCGCGCCGCGATTTGCCTTCGGACAGCGGTGTTTTGGAAGTCATGTCCGACGGCTATGGCTTTTTGCGCGGTGAAAAAGAAGATGGCACGCGTACGGACTATTATGTGCCGGCCATTCAGATCAAACGCTTTAATCTGAAGAGCGGCGATATCGTGGAAGGCATCGTTGGGGATGCGCATGATAAAGACAAGTATGCGCCGATCATCTATATCAATGCCATTAACGGCACAAGTCCTACCAGCTATGTGCGACGTATGGAATTTGATGATCTTACCCCGATTTATCCCGATGAACGCCTGCGCTTGGAGACGGTGCCGGAAGGTATTTCCAATCGCATCGTGGATCTCGTAGCGCCGGTGGGACGCGGACAACGCGGCCTTATTGTTTCTCCTCCGAAAGCCGGTAAGACCACCTTGCTGAAATCCATCGCACAGGCCATAGAGCTGACGTATCCGGAAGTGTATTTATTTATTCTGCTCATCGATGAACGGCCGGAGGAAGTGACGGATTTCGAAAACAGCGTCAATCGCATGCGTAAGAACGATGACTCCATTCGTACGGAAGTCGTTGCCTCTACCTTTGATAAGCAGGCACAGAATCACACGCGTACGGCGGAAGAATTGCTGGAACGTGCTAAGCGATTGGTGGAAAGCGGGCAGGATGTTATGATTTTGCTGGATTCACTCACCCGCTTATCGCGTGCGTATAACATTACCACGTCGCCATCGGGACGTACGCTTTCCGGCGGTCTGGATCCGGTGGCGCTGTACCCGCCAAAGAAGTTTTTCGGCGCGGCACGTAACATCCGCGATGCCGGCAGCCTGACCATCCTGGCCACCTGCTTGAAAGATACCGGATCACGCATGGATGATATGATCTATGAGGAATTCAAGGGGACGGGAAATATGGAAGTGCATTTATCCCGCAATCTGTCCGAAATGCGAATTTTCCCAGCCATCGATATTTTCTCGTCGGGTACGCGTCGCGATGATTTGCTCTTGACGAAAGAAGAACAAAACGCGATGCTGGAAGTGCGCAAACAGGGACGCAATGCTGACGAAACGGCAGTGATGGAACAGTTTGTGCGACTGATGAAAAATACGGAAAACAATCAGGAATTTTGTCGCGTCATTTTAGGCAACTCTGCTGCTGCCGGCGAGGCAAGGCGCCGAGTCTCTCCTGCAACCCGTCGCTTCGCACAACGAGAAGCCATTTCTTTATCACGAGCAAAGACACCCACAGAAAGGAGCGAAGAATGAAAAGAGTCGGGCAATTCTTCTGCTTAGCCGCAGCGCTGATCGTGCTGATGGCGGGATGCGGACAGGGGAAAAAGCTGAAAGCCGGCACGTATGAAGGTAGCGGCCAGGGAAATGCAAAGGGGACGCCCATTCGCCTTTCTGTTACTATTGATGAAAGCGGAAAAATTTATGAGATGAAAATCCTAGAACACCAGGAAACACCGCAGATTGGCGGAAAAGCATTGGACAAATTGGTGGAGCAGGCGACCACTAAAAATACCGTAGAAGTAGATACTATTTCCGGTGCCACGCGTACCAGTGAAGGCTTCCGCGACGCTTTGCGCGCTGCTTTGGCAAAGGCTGCCGGAGAAGAAAGCTCTGCCACAAATGAGAAAGCAACGTCTTCCGCATCGGCAGAAGCCGCATCAAAGGTACAATAGAGAGCCAAAGGAGGGCTTCTTGCGGCAGAAATGTTGAAAAATCCCTCTTTTCGCATTATAATGACGCTATATGTGTTTTATTTAAGGAGGAAGTATGGCGGAGTATACATTAAACGCGCAAGTGCGTGAAGTGTCGGGTAAAAACCGAGTGGATAAATTACGTGCAGAGGGCCTGATTCCGGCCGTGATCTACCAAAAAGGGGCAGAGAACGACATGGTACAGGTCAAAGATTTGGAGTTCGCTCATGTTTATAACAAGGCCGGTACCTCGAGTCTGGTCGAGTTGAATATGGGCAATGAAAAAAAGACCGTATTGATTAAGGAAGTGCAGAGACATCCCTTCCGCGATGAAGTGCTGCACATTGACTTCCAGGGCGTTCGCATGGACGAAGCGATTCGTCTGCTGGTTCCGGTCGTATTGGTGAACCGTGATGAGATTCGTGTACAGCCGTCTGTATTACTGCAGATGCTCGACGAAGTCGAAATCGAGTGCTTGCCGGGCGATATTCCGGCACAGGCCGAAGTTGACGTACAGAATATGCAAATCGGTGATGTGATCACCGTTGCTGACCTGGATGTGGCTAAAAACGACAAAGTAACCGTTCTCATCAATGAAGAAGAACCGGTGGCTTCTTTGAGCGAACCGCAGGAAGAAGTGATCTCGGAAGAGACGGAAGAAGAGACGAGTGCAGCCGATGTACCTGTTGTTGGCGAAAAAGAGAAAGAAGAAGCCGAAGAAGAGTAATCGCAACAGAGATATTGGTATCGATATCGGACGGGGGTAGGCAACTACCTCCGTTTTTTGGTTTCGAGTGTATCATTTTATTGCGGAGGCTTTGATCGCGTAGAAGGGAGGGAAAATGGACGGTTTTAAGGAGCCTAGGCCATCGATCTACATGGACTATGCCGCTACATCTCCCATGCCGCAGGAGGTATGGGAAGCCATGCAACCGTATTGGGAAGAGTGCTTTGCCAATCCCGCGAGCGTCCACCCGATGGGTAGTGCCGTCAATTGGGAAGTGATGCAGGCGCGTGAAAGCTTGGCGTTCCTGCTCAATTGCCAGCCCCGAGAGTTCATTATTACCTCAGGCGCCAGCGAAGCCGATAATCAAGCGGTTTGGACAGGGTGGCATTACGGGTATGCACGAAAAGAAACGAACGGCATGCCGCATATCATTGCTACGGAAATGGAGCATGAGGCGGTGCGTGAACCCCTGCTTTTCTTGCAACGCGAACACCTGGCGGAGGTCACCTTCCTGCATCCGGGGCCATCGGGGCTGATTCAGCCGAACGCTTTGCGCGAAGCCATTCGACCGCAGACCTGTTTTGTATCCATCATGGCGGTGAACAATGAAGTAGGCACCATCCAGCCCATTGCCGAACTCGTCGCGTGCGTGCGTAGCTGTGAAGGGAAAGACCGTATCCTATTTCATACCGATGCCGTACAAGCGGCACCCCATTTGCCCATTGATTGCCAAGAGTGGGGCGTGGACATGCTTTCGTTATCTGCCCACAAATTTGGCGGTCCGAAGGGCATTGGTCTTCTTTTCGCAAAACAAGGTGTTCCGGTGGAACCACTGATTCGCGGCGGTGCGCAGGAACGCGGCTTGCGTGCCGGCACCACGCCTGTGCCGGGGATTATCGGTATGACAAAGGCGTTGGAATGGACGCGCATTCATCTAAAAGAGGAAGAAAGAGCCTTGCATGCATTGGGCCATGCGCTGACAGAAGGCTTGCGTAGGATAAAAGGCGTGCATCTGACCGTAGAAGAAGCGGACCGCTTGACGGGGATCGTCCACATTACCGTGGAGGGGCAGGCGCATGAAGTATTGCTGGCCCAATTGGGGCGGCGCGGCCTGTCACTCTCTGCCGGCTCCGCTTGTCAGGCGGGCGCCGTTACGGATAGCTATGTGCTTGCGGCACTAGATGTGCCGGAAGCGCGGCGTCGCGGTGCACTGCGCTTCTCCCTCGGATGGAAAAACACGAAAGAAGACATTGCGTTTGCGGTGCAGGCGCTTCAAGATGTGATCGAGAAAGGATAGGCATGAAAAAGCGCGTATTGGTAGCAATGAGCGGTGGCGTGGATTCCAGCGTTGCTGCGGTATTGCTGCAGGAACAAGGCTATGAGTGTGTCGGCGTCACCATGCGTCTTTACGAAAATGCTATGGTGGCCAATCCCCGTCACACCTGTTGCAGTTTGGACGACGTGGAAGATGCACGCCATGTGGCGTATTCGCTGGGCATGGAATACTATGTCTTCGATTTTTCACCGGAGTTTGACGAAAAAGTCATCCAAAAATTTGTGCAGTATTACGAGAAAGGCTGGACGCCGAACCCCTGTATCGATTGCAATCACTATCTTAAATTCGATCATTTATTAAAACGTGCCGACGAGCTGGATTGCGATTATATTGCAACAGGACATTATGCGCGTATCGCCCAGGAAGGAGAACGATTCGTCCTGAAACGCGGCTTGGATGCCCATAAGGATCAAACCTACGCGCTCTATTCCTTCGGACAGGATGTGTTGTCCCGTACTTTGCTTCCGGTGGGCGAGTATGAAAAAACAAAGGTACGGGAGATTGCCGAAGCGCATCATCTCATCAATGCCCGAAAACACGATTCCCAGGATATTTGTTTTGTGCCAGATGGCGATTATGTGGCGTTTCTGGAACGCTATACGGGGAAACACTATGCCCCCGGCGATTTAGTGGATGCCGAAGGTAACGTACGCGGCAGACATCGCGGGGCGGTGGGCTACACTATCGGACAACGACGCGGCTTGGGCATTGCGGCAAAAGAGCCCCTCTATGTCTATGATAAAGATATGACGAAAAACCTGGTCAAAGTGGGCGGTCAAGAACAACTCATGGCAGATGGCCTTTTGGCGGCGGATTGGAATTGGATTTCTTCCGTGTCCGAAACACCCGTTCGCGCAACGGTAAAGATTCGCTATAATGCAAAAGATCAGCCAGCCACGCTCTTTCCTCTTTCCGCTGCGGATGGCGAAGGGGAGAATACCGTGCGCATTGTTTTTGATGTTCCTCAACGCGCGATAGCACCCGGACAGGCTGCCGTGGCGTATCAGGGGGAGAACGTATTGGGTGGCGGGACCATTGTTCAAGTCTTACGGCACACAAAATAAGCAGTGCGCCATGCCGGATCTGGAATGAGATATCGGTGGTATCCGTTTAGAGACCATAAAAAGAGACCGTACCGAACATTGTTCGGTACGGTCTTTTTGTTTTTATAGTGCTGTTTAACGGATGACGTTCGCTTATTCCGCCTGCTTCTCAATGGAGGCAACCACGGCGTCAGCCAAAGCAGCCACTTCTTTGTCCGTGGTGTCATCCGGTGAGGACATGAACGAAACTTCGGCATCCAGATAGAAGATGTTGAACATTTGATCCAAAATCTTCTTCATTTCAGCACCGGAGGTCGGGGCCCATGTACCGTTTTCGATAATGCCGACGGTACGATTCTGCATGTTCAATGCGACCATGTCGTTCAGGAAGTTCTTCATCGGCGGATAGACGCCCAGGTTGTAGGTCGGGCATGCCAGGATGATGTGGCCGACACGGAATGCTTCCGAAATCAGGTAGGACATATGGGTGTTAGATACATCCCAAACGGTTACGTCCGTAACACCGCGCTGGACGATTTCCGAGGCCAACTTCAGAGCCACCTGTTCGGTGTTGCCATACATCGATCCGTAGACGATCATGACGCCGTTATCTTCCGGCGTGTAGCTGGACCATTTGTCGTATTTGTCCAAAATGTAGCCGAGGTTCTTTCTCCAAATCACACCGTGCAACGGGCAGAGAACCTTGATCGGCAGCGTAGCGGCAACCTTCAAAACAGCTTGTACGTAGGCACCGTATTTACCAACGATGTTGGTCAGATAGCGGCGTCCGGGTTCGAGCCAATCGCGATCCCAGTCGACTTCGTCATCAAACAGATGTCCGTCAAGAGCCTTGAAGGAACCAAAAGCGTCAGCACTGAAGAGGACGCCGTTTGTAGTATCCAAGGTTGCCATCGGTTCCGGCCAGTGCACCATCGGCATCTGGACAAACGCAAAGTTGTGTTTGCCGGAGCTGAAGGTATCGCCAGTGCCTACCGTGATACGTTTTTCGCAATGATAGTTGAACTGTGTCATGAAGTAGAAGCCTTTTTCCGTCGAAATAACGGTGGCTTCCGGGTGACGCAGAATGACTTCCTGGAATGTCGACGCATGGTCCGGCTCCCAGTGATTGATGATGATGTAGTCCAACGGACGTCCATTCAGGACATGGTCCAGGTTGTCCAAGAAATACGGTGCAAATTCGAAATCGACCGTATCAAACAACACTGTTTTTTCATCCAACAGGACATAGGAGTTGTAACTTACGCCTTCCGGAATCGGATGAATTCTCTCAAAAATATCGGTACGGTGATCGTTCACACCGATCCAATACAAATCTTTTACGACTTCACGAACATTTGCCATGCAAATCCTCCTTCACCTTTCTCTATGTGCTTTTCTCTTCTGTGCGGGTTTAACACGCGGTTTTTCTCTTGTTACTGTTCAATCGAAATGAAGCCGCTCTTCGGGTCACCGCACTTCGGGCACAGATAGGTGTCCGGAAGCTGATCAAACGGCGTTCCCGGTGCGATGCCACTTTCCAGATCGCCCTTTGCCGGATCATATTCATTGCCGCAGCCGTTGCAGACGTGGATACCGGATTTTGTACGCGGTTCCTGCGGGACGTTGCGTTTTTTCTTCTCAAAGTCTTGTGCCGGATGACGTTCCTGACCCTGATCCAGAGCCTTTGTCAAGAGCGGCATGATTTCCATCACATCACCGACGATGCCATAGTCCGCATTCGCAAAGATCGGAGCAGCTTCATCCGTATTCACCGCAACGATGGTGGCCGCTTCTTTGATGCCACGCAGATGCTGGCCGGCACCGGAAATACCCATGGCAAAGTAGAGGTTGCCCTTGAACTTCTGACCGGACATACCAACATAGCGTTCGATCGGCAGATAGCCCAGCGTTTCCGCTACCGGACGGGAGCTGGAAATAGCTGCGCCGGCGGCTTTGGCCAATTCTTCGGCTACCTTCATGTTCTCCTTCGGTCCGATACCTTGGCCGATGGAGACCAGACGTTCCACTTCGTCCACCGGAGCGTAGGTATCCACCGTCGTATCAAATGCGTAGCCATCTTTCTTCAAGGCTTCGACCAACTGTTTCACCTGCTCTTCCGGCGTTCCCTCGAACATAATGTTCTTACGTGGTCCGGTGACAGCGCCCGGCTTGCCCGTATCGGCAATGGCCGCTGCTTTTCTCTTGCGTCCGACACGACCGATGATCTGACCGGCAATAACGACGCGCATGATTTCGTTCGTGCCTTCGTAGATCTGTGTGATCTTCGCATCGCGGAACATACGTTCTACATCAATGCCCTTAATGAAGCCGTTGCCGCCATGCAGCTGCAACGCTTCCGTAGTTACCCACATGGCTGTATCCGAAGCGAACATCTTGGCCATGGCCGCTTCCTTTGTATACTTGCCATGATTCGTCTTGAGTTCCGCTGCCTGATAGATCAGGTGACGAGAAGCCTCAATACGTGTAGCCATATCCGCAATCTTAAAGCTTACGCCCTGGTTTGCCGCAATCGGCTGTCCGAACTGGATACGTTCACGTGTGTAATTGACGGTTGCTTCAAAAGCGCCCTGCGCAATACCCAGCGCCTGGGAAGCAATACCAATACGGCCGCCATCCAACGTTGCCATAGCAATCTTAAAGCCTTCGCCTTCTTTGCCCAGCAAGTTTTCCTTCGGAACGATGACGTTCTTGAATTTCAATTCCGACGTCAGCGATGAACGAATGCCCAATTTATCGTACTGTGTGGGGAAAGAGAATCCTTCATAGTCTTTTTCAACGATGAAAGCACTGATGCCGTGCGTTCCTTTTTCCGGGCTGGTGACTGCGAAAATAACATATGTATCGGCACGCTGACCGTTGGTAATAAAGATCTTTCCGCCGTTTAATACGTAATGATCGCCTTCCAGTACGGCGGTTGTTTCCGTGCCGCTGGCATCCGAACCGGCGTGCTCTTCAGTTAAACCGAAAGCACCGATTTTTTCACCCTTTGCTAGGGGAACTAAGTATTTTTGTTTCTGTTCTTCCGTACCGAAAGCCCAGATCGGCCAGGATCCCAAGGAAGTATGTGCCGAGCAAATAACGCCGACGCCGCCGTCCACACGCGACAGCTCTTCCACGGTTATGGCATAGCTTGTAGCATCTAAGCCTTGGCCACCATATTTTTTCTCATACGGAATGCCTAACAATCCCATCTCACCCATGTGCTTTACAATCTCTTCAGGAAATTCCTCACCCTGATCCAGACGGAAAGCAATCGGCTTAACTTCTTTTTCCGCAAAATCACGAACGATCTTACGGAGCGCTTCGTGTTCCTGTGTCAGCTGATATCCCATACTTCCTCCTTTATAACCTTTCCTCCATCAATGCAAAACGTTTTCACGTTCGACACACGCCCTTTTCTTTACGTGCATCGGTTGCACTTCTCCCACATTTTAATGCAACGGCGAGCACCTTGCAACTAATTACTATGAAAATCCTCGGAATTAAAACGTCTGAAAATGAACGCTCACAGCATTCCATTTGGACACAAAACCGCAATGAACGGCTGTTTTCTGCCCATTTCATTCTTCGTTCCGACAAGGCTTACTCGACCAATGTCCCTATACCCATTCCTAGCAGGAAATCGTATCAGTTTTCACGGACTTTGAGAGATGAAAGCTAAGGCCCAAAAAGGCAATAAAAAAAGAAGGCTTGAAAGCCTTCTTTTTTTAGACGGAGAAGGTGGGGATCCATACAGTGGGCATTTTGCAAAGGTTTAGCCGTTTTGATAACATTTTGATAACGTTTTAGCCCTCTTTGAGATACTCAACAAATTGCTCCATCGACTTGCGCTTGCGGTCGGCGGTGACGTGTAAATAAATATTCATTGTTGTCTGCATATCCCTGTGCCCGAGACGCTCCTGCACATCCTTAATAGTCCATCCTGCCTCAAAAAGCATCGAGCAATGCGTGTGTCTAAAAGAGTGCGGGCTAACATGTTTTAGATTATTGCGTCTGATCGTACGGTTAAGGTAAGCGTAAGGCTTAGTGACCGATAGCATCCCACCCTTAGCTGTACAAAAAACGAGCCCCTCTACCGATTGCACCTTTTGTTTACTCCGGTACTCCCGCAGCACCCGTACAAGGTCGGGGTCTAGGTCTATAGTACGGTCGCTTGTGTAGGTCTTGGGCGTCGAGTAATACTGCACATTACCAACGCCGACGGTTATAGTGCGGCAGATATGCCATGTTGCGCCGGCAAGGTCAATATCCTGCCACCTTACAGCAAGAGCCTCACCACGCCTTGCTCCTGTGTGGGCGAGGAGGTAAAAGTAGACGTGCCACATGGGGTGAGTTATGGCCTTTAACAAAGTACTAAGCTCCTCACGGGTCATGTACGGCGTCACTTTACGATGCTTTGTAGGCTTGGGCTTTATGACCTTATCAAACGGATTATCGCCACTAACAAGATCAAGCTTTCGGGCGTAATCGTACACCCTGCAAGCGCTACTGTACACCTTGGATAGGTCCGTAAAATGCTCTGCCATCTTGTCGGCAAAATCCTGGCAAAGCAATGGCGTTATGGCGTCAAGTTTTAACGCTCCAAAAGTGGGCAAGATATGAATCCTAAAGTATTGCAAAGTCTTATTAAGTGTAGATGATTTAACCGTCTTAGCGTACAGTTTAACCCACCTATCGTATACATCCTTATACGTCACATCCGCATGGCGATCCATCAAGCCGTTGTCATAATCGTACTGCAACTCCGCCTTTGCCGATTGTGCGGCACGTCTGGACGTAAAGCCTCGGCGAGTGACCATAACACGCTTGCCGGTGATAGGATCCATGCCAAGGTGGGTGGTAAACATATAGCGTGTGCCCTTTTGCGTCTTGTAAGATTTAATTGTCATCGTTTGCCTCCAGTTTGGGAGACCGATATAATGTAGCTGATGGGGACGTCCCAAATCGTCACCATCGCATAGCGCGACGTCTATCATCCATACACCAATAAGCGATAGCGTCGACTTTCCTCCCCCTCTCGGTTCCCGCCGGGAGGGGGTATTTTTTATTACTCGCTCTTATTTGCGCCCTTTGCGGTATCCGCAATTTTTTGGATCACGGAATCCTCTTTGTTGATCGTTGCGACGTAGTATCCCGTTGACGCATTGACATACTCAAGGCAATGCCATGCCATGCCCTCTAACTCCTCTTTGTTTTTAAAGCCGAGGCCGATGTAAAAGTCGCAAAGCTGTCCTGTCTTTTTAGTCTCAAACTGGCCGCCAACAAAGGCAGTGATAGGGTAAGTGTCACCGTTTTTATCGGTGATTGGCTTGGAGTTATACTGCACGACCTTCCACTCCATATTTTTAAACATGCCATCCTCAATGCGTACCGACTCAATCTTTTCGATTGCCTCAACGGCATCGGCCTTAATGATAGGGGCGTTGGTCTTAATGAGGTCAGCAGGGGTACCCTTGGCAGGTGCAGTACTCTTGGCGCTCTTAGCAGGTGCGGCACTCTCGGCGCTCTTTGCAGGTGCAGATGATGCGCTACTCTCAGTTTGCGCAGACGATTGAGATGCCGTCTTGTCTTTTGTCTTGTCTCCACCGCCAAAGAGAGTACCAAGGACCGCGATGACGATAAAGCCGGCAAGAAGCTTTTGCCATATTGGCATCTTTTTCTTCGGCGCACTTGCAGGCGTTGTGTTTTCCGTACTTACTGTGGTAGCGTTTTCTTGTTGTTTTTTCTTGCCGAACATTTTGATTCCTCCTACTCTCCCTCGGTCAACTTATCTGCAAAATAGTCGGCCTCTCCCTCAATCCTACGTCCTTTAAAAAGCATCCCGTAACGAGCAAGCTCGACGTCATGCATCAATGCGTGCCCTAATTCATGCGCAAGCACATACGCTTGTCGCTCTGGCGGACACGACAATGACAAATAAATGTACTGCTTACCGTCTACCGCAAAATAGCATGCAAGCCCGCCGTCAAGCACCTGCGAGTCAGGAGGGGCGACCCGCAATGTTATCCCTAAAGCCTCGATAAGTTCTTCGAGGCTTAGAAAATAATATTGCCGCTTAATACTGGCGACAAGCTCATCAATTTGACTCTTGCGCATCCTTCAGCTCCTTATACAGGGCGTAAAGGCTATCGTCATCACGCTTTTCGTAATCCGCACCATCAAAGGCTGCCGTGCGGACATGGTCCTGCAGCCATGCGAGCATCTCCTCACGGGTTGGACGCTTGGAGTTAGTGATGGACTGCAGATAGGGTGCGATAAATTTTTCGGCGCCAAATTTAAGCTCTCGTCCTTTGGCTTGTATAACAAAAGTATCGTCCTTGTACAAAGTCTCGTACTCATCATTAACACCAAGCAGTTCCGCCGGAGTCGTCTTTAGCGCCTTGGCAAGAGGGATTAACACCTGCCGTGCAGGCATATTCTCAATATCCCCGTTTTCATAACGGTAAATCGTGGCACGGTCTTTACCAATCTTCTTTGCTAAAACGTCTGCCGACATGTGCAATTCTTTGCGCCTCTTTCTGATGTTCTCCCCGGTTTTCATTTTTTCCCTCCTCTTTATTATGGACTAATTGTATACGATTGTCGCATTAAATGCAACAAAATTTATGATTAAAGATAAAAAAATCGCACAACATGCGAAAAAAGTATTGACAAAGTATTTGCGGGCAGCTAAAATACAATCAGAAAGTCGCAAATATGCGACAGAAGAAATGGAAAGGAGGAGGGATGAACGCAGACTTACTCAAAGGAAAAATCGTCGCTTGTGGTCACTCTGTACCATGGGTCGCCGAAAACATGGGAATCTCAACATCGCAGTTTTACCGCAAACTAAAGAGCCCGTCGGAGAGTTTTAACGTACAGGACATTATCAAGTTAAGGGACATATTAGGTTTAACACTTGATGAGGTTAACTCTATTTTTTTTAGCGATATAGTCGCATAAATGCGACAAAAGGAGCCAACATGAAAACCTACATGACAAGAAAGGAGATGATGCAGTACTTTGCCGTCAATGCCGATACGCTAACTGACTGGCAAAAGCAAGGCCTTGTCGTATGCAAGATAGGCAAACGTGTCTATTACAAGGATACCGACGTCTCAAAGTTTCTGGACGGGCACAGGGAGTGCAGGTATGAGAGGGGATAAAAAAGTTGATAAATGGCGGTTTGAAAGGGGGAAGGATGACGAAAAAATCAACCATCGAAAAGGCGACTGTTAGAGATGTAGTGGACTTTCTCGTCGGCGATAAAAAAGGCGTTGTAGAAGGCATTAGCGTTACTGTTCGTTTCCGAGCCGCTGGAGCAGTGATGAATATTCACATGTGCTTGTCTTCACAGAATACCGCTTTCGTGGAGTTTCTAAAGTCAAAGGGAAAGGAGGACGCATGACTATCATCGACGCAACACTGACCGCACTCTTTCTCATCAGTGCATGGGGATGGTTCTCAAACAAAATGGCAGTACGAGGCCTTCTCTACCATATCGGGATGAAGTACGGGGAAGAGGCGATGCCAAACGAAGAGGAACTGGGGAAGATGATCAAGGTTGCGATGCAGAAGACGTTTGAGGACTTTAACCATCATAAATAGCCGAGTTCATGTTCGATGACCTTTGAAATGACATTTGATGAGACCTGAACCAATGTATCCAATGACTTAGACCCAATTATCTCGGCAATGGACTTTGTCTTTGACCAAATGTTATTCGAGCGAATGTTGGCAATGAACTCATGGCCAAACGGCGTTAGGTCACTAATGACAACAAACTCATCCACTTGTTGATACACATCAATCAAATCAGACTTAATCATCTGGTTGATGTGGTAGCGAATTTCATTAACAGAGTAGGTTGAAAGAAGTTGTTTCGAGACGGGGTCTTCGCCTGAATTATCAAAAGTGAACATGACATTAAAGTCGGTTTTATCCTCAATTTCCAACAAGAGAACGCGTATTAAATCATTGTTAAGTTTCATGGTTAGCCGTCCTTTCTGAAATTGAGAATACCACAAAGAACAAATAAAAGGAGGAAACGAATGAATAATCACGACATCGATCCAAAACGCTTGAAAGAAGCACTCGAAAAGCACGGGGATCGTTTGAGCGAACGACAGAAGAGGGTGCTAATTCTGCGCTTCGGATTAGAGGATGGCAAGACGAGAACGCTGCAAGAAACAGGCGACTTGTTCGGCGTAACTCGTGAGCGGATACGGCAAACCGAGGTAACTGCACTTCGCAAGCTAAACCGATGCAGAAGAGACGTGAGGGGAGAAAGAAAGGAGGACGCATGACCACAAAAGATGTACTAAAAACCGTGTCAACCGTTGACCTTCTCCATGAATTAAAGAGAAGAGACATGGACAAGGAACTCGGAGAGGAAAAAGCGAAATGGCTAAAAGACAACGGTTATTTTCGGATTCCGGAAATGCAATATATCAACCTTGATTTCATCGACCACGACAAGTCATATTGGAAGAATTTTGGGTTCACCTTTGAATACCTCCTTGGACACGACGTCGATGAACTGAGTGTATCGGTTTGAGGACAAGCTACAACCATTCAAAGAAAGGAGGAAGGACGGTGAAAAAAACAGTGTACGTCGACGTGAATCTGGAACTAAAGATTAACGGAATGACGCTTGACGAGTTTCAAAAAGAAATCGGAAGGCTGTACCACCTACTGGACGAGATGAAACAGCTTTCCATGTTTCGAGATGAAAAAGATATGACGAGTAGCGAGATCAACGGCATCCACATAAGCCATGCGCCTTACTTTGAAGCGTTGAGGCAGCAGCAAGAAAGGATGAAGGAATATGAAACTAACGATTGATGTGGAATACGCAAGCGTGAATATGATTGACCAGATTGTTGAAATTGTCCAAAAAATTGAAGAAGAACACAACCTTGATACGGATAGTGTCCTTCTTCGAGTGAATATAGGGGTGTAGCCATTCGCTTACTGGGAAAGAAAGCTGTCATTTACCGATTTGTTGCGAGAAGCCTTCATTTCCGTTAACGCTTCTTTGTACTTTTCAAGGATTTGTCCGGGAGTAAATTCCGACAAATCTTGATTCTGGAGATACAGCATAGCGAGTGCTTCTAAATCGTTTTTTGGAAAGCCGTCTGACATCCTAATCGCCCCCTTCCCGTGAGATTTCAGAGGAACATACTGGCACATGTTCTTGATGGAATTATTATAACACGATGTTTTTAAAAGCACTATATATTGAGGAAAGGAAATTCGATGCACACAAGAATAGGAAACTATATTCACGAAAAGCGAATAGAAAAACACGTGAAGCTTAAGGATGTGGCGGAAACGCTTCATATCACGGTGACAAACGTTCACCAGAAAGAAAAAGGACTACGGAAATTCAGGTTGGAGGAAGTTGTCATTTTATCCGACATGTTGGACTTTTCCTTGGACGAGATGAAGAAACAGATTAAAGAGTGAAAGGAGGAAACCGTGAAACGCAGAAAGAAAATCGGCTGGACGTTTAACTTTGCGCGGATGCACCCGGTACTAAAGACCATCCTCATGGTCGGCCTCGGTGTAGCGACTATGGGATACATGATGGCTGGCAGCTGGATGGTGTATGCGTTGGTAACGAGATAGGAGGGAGACAAATGGAACAAAAAGAACTTAACAAAATTTTAGAGTCGCACAAGCGCTGGTCGCAGGGCGAAGGTGGCGAACGCGCAATTTTGTGCAATGCGGATTTGACCGGGGCGAATTTGCGCAGAGCGGATTTGGCCGGGGCGGATTTGACCGGGGCGAATTTGCGCAGAGCGAGTTTGACCGGAGCGGATTTGTACGAAGCGAATTTGACCGGAGCGGATTTGTACGGAGCAGATTTGCGCTGGACAAACTTCACAGACGTCATTGGTCTGTCCGTCCTATCTGTTCAAGAAAGCACATCTTCGGGGAACTGGACAATAACCTATATACCGAGCCTTGATGTTGTAACTGCTGGCTGCTTCCAAGGGACGTTCGAGGAGCTTGAGAAAAGAGTGGAAGAAGAACATGAAGATGACCCCTTCCTTCTTTCCTGGTATCGGCGTGTCATTGCTTTTTTGAAGCAGGAAGCGGAAGAGGATAGAGCGATGTTGAAAAAGAGATGACCACCGCCGGACAGGACGATGGCCAAAAGGTGATAAATTAGCCGTTTATCACTCTCAGTATAGCACAAGAGAGAAGGATTTTATGAGTATCAAAATTAATCGACTAGAAATTGAAAATGTGAAGCGTGTACGCGCACTAAAAATGGAACCGTCTAAAAACGGCTTGACTGTTATTGGTGGTCGAAACAATCAAGGAAAAACATCCGTTCTTGATTCCATCGCTTGGTCACTTGGTGGCGAAAAATACAGACCATCAGAGGCACAGAATCGTGACTCCGTGATTCCACCAACACTAAAAGTGACGTTATCCAATGGGATTATCGTCGAACGCAAAGGAAAAAACTCATCACTCACGGTTACGGACCCATCTGGAGAAAAAGCAGGGCAAGCGCTGTTAAATAGTTTTATTGAAGAATTAGCGCTTAATCTTCCAAAATTTATGGAGATGAACGGAAAAGACAAAGCGAAAACCTTGCTAAAAGTTATAGGCATGGAAGAACAAATCGAATCCTTAGAACAAAAAGAGGAAAGTTTGTATCAGGATCGCTTGTATAAAGGGCGAGAAAAAGAACAGAAGGAGAAATACGCTAAAGAGCTCGACTATTTCGAAGGCGTTCCAGATGAAATGATTAGCGCGTCGGAACTCATAAGCGAACAACAAAAAATCTTAGCAACGAACGGAGAGAACCAACGAAAGCGAGAACAAAAAGAGCGTTACGAACGAGAGCTTGAGGAAGCTACTCGATTGTATAAAGAAGCCGAAAAACGTCTTGAAGAAGCTCGAAAGAACGCTGAAACAGCCAGAAAGAGTGCGGAAAATCTACAAGACGAATCAACAGCAGAGCTTGAAAGTTCCATTGCAAATATCGAACTTATCAATAAAAAAGTTCAGACGAACGCCGAAAAGCGAAAAGCGGAACTTATCGCCAAAGAACTAAAAGATGATTATGACGAACTAACGAAATCGATCGAAAACACAAGAAAAGCCAAATTTGACTTACTAAAAAGTGCCAACTTACCACTTGCTGGCCTATCCGTTGAAGATGGCGATTTGACCTATAACGGCGATAAGTGGGATGCCATGTCATCGTCAGCACAATTAAAAGTTGCCACATCAATTGTTCGTGCCATTAACCCAGATTGCGGTTTTGTCTTAATGGACAAGATGGAGCAGATGGACGAAATCACGATGAAAGAATTCGGCGAGTGGCTCGAAAAAGAAGGATTACAAGTGATCGCAACACGTGTCACGGCAAACGAAAACGAGTGCCAAATCATTATCGAAGATGGATTAGCAACCGTAAATAAAACAATCGATCCGGACGAATCAAAGCCGGAAACAAAAACATGGAGAGCTGGTGAATTTTAATGAAAATATCATCTGGTAAAAAAAGCATGCCACAGCGAATTATCGTCTATGGCCCAGAAGGGATTGGAAAATCAACACTAGCAAGTAAGTTTCCTGATCCACTCGTAATCGACACAGAAGGAAGCACCTATCAGATTGACGTACAGCGTTTTGATGAGAAGCCAGATTCTTGGTCAATGTTAAATGGCCAAATCGAATTTGTTTTATCACATCCTACCATCTGCAAGACGCTAATCATCGACACAGCAGACTGGGCGGAAAAACTTGCGAAAGAGTACATCTGCACTGCTAAAAACTGGACGTCATTAAGCACGCCTGGATGGGGAGAAGGATTTACAGAGCTAGAAGCAACGTTTGGGAAAATGCTTAATCTTTTAACACAAGTGATGCAAAAAGGCATTAATACCGTCCTTGTTGCTCACTCACAGATTCGCACATTTACAAAACCAGACGAAGCAGGTTCGTATGATCGATATGAGTTAAAGCTTGAAAAGAAAACAGCTGCACTGATCAAAGAATGGTCTGATGCCATTATTTTTGTAAACTACGAAACGTTTATCACAAAAAAAGATAAACAAGGAAAAGGAACAGCTGCCGGCGGACGACGTTTAATGCATTTTGAACACGCGCCAGCATGGGATGCGAAGAACCGATGGGAATTAACCGAAGAAAGTTATCCACTGGATTATGAAGTCATACGACCATACATTTACGGCGAAGGAGCACAAGAAAAAGACAACTATGAAACTACGTCAGAGAAAGCCGAAGAGACGCCTTACCAGGAAAATCAGTTATTAGAAAAATCCGAAGAACTGAAACCGGAGAAAAAGAAACCAATAACGGAAGACTTTAAAAATGATTTTGAAGTAAATGAAACAAATGTGGATCCACGTCTTAAGCAGTTGATGGAGGCAAGCAGCGTCACGCTAGATGATGTAATGGATGCCGTGTATACACGGGGATACTACCCAGTAGATACGCCATATGAAAACTTAGATCCACAATTTATCGAACAAGTTCTAATTGGAGCTTGGAACAACGGGCTTTTAGAAATGATTTTAGCTAGAAAAACTGGCAAACAAATTGAAATGTAAGGAGACACATTATGGGATTTTATGACAACAATCAACCGATAGAAGATGGCGCATTATCTTGGGACAGCGAAATTGAGAAAGAATCGAGTTTTGAACTTTTGCCGGAAGGAACTTACGACTTTACGGTCACAAACCTTGAACGTGATCGATACGACGGTGGCGAAAAGTTGTCGGCTTGTCCAATGGCAATTTTAACGCTAAACGTTAAAAACCAAGAAACTGGAGAAACGGGAGAAATCGATAATATCCGACTTTTCTTGCACACAAAAACGGAGAGTATTTTATCAGCCTTTTTCTTAGCGATTGGCCAGAAAAAAGAAGGAGAAAAACTTAAACCGAATTGGGGAGCTGTCATTGGTGCGAAAGGAAGTTGCGAAGTTGAAATCAATAAGTACACATCATCTAAAAACGGAAAAGAGTATCAAAACAACCAAATAAAATCATGGATCGCCAAAACAGCAAAACAGTCTGTTCAAGCACCACAGCAGCAGTCTTGGACCGGAGGTAAATTTTAATGATGCAGCTTCGGCCTTATCAGGAAGAGGCCATCGGACGCGTACTAGAAGAGTGGGACAAGGGCGTTAAAAAAACGCTCTTAGTCCTGCCAACCGGAACCGGCAAAACAATTTGTTTTTCAAAAATTGTTGAAGAACAAGTCAGAAATGGAGACCGGGTTTTAATTTTAGCGCATCGAGGAGAGCTACTTGATCAAGCTGCCGACAAATTAAAAAAGTCAACAGGTTTAAATGTAGCGATCGAAAAAGCTGAAGAAACGGCGCTAAATAAATGGGAACGCGTCACAGTTGGCTCTATCCAATCTTTATCACAGGATAAAAGATTATCGAATTTTAAAAGTGACTACTATCAATCCATTGTAGTCGATGAAGCGCATCATATTTTAAGTAGTAGCTATCTCAAAGTATTAAATCACTTTTCTGATGCAAATGTACTTGGCGTTACAGCAACCGCAGACCGAGGCGATATGCAAAACCTTGGTAAGTATTTTGAAACACTAGCCTATGAGTACACGATGCCAGATGCGATCCACGATGGCTACTTATCCCCGATTAAAGCTTTGCAAATACCGCTTAAAATTGATATTTCATCTGTCAAGCAATCACAAGGCGACTTTCAGGTATCAGGAATCGGGCATGCGCTTGAGCCGTACCTTGATGAGATTGCAAATCAAATGCTTACCTACTGCAAAGAACGTAAGACCGTTGTTTTCTTGCCACTGGTGTCAACATCAAAGAAGTTTTCAGAACTCTTAAATCAAAAAGGATTACGAGCCGCAGAAGTAAACGGAAACAGCAAAGATAGATCAGAAGTCTTACAAGATTTTCAGAACGGCAAATACGACGTACTGTGCAACGCTATGCTGCTCACAGAAGGGTGGGACTGTCCATCTGTGGATACGGTCATCGTTTTACGGCCGACAAAAGTAAGAAGTCTTTATACACAGATGGTTGGACGCGGGACACGTATTGCTCCCGGAAAAGACCACCTCCTAATCTTGGATTTTTTGTGGCAGACGCAAGAACACTCGCTGTGCCGACCGGCTGTTTTAATCTCAAAAGACGAGGCAATCCAGCAAAAAGCAAAGCAAATGATGGATGAAAACCAAGGCAAAGAAATGGACGTGGAAGAACTTGTCGATGATGCCGAAACAAGCGTCGCTGAGGAACGTGAGCAAGCTCTGGCAGAACGGTTGAAAGCGCTACGAACGAAAAAGAAGCGACTTGTAGACCCGCTAGAGTACGCAGTAAGCGTGCAAAAATCAAGTCTTGTTGATTATCGTCCGGCGTTTGGATGGGAAGCAGAAAAACCATCTTACAACCAGATCGAAACGCTAATCGACTTAGATATTAACGCTGCTGCACTTGAAAATGCAGGTCAGGCAGCACTCTTAATCGATACGATTCGCGGACGTAAAGATGGCGGGCTTTCCACGCCAAAACAAATCCGACTGTTAGAACGATACGGATTTCAACACGTCGGTACCTGGTCACTAGATCAGGCGTCAAAGATGATCGGTCGAATATCGCAAAGCGGTTGGCGAGTGCCAAGAAGTATCAGTGCTAAAACGTATAAGCCGGAGGCTTAGCCATGTTAACAAAGGAGCAATTAAAAGAAATAGTCGATTATATCGACCCTGGGTGCACCAGCTATCAAGAGTGGCTCTCCATTGGCATGGCGATGCAGTACGAAGGCTTTACCTGGCAGGAGTGGGACTTATGGTCATCAAGAGATTCCCATCGCTATAAGTTTGGTGATTGCGAAAAGCGCTGGAATGGCTTTTCCGAATCAAAAGGAACTATTGTCACAGGTGGAACTATTGTCGAGATTGCGAAGTCTCAAGGTTATCACTTTACAAGCGACAGCAAAGGAGAAGCACTTGACTGGGATAGCGAAATTAACGACGACTTGCGTTTTATTGATTCAGCATGGATTGAAGGAATCGAACTACAAGAACCAGGAGAAAGATGGTCAGAAAAACAAGACTTGATCACGTACTTGTCAGAGCTATTCGAACCGGACGAACACGTTGGATTCGTCGTACACAGTAACGATGGAAAGCCAGCAGACGCCGGAACATTTTCCATGACCGCAGGAGAACTCATCGACGAACTTAAAAAATATGACAGCATCGGTTGGGCAACTGGCGATTATGACAAAAGTGCTGGAGCGTGGATTCGTTTTAATCCACTCGACGGAAAGGGCGTTAAAAACGACAACGTGACCGCCTTTCGATATGCCCTGGTCGAGTCAGACAACATGGACTTAGACAAGCAACTGGCGCTTATCCACGAACTGGAGCTTCCGTGTAAGGCGATCGTCTACTCAGGTAGTAAATCGATACACGCCATCGTAAAAGTCGATGCCAAGTCTTATGCAGAATATCAAAAAAAGGTGGAATACCTTTATCGAGTATGCGAAGCAAATGGATTCGACTTGGACAAGGCAAATAAAAATCCTTCTAGATTATCTCGTATGCCAGGTGTATATCGTGGAGAACACAAGCAATTTTTAATCTCCACCAACACCGGAAAAGAAAGTTTTGAAGAGTGGCAAGACTGGATCGAAGACGTCAACGACGATATGGGAGACATTGAGTCGCTACCAGAAGAAGACGTTCGACCCGAGTTAGCGCCGGAGCTAATAAGAGGAATCCTTCGAAACGGCCACAAAATGCTTGTATCAGGGCCATCAAAAGCAGGGAAGTCTTTTTTACTGCTCCAGCTGGGCCTTGCGATTGCACAAGGCACGAAGTGGTTAGGGCGTGAGTGCCGAAAAGGAAACGTCTTATACGTCAACTTGGAACTAGACAGCAGAAGCTGTGTCGCACGTATCTACGACATATTGGAGACGCAAGATAAATCTTTCCATAATGTACGAGACACTTTTAAGATTTGGAACCTTCGTGGTCGCGCTGTGCCGATGGACAAGTTGGCGAAAAAGCTCATCCGACGCACCGAAAAATACCACATGGACGCTGTTATCATCGACCCGATTTATAAGGTCTTAACCGGTGACGAAAACAATGCGAAAGACATGGCGGACTTTACAAACCAATTTGACAAGATTGCGCGTGAGATGGGATGCGCAGTTATTTACTGTCACCATCACTCGAAAGGCTATCAAGGACAAAAGAGAGCCATGGATAGAGCATCTGGATCAGGCGTCTTCGCGCGTGACCCTGATGCGATTCTGGACCTATCAGAGCTTGAGGTAGCACCAAGCAGTCGTGATGAGTACGCAATGGCTCCTACTGACACAGCATGGCGTATCGATGCAACACTCCGTGAGTTTCCATCTCCAGAACCGATCGATCTTTATTTTAGATATCCAATTCACGAGCTAGACGAAATCGGAGCTTTAAAAGACTTACAAGTCGAATCTGAAAAACCGCTCTGGCAACGTGGACAAGAAAAGATGGCCAATCGAAGAGAGAAAAAAGCTGAAAAACAAAGAGAACAATTTGAAGTCGCTTTTGCATCGTATACAAGTTTTAACGAAAAAGTATCGATGCCAGTTATTGAAATAGCGACGCAATTGGGGATTGGAGAACAGGCAATGCGAAACCGAATTAGTAAATATGATGGCTATTTTTATAAAAATGGGGAGGTTTTCAAAAGCAAAAAATAATACCGAAAAAACGGTAGTCACGTACGTAACTACTACTACCGTATTTGATAAAAAACGGTAGTCACGTACGTAACTACTACTACCGTATTTGATAAAAAACGGTACACCTTATGACAATCCCGAACAAAAAAAGGAGAAAAAGTGCTTGAATTTTTTATGCCAATGAAATCTCCACCAACTGCTACGCATCAGGAGAAAAAAGTAAATTTTAAAACAAAAAGCTTTTATGAGCCGAACGATGTCAAAAAAGCAAGAATGGATTTTTTAAATGGACTCGCTCCAAATCGACCTTTTAAAAAACTAAAAGGGCCTATGCGACTTACAACAAAGTGGTGCTACCCATCAAAAGATGGTCACAGTGGATACCGAACAGAAAAGCCAGATTGCGACAACATGGTAAAACTGATGATCGACTGTATGGCACAATTAAATTTTTTTGATGATGACAAGGAAATATCGTCACTAATCATTGAGAAATTTGATGTAAAAGATCCACCTATCGGGATTTATATCAAGTTGGAGGAACTATGAGCAATCTTACAGTATTCGACGACTTAAAAATACTTGCCAAAAAGATGGAGCGAAAAGAAGTTACAGTAAATCAAGCCCTGGAAGAGTGCAATAAAATGGCAGATTATTACAACGATCCACAAATCGCACCAATCTTTTGCGGGTTTATGCAGTACATCAACAACAAGTGGAAAGCTGATGAAATTAGATAAAATCGCCTACAGGGACGATTCGCAGATTGTCGAAAGCCGCATTACAAAGAACTATGCGATAGACGGCGAGACACGGGCAGAGGTCGTTTTGGAAGAGGTGTTTTGAATGAGGGAATTAACACATTTATCTTTATTTTCTGGGATAGGTGGCATCGACTTAGCTGCTGAATGGGCAGGTTTTACAACGATTGGGCAGTGCGAATGGGCTGACTATCAGACGAAGGTCCTGGAAAAACACTGGCCGAACGTTGCAAGATGGCGTGATATACGAACGATTACGAAAGAGAGCTTTTATGAAAAAACAGGACAAAGAACAGTCGACCTTATTTCCGGCGGATTCCCTTGCCAGCCATTCTCCGTGGCGGGAAGGAAGAGAGGACGAGAAGATGAGCGATTTTTATGGCCGGAAATGCTTCGTGTTATCAGAGACCTTAAGCCGACTTGGGTTCTTGGTGAGAACGTTCCTGGAATCCTGCGAATTGCCGGGAAACAAGTATGTGAGGAATTGGCGGGTGCTGGATACGCTGTCACCGTTTTTAACTTTGAAGCTGCGGCTATCGGTGCGGCACACAGGAGAGACAGGGTCTTCTTTGTTGCGAACCGAAAATAAGCATTTTTTTAGAACACCGGATGCCAATTGTGTACGCGGAGCGAAAAGCCTTGAGACACTTAAGAAGAAAATGGGCGAGGGGATGCCGATTAACCTCAATGACCAGGCCGTCCATTCAAAACTTTGGCTTACGCCCGCAGCAAGCGAAGGAAAACGAACGACATTCTCAAAAGAAGCACTAAAGAAGGGCAAGGAAAACGGAAACCTTTCCCAGGAAATTGCGCATAACGATAGCGGGAAAGGCGGATTAAACCCTCGATGGGTGGAACAGATGATGGGGTTCCCGATTGGATGGACGGAGGTTTGCAGTGCAGAAAATTGAGAAAATTGCGCTTCTTGGGGAGGAGCAGTACCCATACGAAGAGCCGAGAACAACGGATGAGAAAATACCGAACCGAAAAGAGCGCCTCGCGTGCCTGGGGAATGCCGTCGTACCGCAACAGGCATACCCGATTGTTAAGGCGATTGCGGAGATAGAATTGGAAAGAGAAAGCCATGAGTAGTAGAAGAAAAGACGAGAAGAAAAAAAGAAGCCAGATGAAGAATAAGAAAAGGTGAGAAAAGGTGAGAAAAGGTGAGAAAAGGCGGAGTACATGAGCCACAGACGAAAAACCGAGAAGAAAGAGAAAGAGCCGCTCTATCAAGTGACGCCAAAGCAGATTGAGCAGTATAAGCGCATGGGCTATCAACAGGCGGTCAACGAGTGCGTAACGCTTTTATTCTGGATGACATACATTGCATTGCGAGATGAATTTGGTTTTGGAAAAACGCGAATGCTTCGCGTCATGCGAAGATTAGGCGGTATGGCTGGCGACCTGCAGGCCGGATATTTTGACTTGGTAGATTGCCGAACAGAGCTTAAGCGCGAGATTGGCGTAGATATAAGCGATAAGTCAATCTTTATACCAAACGATTAAAGGAGGCGGTGATGCGCATTGAAACACTGGAGCGGTATAGGGCGCTTCGCGAGGAAGCGGATGACCTTAAGAATCGTCTAGAAGCTTTAAACGGTATGTGTTCACCGTCACTTGATGGTAACCCGCAACACACCAACGAGACGCATGGATTAGATGAGTTGGTGCTAAAGCGGGAGAAACTTCGGCGGGTGTATTACAAAAAGCTAAAACGCTGTCAAAACCTTTTAATCGAGATTGAGACGTTTTTAGATACGGTACAAGACCCTGAGACACGCACGATCATACGTCGCAAGTATATCGACGGCAACACGTGGCAAGAGATCGGTGCCGATTTACACGTGGACTTTAGCTGGTGTTACCGTAAGGCCATGCGGGTATTCGGCGAGGACGCACGGAGTTATCCTGACGTTAAAACGGCCGAGTATATCAAAAGCAAAAAAAACAAAAAATAACCGTGGTATAGTTATGGTGGTGTTAAAGGGATGGGCATTGACTTGCCTGTCCCTTTTGTGTTGTGTTCCCTTCTGGCCTTGACAAGATGTGTTGCATATGAGACTCCTCCTACCACAACACGCACCAAACAATCTGGAGCTGACGTCGGATGGTTTTGGCAACTCACCCTTGCCCGGTATTCATAGACCGCCTCTTTCCCATCCGATGGGTGGAAGGCAGTGCACTAATACGCCGGCGAGCACTGCAAAGAATATTACGAGGGCATGACCCTTGAGGAGATAGAGATGGCTGCAACCTTTTATAAACGCAAGACTTGGCGCCATATTAGAGAGTCAGTGTTGGCACGGGACGAGTACCTGTGTCAAGAGTGCAAACGCATTGGTAAGAGTACACCTGCTGAGCACGTCCACCACATCTTTCCTGCAGCCGAGAGACCGGACTTAATCTTTAACATGGACAACTTGGTAAGCCTTTGTAAGTGCTGCCACAATGCCATGCACGAGCGAGGTACGGACACGTTGACTACCAAAGGTGAGGATTTAAAGCGTAGGACGGCACGCAGGATTGATGCAAAGTTATTAAAAAAATAAATAAAAATATAATAAAATAAAAAGAAACATACCCCCGCCCTTGACAAACGTTGAAATTTCAACGTTCTGGGAACGGGCAGGGACAGGCATTTTCATGTGAGGGTATTTTTTCGAGCCGGGGTTTGGCTCCTGGCTGACCAATCGAACCGGAAGGAGGTCGACATGAGCAAGAAAACGCAAAAAACGAAGATTGTTAAAGACTTAAAAGCGCTTGGCAGCTACAAGCCTGAGTACGACAAAATCATTGACATTTATGCCGGACTCCTGGACGAGTACGAAACCTTTGAGAAGCAGTTTGAAGAAGGCGGATATAAAGTCGAAGAAGAATACACCAACAAGGCGGGGGCTGTTAACATGCGAAAGACCCCAATTTACGGTGCCATGGAGGCTTTACGGAAAGACATCGTTACCTACTCCGACCGTCTGGGGTTAAACCCCAAGGCTATGGAGTCAATTACAACGGAACGCTCCACGGTGTCAAAACTTGACAAGGCGCTGTTGAATTTATGAGTGCCGCAAAGAAGAAAACAGAATACCCGAACGAGAACCTAGTGCTTGATTATTGCCACAATATCGCCTCTGGTAAACTCCCTGCCAACCGGGAACAAATCGAGGGCGTGAAACGGTATCTAAAAGACCTTAAAAACCCCGACTATGACTTTCGACCGGCAGAACCGGAGAAGATTATAAAAATCATCGAAACTACCATCTGCCACCAGCAAGGCGAGGACATCAACGGTCACAGTATGCGGGGCGAACCGTTTGTGCTGATGCCGTGGCATAAATACATCGTCTACAATCTGCTCGGTTTTTGGCACAAAGGGGAAAAGGTACTGCGCTTTCACGAGGCCTTTATTTTTATCCCTCGGAAAAACTCCAAGACGAGTTTTTCTGCGGCACTTGCGTGGGCATTGTCGCTTTACTTTCGGCGCTCGGGCAGTAAGTGCTACATCGTTGCTAACGCCATGCAGCAGTCACGTGAATCCTTTGATTTTATCCGATTTAACGTCCATCTTTTGGGTGCTGATAAAGACTTTAAGATCATGGACTCAAACATTGAGCGCTCGATCGAGCGTGAGTTTCCGGACGGCAGTATGCGGATCCAAGCCCTGGCATCGTCGGTAGAGCGGCAGGACTCATTAAACTGTAACCTTGCCATTGCCGACGAACTCCATACCTACAAGACCCCAAAGCAATACGACATCATCAAAGAGGCGCAAGCGGCATACTCAAACAAACTCATGATTGGTATAACGACGGCAGGAGATAACATGGCGTCGTTTTGCTATAACCGATTAAAGTATTGCCAAAAGATCTTGGACGGCACCGTCAAGGACGAGCAGTATTTTGTCTTTATTGCCAAAGCCGACCAAGGGGCAAAAGGTGAGGTCGACTTTACCGATCCCTTGGAGCATCAAAAAGCAAATCCAATGTATGGCATCACGATCCGCCCGAAAGAGATGGCAACCCTTGCCCATCAAGCGTTAAACGATCCGCAGACCCGTAAAGATTTTTTGGCTAAAAAGCTAAACGTCTATACGTCAAGTACAAAATCATATTTTGATCTTGACGTCTTTAGGGCATCGGATGGTAAGTACAGCTGGACAATCGATGCTCTTGCAAAACTACCTATCCGATGGTTTGGCGGGGCGGACTTGTCAAAGATGTACGACCTTACGGCAACCGCTCTGTACGGTGAGTATGACGGCACCGACATCATAATCACGCATGCTTTTTTTCCGGTCACGATGGCGCACGAAAAGGCGGATCAGGATAACATACCGCTCTTTGGCTGGATGGATGACGGATGGCTTACCATGACCAACACGCCGACGGTCAATTATGCGGACGTTACAAAGTGGTTTTGTGAGATGCGCAACAAAGGCTTTACCATCGAACAGATCGGCTTTGACCGTAAGTTTGCCGAGGAATTTTTCTTGATGATGAAAACGGAAGGCTTTGTGATGGTTAACGAGCCGCAGCTTTACATCAACAAGACAAAAGGTTTTCGACGCATCGAAAAAAAGGCAATCGACGGTAAGCTCTACTACCTGCACTCAGAGGCGTATGAGTACTGTGTCCAAAATGTCCATGCTATCGAAAAAACGGACGACATGATCCAGTACGAAAAAGTAATGCCGACACAAAGAATCGACCTCTTCGACGCATCGGTCTTTGCATGCGTACGAAAGATCAACTCATTGGAAAAGCAGGCAAACCTTAAAAAGTTTTTGACCAAGTAAGCCGGAGGCGAATATGTTTGAACGAATTAAAAAAATATTAAACCTGCAAACTCGCAGCGTTGACAAACCGTCTCCGGCAGCGAGTTTTTTATTGGGCGGGCATTGTCCTGATGGTTATACACCACTCTCCGAAAATCCTGAAGTTAAAGCAGGCGTGGAACGGATTGCGGAAATTGTCTCGCAGATGACCATCCATCTAATGGAAAACACCGACCAAGGCGACATGCGGATCCGTGACGGACTCTCGGACTTTGTGGACATACGTCCATCGGAAGTAATGACACGGCAACTCTTTGTGTCATGGGTGGTACAGGAAATGCTTTTGTACGGCAATGCTATTGTGCTGCCGAAGTTTACCCGTGACGGCCTTTTGCGAGAACTTGTGCCGCTGACACAAACGGAAGCATCCATCGAGTCGACCAATAAAGACTATGTCGTGCACTACGGGAATAAAACCTTTAAATCATCGCAGGTCTTAAATTTTAGATACAATCCACGACTCAATGAGCCGTGGCTTGGCAAAGGACAACAGCTGCTTTTATCCGATATTGCCGGTAATCTTAACCTTGCCCGCAAGACGGAGTCGGACTTTATGCGCAATCGCATGATGCCATCGGTGATTATCAAAGTGGACGGCTTAACCGGCGAACTTGAGGACGAGACGCAACGTGCTGAACTTGAGCGCCGATACCTTACCCGCTCTGAGACGGGGCAACCGTGGATTATCCCGGGCACGCTTATCGACGTACAACAAATAAAGCCCATGACGTTAAAGGACGTTGCCCTTACCGACAACATGACGTTAAACAAACAATCTGTTGCGAGCATCCTCGGCATCCCTGCCTTTTTGTTGGGCGTTGGGAGTTTTAATCGAGACGAATACAACAACTTTATCTCAACAAAAATAAGCGTCATTAGTAAAGCCATTGAGCAAGAGATGACGGCAAAACTTATTGTAAGCCACAAGCGCTATTTTCGATTTAATAGCAAATCACTCTTGTCTTACAGTTTGCCCGAGTTAATCGAGATGTACTCTAACCTTTACCAACTCGGCATCGTGGATGGCAACGAGGTGCGAGACGCTTGCGGCATGAGCCCGAGATGGGAATTGACGGAACTTACGATCCTTGAAAACTACATCCCTGTTAGCAAAATCGGGGAGCAGAAAAAATTAAAAGACGACGAAAGCCAACCAACCATCGAGGAGGGCGAAAATGAAAATTAAAGACAAACAATACCGTGCCAATCCTGCCTCCATCCGTGCAATGACGGATGAGGAAGGAGAAAAGAAACTCGAACTTAGCGGATACTTTGCTGTGTTTAATGACCCGACCGAACTCTGGGACGGCGTGTACGAGCAAATTGCGCCGGAGGCCTTTAATAAGACCCTCGATGCTGACATCCGAGCACTGTATGACCATGACACGGCCAAGGTCTTGGGGCGTACTAAAAACGGCACGCTTAGTCTTAAGACCGATAAGCATGGGCTTTACGGCACCATCACGTTAAATCCCGACGATACCGACGCTGTAAACCTCTACCGTCGTGTCGAGCGTGGGGACATTGACCAGTGCTCCTTTGGTTTTTACATCAACGGCGAGACCTCCGAAAAACGAGATGATGGTACAGATTTACTAACCGTTAACGACGTGACCCTCCTTGAGGTGTCCGTTGTTACTTTCCCGGCGTATGCCAATACGTCAATATCTGCCCGCAAACGGGACTACGAACAATCCAAAACCGAGAACCTAAACCGTTGGAAGTCACTAATGCAATCGAAAGTAACGAAAGGACAGAATAATGCTTAAGGAATTGCTTTTGCGCAAAAAACTGGAAGCGCTGCGGGCCGAGCTTGCCCCGTATACTGCGAAGCGTGAGGAACTGAAAAAGAAAGAAGAAGAACTCACCCGTGCGGTCGAGGAAGTAACGGAAGAAACATCCGACGAGGACAAAAAAGTCGTCGAGGATGCCGTTAACGATCACGAACGTGAGGCAGGTGAAACGGAACAAAAGATTGAAGAACTCGAGGAAAAAATCAAAGCGATTGAAGATGAACTCGATGCCCTGAAAAAGGACAAAGACGAAGCCTTACAAGATACCGAAACTGACGAAGTCGAAGAAAAAGATGCGGCACGTGCCGTGCAGGTAGAACCGGAGAAAAGAGGTTATGACATCATGGAAAAATTGAATCTGCGTGAAGCTGTTAAAACTGAGGAAGTACGCACCTTTTTGGGAGAAGTACGAGGCGCCTTTGAAGGTCGTGCGGTTAATAATATCTCTCTTGCTGTGCCTCAAAATCTTGTGGCTGTGATCCATGAGCAGGTGGAAAAGTACTCCAAGTTAATCTCTTACGTTGACCGCCGAAGCGTACACGGTAAAGGTCGTGAGATCATCGTTGGCAAATATCCTGAGGCGGTTTGGATTGAGACCTGCACGTACTTAAACGAGATCGGTCTTGACCTGTACGACGTCGAGGTGGATGGCTACACCGTCGGTGGATTTATTCCGGTTTGCCGTGCGGCCTTGTCTGATACTGACATCGGTCTAGCCAACGAGGTAACTACTGCCATTGCACAGGCTATTGGATACGCTATTGATAAAGCCATCCTTTATGGCACCGGCAAAAAGATGCCCCGTGGCATCGTGACCCGCCTCGCCGAAAAAGCAAAGCCTGAGTACTGGATTGACAGCAACCCGGCATGGGCTGACTTGTCTACCACAAACGTAAAGCAGGTTGCAGGCGACGGCATCGAACTGTTTAAAAACTTGGCAAAGGATTTAAAGCTGACCAAAACGTCCTTGTCGGGTGAAAAAGTTTGGGTGATGAGTGAGGCCACGAAAAACATCCTGACCTCGCAGGCTCTTAGCTTTAACGCATCGGGCGCTTTGGTGTCTGGTATCGCAAACGCTATGCCGGTCTTGGGCGGCAACATTGTGACGCTTGACTTTGTGCCGGACGGTGACATCATCGTCGGTTACTTTAAAAACTACCTGTTGGCAGAGCGTGAGGGCGTAGTCCTCGAATCCTCCGACGACGTCGAGTTTTACCGTCACAAGAGAGTGTACAAAGGTCTTGCCCGTTACGACGGCACCCCGGTCTTTGGTGGGGCTTTTGCCGCACTTAACATTTTGGGTAAAGCACCGACCACGGCTGTCGAGTTTGCCCCGGACAAGGCAAACACTGGCGCTAAACCGGCTACAGTGTAATGACTCTCTATAAATCAATCGTACCTGTGACGTTTGCGGGTACGGACGGCAAAACATACCCATCTGGTACCATCTTTGACCTGACCGGCGACCTTGAGAGGCGAGCACAACGCTCCGCCTCTCTTGTTGTATTGCAACCGGTCATCGTTAAAGGAGGGCAGGATGAGAGCAAATCAAACGTGGGGCAAGCGACAAAGAGTGCAGGTGCGGCAAAGAGTGCAAGTGCATCAACTAGCGCAGGCACCGCAAAGGCGATCAAACAAACGCCAAAAAATACCGTAGTGCGCAAAAAGTAAAGGGGGCTTTGGATGCTGACGGACGACCAATTAAAACAAGCGGCTGATATTGTTAAGGACGCACTTAGCATCCGAGGCAACGCCCGAGATGAGCGTATCAATCTACTTGTACAGGCAACGGCGGACGAATTAAAGAGCCAACAGGGCATCGACCTTGACGGCAGCCTAACGGACATCGTGTTTTTAGCGGACTATGCCCGCTACCGCTACACCGCCCGTGACGATGACGCAGGCATGCCTCGGCATCTGCAATGGCGACTCCATAACCGAGTCCTCACAAAGCAAAGCGAGGGGCAATGATGGCTTACGGACGACGCAATAGGGACGGCTTGCGAGAGACCTACGACTACACGTGTGAGCTTTGCGGCAAGGTGTATGACGGCACCGACAGATACGGCAATCCAAAATACATCGAGTCGCAATCCACCGTTTACTGTGCAATACGCTCGGCAACACGGCAGGAGCGATCCATTGCGGCTACGGAGGGCAACAAGGCGGAGATTGTTGTAACGATCCATCCGTACGAGTACCACAAAGAGCCAATCGTCGTCTTTGAGGGCAAAAAGTATGCGGTAATCTCCGAGTATCTTGTCGGCTACGAGACCCTCGAGCTTACCCTTGGTGACAAGCTCGCCCTACGAAAGGATGGTAAGTGATGGCGATTAAAATTTCATCCGCTGACCTTGGCGAGTGCCTGCATAAGATCTTAGACGACTACTCGGATGACGTGTACGAGGCGCTTGACAAGAGTGCCAAGGCAGCCGCCGAAGGGGCAGCAAAAGAACTTAGAGGCGTTAACGCCGGTGTCCACCCGTGGAAAAAATACTCCGCATCTTGGGGCGTTAAAAAGACCGTGGGTGGCAAGGTGCTGACGTCTTACACCGTGCACAATAAAAAGCACTACCGTCTGACGCATCTCCTCGAAAACGGTCACGCCATCTGGAACTCTAAACATGGCAGTCGCACTCGAGCGTTTCCGCATATCGAGCCCGTGGAAAAAGAATGGAAGGAAAAGTACGTCCAGGACGTTACAAGAGACATTGAGGAGATTAAGTGATGCGAGACAGCAAAACAATGTATGAGCGCTTGTCGGCCGTCACGGCTCCGCTCTTAGTGCCGCTTAGCTACGGTGCCTTTGACCGTGACCGCTACCCCGATGACGTGCCGCTACCGTATGCCATCTACATGGGCGCAGGGGCGGACACGATGGGGGCGGACAATCACGTGTACTACGCACAAAACGGCATCCGCTTGGAATATTACTTTAGGCAAAAAGACGAGTTAAAAGAGTCGGCGTTGGAGGATGGACTAACCAATGCCGATTTTTATTGGGACAAATCTGGAGACGTAGCCATACCCGAGGAGGGCATCTACGTCATTTACTACGCACTCCAATACATCAACTAACAGGAGGTTTATCATGGCAAAACAAAATAAAGTCGAGTTTGGGCTGTCACAAGTGCACATGGGCACGTACGATTATGACCCTGAGACAAAAAAAGTAACCCTCGGTACGCCGGTAGCAATCCCGGGTGCCGTGACGATGAGTTACGAAGTCAAATCGGACAGTGAACCGTTTTATGCGGATAACGTCCAGTATTACAACTCCTACGGTGCCGAGGAGCGCAGCGGTGAGATGGAGATGGCACTTATCCCCGACAACATCCGCACCGAGTTTTTAGGCTACAAAAAAACCAAAGACGGCGGCCTCGGACGTCCGACGGGGGCGATCAATAAGACGGTCTACATTGCCTTTCAAGCCGAGGGCGATGCAGCGTCAAGTCGTGTTGTGTTTTATAACGTCTCTTTAGGCGCCATCTCTCGTGAGTACGCCACTAAAGAGGACAAGACCAAGCCGGTCACCGAAAAGCTGCCGTTTACCGTTACTGGCGATGTACCGACTGGTATTGGGCAACTTGTTTACCGCCCTGACGAGACGGGCTATAACACGGTCTTTACCGCTCCCACGGCACCTGCCATTGAGGACAAGGCGCTGTAATTAAACCGTAAAAAAAGGAGGGACACATGATTAAAACCATCATGCTGCCGTCTGGGGATAGCATCAAGCTATCCTCTTCGGCGGCTTTTTTGTACATCTACAATGACCAATTTAACGAGGACGCCATCAAAGCGACACAAAGCATTTATAAGGACGGGGAGTTATCGAGCCTCACGTTTTATAACCTTGTTTGGGCTCTTGCCGCATGCGCTGATGAAAACATCGAGGAGCCAAGACGTTTTTACATGGCACATCCCGATTTTAAACCGCTCGATCATGCGGATGAGATCATCGCATTGATTAGTGATTGTTTTAGCGCCGGGGATTTATCAAAAAACGCCCCGACCCCGGCAAAAGCCGGGAGATCGAAAAAAGCGGAACGATAACCACATCACAGTTTGTTGCCGCCGCCTTGCAGTGCGGGTTAACACTTAATGACTTTAAACATCTAACCCCACGGCAAATCATGGACATCATCGAGTCTAAAACCTCAATGCTTGACGGCGACGGTACAGATACGACGGATCCCACCCCACGCAAGGCGACACAGGCGGATTGGGATGCGTTTTTTAGTATGTAGGATAAACACATTTAACGACAGGAGGGCACCATGGCAATAGGTGGAGCCATTAAAGGTATAACAATCGAGTTTGGCGGCGACACGACAAAACTGCAAAAAGCCCTCAAGGATATTGATAGCACCGCCCGCCAAGCATCAAGCAGATTGGCAGATATTGGACGGGCGCTTAAGTTTAACCCGGGCAACGTCGAGCTCGTCACGCAAAAACATAAGCAACTATCCAAAGAGATCGACAACACAAAGCGTAAGCTCGATGCCTTAAAAGCCGCTGACATTAAGGCAAAGGAGCAGCTGGCAAACGGCAAACTCGGAAAAGAGGATTACGAAGATTTACAACGTGAAATCATCAAGACCGAGTCCAAGTTAAAAAGTTTGCAATCGCAGTTTGCTAAAATGGGCAATCCCCGCCTCACTGCCATCGGTGGGCAGTTTAAAGCCGTCGGAGCAAAGCTGACGAGTGTTGGCACAAAGGTAAAAGATTTTGGCGCAAACCTTACTACAAAGGTGACCGTGCCTATTGCCGCTGTCGGTGGTTTTGCTCTTAAGACAGCAGCGGACTTTGACGCCGGCATGAGTGAGGTACAGTCCATCTCTGGTGCCACGGGCAAAGACTTTGACGCTCTCCGTGCCAAGGCACGCGAGATGGGGGAGAAAACGCAATTTACCGCAACGCAATCCGCTGAGGCGTTAAAGTACATGGCTATGGCAGGATGGGACACGGACAAGATGCTCTCCGGATTGCCCGGCGTCATGAACCTTGCTGCCGCATCCGGCGAGGAGTTAGGGCGTGTGTCCGATATTGTGACCGATGCCATGACGGCCTTTGGTATGAGTGCTGACAAGGCAACGCACTTTAGCGACGTTTTAGCGCAAGTCTCGGCAAAATCAAATACCAACGTAGGCTTAATGGGCGACACGTTTAAATACGTTGCTCCTGTTGCGGGCGCTCTTGGTTACAGCGTTGAGGATACAGGACTCGCTATTGGCTTAATGGCCAACCAAGGTATCAAAGGCTCTCAGGCTGGTACGGCGTTGCGCAGCATGTTAACTCGCCTTGCCGCACCGACTAAAGAGGTATCGGGCACGATGCAAAAACTGGGCGTCCATCTGACGGACTCACAGGGCAAGATGCTGCCGTTTAGGGACGTGATTAAACAGCTCCGTGACAAATTTAGCGGCTTATCCGAGAAGCAAAAGGCGCAAGCTGCCGCAAGCATAGCCGGTGAGCGTGGCATGAGTGGTCTTTTAGCCATTGTTAACTCGGGCGACAAGGATTTTGACGCTTTGTCGGCATCGATTGACCATTGCAACGGTGCGGCACAACACATGGCGGATGTCCGCATGGATAACCTTAGCGGGCAATGGAAACTTTTAAAGTCGCAACTCCAGGAGCTTGCTATTAGCATATCCGATCAGCTTATGCCCTACATCCGCAAGGGCGTTGCATGGGTGCAAAAGTTAGTGGCAAAGTTTAACAGCTTATCTCCATCCACAAAAAAACTTATCTCCATTATCGCTGCCGTTGTTGCAGCAGCGGGGCCGATCATCTTTATCGGCGGAGCCATTATGTCAGTCGTTGGGAAACTTGTCGGCGGGATTGGCAATCTTATCAGTTTTGTAGGGCGTATTGGCCCCGTGATTGGCACGGCAATCGGTAAAGTATCCGCTCTTGGCCCCGCCATTAGTGCCATCGGTGCGCCTGTTTTGGCTATTGCGGCAGTAATTGGTGTGCTTGTTGGTGCAATCGTGACCGTATGGCAACGCTCCGAGGCGTTTCGCAATGCCGTCGGGCAGGGTGTGGAGCAAATCAAGACAGCGTTTGGCAATCTTGTGGCCGCCCTTGGCCCGTTGTTTGAGTCGATAAAGGGGCTTTTTACTGGCTTTATCAATTTTGTAAAGCCAATCTGGGATGGCTTTTGTGACTTGTTGGCGCCTGTGTTTACCGGCGCTTTTGAGATCATATCCGGCACAATATCAGGGATCCTTGACATCATCACCGGCATCGTCAAAACCTTTACCGCTCTGTTTAGCGGCGATTGGAATGGATTTTGTGAGGGGATCAAGGGCATAACCAAGGCTTTTGGCGACATGTTGCACAACATTTTTGATGGCATCATGGATGCCATCAAAGGCGTAGTCGATCGTGTCCTCAAAGCCATCAGTGACTTTTTTAAACAACACTGGGATGCGATTAAGACCAAAACGGATGAGATATGGACGGCCATCAAACAAAAAATTAGCGATGTTTGGCAAGGCATAAAAACCACGGTATCTGAGGCCATCAATAAGGTTAAGAGCACCGTCTCAGACGCTTGGAACGCTGTTAAATCAAAGACAAGTGAGACGTGGAACGGCATCAAATCTAAAATATCCGGCATCTGGCAAGGCATCAAATCCGGGGTCGGCGGCGCAGTTAGCAGTGTAAAAAATAAAGTGGAGACGACGTTTAACAACCTCAAAAACACCGTCTCTCGCACGTGGGACGGCATTAAAAGCGGAATCATGCGCCCGATTGAGGCGGCCAAAAATGGTGTGCGTCGTATTGTTGATGGTATCGGCGGCATCTTTGACGGCTTACGTCGGATGATTAAACTACCGCACATCTCAATCACCGGTGGCCTCTCCCTCTTTCCGCCGAGCGTACCGCATCTGTCGGTGTCTTGGTACAAAAAGGGCGGTATTTTTGACCGGCCGTCACTTATTGGCGTAGGTGAGTCTGGATCCGAGGCTGTTGTACCGACGGACAAACTCGATGCCTTTTTTGCAAAAGCGCTTGATCGTGTAGCGGGCAGTGGCAGCAATGGCGCACCGACGATTAACGTCGAAAAGATGATCGTTCGTGACGATACGGACATTAAAAAAACAGCCGACGAACTCTACCGCTTATGGCAACGTGAGCGCAGAACTCGGACGGTGTAAGGAGGGAGTAAGTGTTTAGAGACAACCTACGAGACAAGCTAACGCTAACCTTTGATGGCCAACAACTCCCGCCGGGCGTTGTCGTCGAGGGGATCAATCGTGACTTTTATCCGCAAATAACAAACATCACAACCGACCTACCCGGTATGGACGGTGTCCTCTTTAGACGTCGCAACGTTGGGAGCCGTGAGGTGGAGGTCGTCGTGCGAGTGATTGAGGATAGAGTCCACCTCGCCTCGGAGTCCAGGTCGAGGCTCCGTGAAAAAATCCATGAGATGCGGCAGTACTTTGACAGCGCTGAGCCAAAGCGTCTCTGGTGCAGTGACCAACCAAGCACCTATGACCGGGCAATCCTTACAAGCATTGACGGTCATTTGGGGCGTACCAATCTGCAAATTAAAGCAAAGTTTTTACTGCCCGAAGGTTTTAGCCGGTCCTTGCACCCAATCGTCCGAGAGGTACCGGAGGATGGCAAGATAAACCTTGTCTATGACGGTGATTTTTTAACACCGATAAGTATCAGAGGCACCGCAACGGCGCAAACGGTGACACTAGCTAATGTGGCTACAAACGACAAAATGACGATCACTACCGCAAAAACAGGCGGGGCAGTCGCAATCGACTCTGTGACGGAGACATACCGTGAGGATGGCAACCTTGCACAATACAAGGTGCCGGTCACATCGGATTATCTCTATATCACCCCGGGTGCTAACGACTTGTCGTTTAGCGGACTAAAAGACGTTGTCATTACTTTTGAGGCACGATACCTATAGGAGGTGCTATGCGTTTTGCAGCATACAATTTAACCGGCAACCGCATCGGCGACCTTACGGGTAAGGCAAGACATCACTTTGTTGTAGGTGGCCTTGACACAGTCACCATTGACGCTACAGAGTGTGACGTGGCTAAAGGCTACCGCCTCATGTATTGCGATGACCGCAACGTCTGGCATGAGTTTGTTGTATCATCCGTGGCTTTAACCCATGACGCAAACGGCGTAAACTACGAGGTTTACGCCGAGAATAGTCTGGTCTCATTACGTGGCGGCGAGCCTATCGCCGATAGACGTGGCATTAAAGACGGCACAACAGCTATTGCCATCATCACCGCCGGTAGTGAGTGGCAGGGCAGGAGCGAGCAGCTGCACGAGGGGCATACAAACTACTACCGTGACACACCGTACAGTGCCTTGTCCAAAACTCTAAAAGCGTTTCGATGCGAGTTAAAAACCGACATCATCGTTGAGGGCACAAACATCAGACGTATAGTCACCCTTACCAATCAAGCAGGCGCCGATAACGGCAAGCGCTTTAGTTACCGCAAAGATATGGCCGACGTCAAGCGTACGGTCAAAGAGGACGACATCATCACTCGCCTATACCCATACGGAAAAGGCGAGGAGTCGGGCAATGGCTACGGCAGACGCATCACCATTGCCGATGTTAACGGTGGTGTGGAGTATCTGGACGATAGCGATGCACAAAAAAAGTACGGTTACAACAGCAAGCCTTTGTGTGGGGTCAAGATTTACGATGACATCGACGACAAAACCGAGTTAAAGCGTATCGCCGCAAGCGACCTAAAAAGTCTATCGCAACCTACCGTCGAGTACTCTGCAAGCGTTATTGACCTAAAAAGCTACGGATACGACTTTGAGGGCGTCGCAATTGGAGACACTGTGCGGATCCGTGACAAAGACATAGACCTTGCCGTCGTTGGCAGAGTCGTTGAGCTTGAGATCGACCTTGACGGCATCGAGGAGACGGTCATTAAACTTGGCAATATCCGACCTGCTCTTGGTAAGGACGTGGATAGCATCCGTTATACCCTCGATGCCGTCACCGCAAAGCAGGGCATGCTTGATGGACTAGCTAATCACGATAACTTTATCGATCAAATCGTGCGAGGCCTTAATGATGCGTTTAGCGCATCACTGTCCCACGTTGACTTTAACCCACAAACGGGGCTTACCTTTACTGACAACCCCGACAAAACAGCCGCTCGATGGGCGTTAAACCTTGGCAGTATGGGCTTTAGGATCGCAAACCGTCGCAAAGCAAACGGTGAGTGGGATTGGCGCACCTTTGGCACAGGCTCTGGCTTTACGGCAGACCTCATCCGCGCAGGGCGTTTGGAAGGCGGTTGGGGCTACATCGACTTTGATGCACAATCCCTAAACTTTGGAAATGGCGCTATGACCTATAGACCGGGTCAGGGCTTTTTGCTTTCGGCGGAGATCATGGCAGCGCTCAAAGGTGATAAAGGTGATAAAGGTGATGCCGGCGAACCTGGCAAAGATGGCACACCAGGCAAAGATGGCCCGCCAGGGCTACCCGGAAAAGACGGAGCCGGTGTCAAAAGTGCAATCTACGAGTATGCCGCCTCAACAAGCGGGCAAACTGCGCCGACCTCCGGATGGTCGGAGACACCGCCAAGCGTCGGCACAGAAATCTATGTATGGAGGCGTGTCAAAACCACCTATACAGACGGGCGCACAGAGATCTCCACGCCGGAGTGCATGACCAGTCAGCAGCTTAAGATGATGCTTGATGCCGCGCGGGGCGAGATCGCTGAAGAAGCGGGGAAAATCAGAGACTATGCTGATGCGCAGAAGCTCGCCGCACAGCAGTATGCTGACGGTGTCGTGACCGACATCGAGCAGCAAATCACTGCGGCTTACGAAGCGCGTGTCCGAGCCGAGATGGACAATCTTAACGCCGACTGGAGCGCACGCATGGCGGATCAGATCTCTGCCATCGAGTCAAACTTGCAGGAACTACAAAGCTACATCTGGGTGGACGGTGGCAATGTCCTTTTGGGGCGCAGGGGTAGCTATGTCGCACTTACGCTCTCGCCTGAAGAAATCTCTTTTTTAGTCGAATCTGCAAAGCGTGGGCATTTTAATGCAGAAAACTTGGTCGTGACCAATGTCCGCGCAACCATGCTGGAGCTAAACTCCCCGTCAAGCACTGGGAAATACCAGTGGCGGATGCGAACGCTAAGCGGCGTTGACCATCTGACCGTGTACTACAACAAGGAAGGAGAGTAGCCATGGCATATTTACAACTGGAGCTTAGCGTTGCCAATAACTCGGCCAATGCCACGGTTAGCGCTAACCTCTACATCTGCAACACCGCCGGAGGATGGAACCACTGGTCACCGCCCGGAACCATCACGATCGATGGGACGACGTATAGCTTTAACCACAGCTTTAGCCAGTATCAAAGCAAGCAGTGGATCGGTAGCGCACAAAAAACCGTCGCATACGGCAGCGGCGTATCAAGAGCCGTCAGCGTCTCTGCATCTTACTCAACCAACGTCAGCTTTGGCACGCTGACTACATCGGCGAGTGCTACCATTAAGCGCCCGTATCAGGCTGCGGTGGTAACCGAAGTCCGCGTCAATGGCAATCTTGCTGACGAAAATACCGTATGCGTCTTAGGGCAGGATACCATCAAGGTCACGATCAAAAAGACAGGATCGGCTCTGCAGTATGCGCACTACGTCGCCATAGGCACGTCGCCCCTCACCTACGGGAATTACTCCGCATCGCCGGGGGTGGAAAGCTGGGAATTTACGCCGAGCCTGGACTACTTCGGCAAAAATCACATGCGGACGCTCCAACAGACCGGTTTTGCTATCGGCGTACGGTCGTACTCCGCGGATGGTGAGTATGTCGTGCCGGCAACGCGGCTAATCAAGATTAAAATCCCGGGCACTGTCAAACCGACGCTTACCAAGCACGAGATTGGCATTTACTCCGGCGGCCTGGGCGGAAAGATTTTACAAAGCAAAACACGCGCCGAAGGGCGGTGGGCATTTGGCAATGACAACCTTTACGGAGCAACGATCGATCGCATCGTTTTTAAGGCAGACGGGTACGCCTTTGACCTCGGTCGTGGGAAGTGGCCAAATCACTTTCCGCCCGGACGGCTTGAGGACAAGCAGACGTTTTTGCCCTCATCCGCAGGGACAAAAACCTGGAGCATGCAGGTCTTTGACTCACGCGGTCGCTCATCATCCTATCGCGGCACCTATGTGGTGGTGCCCTATGAAAACCCCGTGCTCACGAGCCTTAGCGCAGATCGCTGCACGTCATCTGGTGTCCTGGATGCGTCTGGTACGTATGCCAAGGTCTCCTATCAGCTGGCGATCTCGCCTGCAGACGGGTCAAACTCAGGGACGCTTACGATAAAGCTTGTGGACGGCTCCACGTCTACCACAAAGGCAGAAATTAGCGTCCCGGCATCCTCCCCGACGGTTAACTCCTCGTCGATCATCTCTGGTCTCTCTCCGGAAAAAGCATATCTCATCGTTGCGGAGTTAAAAGACGCAACAGGAACGGTAGCAAAGCTAACGACAACGGTGCAAAAGGCAGGCGTCATTTTTGACCTCTGCCCGACTGGCATCGGTATGGGCGTGACCGCAAAACCGGGGTATGTCGCTTTTGATGAGCTCGTCCGACCAACCATTGGACTGCACGACTACGGCTCTAATAGTAATGGCGAGTGGGTAAGGTATGGCAACGGTGTCCAAATCTGCTGGCAAGTCACAACGCGGACAACGTCCATATCGAGCGTATACGGGCCGTTATACGTTGGCAGCACATCATGGACGTTTCCGCAGCCTTTTAGTAAGCCACCTGCGGTGTCTATCGGCGAAGCATACTGGGGGACAGGTGCGTCATGGGGCAGTGCGTACAGCACCACAAAAACCAACTGCGGCATACGCTTACTCGATGCAGTAAAGCGTAGCGACGGCGCAACCGAGCTTAGCATGATAGCGATAGGAAGATGGAGGTAAAGTTATGACTTTGGATGAGATTAAAACACGGAAAGAAGCGCTTAGAAAGCTCAAGGATGAGATCAATACATCACTAAAGACACTGCGCATGGAGCAGGCAACCAAGGAGGCGGAAGTGGTCGAGGTGCAGCGCCAAATCACCGAAGCTTGCGATCAGGTGGTGGCGCTTGAGCAGGAGATGGATGACCTCTCTACAGCAGAGCGAATCATGCTGACGACTGCGCCGAGCGTAGAGTAAGAACCCAGGTAAAAAAGACGAAGAGAGGTGGTGCTTATGGATGAGCACAAAATCGAACTACTGCTCGCACGGACCGAGCGGCACGACAAAATGCTTGAGGATCATAGTGATCGTTTGATAAAGCTAGAGACGCATGCGGGAGCAGACTACGAGTGGCGCAAAAAGATCGACGAGAATCTTGGCACGATTAACGCAAAGCTAGAAGCGCTACTTATGGAAGATGGAAAAACGTATAGTACGGCAAAGATTGCTGCGATTACCGCTTTTGTCAGTGCCATTATCGGTTATGCCGTAAAAAGTATGCTTGGTTAATTGCGTTGCAAAACAGCACGGAAGCGCGGCGCCATTTGGCATCGCGCTCTTTTTATGCCTTGAAAGGAGGCAAAATGTCACAAATTGTAATCGACGTATCATCTCACCAAAATCCCGCGGCATTTAATTTTGCCGAACTCAAAAAGCACATCTCCGGAGCGATTTTGAGAGTCGGTCGCACCTACTGGGGTACAGGCAACAGCTACGGCAAGGACGAACAATTCGAAGCGTTTTACAAAGCCTGCAAGCAGCACGGCATCCCTGTGGGGGCGTACTGGTACTCGTGCGCTGACACGACAGCCGAGGCCATGGCAGAGGCGGACAAGTGCTTCGAATGGGGGCTTAGAGGCAAACAGTTTGAGTTGCCCATTTATTGGGACACTGAGGACGAGCACCATCAGCGCAAAGCCGCAAGAGGGCAATTGACGCGCGTCGCTCAGGCATTTTTAGAGAGACTTGAGAGCCGCGGATACTACGTCGGTATCTATGCCTCGGCTAGTTGGCTAAACACTAAACTCGACATGGACGTGCTCAAAGATTACGACGTATGGGTGGCGCATTATGGCGTTAGTAAGCCTGCCTACAATCGCCCTTACGGTCTGTGGCAATACTCATCCACTGCTCGCATTGCAGGATATAACGGTGATCTTGACGCAAGCTACATGTACAAAGATTACCCTACGATAATCAAAAAAGCGGGATTAAATGGCTTTACCGCAGCGGGTCAAAAAGACCTGCAATCAAAACCTGCACCGCAACCACAGCCAAAACCGCAGACGACTCCGGATGTTGCCGGAGCACGGTTTGACAAGTTTGAGAGCGCCACTTTTACCTTTGGCAAAGCCACCAACGTTCGCGCGCTGCCGTCAACGACAAGCTCCATCATCGCCGTCTACCGTGTAGGGGAGAGTGTCAAGTATGACCGCGTGTATGTTGGCAACGGCTATGTGTGGATCTCCTACATCGGCGGCAGCGGCATCCGTCGCTATTGTGCAGTGCGGACGTATCGTGATGGTAAGCGCGGTGTAGCGTGGGGAAATTTCCGTTAAGGAGGTAAATTATGACAAATAAGACTTATGACGCATTAAAGCTGATCGTACAGATCATCATGCCCGCAATCATCACCTGCATCGGTGTGGTTGGCAAGGCTACGGGGTTTGCCCATACTGAGATTGTACTAACTATCTTGGGCGCTATCACAGCTTGTGCGGGGACGATCTTAAAAGGCTACCATGATAGCTACATGGCCGATAAAATCATACTAAAAAGCAATCTGACGGATTAGTGGTAAAATACTACTGACAGCAAAGGCGGCATGGACAAAGACCAACGCTGTATGGCCGCTAGCTTGTTACGATAGCATGGACGGTACCGATTGGTGCCGTCCTTTTTTTGTGCAATAAAAAAAGCCCCTCGGGATAGGGGACCCAAACTAAAGGAGCATCTCGCTCAAACCTATCCTGAGGGTGTGCATCGAGTATACCACAACAAAGGCCGCCCCGAAAGGCGGCCATGTTGATGATGATCAATCATACAATAAAAATTTCAATCCACGTGCCGTGCGGCACGACCCGTTTGTGGCGGGCAGATGGTACTCCATCTGTGTTTATATTAAATGATAGCGTTTGCCGTGTCAATAGGGCTGTGCTAAAAAATAATTGATAAAATAATTGATTTAATACTTGACATACTAAGTTAGTCATGCTAAGATATAGCCGTAATCAAGAGGTTAGAGCCTTAACAAGACCCAAAACAAACTAAAGGAGCAAAAAAATGACAACTAACAACACCAACAAAAACAACAATCTCAAAGAGATCGAGGAGGAGCTGCTATACTTTTACGGTCTTGACCTTGACGACGCCGTTGCGGCCGAGCAAGTAATCACTGGCATCGCCGATGACTATCCAGAGTGCATTGCAAACGTCGAGCACATCAAAGACCTGTATAACGCTGTTGCCGCAAACGACGAGGCAAACAAAAGCTGGTTTTTTGCTAAGCTGGCAAAATTGATGGGCAAAGCGTCTGATTATCTAAAATTAACCTTTGGAGATATTGATTATAAGATGGCAGGCACAGACTCAAGCATGTTAAAGATTGGCCGAGACAATTTTACCATCATAATCCCACCTATCAAACCATACGACAACCACGTGGTGTACGGTGTTATCGACACCACAAAAATGCGCGTAAACGTATTAGACTATGCGATGCAAAGACATACGTACATTGAGGGTAGGTTTGACGTCTACGCATCCGACGATAGCGACGAGGTACAAGAGACTATCGGTAACGATGGCGATAAATATACCGTATACAGCTATATTGACGATATCACTAGCGAGCCAGTCATCATCTTTGCTAAAAATTAAAGGAGGCCGCCATGAAAAAAGTAATCAAAAATCGAGTATACGACACCGACACAGCGACTTTAATCCATTCTGAGGCGTCTGGTGATGGCTTTACTCTCCGGTTTAAGGAGTTATACCGCAAACGCACTGGCGAGTACTTTTTTTACGAGGGCGGCGGCGCCAACACGGAGTACCGCACAGCACTTAGAGGCGGAGATTACGGCGGCAGTGAGTTTATCGTACCAACTACCCCCGACAAAGCAAAGGAGTGGGCGCAAGAGGTGATGGAGGGTGACGAGTACATTGCGGCATTTGGCCTGCCTGATGATGCGGCAGATGAGCGAGAGGTGATTAACGTGTGTGTGACCGGCGAGACCAAACGCAAAATCGACATCTTACGATTCCGCTCCGGCCGCACACTTGCCGAGGTGATTGATGAGGTGTTTAAGAGCGTTGAGGTATGACCGGCGTATAAATTAAGCATAAATAAACGGCACAAAAAAGTGCCGTTTTTCTTTGTCTTTAGATTGTTAAATTTTTACTGATAACATTTTGATAACATTTTTACCGACTAGATCGTACTAGATCGTACTAGATCGACTTATCAAAAAGCCCTAAAACATAGCAAAATGCCCAAACCGTTGCTATCACTGGCTTGGGCATTTTGTTAAGACGGAGAAGGTGGGATTCGAACCCACGTGTCCCGAAAGAGACAAACTGATTTCGAGTCAGCCCCGTTATGACCACTTCGATACTTCTCCATGCGTTGTACCCGACTATTCTACATGAAAGCATGAAAAGACGCAAGGGCACTTGAAAAGGCGGCCTCACCGTTTTGTTAGTCGAGAAAGCACATTTCTCTTTAAATATGAGAAAGGTTAAATAGCAGTGCTTTTTTACTCCGTCATCCGATAATGCCCGATGATGTCGTTGCGCTCTTCAAGCAGGTCTTCTTCGTAATTGGACTGATCGGAGGAAGCGTGGTGCAGGAGATAAGGGATGCCGCGGGCGTTGCGGCGATCGGACACGATGCCGATATGGCCTTCAAAGATGACGATATCGCCGCCCTGCCAACCGTCAAGCTGATGAAGATCCAGTGTTTTAGAGATGGCGTGACGCGCCAAAAAAGCATGCTGATTTTGAACGCGGCGAAAGTCGATGGACGACCCAGGCGTTGCAAAGGGGTAGGACGATGGCGATGAACGAATATCCTCGTGCATCAGGGAAAGAAGATCATAACCGGCGTCGCGGAGGGCGAAAGCGATCACATCGGTACAGATGCCGCACGCATCATCGGGATAGCCGGTCGGATAGTTGCGGCTTTGATAGCGGGGATTTGTGGAGAGATAGCGCAGGGCACCCTGCAGAATGTCCGCTTGATCATCGATACCATCGCGGTCGCGATCGCAGGAGCTGTGAAAGGGTTGAATGGATTTTGCATAGCGATCGGGCAGGCGATGAAAAGTGCGCTGTGCGGGATGGAAGGAGGGGCTTTCGGCATGTGCCAGCAGCTGTATGGCAAACGTCCCCGCAAGAAGAACGATAAAGAGGAGAGGAAAGAGAAGTTTTCTGGGGGCAGGCCCGGGATCTTCCGAACTGTGATGCGCTCGTTCGGCATGACGCTGCGGCGTGGAACGGATAACGGGGGAGGGTTTTGCGATGCGTTTCATAGGTGCCTTCTTTCGTTGCTTTCGCTGGAACGATCCTACTTCATTATAACGCATAATTCACTAAAATAATTGTTTATTTATTAATTTAGGATTGAGATATTTGGGAGAACGGAAGAGGGGACATTTCAATGGGATAACGTTTGACAATACAAGGGGTACATGGTACCTTTAAAGTGCTGTGAAGCGTCCAATCGAAGGGGCGTTTTTTTACGCAAAATTCATTTTTGCTGGAAGGGCAAGAGCAGGAAGCTTTCAGAAAGGGGAGCAAAATGACGAAAGTTTTGGTAACGGAAAAAGTCCATCCGGACGGAATAAAGAAGTTGGAAGATGCCGGCTATGAGGTAGTATGGAGCAAAATTAAGAGCTTGACGGATTCGGAAACCCTGGTCGAAGAATTCAAAGACATTGATGCTGCGCTGATTCGCATTGCCGAGATTCCGGAAGAAGCTATCAAAGCTGCCAAAAATTTGAAGATTATCTCCAATCATGGTGTCGGTTATGACAACTATCCGCTGGCTTTACTGAAGGAAAAGGGAATCACCCTGACCACTACGCCGGGCGCTAACGGCCAAGCAGTTGCCGAATTTACCGTCGGTCTGATGATGACCATTTCGCTGCAGATTGCGCAATCCTCGCGTCGCTATAAAGCGGAGAGCTGGGCGGCTCGTTCCAATACGCCAATGGGCTACTCCATTCAGGGAAAGACCTTGGGTATTTTGGGCTATGGACGCATCGGTCGCGCCATTGCTGATATCTGCATAAACGGATTTGGCATGAAAGTGGTTGTCTATGATCCGTATGTCAAACGCGATGATGCACGCGTCACCTATGTGGACGATGTCGATGATGTTTTGAAGGTTGCGGATTATGTCACCCTGCACTTGATGCTGACCGATGAAACGCGTCATATGATCAGCGATCATCAGTTTGACGTGATGAAGAAATCGGCTATTTTGCTCAACTGCGCACGTGGTCCGATCGTTGATGAAGAAGCATTGATTCGTGCTTTGGACGAAGACAAGATCTTTGGTGCCGGTTTGGATGTGACGGAAGCGGAACCCTGCGATCCGAACAGCCCGCTGTTCAAACATGAGCGCGTTGTGTTGACCCCGCACTTTGCGGTGAAGACGAATGAATGTGAATCGGCGGTCTGCACGATGGCAGCCGAGAACATCATCAACTTCTTCAACGGCAAAGAGCTGAAGGGACAGATTAAGCTGTAAAAATCCGTTTGCTATTGCGGTTGTCGGGAAAAAGACGATTATCGCATGCGGCGACAATAAGAAGTAAAAGGACTTGGCTTCGGTCAAGTCCTTTTTTTGTGTGGAAAGGCTATGATATACTGAGAGAAAGTTTCGATGGCAATGCCATCGAAAAGGCAGGAGGGCGCATGAAGGCAATCTTATTTGATATGGACGGTACGCTGCTGGATTCACAACGGGCGTGGTATGACGCAGAGGTCAGTTATCTGGAAGACCAAGGCGTGGATGCACGCGATGTGGATTACGAATTGCTGCTGACGTCCGGTTCACAAGGCGTCGTTGAATATTTGAACGATCACCTGCAGTTGGAGTTGGATGCGGCACAGATGCGTAGCAATGCCCTGGAACGCATGGAGCAATTTTATGCAACTACGGTAGAGCCGAAAGAAGGCGTGCGGGAAATGCTCCAAGTATTGCAACAGCTGGGTATTCCGATGGCGGTGGGCTCTGCCACGCCGGGGGAATTATGTGAGTTGGCATTGGATACGACGCGTTTACGACCGTATTTTGACTTTGTGCTCAGCTCTTCCGACAACAATATCGATAAAAGCAATGCGAAGTTTTTTGCGATTGCGGCGGAACGTTTTGGCGTGTCAACCGACGAAATGGTGCTCTTTGATGATGCGCTACTGGCACTACGGGCCGCCGGCGAATTGGGGTGCCATACGGTCGGCATTGCCGATGACGGCTATCCGCAGGATGAAGATGCCCTGCGCATGACGGCCGATGAATTTTATTATTCCTTTGCGGATTTACGCACAAAAGAATGGGCTGATGAACTTGGCCTGAACCATGCTTTGGAGGACGAACAATGAAACAATTTGAAGGCGGACGTTGCCTCGTAGCCAACCGCGTAATTGATCAGATGATAGCCATTCGTGCCGCTGAAGTGGACGGCGTGCTGGAAGTACGCGGCTTTGATGCATCCACCGGCGCTTTGCGCCACGGGTATGACAAGTCCATCATCACGGAAACGGAAAATGGCGCCTTGTCTACCGAATTGTCCATTATGGTGGACAAAAACAGCATCATTATCGACGTGGTCAAAGAGGTGCAGGAAGCGATACGGCTGGAAGTGGAAGCCATTTTAGGTCTTAACTGCAAACGCGTGGATGTTCATGTCATCTGACGAGTAACAAACGATGCAAACGAAGAGAAAACCACTAAATTTATTGAAGGGGCCGATTTTGCCGCTGCTCTTGCGGTTTGCGGCTCCTTTTGTGATGACATCACTGTTTACGACGCTCTATACGCTGACCGATCTGTTTTGGGTCGGGCAGGTGGCTACCGAGGACGCCGTTGCCGGCATCGGCATGATTAGCTTTGTCACCTGGATGGGCGATGCCATTGCTACAGGCGTTCGCACCGGCTTGGGCGTCGTGACGGCGCAAGGATACGGTGCCGGTAAAAAAGAAGAGGAACTAGCGCATATTTTATCCACGGGCTTTCAGGTAGCACTTTGCGCGGCAGCGGCGTTTTCGTTTATTGCCCAGCTTTTTTTGCCGCTTTTTGTGCGCTTTTATGCCTTGGGACCGACCATTTCGTCCATTGCGATGCGTTACGGACGCATTGTGTTTATCGGTATGGCCTTTAAAATGATGCACTTTTCCTATTCACAGGCGTTTCAGAGCTTCGGCGATTCGGTCAGTGCCTTTCGCATTAATTTTTTGGGCCTGTTGTTAAACGTCGTGCTGGATCCGTTACTCATTGCCGGCGTTGGGCCGTTTCCTGCGTGGGGAGTGGATGGCGCGGCATGGGCCACAACGCTTTCTCAAGTGGCGGTGTTTTTCCTGTTCCGGCGTGCGGCACATCGCTTAGGGCAGAAAAACACCTTCGCCCAGAATCCGACGTCTCTCTTGGATCGCATGCGCTGGCTTGCGCCCATGAAAAAGGATGTAGCGCAGCGTGTGGTGCGTATCGGGGTGCCGGTGACGCTTTTGATCGGCACGTTTTGTATCATCAATTTATTGTTAAGTCGTATGTTGGCCGGCATTGGTGCGGCTGCTGTCGCGGTTACCACGCTGGGCTCCCAAATGGAAAGCCTGAACTGGATGACGGCCGACGGCTTCGGGGCAGCCTTAACGTCTATGGCGGCGCAAAACATCGGTGCGATAGAGAAGGGCGGAGAGGCACAAAAAAAGCGCGTTAGCGATATTATGCGCACGGGCATTCTATTTATGACGGCGATCGGAACCGTCATCATGCTCCTTTTCATCGGCTTCGGCCGTCCGCTCTTTTCCTTATTTGTGCCGGGCCAGGAAGAGGCCATCGCCATGGGCGGCGCATATCTCTTCATCTTTGCCTGGTCCGAGCCGTTTATTGCCTTTGAAACGTCATCGACGGCTTGCTTTAATGCATTTGGAAAAAGCCTTCCACCGGCGGTCAACTCAGTCGTTTTCAATCTCCTGCGCATCCCGTTGGGCTTTTTATTCATGCAGCGTTGGGGCGCGTATGGGATTTGGTTTGTCATGAGTATGACCAGCCTGGCAAAAGGCTTTGTCATCGGTTATTTGTTATTCCGCTTGCACCGTCAATACTCTTCTTCGTCATCGCTGTCACTGTCGTCATAAGAGAGCGTAGCGATGCTGTCGGTATTGAGCCAATCGCTGTCCGGACGGGACACTAAGCGGGAATTGCTGTAGGCAAGATAGAGAGGCAGAATGGTTTCGCCCTGGTATGAGCCTGCAGGATGGCGTACCACCACGAGCGCCAGATCCACGAGTTTTTCATCCACGAGTGCGAGGGGTAATAACAAAGAGCCCCTATTCGTCCGCGGGTTATACATGGGAATGGCGGTTTTATAATTCCATTGCACGCGCTTCAAGGCCAGATTCACCGCGTCTTCGAAGCGATTTTTCAAACGATTGAATACGCGTTGATTGGATTCGATGCGATGTCCGAGCTCCTCAAAGAACGCCTTCTGCTTAAACGGAGGCGCTTTATAGGCTTCCTGCAGTGTCATACCGTCTATTTCCATCATGTCGCGCGACAGATTATCCTCCAAGAAGGCCAAGGGTAAGCGACGCGTGCGTTCCACAATGATGTGCGTGTAGTTACAGGAGAGATCTCCGGTGGCGCTGTCGTAGAGCATGTTTTCGACTTTATTTTCGAAATAATCGGCACGCATCGGCAGAGGGTTGAAGACGCGTACCAGCGTTTTACCGATGTCTTCACCGGCAATCACAAAATCTAAAAGATACCAATATTGGGATTCGTAGCGCGTATTTTGTTTGAACAACGCATAGATATCGTCATATTTAAGATCCACCAGACCTGTATTAAAGGCAGCGTAGGTATCTTGTGGCGATGTAGAAGGCGGAGAGATCAATACTTTATTTTCCCATACCAATCGCTGGAAAGTGTAATTCAAATAATTTTTTAACAGCGGTACCGGATCGCCTTTCGGCGCCGTATTGCCGTAATACCATTTTTCAGGCAAGGCCAGGTTTGCCAGTTCTTCAAATTTTTTATAGTGGATAAAAGCCCAATCCGTCAGGCGCATTTTGGGCATGGGATAACGCTTATCATCGGTGGCCTGTACTTCATGAGCCACATAACTTTTTAACCGGACGAAACGCAGCGTCAGGCCATCTTCGTCGCGCTCTTTACACTCAAAGAAGTCGGGATAGTTTTCAAACAATTCGAATAATTCTGTCGGCGACTTTCCCTGTAGTTCGCCCTCCTCTGGCAGAAATGGCATTAAGCGTTCCGGTAGAATCCAGCGTCCTGCCTCCGGTTGCGCTTTTTTCAGGAGTTGTGCCAGGGAACCCGCCGCGCCATAATCCGGTGCATCATTGAAATATGAGTAGTCCAAGCCAATTCATCCTTTCTTTTCATCATGTTTAATTTTTATAAATATTATAATGTTTTATAGAAATTTCCAAATCTATTCTAGCATTTATGCATTGTTCAGGGGAGTTTTTCGGCAGATTTTGGTATAATGAAAACTGTAGATATCGTTTTCAAAGGGGGCTTTATGTTATGGGATAACGCACTGAAAATTATGAAGCAAACGATTCACGCTGTGCTGCCGGTGATGTCTTAGGCATCGCCATTCGTTACCCTGACCTGCTGAACGAAAACAAAAATAGCGAAGTTTCGACGCAAGCGTGTTGAAACTTCGCTATTTTTCTTTAAGGAAGGGAGCGTTAACTCAGCCCTTTTTCTTTTCTTTCAGGGCTTCCCTGGCCATTTGTTCCGCACGCACCATTTGGTCCACGGCGGCCTGCTCTTCTTCGGCAGTGGTAACGTCGGTATCTTCGACGTTAAGGTCGAGGGCGCGCGTTTCCTTGTCAGAGAGTTTCTTCAGAACAAGACAGGTACGACTCGGCACGTAGAGCGTCAGCCCCTCATCCCAGTCGATATCGTCCATCGGCTCGGTGCGGTAGACGATGTCTTCGACAATCCGATCGAAACCGCCATATTCCGAGCGATCGCTGTTGAAAATGACACGGTAAGCGCCTTTTTCATTGGTCGGGAAGCGCAGGCTCTCGTACGAGTTTTCCGGATGGAAGTTGTAGACGAAGAGCAGATTATTTTTGCGATAGACGATGATCTTGCGATCCTCATAGATGCGAATGTACTGCATCCCTTGCGCGCCTGTAAGCTGCTCCTGTTTGGCAATATCCAGCATGTCGCGGTCAAAGCGTGCGAGATAGCTGTATTTCAAGTCTTCGTCGAGCATCAGATGCCATTGGCGGCGGGCATAGTGGAAACTCCAGTCATTTTCCTGGCGCGGGAAATCGATCCATTCGGGATGGCCGAATTCATTGCCCATGAAGTTGAGATAACCGTCCTGTCCCGTAGTGAGGGTGATGAAACGGATCATCTTATGCAGCGCGATGGCGCGATCGATGATGTAGTTGTCATCGGATTTGCGCATATGCCAGTAGGCCTGCTCGTCCGCCAACCAGAAAAAGAGGGTCTTATCACCGACCAGCGCCTGGTCGTGCCCTTCGGCATAAGCAATTTTTTTCTCTTTCGGACGGCGCGTGGTCAGCTCGAAATAAATTTTATGCATGGACCAATCGTGATCGTCGGTTTGCATGAGCTTGATCCAAAGATCCGGAATGCCCAACGCCAAACGATAATCAAAGCCGATGCCACATTCCTCCGGCGGCAGGCAGAGACCGGGCATGCCGCTCATATCCTCGGCAATGAGTACCGCCTCGGGTTTTAATTCGTGAACGAGAGAGGTGGCCAGCGTCAGATAGGAGACCGCGTCGATATTGGTATTCATGGAGAAATACTTTGCATAGCTGTCAAAATTGGTGCCAAGGCCATGGTCGTTGAAAAGCATGGAAGTGATGCCGTCAAAGCGGAAACCGTCCAGATGGAATTCCTCCAGCCAATACTTCAGGTTGGAGAGCAGGAAATGCATGACGGCAGGTTTACCGTAATCAAAGCACATAGAATCCCAAGCCGTGTGATAGCCCGCACCGCCGGGAAGGAAAAATTGCTCCTGCGTCCCGTCAAATTGATTGATGCCTTCTTCGGTGTTCTTTACGGCGTGTGAATGCACCAGATCCATATAGACCGAAAGGCCCATCTGATGCGCGGAGTCCACAAGGTATTTGAAATCATCGGGGGTGCCGAACCAGCTGGAGACCGCAAAGAAATTGGAGACATGGTAGCCGAAGCTGGCGTAATAGGGGTGTTGCATGATGGCCATCAGCTGCACCGCATTATAACCGGCTTCCTTGATTTTCGGCAGGGTATATTCCACGAATTGGTGAAACGAACTGATCACGCCCTCTTCTTGTGCGATGCCCACATGGGCCTCGTAGATCAGCGGGGCGGCCTTGACCGGGCGAAAATCGGCGTCATGCCATTCATACGGCGTTTCCGGATCCCAAATGACACCCATCCAATCGATGGAACCATCTGCATGCACCTCTTGGACCACACGATGGCAGTACAGAGGGATTTTGAAATGATCGCCGTAATCGTATTGCACCATGACTTTGATGCGCTGGCCATGTTTTAAAGCATCATGCCCTTCGAGACGAATTTCCCAGTCGCCATGTTCATTGCGATGAAGGGGATGCGTGTAGCGTTGCCAATTGTTGAAATCGCCCACTAAAAAAAGCAGATGTGCGGAGGGCGCCCATTCGCGGTACACCCAGCCGGTTTCCGTCCGATGGAAACCATAGTAGTGATGCCCGTTGGCAAAATCGGACAACGTTCCCTCTTTCCCTAAGAGTAAACGACGCTTCGTTTCCAGATTATCCATACGAAGCTTCAGGTCGTTTCGATAGTTGCTCAGCCAAGGATCAATGTCTAGAATCGCTTCAATGGCGGCTTCTCGTCGCTCTTCAAAGCGCTTGTGACTCAAATCGTTTGCCATAACGTCTCCTTCCGCACCATCCGACAGATATCTGCCTTCAGTATAACACGACCGCTACGTGGTTACGGTCGAATTTCAATAGGGGCTATGATAAAATAGCAACGAATCAGGACTGACAGACGGAGGGAACAATGAGAAAAAGAATCGGTATTTTAACCAGCGGCGGAGATTGTCAAAGTCTCAATGCCACGATGCGAGGATTTGCCAAGGCAATGTATCGCCAAGAGCCGGATACGTGCATTTACGGCTTCGTGAATGGCTATTGGGGCTTAATGTATAACGAATATATTGAAATGACACCGGATCAGTTTTCCGGTTTATTGACGCGCGGCGGCACCATTTTGGGGACAAGCCGTCAAAGCTTTAAATATATGTCCGAACCGGATGAAAACGGAATGGATAAAGTTGAACTGATGAAAGGCACCTACAGCCGTCTGAAGCTGGATGCCCTCGTGGTGTTGGGCGGCAACGGTTCGATTAAATCCGCACAGTTGCTGGCAAAAAACGGCTTGAATGTTGTGGCTCTGCCCAAGACCATCGATAACGATCTTTATGGCACGGATCTCACCTTCGGTTTTCATTCCGCGCTGGATGTGGCTACCTACGCCATCGATTGCGTACATACCACGGCAGCATCACACAGCCGCGTTTTTATTGTAGAAATCATGGGACACAAAGTGGGCTGGCTCACCCTTTACGCAGGTATTGCCGGCGGAGCCGATATTATTTTATTACCGGAGATCCCCTATTCTGTCGATGCCATTTGCCGTGGGATTGCCCGTCGCCGCAGTCAGGATCATAAATTTACCATTATTGCTGTGGCGGAAGGCGCCAAGTCGGTAGAAGAAGCAGCCATGAGTAAGAAAGATTATAAAAAGGCCTTATCGGAGCGTGACACCACCTCCGCAGCCTATCATCTGGCGCAAGAAATCCAAAAATCCATCCAAGCCGAGGTGCGCGTCACCGTGCCAGGACATATGCAACGCGGCGGATCGCCGACGCCGTATGACCGTCTCATTGCGACACGTTGCGGCGCCGCTGGCGCAAAGGCCGTAAAAGATGGGAAGTTTGGCGTGTTGGTGGTGTTCAAAAATGGAACAACCACAACCATTCCTTTGGAGGAAACGGCTGGTCGCCTGAAGACCGTGCCGGCAGATCATCCTCTGATTCAGGAAGCTCGTGCTGTGGGCATCAGCTTCGGCTCGGAAGATGATGATTAAACGTGATAGAGAAAAGGAGGGATCGTATGCCGGATAAGAAGCATACGTCCTCGGTTGGCAAAGACGAAACAAGACGAATGGCTGTGCGTCGTGCCACCCCGGAGAATGCAAGTCAAACAAAGAATAACCATGTTGCCGTGGATGCGTGGATTCGCAAAACAGAAGCGGAAGACCAACGGCGGCATCGCAAGGTTCAGGTGCAGCATCGTAACGGAGGAAGTGCCGGTGCGCCATCGCCCAAAAGAGGAAGCGGTCAGCAGGGGGCCATATCGAGTGGCGGTTTTTCCCGTGTGATGGTCACAGCGGCCACCGTCGTGTTTTTATTGGTATTGATTTGGTTCATGGCGACGATTTTCATCGGTGCCATGGGAAAGCCGAAAGAAAAAAGCACAGCGGAATCTTCCGCTTCGGAAGTGGCGCGAGCATCGGAGTCCGCTGCCGATTCGGGGTCCGCTAAAAGAGCACAGGAGAGCTCCTCGGACAGTGTGCCGAAACCTTTAGTGGAAGGGGATGCGGATTACCGGAATCCGGATTCTTGGGTTGGTAAGACATTTTTAGTCGAGGACGATGCCAATGTACGTAGCGACGGCGGGACGCAAAATTCCGTGATCTTTAACGTGGATCCCGGCGAAAAAATCGTGGTAAAAAAGGCCAAGATGGTAGATGACGCCGTTTGGGTACAGGGTCCCATCACGAAAAAAGACGGCACCACGAAAGAGGGCTGGATTTACGCCTATGCCCTCAGCAATAAGCAGAATTGAGAATGGGAAAGGGGCAATGATGCGAGGATGGGTGCGCACTGCCACAGCGGTTCCGCCGCTTCACGCCGGCGATCCGCAGGCGAATGCGAAGGAAATCATACAAGTATTAGAGGAAGCGGAGACGAAGGAAGCGGATGTGGTGGTACTCCCGGCTTTTGCGTTGACGGGAGCCACGCTTGGGGATTTATATGATGCGCCGACGTTGCTGTTGGCAGCGGAGGAAGCCCTGGAAGAAATTGGGGAAGCCAGCAAGAAGAAACACCCTGCCCTCGTTTTAAGCTTGCCGCGTCGCTCCAATGGGGCGGTTTATGAAGCGATCGTAATCGTGCAGAACGGGATGGTGTTCGAGACCTCTGATTTTACCCTCGTGAATCGCTATGACGGATCGCTGTTGTGCCGCTGTACGGTGGCGGAGGCAGAAGACCTGGAATCGGGTACGCCCTGGGATATCTGGCAGGAAAACGGCGTGGATCTGGTATTGATCCCGGCGGCTTTACTGGCCGGCATGGGAAAAGCTTCGGCGCTGACAAAACAGGTGAAGGCGCTCTCGGCACGCGGCTTTGGTATTGCGTTAGCCTCGGCGGGAGAAAATGAAACAGGCTTGGATGCCCTCTACGGCGGAGATCGGCTACTTACGGAAAGCGGAATGCTGCTTGCTAAAGGTGGCACGCTGGGTAGCCATACGCTTCTTGCGGATGGCATACCGGCAGAGGCAGAAGGTCTCTTTACCCTCTATGCCGATATGGATCTGGATCGCCTGGAAGGCACGCGTCAACAAGCGTTGGAAGCACGAGGCATGGAAGTCGAGGAAGAAGAGGACGTTGAGACGTTACCCATGACACCGCGGCGTGAAGCAGCGTGGTGCGCCGTGGATGTGGCACCCATGGTGGCCAAAACGGACGAAGCGTGTGAAGAGGTGTTGCAGATACAGGCGCGCGCCTTAGCGCGTCGTATGCGGCATGTGCATACGAATCAGGTATGGATCGGCCTTTCCGGCGGGTTGGATTCTACCTTGGCAATGTTGGTATCGCTACGGACCTTCGCCTTGGAAAATTGGGACATAGAGGGCATTCATTTGGTCAGCATGCCGGCATTCGGTACGGGCAAGCGTACGCGCAGCAATGCTTCTGCCCTGGGGGAAAGCAGCGGTTGTGATTTTCGGGAGATTTCACTGACGGAAGTGCTGACACAGCATTTTCAAGATATCGGTTTGCCGAAGGGCGACCATTCGGTGGCGTTTGAAAATGCGCAGGCACGCGAACGCACTCAGATTTTGATGGATTTGGCCAATCTGCACGGCGGGCTGCATGTGGGGACCGGCGATTTCTCGGAAAGTGCGCTGGGCTGGTCCACCTATAACGGGGATCACATGTCCATGTTTAATGTGAACGGCGCCATAGCTAAAACTATGGAACAGGCGCTTGTCCGTTATGAAGCAAAGCGTTTGCCGACCCTGCGGCCGATTCTGGAAGATATCTTGCGCACACCGATATCGCCGGAACTCTTACCTGGCCGGGAAGGGGAAATTGCGCAGAAAACGGAAGATCTGATCGGCCCATACGAGATCCACGATTTCTATCTATATTATTTCCTGCGGTATCGCTATGAACCGGAAAAGCTGTTGACACTGGGAGAAAAAGCGTTCGCGGGACGCTACGATCGAAAAAACTTGCTATGGGTCATGCATCGTCTCTTTGAGCGCTTCTTTGCCAGCCAATTCAAGCGATCGGTGATGACGGACGGTGTGGATATTGGCATTCTTTCCCTTTCGCCGCGCGGAGGCTGGGAGATGCCATCGGATGTAGGTGCTAACGCATGGCTTAGGGAAGTCGAGCAGTTAGCGGAAGAGGGAGAAGCGTAATGCGGGGACTCTTTATTGCCTTAGAAGGATCGGATGGCTCCGGTAAAACGACGGTACTAAACGGCATTCGCAACCATTTTGACAAAGCGGGCATAGAGGTGCTCTATACGCGCGAACCGGGCGGTCCGCCCATTGCGGAGAAGATTCGCGCCTTGCTGCTTGACCCTATGAACGGTGAAATGACCGCCATGACGGAGGCCTTGCTCTATGCGGCTTCTCGTGCCCAACATGTCGAAGAGGTAGTGCTTCCGGCACTGGAAAAGGGCGCCATCGTTCTGACCGATCGCTTTGTATTAAGTTCATTGGCGTATCAGGGCGCAGCACGTGGCCTCGGTCTACCCGCCGTGGCAGAAATCAATCGCTATGCAACGGGCGGACTAATGCCGGATTTGACGCTTTTCTTGGATGTAGATCCGGTGACCGTGTTACGGCGTAAGGCCGAAACGGCCAAAAAAGATCGATTGGAAGAAGCGGGTGACGCTTTTTTTCAAAAAGTTTATAATGGATATCAACAAGCCATCCCTATGATGCCGCATGTTGTACGAATTGACGCCTCGAAGCCTGCAGAAGCCGTCATCGAAGCGACTTGGCAGGCGATTGAAAAAAGCCACGCACGGTGGCAAAAAGGAGCCACGCGATGAAACTATTAGTATGTATCGTTCAAGACAGCGACGCAGCGCCCTTAACGGAGGACCTCGTTGAGAATCAGTTCCGCGTTACTCGTCTGCCGTCCACCGGCGGATTTTTGAAAAGCGGCAATACCACGCTGCTCTTGGGCGTAGAAGAAGTGCAGGTGCATGATGCGTTGGATATCATTCGCCGCAATTGCTCTCGCCGCAAGACCATTGCGCCCATGATGAGCCCGCAGATTGATCCGAGCTCGTATTCCTCAATTCCCATTGAGATTGAAGTCGGCGGCGCTACGGTATTCCAGCTGGACATCGATCAGATGTATCGTTTATGAGTAGCACGGCAAAACTATCGGAACTGTCGCACGCCTATCTCATCGAAGGCGAGCGAGACATAGCGCTTCGAGAAGCGCGCCGCTTGGCGCGCGGGATTCTGATGCCTCAAGACGAGGCCACTCCCCTCGAAGCGCTGCGTGATTTTAGGGAAGTTCCGGACGAGAAGGTTCCCATCGCTATGGTACGGGAGCTGACGGCCGGTATGTACCAGAGACCGCTTGAGAGCGCGTATCGTGTACTTCTTTTGAATTATGCGGATCTTCTGCGTGAAGAGGCACAAAATGCCCTGTTAAAATCGCTGGAAGAGCCGCCTTCTTACATTGTTTGGATTTTAGTCGCGGAAAATTACCATAAACTGTTGCCCACGATTCGTTCGCGCTGCCGTTTGATACATTTGTCGCGTGCTCGTCAGGATAAGACCTCTCTTTCCCCGGAGGAAGAGGAGGCGTTGTTTCAACTGTTGCGCAAGAGCTTTGCGGGCGAAGGGGCGGTGGTTTTTGACCGTCGGGAGACGTTGAGTCCCTGGGTGGATAAAAAAACAGAGACGCTATCCGCTATCACAGAGATTCTACAAAATATGCTACAATATAAAAGTATACAAAGTTTTGTATCCGCAGACCCACGACGACGGGCGCATTGCAAAGCGCTGTGTCAGGAAGTCTCGTTTTCACAGATTTGTCTGGCCATCGAGCAGACAGAACAACTGCGGGGGCTGTTGGATGTGAATATCAACATGCCCATGGCATGGGAGCACTTTTTTTTGCATCTCGGAAGCAATTCCGTGAATTCATAGATGTTGCATAGAAGGGAAAACGAATGACGGAAGTAATTGGCGTTCGTTTTCAACGCACCGGTACCATCACCTACGTGGATCCGAATGGTGAAAAAGTCGCGAAAGATGAGGGAGTCATCGTTGCTACCGATCGTGGTGTTGAATACGGAACGATTCGTATAGAGAATATTGAGTTACCCGGAGAGTTATTGCCGCCGATTTCGGCAACGCTTTTGCGCCGAGCGGATGCGGCTGATCGGGAGACGGTTGAGGAAAACAAGCGTTTAGCCAAGGACGCATTGGCGCTTTGCGCGATAAAAATCGAAGAGCATCAACTGGACATGAAGCTGGTGGATGCAGAATATACGTTTGATCGTGATAAGTTAATTTTTTATTTTACGGCGGAGGATCGTGTGGATTTCCGCTCTTTGGTGCGCGATTTGGCGCAAAGTTTTCATACGCGCATTGAGCTCAGACAAATCGGTGTGCGTGACCAAGCCAAGATGATTGGCGGTTTGGGACAGTGTGGTCAGCCCGTTTGTTGTCGTCGTTATTTGAGCGATTTTATTCCGGTTTCCATTAAAATGGCAAAAACGCAGGGGCTTTCCTTGAATCCGACAAAGATTTCGGGGGTTTGCGGTCGTCTGATGTGCTGTCTGAATTATGAGCAGGACCATTACCTGAGCAATACGAAACGCGTACCGGCCAAAGGGACGCTGGTGTTGACGAAGGAAGGGCAAGGCTATGTCGTGGATCGCGATGTGTTGCAAACGCGCGTACGGGTGCATGTGTACAAACCGGACGGTTCGGAAGATGAAAAATACTATTATGTCAGCGATATCGAAGTGCTGGCACGTCGCAAAAAAGGTCAGCCGCGTCCCGAACTGCGCGATGAAGAGGAGCTGCAGGAGCATGAGTTTGTGACGGAAGGCGAGAAGGCCGAGCATCGCAAGGAAAGGGCAGCATGTCCTGCTTGTCACTGCAAACCGTCCAAAGAAAATGCAGCGGTGGTCATGACTTCGGAGGAAGTCTCCATCACCGAAGTAATGGTTTCTGACGACCATCATGTGGAAACGATGACGGTGCAGGAGATGAAAATTCTGCGCGGAGAGACGAACGAGACGAAGGAGCCTTATGCGCAAAAGGGGCGCGTAAAAGCGCGGTCGCGTCGGCGCGGACGACATCGTTGATTTCTTGACATACTTTTCAGGAACGATTATGCTGTTCCTAACAGCATCGCTGTTAATGTGGAGTGAGAATTTAATACTTATAGGAGGTAGTATCATGGCACATGTAATTCATGATAACTGTATCGCGTGTGGGACGTGCATCAGTGAGTGCCCGGTAAATGCTATCAGCGAGGGAGACATCTACGTCATCGATCCCGATGCTTGCATCGATTGCGGTGCTTGCGCAGGTGTTTGCCCGACCGGCGCCATTGAACCGGAAGCCTAAGGAAGGAAGGGAGTGCACTGCACTCCTTTTTTTGTTGCGCCAATGAAGGAGGGATTATGCAGGAGACACAAAATGAAAAACAGGGACAGCTGATTCTGGTGCCTACGCCCATTGGGAATCGTAGCGATATTACGCTTCGCGCTCTTGAGGTGTTACGCGCGGCAGACGTGATTGCCTGCGAAGACACACGTCACTCCGCTCCTCTCTTGGACGGCTACGATATCCATCGCCCTCTGATTTCTTATCATATGCATAACGAACAGGAACGCTCCGAAGAACTGCTGGATCGCGTGGAACAAGGCGAACGTGTTGCTGTCATTTCGGATGCCGGTATGCCCGGCGTTTCGGACCCGGGCGGCGTTCTTGTGCAAAAGGCCATTGCGCGGGGCCTTTCTTATACCGTATTGCCGGGCGCCTCAGCGGTAACCGTTGCCGCGGTCGCCGCAGGCCTTGGCGATGGGCACTTTGCTTTTCTGGGCTTTTTGCCGCGTTCCGGCAAAGAACGCGAACAGGCGTTGACGTTCCTGGATACCTTGCCCATCGCCGCTCTTTGTTATGAGTCTCCATTTCGCATCCGAAAAACAATACTCGAGATGGGGGCGCGTTGGCCGGATCGCCATTTTGCCCTTCTGCGGGAATGGAGCAAGCAATACGAAGAAGCGCTGCACTTTACCGGACACGAAGCGGAATCTCTCTCGTTTGTAGAAAAAGGCGAATTCGTCCTGGCCATCGGCCCCGCCATCGCCACGGATACGACTTGGAGCGATGCTGCCGTTTGTGAAGCGTTGGAGCGTCTGGAAAGCAACGGTCTTTCGCCCAAGGCAGCCATGAAACAGGTTATGGCGGAATCTGGCCGCAGTCGCAATGCTATTTATCGCCTGCGCGAGGAGAACCGCCGCAGCAACTGATTCTGCTAGTGTTGCCAAGGGAACCAGCCTGTGAGAGAGCTCCCTTTTCCAGCACCAACCCCCTAAATATATTACATATCTGTAATAATTTGTTTCAGTTTTTCCTAAAACCTAGGCTCGAATTTGCAAAATTACCATCGCCTCCATATAATAGTTGAGCAAATCGTAACAAAAGTATTACAATAGTGACAGTTTCGTTACAGGCACATCGGACTTCGACTCCCGATAAGGACTGACCATCCTGCCTGACGGATTGCACACCTTGCTAAGCAAGGGGGGAGGCTAAATGAAGAAACATTCGAGTAGAAGGGGACGTGCGCTTATTTTAGCGGGCGTTCTGATGATGAGCGCTGTAGCGGGCGGTTTTGTTTACGCGCAGCGTCCGAAAGTAGTTCATGTTACATATAATAATGAACAGAGAGAATTAGTAACCAGCAAGGAAACACTCGGTGATGCGTTAAAAGATGCGCGTTATGCGGATCTGGCAGATGCCAAGATCAGTATGGATCTGAATCATGCCGTCAAAGATGGGATGAACCTAGAGATCCTGACAAAAAAGAAAATTACCTTTTATAACGGTGGCAAAGCCGTGACGCGTGAAACGTATGCGTCCACCGTGGGCAGTTTTCTCACGGAAAACAACATCGATCCGGATCAGGATGACGTGATTCAGCCGGCGCGTACCGAAGACTTGCATAAGGGCGATACCGTTCGCGTGGATTATTACGAAACCCAAATGGTAACGGAGAACACGCCGTTAGATTTTAAAACGCTTACGAAAAACACAGACGATCTCAACATCGGCAAATCCAAAGTCCAACAAAAGGGCGAAAAAGGCAATCGCCAAACAGTGACCAAAACCATCCTGAAAAACGGACAAGTGGCTGAGAAACAAGTGGTATCGGATCAGGTGACGAAACAGCCGGTGGAAGAAATCATCCTAAAGGGCACACATGATTCGTCTCCACGAAGCCCCCAACTTTACACCTTAAGCCAGTTCCGCTTCCAAGGCGTGGTGTACTACGGCGGATACAAATATACCTTCTATTCCCAGAGCGTCTTGCCCGGTGGCGGTCTCTATATTCCGGGACGTCATATTAACGCCGGTGGCTATGTTGTGGATGGCGATGGCTATATCGTGTTAGCCGGCAGTGCTGCGAAGGGAACAGTATTCCCGACACCATTCGGCCATTACGGCAAAATTTATGACCGCGGCACCTCAGGTAATCACCTGGATGTTTACGTTCGCTAAACTAGTAAAAAGATTATGAAGGCGACGTTTCAACAGTTATGTTGAAACGTCGCCTTTTTCTTTTGGCCGTCGGGAAAAAACTCTTATTGCACAGGCTTGTTTTGAACGGCGTGATGCGGCGGTGAGAGGTGGTTGGGGGAGGTGGTGGGACAACTGGGTCGGGCGATGCGGCAGGTTGAAGTGGTGGCGCGACTGGGCCAGGCGATGCGACGGGCCGAGCTATGCGGCGGATCGAGCTATGTGGTGGGGCGAGCTATGTGGCGGGGCGAGCTATGTGGCGGCGCGACGGAAGATGGAACGGCTAGCAGAATGCCTGCAAAACGGTCATCCGTACCGTGGGTTTTGGCAAAAACGCGATTACCAACGGTAGGAAATGGGGCGGCACGGCGCTGCGCGTACCGTGGGTTTGGGCAAAATCGCAATTACCGACGGTAGGAAAAGGGGCGGCACTGTGCTTGGCATACCGTGGGTTTCGACGAAATCGCAATTACCAACGGTAGAAAAAGGGGCGGCATTGTGCTTTGCGTACCGTGGGTTTTGGCAAAAACGCAATTACCAACGGTAGGAAATGGTGCGGTACGGCGCTACGCATACCGTGGATTTTGGCAAAATCGCAATTACCAACGGTAGAAAAAGGGGCGGCACAGTGCTTGGCATACCGTGGGTTTTGGCAAAACGCGATTACCAACGGTACGAAGTAGGGTGATGTTGTGCTTAGCGTACCGTGGGTTTTGGCGAAATCGCAATTACCAACGGTAGAAAATGGGGTGGTATGGCGCTGCGCATACCGTGGGTCTTGGCAAAATCGCAATTATCAACGGTAGAAAAAGGGGCGGCACGGCGCTGCGCGTACCGTGGGTTTTGGCGAAATCGCAATTACCAACGGTAGAAAATGGGGTGATGTTGCGCTGAGCTTACCGTGGGTTTTGGCAAAAACGCCAAAACCCACGGTACCTATCCGAATGGAGCTCGTCTGCACCCGCCGTCCCCCTGCACCCGCCGTTCCCCTGCACCCGCCGTCCCCCTGTACCCGCCGTTCCCCTGCGCCCGCCGTTCACCCTCGCCATACACTTGGCTTCCATAACTTTTGCCACCTGAATCTGGTATTATTAGGCCGAGGATTGTAATACTGTTGCGGTTACGAAATAACGCGTAATATCAGGCCTTTCAGAGTTTAGGCAATCACGCAATCACGGACGACGTGTTGCCAGGATAATGGCAGGTTCTCAGAAATCCGGCAACCCGGGCCATCGTAAACCCTCAGAAATCCGGCAACCCGGGCCATCATAAACCCTAGAAATCCGGCAACCCCGGAAATTACAGATCCTCGGAAATCTGGCAGCATAGGACATCGCAAATACATAAGAACCCCAACACAAGCACACAGAAAACCGCAGAAAATACAAAGGAGGCATTATGCAGTACGAACTCAAGGGCGGGAGCTTTCCCGTGGTGATCTGTCAATTACAAAACGGCGAAGCCATGAAAACCGAAGCGGGCTCCATGGTTTGGATGAGCGATACGATGGAAATGTCGACAAATGCGGGCGGCGGCTTAGGCGGCATGTTTTCACGTGCGTTTTCGGGTGAGAATATGTTTCAAAACATCTATCGCGCCAATGGCGATGGTATGATTGCTTTCGGCTCCAGCTTCCCAGGGAAAATTTTAGCCTTGCAAGTTACACCGGCTCAAAACTTTATTTTGCAGAAGAAGGCATTCTTGGCCTCGGAGATGGGCGTGGAACTGGCAATGTATGTGAATCGCAAACTGGGCGCGGGCTTTTTTGGCGGTGAAGGCTTTATTATGCAGAAGGTCAGCGGAAACGGCATTGTCTTCGTGGAGGTTGATGGCGAATTCATGGAATATGAATTACAAGCCGGACAACGGATGATCGTCGACACCGGGTATTTGCTTGGCATGGAGGCATCGGTAAACATGGATATCCAAGAAGTGCCGGGACTGAAAAATAAACTGTTGGGTGGCGAAGGCCTCTTTAACACCGTACTGACCGGTCCGGGCAAAATTTGGTTGCAGACGATGCCGATTAGCGGCTTAGCAAAGGCACTGTTGCCGTTTTTCCCAAGAAACTAAAGCAAAACGGGGGCCGAAAGGGTCGGTTTCTTGACACGCTCCGTTAGGAATCGGTATCATGAGGCGATAAGGGGGATTTGCCATGAAATACTTTGGTACGGATGGATTTCGCGGAGAAGCGAATCGATCCTTGACGGCCGCACATGCTTTTAAGATCGGCCGTTATTTAGGTGCGCATTTTGTGCAATTGCAGAAAGACTTGCGTGCTTCTTGCGGCGGTGGCCGAAATTTGCCCGAATGGGCCGAGGAAAAACGTCCGCGCATTGTCATCGGTAAGGATACGCGCCGTTCAGGCTATATGCTGGAAAATGCATTGGCCGCAGGCATTACGACAAGCGGCGCAGATGTTAGCTTGATGCACGTGACTACTACACCCTCCGTCTCGTATGCCGTACGGGTGGATAATTTTTGCTGCGGCATTATGATCTCCGCCAGCCATAACCCGTTCTACGATAATGGCATTAAGGTCATTAACAGCGCAGGCGGTAAGATGGAAGAAGCCCTACTTCAAGAAGTGGAAGACTACATGGATGCGGAAGAGGAGACGCTACCACTTGCCGAACGCGGCGATATCGGCATGGTCGAAGACTATTCGCGTGGCCGCAATCGCTATATCGGCTATTTGATTCAGACGGTGCGTCGGTCGTTTAAGCGTATGCGCGTCGGATTGGACTGTGCCAACGGCGCTTCCTTCACGATTGCGAAAAACGTCTTTGATGCGTTGGGAGCGGAGACGCATCTCATTCACGACAATCCGAACGGCCTGAACATTAACTTGGACTGTGGTTCCACCCATATCGAAAGCCTGATCGAGCTGGTCAAGAAACAGAAACTGGATTGCGGCTTTGCTTTTGATGGCGATGCAGATCGTTGCATTGCTGTGGACAATCGCGGTCACGTGGTCAATGGCGACGCAATTCTTTACATTTGCGGCAACGATATGAAGGCACATAATGCGCTGCCTAACGATATGGTTGTGACCACCATTATGAGTAATTTTGGCCTGTATAAGGCGTTTGAACGGGCCGGCATTGCCTATGTTAAGACACCGGTTGGCGACAAGAATGTCGCGGCGGAAATGTTTGAGCATGGTTACGCCTTAGGCGGCGAACAGTCCGGCCATATCATCTTTTCCAAATACGCTACAACCGGCGATGGCGTGCTGACAGCGTTACGGCTGGCAGAAATCATCGTCGAAAACAAAACCGATCTGGCATCGTTGCATCAAGACCTTTTCGATTATCCGCAGGTGTTGCGCAACATCCTTGTTGATGATAAAGAAGGCGCTTTGGCCAATCCGCGTGTGCAGCGCGCTATTGAAGAAGCCAATCGCATTCTTGGCAATGAAGGCCGCACGGTGGTGCGTGCTTCCGGCACAGAACCGCTGATTCGCGTGATGGTCGAGCACTTAAAGGATGATCTGTGTCAGCAAATGGCGGATCATATTGTGCAAGCCTTCCGCGAAGAGGGCTATACCGAATGATTTTTCCAGACGAAGCACTGGAAGTACTGCGTCGTTTGGAGGAAGCAGGCTATGAAGCCTGGTTTGTCGGCGGCGCCGTAAGGGACCGCGTTCTGGGACGCGAAGCGGCAGATGTGGACATCACGACCAGCGCCACACCATCGGAGATTGAGGCGGTTTTTGCCGGAGAGCGGACGCTCGATGTGGGCAAATCCTTCGGCACCATTCGCGTCGTGATGCCGCGAGCGGTATATGAGGTGACGACCTATCGGGCAGAAAGAAACTATATCGATGGTCGACACCCTGACACGGTGGAATATTCCCGTCATATCGAAGACGACCTCAAACGCAGGGACTTTACGATGAACGCAATGGCTTGGCATCCCGAACGGGGTCTCTTGGACCTTTATGGCGGACGCCAGGATCTTGCGGCAGGTCTCTTGCGCGCCGTGGGCGTGGCAGCGGAGCGTATGGAAGAGGACGGTTTACGCATGCTTCGCGCAGTGCGCTTTGCCTCCCGCTTTGCTATGAAACTTGAGCCATCGCTACGAAAAGCCATTATTGATCAACATACGCAAATCGAGTGCATATCGGTTGAGCGATGCTATGAAGAATTAGAGCGGATGCTTACGGAAGGCCATCCCGATCGCGCCGTGGATTTATTGGCGGAAACGGGGTTGTGGAAGGCGTTGTTCCCGGAACTTCCCGCAGCAAATGTTTCTCGCCCGCTTTTGCGTGCGGTGGCAGATGATGCCGCCTCGCGCTGGGCGGCTGTCGGCAGTGGAAATCGAACCTTGCGCACCCGGGAAGTCGAGGAGAATACCTCGGCAGAACGGGAAGCCGGGGCTAAGGAACGCGCCAAGCGAATGACGGAGATTTTGCATCGCTTCAAAGCGTCCACGAAGCGCTCTTCGGATGTGCGGTTATTACTCGAAGCACGTGCGGAAGCGCTGCCGCAGACCCTACCGGAAGCACGAAAATGGCAGGGCGAGCATCCCAAGGACACGCGGCGTATACTGCAATTCTTAGCAGAAATAAGTCCCGTGCTGTATCCGGAAGGCGCGTGGCGGACGAAAACCCTGGAGCGCATTACCCACACCAGCGCATTAATCGATATAATAGAAGAATCGCATCTGCCTGTAAGCATTAAGGATCTGGCCATACGCGGCGAGGATTTATTAGCGCTCGGTATGAAACCAGGAAAACGCGTCGGGACGATGCTTCTGTATTTGCTGGATCAGGTTATCGAGGAAAAACTGGAGAATACGACATCGCGTCTTTGCGAAGCTGCGCGTCGTAAGTTGGAAGAGGGAGAGAACGGATGAAGCCGATCATAGTTGCTGATTCAAGTTGCGATTTAAACGACGTGCTGGCCAAGGAAATAGCCATTCAGCGTGTGCCTTTCGCATTAACCAGTAATGGGCATCACTACGTGGATGACGAAACCATGGACATCAAAGCCTTCTTGGCAGACATTGATGCTTCCGAGGAAGTCACGCAGAGTGCGGCAATGTCTCCGCAGCATTTTATCAACGCCGTGGGGGATGGCGAAAAAGCCTTCCTGATCACGATTACGGGACGACTGAGCAGCACCTATAACAATGCCTGCATGGCAGCACGAGAGATGCGGGAAGCCGGCAAAAAGGTTCACGTCTTTGATTCACAAGCGGCTTCTGCCGGAGAAACGTCGTACATGTTCCGCATTCATCAAGCCATTGAAGCGGGCATGACGTTTGAAGAGATTGCTGCCAAAGAAGCAGAAATTGCACAAACCAACTACACGTACTTCATTTTAAATAATTACAGTACGTTGACGAAATCCGGGCGTCTTCCGCGCATTGCCGGCAATATTCTGACGAGTCTCTCTATTTGCCCGGTTTGCCGCGGCGTGAATGGAGAAATCGGCTTAAAGTCTATTGCACGCGGCATGGATAAGGGCGTGAAGCGATTGGCGCAGCACATTGCTGCCGAAGCGGTCGACTTTTCCCAACGCACCCTCTTTATTACGCATATTGATGATCCGGAAAGAGCGGAGCAGGTGAAGGAAGAAATCTTGAAGCTCTCACCGTTTCCTCGTGTTGAAATTATGGCAGGCACCGGACTTAATACCTGCTATGCCAACCGAGGCGGGATTATCATCGGATTTTAACCAATTGCGCTTGGCACATATGGTATAATCATAAAATCGTGTTAAAAATGAAACAATAAGTTTTTCTAAAAGGAGTTTTAAAGCATGGCAAAACTGCAATCACATGAAGACAATCGCGCGGTCTATACGTTTGAGATCGCATGGGATCTTTTCGACAAAGAAGTGAACAAGGTCTACAACAAGAACAAGAATCGCTTCCAGATTCACGGCTTCCGTAAAGGCAAAGCCACCCGTAAAATCATTGAAATGAGCTACGGTGAAGGCGTCTTCTACGAAGATGCTCTCAATAATCTTCTGCCCGAATACATCGAAAGCGCCTCCAAAGAATTGGAATTGGAACCCATCGGTCGCCCGGACGTGGATGTGAAGAAGCTGGAAAAGAAAGAAACGATTGAGATCGAAGTTTCTACAGATACCAAACCGCATCCGACCTTGGCAGACTACAAGGGCATGGAAGTTGAACGTCATCCGGTGACCGTTGAGGAAGCGGAAGTCGATCAGGTGATTTCCTCAGAACAGCAGAAAAACGCCGTCATTCGTCCGGTAGAACGTGCTGCTAAAGAGGGCGATACGGTACAGATTGATTATGCCGGCAGCGTGGATGGTGTTGCTTTTGAAGGCGGCACCGCAGAAAAGCAGCAGTTGGAATTGGGCTCCGGTTCGTTTATTCCCGGCTTTGAAGAACAGATTGTCGGTCATAAAGCGGGCGAGAGCTTTGACGTGAACGTCACGTTCCCGGAGAAATATCATGCCGAAGATTTGGCCGGCAAAGATGCCGTGTTCGCGGTTGTGCTGCATGAAGTGCAGGAGAAGGATATTCCGGAAGCCGACGATGATTTTGCGCAGGATGTCTCCGAATATGACACCATGAAAGAATATCGTGACGCCATCCGCAAGGATCTGCAGGAAAAAGCAGAAGAACGCGACCTCAATCGTCGCCAGAACGATGCCTTGGCAAAATTGGCCGAGATCTCCGATGTCAAAGTACCGCAGTCCATGATTGACGATCAGGTTGAGGTGGAAATCCGCAACATGGCCAACCAGCTGCAGCAGATGGGTCTTTCCTTTGATCAGTACCTGCAATACAGTGGCCAGAGCATTGATATGATGCGTGCCAACTATACTCCGATGGCACGCGCCCGTGTTGCCGGCGATCTGGTACTCGGCAGCCTCGTCGAAGAGCAGAAATTCGAAGCGACGGAGGAAGAAATTGCGGACGAGATGAAAGAGATTGCCCAAACGTATGGCGCACAGGATCCGGAAGACTTCATTCGCCGCATGAAAGAGATGAACCAGGAAGAATTGGTGGCGGATGATATCCGTAAAAAGAAAGCGCTCGACTATCTGCTTGAGCAGGTAAAATGGGTGGACGCGCCGGAAGAGACGAAAGAAGACACCGATGAGACAAAAAAGGACGATAAAAGCGTAGAGAAAGAGTCAAAGTCGGGGTACGATAAGAAGGCAGACAAAAAGTCTGCAAAAGACAAAACGGAAGAAAAGTAAGCGGGCCACAGCGTTGGCCCGAAAGGAAGAGAGGAAAATATGCCTTTAGTCCCAACTGTGATTGAAACGACCGGACGCGGAGAGCGTGCGTATGATTTATTTTCACGCCTCCTGGAAGAACGTATCATTTTTGTGACCGGACCGATTGAAACACAAATGGCCAATCTGATTGTCGGACAGCTACTGTTCTTGGAGCATAAAGCGCCAAACAAGGATATTCAGTTGTACATTAACTCGCCCGGTGGTGAGGTAACGGCCGGCATGGCTATTTTTGATACCATGAACTACATCAAAAGTGATGTCTCCACCATCTGCGTGGGGATGGCAGCCAGCATGGGAGCCGTACTTTTGGCAGCCGGCACGAAGGGCAAGCGCTATGCACTGCCCAACTCGGATGTTATGATTCATCAGCCATCCGGTGGTGCGCAGGGTATGGCCTCCGACATTGAAATTACCGCAAAGAAAATTCTCGAGACGAAAATGCGCCTGAATCAGATTTTGGCCGACGCTACCGGTCAACCCCTGGAGATCATTGAGAGGGATACGGACCGCGATCGCTGGCTGAACGCCGAAGAGGCAAAACAGTACGGCCTCGTGGACCAAGTCATTACCTCCATGAAGTAAAAAGAACAAGGAGAAGAAATGGCTGATTTTCACGAAGATCCGGTTCGTTGCTCATTTTGCGGCAAAACATCGGATGAGGTGGAACAGATTGTGGCCGGTCCCGGCGCTTTCATTTGTAATGAATGCATTGCTCTTTGCGACGAGATGATGCGGGAACGGAGTCAGGAAGCGGCCAAACAAGCCTCGCAACAACGCAAATTGCCCACGCCTGATGAAATCAAGCGGGCGCTGGACGATTATGTCATTGAACAAGAAGAAGCAAAAAAGGTGCTGTCGGTGGCGGTTTACAACCACTACAAACGCATCTATCGCGGTGAAGAAACCACCGTGGAAATTCAAAAGTCCAATATTTGTCTGATCGGCCCCACGGGCTCGGGCAAAACGTTGCTGGCGCAAACGCTGGCAAAGACGCTGCAAGTGCCCTTTGCCATTGCGGATGCGACAACGCTCACTGAGGCCGGCTATGTGGGTGAGGATGTCGAAAACATCATTCTGAAACTTCTGCAAGCCGCCGATTATGATGTGGAATTGGCACAACGCGGCATCATTTATATCGATGAGATTGATAAGATTGCGCGCAAATCCGAAAATCCGTCCATTACCCGTGACGTTTCCGGTGAAGGAGTGCAACAGGCTCTGTTGAAGCTCATCGAAGGAACTGTAGCCAATGTGCCGCCACAAGGCGGACGCAAGCACCCCAATCAGGAATTCATTCATGTGGATACCTCAAACATTCTGTTTATTGTTGGCGGTGCCTTTGCCGGGATCGAACAGGTCATTAAAGACCGTCGGGAGAAAAATCCCATCGGATTTAATCAGGCCGTAGCGGATCACTCGGAAGAAACCATATCGGAGACTTTGCAGGAAGTGATTCCCGAGGATCTGATGAAATTCGGACTGATTCCTGAACTCATCGGTCGCGTTCCCGTTCTAGTGGCATTGAATGAGCTGTCTGTGGAAACGCTGGAACGTATTTTGACCGAGCCAAAAAATGCTCTGGTCAAACAGTATCGTGAGCTGTTCCGCATGGATGACACAGAATTGACCATCACGCCCGAAGCCATTCATGCGATTGCAGAAAAGAGCTTTGCGCGAAAGATGGGCGCGCGCGGATTACGCTCGATCATGGAGTCTGTTCTTATGGATGCCATGTATCATGTCCCTAGCGACACCACTGTTCGTCAAGTGGTTGTGGATGAGGACAACATCCGAAAGGAAACGCCTTTGCGGATGGTGAAAGAAACAGAAATGCCGGGACAGCAAAAAATGTCCTTGCACGAAAAGTAAAACACGGGGCACCGTGAAGCTTACGGCGGCCGACAGCCGGGAAACCGGCTGTTTTTTATTAGGAGGAGCAATGTTACCCAAGTATTATGAACTAAAAAAGACGGTCTTACCCATTCTCTTGGTGCGCGGCTCCGTTGTGTTTCCCAACCAGGTGATTCACTTCGATTTGGAAAGCGAAGAGGCGGAAAGCGTCCTGGAATGGGCGACACGCAATCATTCGCCGGTAGTGGTCGTTCCCATGACGGATCCTACCATTGAAGAGCCCTCATTGGGCGATTTTTCCGAATTCGGTACGGTGTCCAGCATTCGCCAATCATTCCGCTTGCCCGGCGGCTCCAGCAAAGTCATCGTGGAAGGTATCGCGCGGGCTAAAATTGCGCATATCATTCGCACGGATCCTTATGTCGAAGGCGAAATTTTAACCTACACCTATCTGCCGGATGAAGTCGAGGTAGACGAAAAACTGCAAAATGTGATGCGGTTGACCGCCACCGCTGCCGTGGATTATCTCAAGGAATCCATGCAGGTGCCGGAAATGTTCCTGTATCCGCTTCTGGACGCCAAAGATCCCGGCCTTTTAAGCGATGAGCTGGCCTCTCATCTGGACTTGCGCCATGATGAAGAATTGGCCCTATTACAAGAGCTGAACTTACAGGAGCGCTTGTATCAATTGCGCGCGGATATCGCTCTGTTGACCCAATTGTCGCGTCTGGATAAAGAAATCAGCGAAAAGGCGCAGGAGCGTCTGCAGCAGTCACAAAAAGAATTTGTGCTTCGCGAGCAAATGAACATTCTGCGTGAGGAACTCGGTGAAACCGGCGGGGATCCCGATAATGCCGTCGAAGAATATCGCGAAATCTTCGCGCATCTGCCTCTTTCCGAAGAAGCGCGTGCGGCAGTCGATAAAGAGCTGGAGCGATTGGCGTATTTATCGCCAATGTCCCCGGATTTAAATGTATCCCGTGCCTATTTGGATACCCTGGCAGCCCTTCCATGGGGAGAATATACGCAGGATCGCAAAGATCTGGCCGAGAGTCGTGACATTTTGGATCATGACCACTACGGCTTGAAGGATGTCAAAGAGCGTATCTTGGAATTCATTGCCGTGCGTCAGCTGCGCCAAGATTCCAAGGGCTCCATTCTCTGCTTTGTCGGGCCCCCGGGCGTTGGAAAGACTTCTATTGCGCGCAGCATTGCGGCATCCATCGGGCGTAAATTTGTGTCCATGCGTTTGGGCGGCGTCTCGGATGAATCGGAAATTCGCGGGCATCGCAAGACCTATGTGGGTTCCATGCCGGGGCGAATTATTTACCACATGACCAAGGCAAAAAGCATGAATCCCGTATTCCTTTTGGATGAGGTGGATAAAATCGGCAGCGATTTTCGTGGTGACCCCGCCAGTGCCTTACTCGAGGTCTTAGATCCGGAGCAAAACAGCTCCTTCCAGGATCGCTTTCTGGAAATCCCCTTTGATCTGTCACAGGTTATGTTCATCACGACGGCCAATACGACAGAAACTATTCCGCGTCCTTTGCTGGATCGTATGGAAGTGATTCGTATCGAAGGCTACACTGACCAGGAAAAGCTGGTCATTGCCCAGAAACATCTGCTCCCGAAAGCACGCAAGGAAAGCGGCTTGCTGGCGAAACAGATGGTCTTGCCAAAGACGGTATTGGAGGACATTTTACACTTCTACACCCGAGAAGCCGGCGTACGTGAGCTGGAACGACAAATTGAAAAGATTAGCCGGCGCGCAGCCAAACGTATCGTCGAAGGGGCAGAGTCGGTGCACGTGGGAAAGAAAAACCTGAAGGATTTCTTGGGCGTCCCTAAATTTAATGATGAGCCGCTGGCAAAGACGCCGCAGATCGGCGTGGTGAACGGCCTCGCCTGGACGGAAGTCGGCGGAGAGATTCTCAAAGTCGAAGCTAACCTCATGAGTGGTCACGGCGGCGTGTTAACAACCGGCTCCATCGGTGACGTAATGCGCGAATCCGCGCAGCTTTCGCTTTCCTTTGTACGCGCCAATGCCAAACGCTACGGCATTGATCCGGGCTTTTACAATTACTTTGATACGCATATTCATATGCCCGAGGGCGCCGTGCCGAAGGACGGTCCCTCTGCCGGCATTACGATCTTAACGGCGTTAGTTTCGGCGCTTACTAAGCGTCCCGTCCGCAATGATATAGCCATGACGGGCGAGATGACGTTAACGGGGCAAGTACTGGCCATCGGTGGTCTCAAAGAAAAGATTCTGGCGGCTCGTCGCTATCAAATACACACTATCTTTTTGCCGAAAGAAAACCATCGCGACCTGATGGAAATCGAAGAGATCGTTCGGGAAGGCATGCAATTTGTGGAAGTTTCCCATGTGGACGAAGTGTTGCAGGCAGCACTCCTTGAACCGGTGGAAATGAAGAAGCCTGTCGTCTTCCGTTCGCGGGAGAAGACGAGCCATCTGGGCTTTCATATTTCCTCTACCTCGGGGGACATGTCGACACAAAGCGATGGCCCTTCGGCTGAAAACAACGGGAGCCTTTTATGAAAATCATTACGTCTGCCTTAGAGGCCATGGCAGCGCTGCCATCGCAATATCCGACGGAAGAATTACCGGAGATTGCCTTTGCCGGACGCTCCAACGTCGGCAAATCCACTCTCATCAATTCGCTCTGCCAACGCAAAAAGCTGGCCTATACCTCCGCTACCCCGGGAAAAACGCGCACGGTCAATTTTTATCGCATTGAAGCCGAATGGGAGGAAGCACGCCATGCCTTTCGCCTGGTGGATCTGCCGGGCTACGGCTATGCGAAAGCATCCCGCAAAGCCCAGGAAGAATGGGCCGCCGGCATTAATACGTATCTCGAAAGCCGATCCATGCTTCGGGAGGTCATCCTGCTCTGTGATTTGCGTCATGCACCAACAGCGTTGGACAAGCAGATGTACACCTGGATTCGCTCGAACGGCTATGTCGGTCATGTGATTGCCACAAAGGCGGATAAAGTTCCCGTCACGAAAATTCGCGCCCAACAAAAAGTGTTGGCACAGACACTTGGCACCGATGTCGCACACATTCATCCTTATGCTGGCAATGTTGCCACAAAGAGTTTCGGGTCAGAAGAACTTCGCCTGTTGCTGTTACCCATTGTTTCGTAGGGAAGGCGAAACCGATTGAGCGGAACGCAGCGGACTTGCCGGCGTAGCTTGCCGGCGCCAGCCCTGCCACGTTTGCCAAGGATTTTGTAAGATCTTTAAAATTTGCCCATAATGCTTGAAACGCCTTTGCTATACTGAATAGGGAAGGGAGGAGACATGAAGGTATTACTCACCAGTGATTTAAATCCGGAGTCCGTGAATGGCGTGATTGTCTCCGTACTGCTGTTGAAACGAGAGTTGGAACGGCACGGCTGTGACGTCAAGCTGTTGACGCTGTCGTCCACGTTCCGTACATATCAGCAGGATGACGTGTATTACGTGGGTTCTATTCCACTTGACGCGGTGTATCCCGACTTGCGTGCTTCGCTGGACACGCACAACGGCCTCATTGATGCGTTGATCGATTGGAAGCCGGATGTTATCCACTCCCAATGCGAATTTTTCACCTATTCTTTCGTACAGCGCATAGCGCGCAAGTGTCGCTGTCCCATTGTGCACACCTATCACACGCAATACGAGTACTACACTAAATACGTATTGCCGGGCCATTGGGATTCACTCTTGGCCCGAGGCATGGCCTTGCGTCTGCAAACTGCTGATGTAGTGATTGCGCCGACGGACAAGACACGACAGTATCTTCTTAAAGAAAACATCTGTTCGAATGTGCGCGTGATTCCGACCGGCATTGATCTGGAAGCCTTCTCCCATCCGGGCACACCGGAGGAACAGCAGAAAATTCGGGATGCTCTCGGCGTGCCGCCCACCTGGCGCCTCTATGGCAATGTCGGGCGTGTTGCGCATGAAAAGAATCTGGACGAAATATTGCGCATTCATAAAAAAGTGCGGGAAATCCGCTCGGATGTGGGTCTTCTCCTTGTCGGCGATGGCGCAGCCATGAAAGAGCTGAAAAAAGAAATCGCCGCCTTGCAGCTGCAAGACAGCGTGTTTTTGACCGGCATGGTGCCAAAGGACTCGGTTGGAACGTATTATCGATTGCTCGATTTCTTCGTTTCCGCTTCCGTATCGGAAACACAGGGTCTCACCTACATCGAAGCGCTCTCCAATGCCCGTCCCGTCATTGCCCGTCGCGATGCCGCCATCACCCAAGTGGTGCTGCCCGACATCAATGGCATGCAATATGACACGCCGGACGAATGCGTCCAAACCATCTTGCGCCTCTTGGATGACGACGCGCTCTACGACCGCTGGCAAGAAGGTGCCATCAACACCAGCAAGCAATTTGGCAAAGAGATTTTTGGCGATCGTGTCCTCGCCTTGTATCAAGAAGTCTTAAACCGGGGCACTCTACCCGTGGGCACACAGAAATGGCTCAGCTCTCGCGTTTCTCAACGTCTGCGAGAACAGCAGGAAGCCAGTGACTACGGCCAATTTCTGGTCGAAATTCGTCGCTTCTTACAGCGACAGGCCTATGAAAAAGCAACGGAAAAGGCTGAGAACACAGCACCGGAAACCGGTGGCGATGTTACCGACCGAACGCCTGGGAGGATCGATGAAAGACGATAAGACACCCACAAACGAGTTAAATACGTCTACGACGGAAATGCAGCACAAGCATTCCTTGAAAGAATGGCGAAAAGAGCATGAGCTCAGTCCGGAGAAAGCAGCCAAATTGCGCCGCTTTGTGACCATTGCTACGATCGTTGGCATGGGGCTGTGCTTAGGTCTCGGCCTTTATGGTTGGCACATGGGGATTTTTACCGATGCCAACGCCATGCAGGCTTTCATTGCCAAGTCGGGCATTTGGGGTATGTTTTTCTTCTTTTTATTGCAGATTTTGCAATGTATCATTCCCATTATTCCCGGCAATGTCACCTCGCTGGTTGGCATCTATTTCTTTGGCCCTTTACCCGGCTTTTTGCTGAATTACTTCGGCATATACGTCGGGGAGACTATATTGTTCCTACTGGCACGTTTCTTCGGCCCCAATTTTGTCCACGCCATGGTCAAGCCCGAAACCTATCAGAAATACAGTAAATGGATTGATGAAAATGATGCCAAAATCAAAAAGTTCTTCATCTGGACCATGGTATTGCCCGGCATGCCCGACGACATCATCTGTCTGGTCATGGGCCTTACCAATATGTCCTTTAAGACTTTCGCTTTCCATCTGGCTTGGACCAAATTCCCGGCGCTTTTCATCTACACCTTCTTCCTGGAGTACGTCTTTAAGAAGGGCGGCACCGTCTTGGAATGGTTTAAAGCACACTTTATGAATTGAGAAGTAGAAGGAATCGGAAATAGAATCAAGAAAGGCGGCCGCGATGGCCGCCTTTCTTCTTTAGCTTTTAAAACAATTATTCTTCGACGGGCTCAAATTCGTCTTTGCCTACGCCGCAAACCGGGCATACCCAATCATCGGGCAGATCTTCAAAAGCTGTACCCGGCTTAATACCACTGTCCGGATCGCCTACAGCGGGATCATAGATGTGTCCACAAGCAGTGCATTCATATTTTTTCATACTCTTCCTCCATATTTTTTGATACACGTTATGCTTTAACGTTCGTTTTCTTTATACCTTATTTGATGTTTTTCAAACAGGGGGTAATTCCACGAAGAATTCCTTGCCTTCGTTAAAAACAGCCGTGTTTTGGGTAAGAGAATAACAGGTTGAGGATGATGTGAAGCTGCATGGAAAGGAGGATTTCGTGACCTATACTTATTCCGGTGCTGTTCCCAGCGAAATCGCTTCGATATGTGGTTTGGTGCGGGAACAGGTAGAAGAGATGCGCAGGCGCTGTGCCTTGGATGGGGACCAGCTGATGGATCTGCGATTGATATTGAGTGAGCTGATGATTAACGGCTGTGAACATGGCAATCAGAACGATCATTGTAAATGCGTACATTTGCGTTTGCGCGTGACGGAAAATCAAATTCAAATCGCTGTAAGGGATGAAGGAGAAGGCTTTGTGCCGAATCTGGAACCAAAGGATGAACGCCATCACATGGACTGCGGCGGGCGAGGTTTAAGAATTGTGTCGCAGCTGGTGGATCAGATGGATGTGCAGAAGAACGAAGTGCGCTGTACGCTGTATCGGGTGCACTAATGTCTGCCGATAGCATAGCAAACGAAGCAACATAGCAGAATGGAAAGAAATCAGGGGAAACCCCTGATTTTTTTATGGTAACGGGGTCTCTGTGTTAAAATAATAGCGATTATGATCAAAGGAGAGTTACATGCAAGATAGAGAAGCAATACGAAACGTGGCGATTGTGGCCCACGTCGATCATGGTAAGACGACGCTGGTGGATGCGCTGTTGCGCACCAGCGGGACGATACGTAAAAATCAGGAAGTGGTGGAGCGCGTGATGGACTCCAATGATTTGGAGCGGGAACGCGGCATCACCATTCTGTCAAAAAATACCGCTGTACATTTTGACAAAACGAAGATCAATATTATTGATACGCCGGGACACGCGGACTTCGGCGGAGAAGTCGAACGTGTATTGAAGATGTGCGATGGCGTTATCCTGGTGGTGGATGCCTTTGAAGGGCCGATGCCGCAAACTAAGTTTGTGCTGCGTAAGGCGATCGATTTATCGCTGCCTGCCATTATCTGCATCAATAAGGCGGATCGCCCGGATGCACGCGTGGATGAGGTACGAGAAGAAATTTATGATCTGTTCTTATCCATAGATGCCCCGCTGGAGTATCTGGACAGTCCCGTGATTTATGCCTCAGCTAAGAACGGCTGGGCTGTGGATGATAAGACGTGGCGCGCGGCAGAAGAAGAGGGCAAGGAAGCCGTTGGAGAGGATATGCGCCCGCTGTTGCAGTGCGTCGTGGACACGATTCCCGCCCCAAGCGGCGATATTGATGCGCCCTTCAAGCTGTTGATTTCGACGGCAGACTATAATGATTATGTCGGCCGTATCGGTATCGGCAAGGTGGAACAGGGACAAGTTCATGTCAATGACGAAGCTGTCATTGCTAACTACAATGCGCCGGACAAGCATTTGAAGATTCGTGTGACGAATATTTTTGAATTTGACGGGCTGAAGCGCGTACCGGTGACGGAATCAGGCGTGGGCTCGATTGTGGCCGTGTCCGGTGTGGAAGGCATTGAAGTCGGCGATACATTGTGTGCGCCGGATGACGTGCAGGCGCTGCCTTTTGTGAAGATTTCAGAGCCGACACTGCAGATGACCTTCTCTGTGAATGATTCCCCCTTTGCCGGGCGTAGCGGCCAGTTTGTTACATCGCGCCATATCCGTGCGCGTTTGGAAAAAGAATTGCATACTGACGTGAGCTTGCGCGTGAGCGATGGCGATTCCACGGATTCCTTCCGTGTGAGCGGCCGTGGCGAGTTGCATCTGTCGGTATTGATTGAAAAGATGCGCCGTGAAGGCTATGAATTCATGGTGTCCAAGCCGGAAGTACTGTATCGCCAGGATGAACAGGGACATCGCTTGGAACCGATTGAGGAAGCCACGGTGGACGTCGACCAGGAATATGCCGGCGCAGTGATTCAGGCGCTCGGTCAGCGCAAGGGCGAATTGCAGGAGATGAAAACATCGCCGTCGGGCTATACGCGTCTGGTATTCCGTATTCCCGCCAGAGGCCTCATCGGCTATCGCCAGAGCCTCATGACGGACACACGCGGCACGGGGGTGCTGAACAACGAGTTTGCGGGCTATGAGCCTTATAAGGGCGAAATTCCGACTCGCTCGGTGGGCTCCCTTGTGGTGTTTGAAACCGGTACGACAACAACCTACGGTCTCTTTGCCGCGCAGCAGCGAGGATCGCTATTTTTGGGTGCCGGTGAAGAGGTCTATGAAGGCGAAATTATCGGATCGAACCCGAAGGGCGAAGATCTGGATGTCAATGTATGCAAAAAGAAGGCGTTAACCAATATTCGTTCGGCGGCCGCTGACGATGCGCTGAAACTGACGCCGCCGAATCGCCTGAGCCTCGAGCAAATGATGGAATTCATTGAAGCGGACGAGCTGATTGAAGTGACGCCGGCCGCGTATCGTATGCGTAAGGCCATTTTGAGCGGTCAAGCACGCTATAAACAAGCCAAATATAAGAAATAATGCGTGCAAAATAGAAGTGGAAGGGTGCCATGGATCCGTTATACCTCTTCAATCTGTTGGCGCAAAATGCGTGGTGGATTAATATCTTGCTGGCCATAACGATTGTGTATTCCAATCGTCGCCGACCGGCACGCTCCACCATGCTCTGGATCATGATGATTGCTATTTTCCCCATCGTGGGCTTCATTCCGTATCTGCTTCTGGGACGTGATACACGTCGTCGTCGCCTTTTCCGAGCCAAAGAATCATTGGACGTGGATGTGTTGCATCATGCGCTGATCAAGTGGGATGAGGTTACGACACAGGTACCGGTGGAGGAAGAAGGACGCTTTCAGGACTATCTGGAACTGATCCGTCTCAATGTGCGCACGGGACTGACGAGCTTATCCGGCGATAATGACGTCGAGACCTTTTTCGACGGCGCCTCGAAATTTCAGAAATTACTGGAAGATATCGATGCTGCGCAGGAAGAGATCAATTTTCAATATTATATTTTGAAATCGGATGTGCTTGGCACGACGGTGATTCAGGCGCTGATCCGTGCCGCACGCCGCGGCGTGGTCGTGCGCGTTTTGACCGATGGCGTCGGCGGACGCGCCCTTTCGACCGGCATGAAACGCGTGATGCGCCAAGAAGGCATTCAGGTGGGCATTTTCTATCCCTCTTTTTTGCGCTATATCAATCTGCGTTTGAATTATCGTAACCATCGCAAAATCGTTACCATCGATGAACGCATTGCCTATATCGGCGGTTTCAACGTTGGCGATGAATACATAGGACGCAATTATCGCTTCGGTTTTTGGCGCGACACGCATTTGCGTATTGTCGGCTCTGCGGTTGCGGATCTCAAAGTGCGTTTTCTGCAAGACTGGAATTTCGTGACCGGCGGCGATGAAATGGAAGAGCGCGAGGTGATTGCGCATCCCAGTGAAAATGGCGATGCCTTCTGCCAGCTTGTTTTCAGCGGCCCCGATTCGCCACAAGCGAATATTAAACTGTCCATGCTGAAGATGATTGCTTCGGCAGACGACGTGATTTATATGCAGACACCGTATTTCATTCCCGATCAGTCCCTCTATGACGCTTTAGTCGTAGCACTGCAGCAGGGAGTGGAGGTGAACCTCATGATTCCGAATCGTCCCGACCATCCGGTCGTCTTCCCGGCCACCATGTCCTTTGCCGGGGATCTCATTCGCGCCGGGGCGCGCGTGTATCGCTACGAAAGAGGGTTCATGCATAGCAAAGTGATGATTATCGATGATTACGTGTCCATGGTAGGCTCCTGTAATATCGATGAGCGCTCCTTTTCGTTAAACTTTGAGGCATCGGAATTGGTTTATTCGCCGCGCATCAATGCACGTCTGAAACGGGCGTTTCACGAAGATATGCAGGAGAGCACGTTGTTGACACGGGAAGTGTACAGCAAGCGCTCCTGGCTCCTGAAGTTGAAGGAGCCCATCTGCCGTCTGTTCGCACCCTTACTATAAGGAGGAAATCATGAAGAATGCGCATGAACCGACGCGATTGGGAAAATTGCTGACGGTATTACTGACCGTCAGTCTGGTTCTCTTTGCCATCAGCTATGTACTGCTTTTTGTCATTCAAAATGTGGCCGCCTCTTGGGCCATGGTCGTATTGGCGGTGCAGGTACCACTCAATGCGGTGATTTGGCTAGGACTGTTTTTTCATGTTGTGGGCATTTTCCTGCGTCGCCCAGCCAGCGCCGGCGATGTCTGGATCGGCCTGGCGGAAGGGGTGCTTTTGTGCTGCTTGACGCCGGAGGTCTTTACCACTTGGCAAGCCTTTACGGAAGATCCCGGTTTATTGTTTTCGATGTTACGCCAGCCGTTATATTTTCGCTTTTGGACACTGGCGCGCATGATCAGCGTGTTGACGCTGCTCGTAAAATATGTGGGGCCGCGCTGGCTGCAGCAGGCTCCGAAAGCGCCGCTCACCTTGGAAGAGGTTGCGGGGCAGGCTTTCATTATTCCGTCGGAAAACGGAGAGGATCCGTCTCACTGACGCATTGGGACGGGTAGGAGGAGAGTATGGAAAAAGCGATTTCGGGAGCGGTCATCCGACGATTGCCGAAGTATTTGCGCTATCTGATTGCTCTGCATGAACAGGGCGTGGAGCGCATTTCATCGCAGAAGTTGAGTGATATCACCGGTTTTACCGCTTCGCAGATTCGGCAGGATCTGAACCACTTTGGAGGCTTTGGACAGCAGGGGTACGGCTACAACGTGGAATCCCTGCGAGAACAGATTACGCGCATCATCGGCCTGCATCAGGAACATCATGTAGCCATCGCAGGTGCCGGCCACTTGGGCGTGGCGCTGGCCAACTCGGATTTGTTCAAAGAAAACCACCTGCATCTGGAGGCCCTTTTTGATGTGAATGAAGCAATGATCGGCAAGACCATTGCCGGTGCGCCGGTATTGTCCGTAGATGCAATGGAAAAAACCATTGCCGAAAAACAGATTGACATCTTAACCATCACCACGCCGCGTCTTGTGGCGCAGTCCGTGGCGGATCGCGCCGTTGAAGCCGGGGTGAGCGGCATCTGGAACTATGCACAGACGGATCTGCATCTTCCGCACGGGGTAGTGCTGGAGAATGTTTACTTAAACGAAAGCTTGTTTAGCCTGATTTATTACATGGGCAACTGGAAAGATTACAAGGGATTTGAAACGGGCAGCGGCGCAATGTTGCAGTAGCGTCAAACGCTCGATGCAGAAGTCCGACGGCCTTAGAAATGAGCACCGCATGGCAGAAATGACCATTCAACAATTGTATAAGAGCTATGGCGTGCATTCGATTTTGGAGGACGTGTCCTTTTTGGTAGAAAAAGGCGAGAAGATCGGTATCATCGGGGTGAATGGCTCGGGGAAGACGACGCTTATGCGCCTGCTTGTGCATGAACTGGAGCCGGATCATGGCGCCATTTTCCATCGCGACGATTTGCGCATCGGCTATTTGGAACAAAATGTCCATATCGAAAGTAACGATACCCTCTATGACGAGTGCAAGAAAGGGTATGCCCGTGCCTTCGTACTGGAGAAGAAATTGCGTGCCTTGGAGAAGGAGATGGGCGAACTCGCCGATAAACCGAAGGAACTCGAAGCGGTTATGGAGCGGCATCGCCTGTTGACAGATCGCTTCGTGGACGAAGGTGGTCTTTCTTATGACTCGGAAATTCGCGGCATATTAAAGGGGATGGGCTTTTCCGAGGAGCAATTTGACACGCCGGTGAATGTTCTCTCCGGTGGCGAAAAATCGCGCTTGGAACTGGCAACGATGCTCTGCGGCCGTCCCGATATCCTCTTTTTGGATGAGCCCACGAACCACTTGGATATGGAAGTCACCGCCTATCTCGAACAGATGCTGGCCTCCTTCCGCGGGGCAGTGCTTCTCATTTCCCATGATCGCTACTTTTTAAATCAGGTGTGTCAACGCATTTTGCTGGTGGAGCATCGCAAAGTCTTTTCGTATGCCTGCGGCTATCAGGAATATACACGTCGCCGCGAAAAGGACTTGGAAGTGCAGCGCCATGCCTATGAAAATCAGCAGGAAGAAATTGCGCGACAAAAAGAAATCATTGATCGCCTGGGTCATCTGGGCGGTTCGAAACGCAAGCGCGGCATTGCCCAATCCCGTTCACGCCAGAAACTCCTGGATAAAATGGTGTTATTGGAGAAACCGCCGGAAGATGTGCAGCATATGCGTCTGCGGCTTACCCCGAAATATCCGAGTGGGGAAGATGTCCTGGCTGTCGATGGCTTAGGCAAAGCCTTTGGAGAGCGCATTCTTTTTCAGGATGTCAGTTTCAATATTTATCGGGGCCAGCGCATTGGCCTCATTGGTGAGAACGGTGTTGGGAAGACGACACTGTTTCGCATTCTCCTGCAGCAGGAACAAGCCGATCAAGGCACGGTTTCCTTTGGTTCCTCGGTGAAGATTGCCTTCTTCGACCAGGAGCAGCGCACCTTATCCCCGGATAAAACCATTCTGGATGAACTGTGGGATGCCTATCCACAGATGGACCACTATACGGTACGCGCCCATCTTGCCCGTTTCCAATTCATCGGCGAAGAGATTTTCCGTCTGGTGGGGGAACTGTCCGGTGGTGAAAAAGCCCGTCTTGCCTTGTTGAAGCTCATGCTTTCCTCGGCAAACGTCCTCTTATTGGACGAGCCGACCAATCACCTGGATATCGAAAGCCGCGAAATCTTGGAGCAGGCATTGTTGGATTACGAGGGTACCGTCTTTGTCATCAGCCATGATCGCTATTTTCTAAACCACGTTTGCACGCATATTTTCCGTCTGCATCCGACGGGCATGGAAATGCATCTGGGTAACTATGATGCATATCTGCAGCATAAGAGCGATGGCACCGTTTTGCCACAGGAAGCGCAGGGAACAAAGACAAAGACGCAAGAGAAAAAGGAAAAGAAACAGGCGCAGCAAGCCAAAAAGCAGCTACGTCAGATGCGCGCGCGCATCAATGCGATCACGCGGGAAACGGAAGAGCTGACGGCGACGCAAGAGGCGTTGCAGCAGAAAGCCTATGATCCTTCGCTCTATGAGGATTACGAAGAAGCACAGCGTGTCCACGATGAGCTCACGCAAATTCAAAAGAAATTAGAAGCCCTTGGCGACGAGTGGCTGGAACTGGAAACGGCGTTGGAAGAAGAGGAAGGGGAAGAGGTATGAAAATCTATTCCTATCGCGGGGATCACGAGCATTTACCGGAAAACACCATGATGGCTTTTCGCCAGGCGCTCCTAAACGGCGCGGAGGGCATTGCACTGGACGTTCTGATGACACGCGATCATCAGCCCATCGTCTTCCGCGATGAAGCTTTAGGCATTGCCACTGATGCCATCGGTCTGGTACGACATCATGATCTGAGCGAAATCCAAGAAGCAGAGTTTAACGAGCCCTACACGAAATTGGATCAGCATATTCCATCGCTGAAGGAATACTTAACTTGGGCGGAGCCATTGCCACACACCACCATTTTGATGGTGAAAAACGCTAAATTCCCCTATTCCAATTTTGAAGAAGACCTCATGAATTGCCTGGCCGACGTCGAAGGCAAAGAGCGCTTGCTCTTGGCCTGTTCCCGTCTCTCCAGCCTGCGTCTTTTGCATACACGCTACCCGGACATCGCCCTTGGTTTGATTCCCGATACACTTGACGAAGAAATCATTGCCAAGCTTGAAGAATTGGAGATTCACTACGTTCTTCCCACCCTCACGCAAACCACGCGTCAATTCGTCGAACTTTGCAATGCGCATGATCTGCAGATTATGACTCAGGACGTCTCCACCCCGGAGCAAATGCAGCGGCTCCAAGAGCTCGGTGTCAAGAGCATCCTTGTTACCGATATGGCCACCGCGCGGGCAGCCCTTGACGTCAAGAAAATGCCCTATTCCGCCGAAGCTCTGAAATTTGCCACGGAAACGGAAGCGCGGCAAGAGAAGAGCCACCAACCCATGCAGTCCCTGGCCCAAAAAGCCAAAAATCTCACCAATGTCGGTAGAAGCCGCAAAGGCAAAGGCAATTTCTTAGCCGTCGCACTTTGCATGGTTCTAAGTGTTGCCGTAGCTACATTCTTGGCCGGCCTCTTCATGAATCTGATGAAGGGCGTGCTGAAATAAATCGCTTATGCGATGCAATTTGATACAGTGAAGGCGGCCCAAAAGGCCGCCTTCACTGTTATTGTATGACTGTCGGCCGCAGGTTGATGTGGCATTAGTTTGCTTTCTTCGCTCTTTTTGCTTTGGCAGCGCGATCCCACTGGGACACCGCAAGGGCGGCGGTGGCATCGCCGGTGATGTTCAGGGTCGTACGGCCCATGTCGAAGAGACGGTCAATACCGGCAATCAGGGCAATGCCTTCGACAGGAAGGTTAACACTGGTGAGGACCATCGCCAGCATGATCATGCCGGCACCAGAAACGCCTGCCGTGCCAATGGAGGCAAGAACGGCGGTAAGGACGACGGAAATCAGCTGAGGGATGGTCAAATTGACGCCATAGCAGGCGGCGATGAAGAGACAGTTGACGCCCATGTAGATGGCCGTGCCGTCCATGTTGATCGTTGCGCCAAGGGGCAGAACAAAGGAAGATACGCTGGGATCAGCGCCCAAGTCGTTGGAGCATTGAATGGTAAGGGGTAGAGTCGCATTGGAGCTGGAAGTCGTGAAAGCTGTGGTCATGGCGGGCATCATGCCACGCAAAAATTTCATGAGGCTTATCTTGGCAAAGAGGTGGACACTCAAACCATAGACGATCACGATGTGGGTGAAGTAACCCAGATAGGCGACGCCTAGAACGATGCCCAGTGAGGAGACGATGGTAGCCCCATTGATCGCAATGACGTTGGTCATTAAGCAGAATACGCCGATGGGCGTGAGACGGATGATGATTTCCATCATTTTCATAACCACGGTGTAGATGCTCTTCACACCTTTGCCAACGCGTTTGCCGTCCTCACCGGAAAGAAGAATACCCACACCAATGAGAAGCGCCATCAAAATCAGCGGCAACATATCCGCTTTTAGCAGCGGCTCCAAAATATTTTTCGGAAACATCGCCACGATGACTTCCATGAAATTGGCACTTTTGGCTTCATATTTCAATCCCGCCGTCTGTAAGAGCGGGAAAAATCCTTTAAAGAGCGTGGCAAAAACAATACCAATGACCACCGCAACGGCGGTGGTTGCCATGTAATAGACGAAAGTTTTCCAACCAATAGAGCCCACACGACGAATATCGCCTAAGGAGATGGTTCCATCGATGATGGAGAAAAGGACGATGGGCACCACCATGAATTTCAAGAGATTAATGTAGATGGTACCAATGGGCTGAATATAGGCTTTTGTAAAATCCCCCTTTCCCTGCAACAGAATGCCGACAAGAATGCCGAGCGCTAGGGCGATAAAGATCTGTATCGCCAGACTGAAACGTTGTTTTTTCTCCATAATGAATCCTTTCTTGTACACCCGTCAGGAATGGCGAGAGTGATGAACGCCGCTCATCCCACAGCGGCGCTACTCTTTGCTAAATCATATAAAGAAATGAAAAAACTTACAAGAATGAGAAAAAATTAGCAAGCGCAGAATCTTTTGAAAAAGCTTGTTATTCGCCAATAAGCGGAGTATAATAACGGTAAGTCAAAGATGGTCAAAAAAATAAGCGAAGAATTCTCTTCGCTGTCCATAGATTGACCGGAAAGGAGGATGCTTTGCAATATCAGGATTATTACAAGACGCTTGGCGTCGATAAAGGGGCATCCGCAGCAGAGATTAAAAAAGCGTATCGCAAGTTGGCGAAAAAATATCATCCGGATCTGCATCCGAATGACACCGCGGCGCAGGAAAAATTCAAAGAAATTAACGAAGCCTACGAAGTCCTCGGTGATGCCGATAAGCGTAAAAAATACGATCAGTTTGGCACCAATATGAATTTCCAAGGGGGTCAAAACTTTGACCCGCGAGATTTCGGATTCGGAAACTTTGGCAATGGCCAAGGAACCTATACCTATCAAACGAACGGCAGCGGCGACTTCTCCGACTTCTTCAATTTGATTTTTGGCGGTGGGGCGCGACAGGGAGGTCATGCCGGCGGGAATTTCAGCGGCTTTGGCGATCTGGGAGATTTGCTCCACGGTCGTTCGGGCGCCACGTATCGGACCAGTTACGGTCCGGCGGGCTACGGCGCCGCTGCGAACGGTGCTGCCGCACGGCGTGCACAGGATCGCTACGAAACCACGATGGATTTGCCGCTCCGGGAAGCCTATCAAGGCGGTGAAAAGACCCTGCAGTTTCAAATCGGTGGGCAAACGAAAAATATCACGGTGCGCTGGCCGGCAGGCATTCAGGACGGTAACCGCATTCGCGTAAAGGGTGAAAAGTTTGGTCTCGACGGTAACCTGATGGTCAAGATTCGCTTGCTTTCCCCCGATACCATCGAAGGCGTGGATATTGTAAAAACCGTAACCCTGCTTCCCTGGGAAGCCTATTTTGGTACGAAGAAAACCGTTGATACGTTAGACGGACGCATTCAGGTGAACATTCCTGCCCGCATGGCGACAGGTAAACGCATGCGCGTGCCGGGGAAGGGGTATCGCAATCGCCAAGGAACGCGCGGCGACTTGTATTTGGAGATGGCCATTCAGAATCCTGCCGTGCTTACGCCGGAACAGGAAGCCATCTATAAAAAATTACAGCAATAACAGACTCCGAATCCGCAGAAAGGAGAGTCATGATGGAAGATAAATATACAAAAAGAGCATTACAGGCTATTCAGGACGCACAAAATGCGGCCATTAAAAACGGAAATCCGGAATTGACGGATCTCCACTTACACGATGCCTTGATCCGTGAAACGGACGGCATGGTGGCGCAGGTGCTGACGCATCTGGGCGTACAGATTGCGGCCTACCGCACGGCGGTGCGACGGGCCATGGAAAATTTACCGCAGCAACAGGGCGCTTCGCAGGTCTATCCGAACGCGATTTTCCAGCGAATCCTGCTGAATGCAAAGGATGAAGCCACGAAGATGGGCGACGAATACGTTTCGACGGAGCATTTGTATTTGGCTTTGCTGTCGGAACGCCATATTCCGTCCGAAGAGATTTTGAAACAGTATCATATTACGCGTGATGCGTTCGAACAAGCGTTAAAAGCCGTGCGCGGCTCTCGCAAGGTGACAACGGACAATCCGGAAGAAACAGAAGATGTCTTGAAGAAATACGGAACGGATCTGACCGCGAAAGCGCGGGAAGGTAAGGGGGATCCCATTATCGGTCGTGATGAAGAGATTCGCGATATGACGCGCATCCTCTCCCGTCGCACGAAGAATAATCCGGTGCTCATCGGTGAACCGGGCGTGGGGAAAACGGCCGTTGTAGAAGGACTCGCCCAGCGCATTATCAATGGCGATGTGCCGGATGGCCTGAAGGACACAACGATTTTTGCTCTGGATATGGGCCAGCTCTTAGCCGGCGCCAAGTATCGCGGTGAATTTGAAGAGCGTTTAAAGGCCGTGCTGGAAAAGATTAAGGCATCGGATGGCAATATCATCCTCTTTGTGGATGAACTGCACTTGATTGTTGGTGCGGGACGTACGGATGGCGCTATGGATGCGTCAAACCTCATGAAGCCGGCACTTTCCCGCGGCGAAATCCGCATGATCGGCGCGACGACGCTTAACGAATATCGCCAATATATTGAAAAAGACGGCGCGCTGGAGCGTCGTTTCCAGAAAGTCATGGTGGGCGAACCGTCAGTGGAAGATACGGTTTCCATTTTGCGTGGCATTAAATCCAAATACGAACTGCATCACGGTCTGCGTATCTCGGACGGTGCGGTTGTTGCTGCGGCAAAACTCTCGGATCGCTACATTACGGACCGCTATCTGCCGGATAAGGCCATCGACCTCATGGATGAGGCAGCCGCCATGGTGCGCACGGCCCTTGACTCCATGCCGGAAGAATTGGATGAAAAACGTCGTCGGATATTACAGCTCGAGATTGAAAAAGTCGCCCTGCAAAAGGAAACCGACGAGGCATCCAAGAAACGCCTGGCCGAGTTGGAAGCCGATATGGCCAATTTGAAAGAAGCCTATAACGAGGGCTTTATTCAGTGGCAAAATGCGAAGGCAGCCCTCGAAGGCCAGACGAAAATTAAGGAAGAAATTGATCATACCCGTCATGCCATTGAGGAGGCAGAGCGCAATTTCGATTATGAAAAAGCCTCGACGCTGCGTTACGGCAAGCTGGCGGAATTGCAGAAGAAGTATGAAGAGAGTGAAAATGCTCTCGAAAAGGATAACGATGCGGTGAAGGAAGAGGTCACGGAAGAGGAAGTGGCGGAAGTGGTCTCCAAGTGGACGCACATTCCGGTAACCAAGCTGGTGGAAAGCGAGCGACAGAAGATTCTCCGTTTGCCGGAAATTTTGCATCGCCGCGTCATCGGTCAGGAACAGGCCATCACGGCAGTCTCGGAAGCACTCTTGCGCGCCCGTGCCGGCCTCTCCGATGCCACGAAACCGCTCGGCAGCTTTATCTTCCTCGGCCCTACAGGCGTCGGCAAAACCGAGCTTGCTAAGGCCTTAACGGAAGCGATGTTTGATGACGAGCGCAATATGGTGCGCATTGATATGTCGGAATACATGGAAAAATACTCCGTGTCCCGTCTCATCGGTGCTGCGCCGGGATACGTCGGCTATGAAGAAGGCGGTCAGCTGACGGAAGCCGTGCGTCGTAAGCCCTATTCTGTGGTCCTCTTTGACGAAATCGAAAAGGCCCACCCCGATGTCTTTAACATCCTGTTGCAGGTGCTCGACGACGGGCGTCTGACCGATAACCAAGGCCGTACGGTGAACTTCCGCAACACCATCATCATTATGACCTCGAACCTTGGCGCCGACACCATTTTGCATGGCTTAGATGCGCAAGGCAACCTCACCGATGCAGCACAAAAGACGGTGGACGAAGCCCTGCATCGCGCCTTCCGTCCCGAGTTCCTGAACCGTATTGATGACATTATCACTTTCAAGGGCCTCACGAAGGAAGAAATTGGTCGCATCATCGACCTCAACCTGGCAAAGATTTCCGCTCATCTGGCGGAACGCGACATCACCATTGAAGCGGATGCCACTGCCCACGATTTCATCCTCTCCCATGCTTACTCGCCGCAGTTTGGCGCTCGTCCGATCGAACGCTATCTGCAGAAGCATCTCCAGACCATTCTCGGCCGTATGCTGATAGAAGGAAGCATTGCCGATCACGATCACGTGACCGTCACGGCAGACGCCAACGATCTCAAAGTACAGGTCGAACCGCGTCCTGCCACCGAGAAAGCGTCGGAAGATTTTCATAGCGATGACACCTACGAGGTGGTGGAATAACATGGGCGAAAAAGAGTAACCCACAGAAAATAGGTATAAAGAAAAAGCGCCCAGTCGGGCGCTTTTTTTTTGTATACGACTGACGGTTGGCGTGATTGCGGTACACCGCATCAGCGGAAGGTGGTAAAATGAACCAAATGCAAGAAAAGAGGTTGTTATGATTACTATCCCGTCCGATTATGTTCCGAAACTGGACCATTTTGAATTGCAACGTGCTATCGATTACGTCAAAAAGACCTTTCAGGCAGAGATTTCGCAGGCATTGAATCTCCAGCGCGTTTCCGCGCCGCTCTTTGTGCTGCGTGCCAGCGGCCTAAACGATAACTTAAGCGGCAAGGAACGTCCGGTTTCGTTTGATATTCCCGATGTGGGCGCTGAAGCGGAGGTTGTGCATTCCCTGGCCAAGTGGAAGCGCATGGCCCTTGGTCGCTACGGCTTCGAACCCGGTCAAGGCCTTTATACCGACATGAACGCCATTCGTCGCGATGAAACCCTGGATAATCTCCATTCCATCTATGTCGACCAATGGGATTGGGAACGCATCATTACGCCCGCCGAGCGCACGGAGAAAACCCTGCGCGAAACGGTTCAAGCGATTGTTTCGACCATTTGCAATGTCAATCACCTGGTGCAGGCTCGATTCCCATCGCTGGACACCCAAATCCGCCGCGAAGTGACGTTCTTCACCGCCCAGGAACTCGAGGATCGCTGGCCGGATAAAACGCCGGAGGAGCGGGAAGCCGCGGCTGCGGAGCAATACAAGACGATTTTTATTCAGGGCATCGGCGGCGCGCTGCGTTCGGGCAAGCCACACGGCGATCGTGCGCCCGACTATGACGATTGGACGCTCAATGGCGATATTATTCTTTGGAATGATGTGCTCGGTTGTGCGTTCGAGCTCTCCTCCATGGGCATTCGCGTGGACGAAGCTGCGCTCACTCGCCAACTCAAAGACGCCCACGCCGAAGAGCGCGCATCGCTACCGTTCCATCGCGCGTTGCTGCAAGGAGAATATCCGCAGACCATCGGCGGCGGCATCGGCCAATCGCGCCTTTGCATGTTATTGCTGGGGACGGCGCACATCGGCGAAATTCAGGCGAGTGTCTGGGACGAAGAAACGCTTGCCGAATGTCAAAAAATGGGTATTCCTCTATTGTAGGACGATGCCCCTAGAACTCGTGAGCAAAAAGGAGGGACTATGAAAAAGCGGATTTGGATGGTATGGGGTTGTATCTTGTTGCTGGTTCTGACGGCGTGCGGCGCAAATGCCTCCCCCACGGAAGAAGCCAAGTCAACTGTCGAAGGATTCTTTCAGGCGTTTGCCAAGATGGATGCTAAGGAAATGGCCAAGTTCCTCCCAAAGGAGATGCGCGAAAAGCAGCAGAGCGCCGAAAAGGAAAGTTCAAGTTTAAACATGGACGATCCCAACGTGAAGAAGCAAGTGGATATGTACAAGTCGGTTTTTGCGAAGGTACAAGCCGCTTACGTAAGTGGCGAGATCGAGAAGGGAAAGACGGAAGGAACGCTGACCTATAAGGTGACAGCCCCCAATATGATGGATCTTGCGTCCAAAATGATGAGCGTTATCGGGCCGAATGGTCAGCCGGACTATTCGAAGTTAGATCTTTCCACCGTTAAGACGGACGAAACATCGCTTGATATCGACGTGAAACATGAAGATGATCGCTGGGTCATTGCGGATCCGCAGACGCTCTTTATGAAAACCATGGGCGTTCAGGGCAATGTAACGGATATGATGCCTGCACAACCATAATCGGCACGGCCCGCGAAAGAAGTTCGAGGAGTAAGGCAACGGCACCTTTGTAAACGATATGAGATCAAAAACATAAGAGCGTTTCCTGTATGCAACCCTATGGATGGCGGGTTAACCCGCCATCCATAGGGCACGTTTTTTCATGGGCATTAACCTTTCTTTGTTTGGTTGATACTTTCATTGCAGAGGAATTCTCTCAATTTTTTTTCTTGGCCTCAGATCACGAGTATCTCTACACCGATTATTTTTTTTGTTCAAATCATATGCATGGGAGTACAAGAGTAAATATGCTATAATATTATGAATTAAAAATCCGCATATATGGAGTTATAGGAGTGAAAAATGAAATTCAACTACAATGGACTTTGGAAAGCCTTGATAGACAACAATATGAAGAAAAAAGACCTAGTTGAAAAGACAGGGATTTCACCTACTACGATATCAAAAATGGTTAGAGGTGATGCGGTATCACTCACCGTTATTGGTAAGATTTGTGAAGAGCTAGATACTGACATTGGTGATTTAATTAGCATCGAAAAAAAGTAAGGAAAATTAATGGCTAGCTTATGTTGCATCTCAAATGAACTTTGAATGTGTGAAAGTTAGTTCCTATTTACTAAGAGGGAATCAAATGCAAAAGATAAATGCGAAATGTAGCTACAATTTTATCGATCTCTTTGCGGGAGCAGGAGGACTCTCAGAAGGCTTTCTCCAAGCCGGCTTTAAGCCAGTGGCTCATGTTGAAATGAACGAATTTGCAGCTAAAACGCTTAAAACGAGAAGCGCCTATTACTACCTTAAAGAAACTGGAAATCTCGATTTATATAAAAAATATCTTTCCGGGAAAATATCTCATGATGAATTCATGAAGCAGATTCCTGCTTCGATAACAAAAACCATAATACACGAAACGATGTCGGACGAAACATTGCCACAAATTTTCAATACCATTGATGGAATAATGAAAATCAAGGCCATTTCGAAGATAGATGTGATTGTAGGTGGGCCGCCATGCCAAGCTTATTCCCTTGTAGGAAGAGCGCAGAGCAGTCATATGGAGGTTCCAATGGCTGAGGATCCACGAAACTTCTTGTATAAGTTGTATGCAAGGTTTCTGAGACACTACCAGCCAAGAATGTTTGTTTTTGAAAATGTTACTGGAATAGAATCAGCTAATGGCGGAATCACATGGAAAAACATTCAAAAGTATCTGAAACGAGTGGGATATGAAATTGAGTGCAGAGAGCAGAATGCACAAACTTTTGGCGTTCTCCAAAATCGTCGTCGTATGATTATTGTAGGATGGTTGAAACAGAGTGGGCTGAAATACCCTGACTTCCTTGAAATCAAGACGGACGCTGTTGTCAATGACCTCTTTACCGATTTGCCAAAGTTGCATCCCGGCGAGAGTTCCGACAAGTATGCAAAGTCAAAAGCAAGCAGTTATGTGACTGCGGCTGGTATCCGCACGAAGGATGATGTGCTGACGCTTCATAACTGCCGTCCCAACATAGACAGGGATATCAAAATATACAGGCGTGCGGTTGAACTGTGGAACGATGGTCATAAGCGTCTTAATTACAACGACCTTCCTGATGAACTTAAGACGCACAAAAACAGGCATTCATTTACTGATAGGTTTAAGGTGGTTGAGGGAGATGAATCGTGCTGCCACACTATCTTGGCGCACCTTTCAAAGGATGGTCATTACTTCATTCATCCTGACATAGAACAGAATCGCTCCATTACCGTTCGTGAAGCGGCGAGAATACAATCGTTTCCTGACAGCTATTTCTTTGAGGGACCACGGACATCTCAGTTCGTGCAGATAGGCAATGCTGTCCCTCCGATGATGGCAAAAGGAATCGCTATGGGAATTTTTGAACAGCTATACAAAGGAGATTCAGATGGAAGGTAACCTGCTGCTTGAACAATTCAGCAGATATAAGAAGTTGGAACTTGAGGCCTCTCCGTTCCACTTCCTTTTGGATGCCAACATAGAATTGAATCCGCATCAGATCAATGCGTTCTGCGCTGCTATTCAAGCGTTAAAAACCGGCGGCATCGTATTGGCTGATGAGGTTGGTCTTGGAAAAACCATAGAAGCAGGGCTTGTGCTGAAGTATGTACTTGAGTCGGGAGTAAAACGAGTATTGATAGCGCTTCCCGCATCTTTGAGAAAGCAGTGGGAATTGGAACTCGAAGATAAATTCGGCTTGGAATCGGTAATTCTCGACAGACTTACCGTGGAGAAAGAAAGCTCTGACTGGCGAAAAAGGCTCACGGACAATAAATCCGTCAGGATCGTGCTTACCTCCTACGACTACTCATCCAAATTGATGAAACGATTCCCGGAGGTGAAGTGGGATTTTATCATTATCGATGAGGCGCATAACCTTAGAAATGTATTTCATGGTACGAAAAGAGCAAAGAATTTGTATGAGATGTCAAAGGGCATACCGAAGATTCTGCTGACCGCTACGCCTCTTCAAAACTCGCTGACAGACCTTCACGGACTGGTTTCCTTTATCGACCAGCGGATATTCGGTAGTGAGAAAGTCTTTAATAAACGCTACATTGAAGGACAGGATTATTCTGACCTAAAGCGTGAACTCTCGCCGGTTCTGTATAGAACGCTCCGCAAGGATGTGGCGAAGTACATGAATTTCAAAAAGAGAACCTGCAAAACGGTAGATTTTACTCTGTCGCAGGATGAGATTGAATTATATCAGCGGGTAAACGACTTCTTGAAACGTGAGCTGCTGTACTCCATACCGACCTCAAACCGTGGGCTGATTATCCTTGTTATCAGAAAGCTGCTTGCTTCATCGAGTTTCGCATTGATAGAGACTTTCGAGATTTTGAAGAACAGGCTCGAAAAGCTATACGAAGGCAGCAAGTTCGCAAATGCACAGGAAGGCTTTGACCTTTTCTGGAACTATGTCGAGGATGAGATAGATGAGTCGGGCTTTGAGGAGACTGAGGACGAAGACACTATTGTTCAGAAACAGTTCATCCAGGCTGAACTCGATGAGGTGAATATCATCATTGATGTGGCAAAGCGCATCAAGACAAACGCAAAGGTAAGTGCGCTGAAGACGGCCATACAAATAGCCTTTGACTATCAGCAGGAGCAAGGTATCCCGCAGAAGGTTGTAATCTTCACGGAATCAAAGCGTACTCAGAAATACATAGCCGCCGAACTTCGCAAAACTGGATTTGATGACGAGGATATCCTTCTCTTTAACGGTGACTTTGACGACACCATGACGAAGGAAATATACAAGGCATGGCAGGTTAAGAACTTCGGCAAAGCAAACTATGGTCGCAGCGTGGAATATAAGCATGCCATCGTGGATTACTTCCGCCATAATGCAAAGATATTGATCTGCACGGATGCCGGTTCCGAAGGTTTGAACCTTCAGTTCTGCAATACGGTAATCAACTATGACCTTCCTTGGAATCCCATGAAGATTGAGCAGCGTATCGGTCGTTGCCACCGTTACGGCCAAGAGCATGACGTTGTGGCAATCAATCTGTTGAATACGCAGAACGCTGCAGACCAGCGCGTTTACTATATTCTATCGAAGAAGTTTGAACTGTTCGAGGGAGTCTTCGGAGCGTCGGATATTGCTCTTGGAGCGTTGGAATCCGGCACCAGTTTTGAAAAGATGGTGTTGCAGATTTATCAGACCTGTGATACCACTGTGGAATTCAAAAAGGCATTTGATAAACTGGATCGCAAGCTGAACGCAAAGCGAGATAAAAAAGCAAGAGAGCTCCGCTCACTTCTATTGACGGAGCGCAACGGAGCAAAGGAGCAAAATCTTGATCAGACAAAAAGGAAAATCGAAAGATACTTGCGAGATGTTGAATATTGGAGCACCTTCGATGAACCTGAGCTAGATGGCCACCTTTATTACGGGAAGAGCGAACGCTGGGGGGAAGAAGTAATAGGCTCCCATGGAACTCTGTTTCTTGGTGCGTTCTGTAATTCTGCAAAAATTTTGTTTCCTGTGTTGTTGCTTTGCGACGAAAAGGGAGACTATATCAATTTTAGCGAAGAAGACCTTGTTCCTGCGCTTGAGCGGCTTGACGATAGGGATGTAAAATATTTTGCGCCGAGTGAATCGGAAATAAAACTTTATCAGCGTGTATATGATGATTTAACCGCTGAAATGGTGAAACGTTATCAAAAACAATCCGAATCAATCAAGGCATATAATCGAAAGAAAATTGAAAATTGGGAACGTATTCAGATGGAACAGTTAGTAGCGACATATCAGGATATAGACGCAGAAATAAGCTGCTTGAAAGAACAAGAGCGTTCTTCGGACAACTTCTACGAGAAGATGGATATCAGGAAAAAGATAACTGAGAAATCCAATGCACTTGAAAAGCTTCAGGAGTCATTTCATAAAAAAGGAACTGAATTCAGAGCCGAAGGAGAGCAGGAAATTTTGGAGTTTGAAAAACAGTTTGATATTAACCCGATTTTGTTGGTCAATATCGTTCTGAAGTTTTAGGAGACATTACTATGCAAAAGACAGGAAAACTAGAATTAACCTGGGTGGGGAAATACGACGAAAAGGTGATTGAACCGAGAATCCTAGTGGAGGATCTTGATAAGTCGTATGGTGATCCAACCAGAGAAAATATGCTTATTCACGGGGATAATTTAATTGCTTTACAGGCTTTGCAGCAGGATTTCGCTGGGAAAATTAAATGTATCTATATTGATCCACCATACAATACAGGTAGTGCATTTGAATACTATGACGACAATCTTGAACATAGTATTTGGCTTTCAATTATGAAGAATAGACTTGTTCTTCTGCGTGAATTGCTATCCGAGGATGGGACAATTTGGATACAGATTGATGACGAGGAACAAGCATATCTAAAAGTGCTTTGTGATGAAGTCTTTGGCCGCGGTAATTTTATAAACATGATTTCCGTAAATATGAAAAATATTGCAGGAGTGTCTGGCGGCGGCGAAGACAAAAGACTGAAGAAGAGTTGCGAATACATTCTGGCATATGCAAAAGAATATTCTTTGTTACCCCTCTTTAATGCTCCTTATTCTTATACAGAGATATCAGAATTGGTGCAACAGTATCTTGACGAAGGTAAGAGTTGGAAATATACAACAGTTCTTCTTAATCCAGGAAAAAAAGAATATTATGGATCAACTGTTGATGGAGATGGAAATGGAATCAAAGTGTATTTGAGAAAGAATCCAGAAATGATGTCTATTAAGCAAGTAGCCTCAAGGGATAGCATTACAGAAAAAGAAGCATATAAAAAATATGGAATCAGCATATTCCAAACAACTAATGCTCAAAGCTCTATTAGAACAAGAATCATGGATTATCGAGCTGAGGAGGGGATTGAGGAAGATCTTATTTCAATAGAATATGTTCCGAAGACAGGAAAAAATAGAGGCAAGGTGTATGAACAGTTCTATAAGGGAGACAAGTGCCGATTGTTTGTTTGGCTGAAGGATACATCAGAAGTTATCGACGGAGAGCTGTATAAAAAAGATCTTCAAGGCACATATTGGGACATGAATGCGTGGATGAAGAACCTTACAAAAGAAGGTTCGGTTGAATTTGGTAGCGGTAAAAAGCCGGAGCAGCTCGTTCGCCAAATAATTGAGATGACTACCTCCGAAGGAGAATGGGTTATGGATTCATTCCTAGGTTCTGGAACTACTGCGGCTGTTGCAACAAAGCTGAACAGAAATTGGATCGGCGTCGAATTAGGAGAACAGGCATATTCTCACTGTAAACCGAGGATTGATCGAGTAATTGATGGCAATGACGCAGGTGGAATCACAAAAATTGTTGATTGGCAAGGTGGTGGTGGATACCATTTCTACGAATTGGCTCCCAGCTTGCTTGTTAAAAATGATAAGCTGCCAATTTATCAGATCAATCCCTTGTACACCTTTGAGATGCTTTGTGAGGCTATCTGTAAAATTGAGGGATTCCATTACAAGCCACAGGAACTATTCCATGGTTATTCATCAGAGAAACGATTCATTCATATAACCCAGGAGTTCGTGAACGCTACCTATGTAAAATCGCTATCTGCGCATCTTGCCGAAGGACAGTCACTCTTGATTTACGGCACGAAGATTCAATCGGATATGATCTTGCCCGATAACATCGAGGTAAAGACAATACCGAAAGACCTTCTTGAGAAGTGCGATTTTGAAAGCGAGATAAAATAGATGTCTGAAATAGTAAATAAAATAAAATATGCAATGAGCTTAAGAACTCCGCAAGAAGAGGCGCTATCTTACCTCGATGCAATCAGTTCGCAATGTGATTACAAGAAGGACAGCAAGGATGTCATTGAGGCTGCTGCATCGGAATACTGTGAGAAACAGCGCAAAGTTAAGGCTGGATTTGAGTTTCCATCCTTTTGCTTTGCTATGGCTACTGGTATCGGTAAAACTCGACTGATGGGGGCTTGTATCTATCATCTGTATAAAACTAAGGGGTATAGGCACTTTTTTATTCTTGCGCCAGGTAATACGATTTATGATAAGTTGCGCAAGGAGTCCAATCCGAACCATCCGAAGTACATTTTCAAAGGGCTTGAATCGGAAATGGGAAGACCAAAGGTGTATGATGGGGAAAACTATGACACCTATCCCATAAAGTTTGAGCAGATGTCAATGCGAATTGAAAAGACTCCGGAGATTCAACTTTTTATCTTTAATATTGGGAAAATATTCAACAGCAAAACGGATACGCAGTTTAACTTCCATAAGTTTAAGGAAACACTGGGGGCGTCCTTTGCGGACGTGTTGGCACAGTTCGATGATCTTGTTATCTGCATGGATGAGGCACATCGATATTATGCTCCAGCTTCGATGAAGGCAATCAACTATCTGAAGCCTGTTCTCGGATTGGAGTTTACTGCCACCCCGAAGACCACATCAAATGTTATTTATGCCTATGACTTGGCACGAGGTGCAGTTGAGGGTTATTTGAAAATTCCTGTCGTACTGGGTCGCTCCAATATGGCTGGCTATAGTCAAGATGACGTAGAGGAAATGAAAATTCGCGATGGTCTTACACTGCATGAGCATCGTAAGGCTGTTTTGAGAGAATATTGCTACGATCACAATTTGGATTATGTAAAACCTATTGTGCTTGTTGCTTGTAAGGATACAGATCATGCAAAGAAAATTAGGGCATTAATTGACAATGATGATTTTCAGAGAGGAAAGTATAAGGGCAAGGTTATAGAGATTCATTCCAAACAGTCTGGAGAAGAATCGGAAGAAAACATTCGCCTTTTGCTCTCGATTGAACATGCCTCTAATCCTGTTGAAATTGTGCTTCATGTTTATAAGTTGAAGGAAGGCTGGGATGTAAACAATCTGTTTACAATTATTCCGCTGAATGCAGCCAAGAGTGATATTCTCGCCATGCAGACTATTGGACGAGGATTAAGACTTCCATTCGGAGAACAGACAGGAAATGAGGACATAGATTCTCTTGATATCGTTGCTCACGATCACTATAGAGAACTTGTCGATGAGATTAAAAGTAGCGATATCTTTCGTTACAGAGATCTTGAAGAAACAGCTGTGGAGCCATCTGAATCAGTAGGGGTTTCTGCTACCGTTGACGATGGACAGCTTTCTATGTTGGATATTGCAATTACGGCATCTGGATTAAAATCTTTTACCGAGGTAAACAATCCTAAAACACAGCTTGAAATCTACCAAGAATACATGAAGAATTTCATGGCTGCACAAAAGCAGGATAAAGAGGAAAACCAAGGTCAGCTGACTTTATTTGATACTTATTCTCTTATAGAGGAAAGCTCTAAGGTATACGAACCCCAAAATGAGAAGTCGTCAACGAAAACAGTCTCAAAATCTATAAAACAGCCTTTGAGCAGAGATGAGTTTGTAAAGACTGTAACAAAATACTCGGCAAAGGCTATCTCTGTCCCTAAAATCCTTGTTCAAACTACATCGGAAGTAAAGTTTAATCGTTTCGAGGTAAAACGTACGATTGCTGATTTTGAGGTGGCGATGGCAAAGATTGAGCGTTTTGATGCTATCAATCGGCAAATTCTATCTGTTGTTGATGCTCAGATTCTTGAAGTTAACGATGCTATGAATACGTTAGCTTGTATGTTATTGGACTCTATCAGCGAGTTATCATATGACGATGCTGATTTTGTTATTGATGTGGTAGAACAATATCTCGCTCAGATTCCAGGAGATGAAGAAAATAAAAGAAGAATTGTGCGACGCTATGCATCGCTGATTGTATCTGACATTCGTAAGCAAATTTATGAGCATATGGATAGAAAGACGCAGGATGTTCAAATCATTCAAAAAGACCTTATTTTGTTCCGAAAGTTTGTAAAAAATGTTAAAGAAGACGGAAGGATTAGATACGACAAATCATTTACAGATAAGGGAAATATAAAAAAGTATCTGTTTACCGGATACAAGAAGTCGTATTATCCCGCGAATGCTTTTGACAGCGATACCGAACGTCTTTTCTCAATTATTTTGGAAGAAGATCCAGATGTAGTTCGCTGGATTAAACCACCGCTCAATCAGCTTGGTCTATTTTGGAAAGCAGGACAGCAATATAACCCGGACTTTCTTGTAGAAACTACTACAGGGAAATATATGGTTGAAGTTAAAGCGTTGAACGAGGTTGCATCTGAAGAGGTTGTATCTAAAGCACGAGAAGGCATTAAGTGGTGTCAGTTTGCAACTATGGCGGATTCAGATAATAAGACATGGGAATATAAACTTATTTCCGATGATAACATTCATCCTGGGAATACCTGTAAATATACGCTAGGTACGGCTCATGTCGTGAAAGGGGAGGAATAATGGCTGATAGAGCTAAGTATTCAGAAGTCAGACAGAAAATTATCGACGCCATCAGGATAGATCTTATCGGACCTGTTGATGAGAACGAGATTCTTAGAGAAAATCCACGTTTTGCATATCTTATAGGAATGCTTGATATACAAACTGATAACAAAGAGTCTTCAAGCGCTGGTGAGCAGGAAATAGATGCAGATATGGCATTCGAAGACGGCGAAGATTTTACTGCTGGTGAAGATGATGATAATGAGCCTATTTCCACGACGCATTTTCAGTTACCGTCTTCTATCGGCATCAGTTTCTATATTAAAAGCGACACCGAGAGCATTAACTTGGATGTGACTTGGGGAGATTATGTACGTTCTTCTGAAAAATACACGGGCAAGGATGAAAAAGAACACATCCGTGCCATATATACTCGTCAGCCGGTAAAGGAGACCGTTCGTGTTAATTTTGGCGACTTTGGCCGTACAAAGGACTACCAGCTTATATGCGACTCTAATGTCCACGTCCATGTTTCTCGTATTCCTCTTAGGGGAGGCTATTCCCTAGTTACTGCATATGTCATCAACAAGAGGAAGAATCCAGAGCACAGCGCAGAAGCAATAATGTTTCAAGTTGAAATTAAGGCATATGCAGAGGATGGTGCGTCGGTATTTATTGCCGAGCATATCTGTAGGGAAATACTCGCATCGGACGAGTTCTATTTTGAACAGCGTCCTATTATGGGACGAGGTCGTGGTTGCGCAGCTGTATGGGAAACGCCGGTTGATGGCAGAACTACCTGTGTGAAATCAGCTTTTATACCTGAATATGAGTTTCCTGGAGTTAGTGCAGCATTAGACGGCTTTGACAGATATTTCTTTTCGACATTTACCATGTCGGTAAAGTCGAAAAAAGCGGAAACAATCGGAAAACTTAATACCCTTGCGGATTGTTACGAGAACTGGATAAACAATACTCTGCTTGGCAACGCCAGAATGAGCAATCACGATTTCAAATATAAAATCGGAAATAAAGTCATTGAGCGGTGTCAAAATGCTCTAAGTCGAATTCGCGAAGGAATCCATATCATTGAAACGGATGACACTTCATTTGAAGCCTTCTGCTTTATGAATCGTGTTATTTTTTTACAGAACAGCATCAAAGGCTATTCAAAGAAGCACGGAACAGGCACGGAGTGTAATTTTCAAGATTTTATCAATCCGAAGAATCCAGATAATAACTTCGGATGGAGACCTTTCCAGATTGCCTTTATCCTCATGAATCTTGCGGGAATGGTTGATCCGAAGCATAAAGACCGTGAGGTTGTTGACCTGCTTTACTTTCCTACGGGTGGAGGCAAGACGGAAGCTTATCTTGGCCTAATGGCATTTGTTATTGCCAACAGACGACTCAGAGCGTCTGATGAAGAGGAATACAATCGGGATGGCGGCGTAACCGTTATGCTCCGCTATACGCTCCGCTTGCTTACTACACAGCAGAGAGACCGTATTACAAAGATGATTCTTGCTGCTGAAATGATCAGGCGACAGGCATATCCGAAATTCGGTAAGGAGCCGATTAGCATTGGATTCTGGGTTGGAGGCGGAGTGACTCCAAATAAATTTGAGGAGTTCGTTGAAAAAACGGACAATCCGCAGGCTGCAAGGAGCGCACGCAACCATGTTTATAAGCAGCTCCTTACCTGCCCATTCTGTGGCAAGCCGCTCAAAGAGGAAAACTTCAACATTAATACAGACAGGAAGTCTATCGAGATTTTCTGTTCCGACCGCGACTGCCAATTTTACAGATACAAAAACGATAGGATTCCGATCCCGGTTTATCTTGTTGATGAGGAAATATATGCCAAGTGTCCGACAATTATCTTATCTACCGTAGATAAGTTTGCGCGACTTCCTTGGGACATAAATACTAATGCAATCTTCGGTAGAGTTGATAGGAAATGCAGTCGTGATGGCTATATAGCAATTGGAGCGGAACACAAACGACACAACAAGACTACTTCACTGCCAACATCAACGATAGATAATATTCGTCCATTTCTTCCGCCCGAATTGATTATCCAAGATGAGCTTCATCTCATTACAGGCCCGCTTGGATCGGTATATGGTGCATATGAGACAATCATTGAGGATATGTGTATACATAATGGCATTAAACCAAAATACGTTGTTTCAACCGCTACCATAAAGAATGCAGAGAATCAAACAAAGTGTCTATATGCAAGAAAGAATACGACACAATTTCCACCGACTGGATTTGAAATTGGCGACAGTTTCTTTATAAAGGAAATTCCAGTAGCTGATAATCCATTCAGGAAGTATGTAGGTGTCTGCGCTCCAGGACAATCTATTAAGACTGCCTTGCTCCGAGTATACGCTATCATTCTTCAGGCGACATACACTTACTCGCTAAAAGATGAATATAAGGAGGTTATTGATCCATATTATTCACTGGTAGGCTACTTCAATAGTATTCGTGAACTTGGTGGTGCGGTCAGGCTTCTGCAGGACGACATTCCGAAAAGAATGTATCGAATCAAGAATAAATACGGTTTGGATAAGCAGCGCTATCTTAATCATAATGTTGAGATTACATCTCGAATGTCATCTTACAAGATACCGGAAAAACTGAATCAACTTGAGACCACTTGTCACTCAAAAAAATGCTTGGATACCGCCATAGCCACAAATATGATTGCAGTGGGAATGGATGTAGATCGACTTGGTTTAATGGTGGTAACGGGTCAGCCAAAACAGAATTCAGAGTATATACAAGCCACAAGCCGTATCGGGCGTGCTTTCCCTGGACTGGTTGTTACGCTATACAATGCGTATCGACCTCGTGACTTGTCACATTATGAGAATTTCACTGGGTATCACTCTCAGATGTATAGGTTTGTTGAGGGAACGACAGCTACGCCATTCTCCGCCAGAGCAAGGGATCGCGTGATGCACGCCTTGGTTATTTCCGCAATCAGGCTGAATTTCCCCAATATGGCAAACAATCCTGATGCGGCGGCTATCGGTTCATTAACTTCAGATCAGCTTGACTCTGTGAAGAGGCTGATAATCGACCGTCTCAATATCATCAAGCCCTCAGTAAAAGCAGATGCAGAGGAAGAAATAGACAGGTTTATTGATTGGTGGAAATTGCAGGCAGCGCAGACAAAACCTCTTCGGTACTATGTTGTCGGTACAGAAAGATATAACAGACTAATGAATGCGTATGACCAGCCACATGATGAAAACGAGAAAGCGACTTTACGCTCCATGCGAGAGGTTGAAAGCTCTGCGAATATGTTCTATTACACGGAGGAATGATATGGCTTTTGACAATAATAAGTTAGGCGAACTACGACCTAATCAAATTATAACTACATTTGGCCCCGGCTCTGTTGTAGATGCAGTAAAGGACTCGGTTACAATCCTTGATATTTCCTATTGGAAACAAAAAGGCCAGAAAATTATAGACGGCAGACTTGCGTCATATCTTGGCGTCGACTGCTTCTATATGCCACGCACAAGTTTTTCTGGAGATGTTCCTGTCGTAACCTTTCCATATTGGCACGTTTGCTCTAATCTGAAATGCGGCAGACTCTTTGACGCAAGAAAGAACTTTGACTTGGATAAGTATCTAAAATATGGCGTCACCTGTCCGGAGTGCCATCGCCCTGCTTATCCGTCTCGTTTTATTACTATCTGCGAAGATGGGCATATGTCTGATTTTCCTTGGCGATGGTGGGTACATCGTGGTCAATCAGATTGTAAAGGCTCATTGAAAATATATTCGACAGGCAATACTTCAACGCTTGCTGACATGTGGGTAGAATGTTCTTGTGGTGCAAAGCGCAGTATGAGTGGAGCTACTCAGCGTGAAAATTTCGAAGGCTTATACTGCCTTGGACATCATCCATTCAGGCCGAATGCGAAGAATCAAAAGTGCAGAAAGACTGTAATTCCATCCCAGAGAGGTGCTTCTAATGTTTACTTTGCGGTGAGCAAAAGCGCTATTTCCATACCACCTTGGGTTAACCCTCTTTATAACTTGATAGATGAACACCTGAGACTAATTGAGAGTTACAAGGAAGATTTTGGGGAAGCCGGTGTTCAGAAAATATACGAGAAGCATTTTTCTGAGTTCACTAGGGAAGACTTCAACGAAGCACTTGATCGCCGAAAGAAAAACATCAAAGAATTTACTGAAATTAAGCAGATGGAATATAGTGCTATCACTCATCACAGTGATCCTACTTATGAATCAAATAAAAAACATTTCAAAGCTGAGGAAGATACCCTTCCTAGATATTTGCAGAAATATTTCAGTAGAATTATTCGTGTAACTAGGTTAAGGGAAGTTCGTGTTCTGCTTGGTTTTACAAGAGTTGATGCCCCAGATCCAGATGCAGATGTACAGCCGAATGTGGTTGAACTAAGCAAAGGCAAATCGGAGCGTTGGCTTCCAGCAGCAGAAATAAACGGCGAAGGAATTTTTATAGAATTTAATAAAGATACTATTATCAAATGGCTAGATTTGCCATCGGTAAAGGAAATTTCACAAAAATATGCGAATTCATACAGGGAATTTTGCGACTCAAAAGGATGGACACTAACTGTAGATAGAAATGCTGTATATGTTCTTATGCATACATTCGCTCACTTAATGATAAAACAAATGTCTATGTCATCCGGGTACTCTTCATCTGCTATTAGAGAGAGGATATATTTTAGCGACAAAATGTCCGGGATACTTTTATATACAGGTAGCTCTGACAAAGAAGGATCGCTCGGAGGGTTGGTGGAACTCGGAAATATTGTTCAGATAACAAGCCTCATGAGGGATGCTTTCCAAGAGGCTCTTGTCTGCACAAACGATCCGGAATGCATGAGTAATTTGCCTGCGGGTAAGAACTCCAATGGTGCTGCTTGCCACTCCTGTTGTATGATTTCAGAAACGGCGTGTGAAAACGGAAATAGAATGCTCGACCGTGGCCTTGTTGTTCCCATTCCAGAGCGCGAGGAATGCTCGTATTTCAAAGAATTGGTGAGTGAGTTATGTCAGGTGGAAATCTAAACAAAGAAATTTTCTTGAACACCGTTAAGAGCGATGCTTCAAACGGCACATCAATTGCTAAAGCTATGCTCAAGCGTAGCTGCCCGGAATTATCGGATGCTCACTGTGAAGATATAGTAGCATCAATTCTTGGTGCAATGACAATGTCCAATTCTGACAAAGTTTCTCTCGTTGTTACAGCTCCGCCATCTTTTGCTATAAAAGCAAGGACAACTATGAATGTTGTGCAGTCGATGATTAATGGAGCGGACAGGAATATTCTGATTACAGGTTATTCCTTATCATCATATTTTTCAGAGTTGGTTGATACCATCATTCAAAAGAGCATGCGAGGAGTTTTTGTAAAGTTCTTCGTCAACGATATTGATAAGCAGCCGGATTTTGACAAAGTCATCCGATACAAAGGTCGCTTTCTTAAAATATACAATTACCGCCAAGAAGACGATAAGATGGCTGCGCTTCATGCGAAGGTCATATCGGTTGACCAGCAACAAACGCTGATTACTTCTGCGAATCTCTCCTACCACGGGCAACAAGGCAATATAGAACTGGGGACGCTCATAGAATCAAAGCAGATTGCAATGCATATTGACGATGTTTTTACCAAGATGATTTTTTCAAAAGTGTTTACCGAGGTCTAAGGAAAACTTTGATTGTTTCAACACTAATGAAAATGCTTAAACAGCTTCAACAATCACCTCTCCATCTCGTTCCCCATATATTTCTCGTAGTTCTTCCTGTAAACATTGTCTTTTATCGGCACTTTTCTTGATAAAATCATCTAGCTGAGCAAGGGACTTAAAGTCTTTTTCTCGTATTAAGACAATAGTATCGGTAGCTACTTGTGTACCTTTGTAAACGATGAGAGACCAAAAACATAAGAGAGTTTCCTGTATTTAGCCCTATGGATGGCGAGCTAACCCGCCATCCATAGGGTACGTTTTTTCATGGGCATTAACCTTTCTTTCTTTGTTTGGTTGATACTTTTCATGTACAGGATTCTCTCTCACAACTCCGCAGCACCGAGTTATGACAAATAGTTGTTTTCGTGCTACGCTACAATAAATTAGAAAAAATGACCAAATGGGCAGGGGGAGAAACAATGCATCACAAAGGCACACAAATCATTGAAACGCCACGCTTAATTTTGAGACCTTATACGATGGCCGACGCGGAGGCGATGTTTCGCAATTGGCATGCCGACAAAGAAGTCACGAAGTTTTTGACATGGCAAGCAGTGAAATCGGTGGAAGAAACCAAGGCGGTTTTACAGTCTTGGGTGACATCCTATGCAGATCCTTCCTTTTACCAATGGGCCATTGAGCTCAAAGAGCTTCAGGAAGGGATCGGCTCTCTTTCGGTTGTCGGAAAAGAGGAAAGGACCGACACGGTCCATATCGGCTATGCGATTGGGAAAAAGTGGTGGCACAAGGGAATTACGACCGAGGCCTTCCAAGCGATCATTCCCTTTTTATTTCAGGAAGTTGGGGCGAATCGTATTGAATCTCAACACGATCCGAATAATCCGCATTCCGGGCAAGTGATGAAAAAGTGCGGCTTGACCTATGAAGGGACGTTGCGGCAGGCGGACAGAAGTAATCAGGGCATTGTGGATGCGGCCATTTACAGTTTATTGAGGGAAGAATGGGAGAAAAGGGGAAAATAACTATCGCTATTTTCGGGGAATAACCCAAATGTGTTCGGAATTTATGTCATAACTGCTGTAACGGTGAAGTATTTGGGCGGGGAGTAGCGCGAGAATGCAGGCGCAGGAACAGGAATTCATCAAAGTGTTTCATGCGTGAGGAAAAAGACGAAGATAGAAGGGGGATTCAAAAGGATGTAATAGAGCATCTCCCTTGCAATCGAATGTTCGCATTCCGCGGTTCTCTTGCTTACGGTTCATCCAAAGTTTGTTGTTACGTTAGCCACTCTTTCTTTACGCCCCATGTTATTTCATTATTTCAAAAATAACATGGGTTTTTACACAGCAATTTTAGAAAAACACCCCATGTTATTTCTCTATCTTAAAAATAACATGGGGTAGCGGTCGCGCGAGCATCCCATGCTATTTATCGATCTGTAAAATCACATGTGGTACCGTCGTTGTATGGGGCCGAAGCTGCTTTGTTAAGCCACTCCACTGCGCCGGGCATTATTAAATAAGGAAGGGGCTGCCCCAAAATCTTGCCGAAATCGGCATTTTGAGGCAGCCCCTTTTTATGAAGTAAATATTATATTTCAGTTGTTTTTCGCCAACGATCCGATCGGATCCCAGGGCTTGAGTTCGGTGACTTCGCCATCGTAGGCCTTGAGCCACTTCTTATCCACGTATTTGCGATCCACCATGATCTGGTAGGTGAACTCGTTCATCCAGGCATCGCTCATGGAGTAGATGCCCTTATCGCCATTTTCATCGCCCCAGCTGTTTTCCACTTTCCATTTCAGCGGGTTGCCTTTTTTGTCCAGATCGACACCGACAAGAACCATGGCATGGGTAAGGACAGATTCGCTGTAATCCAGGCGTTCGGCTTTGGTCATGCCCGGGGTGAAGCCCAGGGTGTCTTCAAAGTCGTAGGTTTCCAGATCCATGATGCCTTCCTTGCGACCCAGTCGCTGGCCGACATCGCAACCGAACCAGACGGGATGACCGTCTTGAATGGAACGAATGGCTGCCTTTTTAAGGTCTTCCATGGGGACGTTGACGTAACGGACCGGATCAGCCTCGTAGATCGTGCCCAGATACTGGACGGTGTAGGCTTTACCGTAGGGCTTGTCTGCCGTAGGAGCATTGATGAGGGAAATCTTGTCGTCCATGTTCCACCCAACGTACTTGTTGAAGAATTCCTGGGGAGTAATGCCTTCGATGCGATGGAATTTCTCATCTTCATCGCGATAGGAGAAGTCGAATTTCGTTGGTACTTCGCCCAAGGCCTTAGTCAGGATGTTATAAATTTCATAGAGCATGTCATCCTTTTCGGCACGAAGCGCTTTCTCTTTTTTGCCTTCTTTGTATTGCTGACGGATGCGGCAAGCATCTTCACGCAGACGCGTGGTCATGATGGTATCGAGCATGCGGGAATTCGAGGAATGGAAGGTTTCCGGCATGACGCTCTTGGGCACCGCACCGTATTTTTTCAAAATTTCCTTGAACATATCCCACTGGCCGCCATCCTGCAGCGGCGCTTCCAACAAATGCTTCATCAGGCGGGAATCAATGTCCTCATCCAACGTGTGGAGAATGTTCTCCAAAAAGTAGTTAGCTTTTTCAAGCTTGTCCCAGAAGAACGTATAGTTCTGTGAGAACTCGAACGTCTTCATGTTCAGTTTTTCCATCACCGAAACGCGCGCTACGTTCAAAGATGCGAACATCCAGCAACGACCGCTGCTCTTTTGGTTCGTGATATCGCCGCGTTTGGTCTCATCCGAAAACACGAAATTGTGCTTTCTTAATACATTATTGTTGAAGGAAGCTTTCTCAAAGCCCACCGAAGCGATGGCATTTTTTACTCCTTGCGATTGCTTGTCTTCGGCAAAGCGCTTCGAAAATTTATCCAGTAATTTCTTATCCATTTCTACCTCCTTTATTTGACCTTCGTGAATTATTCTAGACTAACAAGGAAGAAAGGACAAGACAACGCCTTGCGTTTACGCTTCTTCCGACATATCGATCGAAATAACTAGCACAGAGTGGGCTTTAAATATGACAACAGAGTTTAAATTCTGGGACGCCTTGGGACAAAAACTAGAGGACAATAGAAAAGGAGTGTTTGTACATATGAGGAGTGAGGAATGAAACTTTAACATCGCTATAGGAAGGTGAATATGGATTATTTGGAGTTCGTTTTGCGCAGGACATTGATAAAGTATAAGAAAGCATGGAGTGAGCTGGAAAAAAGAGAATCGACACTTTCTCGTACATCGATAAAGGGGAGGCTTGTCATTTCAAAGTCGCACGATCGCTATCAATTTTATTGGATAACTCGCAATGATAAGAATAACACGGGAAAACAAGAAATCGTAAAACGCTACTTAGGAAGTGATGAAAACGAAACGGTGCGCACATTGGCTCAAAAAAGTTATGATATGGCAGCGCGTCGATTGCTTAGCAAAAGGATCCCACAATTGGAGGGACTGTTAAAAGACTATCAGTCCGGGGAATTAGATCTTCTCTACGATATTTTACATCCCATGCGAAAGCGGTCTGTTCAACCTTTGCTACCAACGAATCGGCAACGGATGGATCAATGGAAAAGGCGGGCTTTCCAACCAAAATCCACTAGCAATATGCGTGATAATCTTTATACCAATAAAAATGAAAAAGTGCGTTCAAAGTCGGAGAAGATCTTAGCGGATCTTTTTACTGCAAGGGGGATCGAATATAAATACGAATGTCCCTTGTATCTGCCGAATGGAACCTGCATCCATCCGGACTTTACGTTTTATCATCCGGAGCGACAAATTGAAATGTATTGGGAGCATTTTGGCATGATGGATGTTCCGGAGTATGCGAACAATGCGCTTCGTAGAATAGCACTTTACGAATCTGCGAATATTCATCCTGGCGATCGGCTGATCATGACCTTTGAGAGCTCGGAATGCACCTTGGATTTGCGCATTGCCGAAGAGCGCATTCAGCGATATTTATGGAAGGACCATCAATGATAAAAGAGGCGGGGTCAACCTTCACCAGATACCGATGCTCGACGCAACCAAGCTTCAGCCATTCTCCAAGCAGTTCAATGTAGCTACTTTGTGCCGGGTTATGATCTTCGTGTGCGCCCGGCTAAAGAGTGGCCGCCACAATTACGGGTCAAAACGGCGAAATGGAAAAATGACCCGTAAAGCCACCGTCACAATTACGGGTCAAAACAGCGAAATGGCAAAATGCCCCGTAAAGTCATCGCCATAATTACGGGTCAAAACCGCAAAATGGCAAAATGACCCGTAAAGCCACCGCTATAATTGCGGGTCAAAACCGCAAAATGGCAAAATGACCCGTAAACCCATCGCTATAATTACGGGTCAAAACCGCAAAAACGGTAAAATGACCCGTAATCTGCGCCTTCAGTGGGGGAGAAAGTCGGACGGACAGCGGCCAAGGACTCGTACGGCGTCATGAGCGGCGTCGGCTTTCCAGCTCGCATTTGACAGATGAGGGAAATTTGTTATAATTCTAGGGTAGTGCACTTTTGATTGTTCTGTGGAGAGCTGTCCGAGTGGCCGAAGGAGCATGATTGGAAATCATGTATACGGATTCCCGTATCGAGGGTTCGAATCCCTCGCTCTCCGTTGCACTATATGGGGAGTTAGCGGTGCCCTGAACCTGCAATCCGCTTTAGCAGGGTAGAATTCCCGGCCTCGGGATACAAGGTGAATCGCTGGTCTTCGTCGGCGGTGTTGACGTCATGGTCTTGCACAATGGAGGCTCATGAACCATGTCAGGTCCGGAAGGAAGCAGCATTAAGTGTTGTACTTCATGTGTTGCGAGGGTGCCATGGCTGAGCCGAAGGCTAAGGTGCCGGGTGCATTGCGTGTCACAAAGCCGGGTGTGCGGACTTATGAAAGAAGCCGAAAGGCTTCTTTTTTTGTATGGATTTATAACAAACTTTGGTATGGATCAATATTAAATATAATAGACATATGAGTATGCAAAATCTTTAAGAAAGCGATGGAAAGCTTTTAATGCCCCTTTACACCGGGAGGCATCAAAGGGCTAGACGCGTTCTTATGAACCCCTTACTATCAATGCATGGAGTGCAGTTGAAATCAGCGTGAATAATGCGCAGGCCACGAAACAATGCCTAAAGAAGAGCAATTTGACAACACTTAGACGCCGCGATACTATTGGGATTAAGATGGCTAGGCAAGAAAAGGAAAACGATTCCTTTATGGCTGTAGCCTTAATACTGTGCCTAATGATGAATCAGGAGACGGTTCAAGCCGTGGCATCAAGGACTTCAATTAAAGTGAATTCTTTTATGAGAAGAAGTCCGGTACGACGCGTAGATAAAGTTATACATCATTCGCCTCAGGGGGAAGTAATAATATCAGGGTATTACCGTTTGAGTAATTCGGGCGAGGTGATCGATATTGATCTCCACGCTAGATGCACGGGTAAGTATAGCCTTTATAGTCAATCTTATGAACCAAGCGAAGGCAAAGTCTACTGTATTATCTTCTACCGTGACGGCTATTTTGTAAATAGCATTTCTGTGTTTGTTTGATATCGTTGAAAATGAATTTAAATAAGATACTAAGATACCTATAAAGCAGGAAGGAGCATTCCATGAAACGTACTTGGCTTCATCTGAAACGCAATGCAAAGCAGGGAGTGCTCCTTTTTGCGGTGTTTTTTGCGATTACGTTCTTTCTTATTCTGTCTTTTTCAATGCATCGAGCCGGTGATTTATTTCATAAAGAAATGCAGAATGTGCTGGAGGCACGCTTTATCATTACGACTCCCTTTATGGGCGGATCACGCTATCAAACGGAAGAATAGCTTACCGAAGAAGTGCAACAAATGCATCGCTGGCTGAGCGAATGGCGGAAAGATCCAAGAGTCAAAGAGGTGATTGTTGAGCCGGTTCTTCGAAACGGATATCTGACGACCTTTGATGGAGTGGATAGCGATGAGACCATGTTTGGAGTGCTTGATTCCCATGATGCCTCTGAAGCGGATGACAAAGGATTCTATACCAAACATTTTGACACGCCGAAATCCGTGGTTGGCCCGGGCGATTGGAAAGAAGCCCGTAAAACGGATAATCTGGTGCTACATTATTTAGACTGTATTCGCTTGTCTCTTCAGTATCGTTCGGCAAAACTGGAATATGAAATGAATCCCTCTCTCTTTGCCGAAACGCCAAGTCTGCTCTATGGCAATGCCATGAAGGGGATACATCCCGCTTTGGTGGGTGTCACGCAAGAAAAAACCAGCGATTTGTTATGCGGCCAAACCAAAATTATTGAGGGAAGAATGTTGAATGAAAAGGATGAGGCGACAGGTGCTTATCATGTGGTAGCTCCATTCAATACGTTTTATATCGATAAGAATGGCTATCGGCCGTTGCGCATTGGGGATAAAATTCCGATTACGATCAATGATTTTGGTAAAACTGTTCAGTCAGAATTGTTTACAGTCGTCGGCTTCCACAACGGCACGCGAAGCTGGCCGATTGAAATCAATCAATTTTCTGTATTCGGTTTTATCAGTGATTATTATTATATTCCACGGAGTCGATGGGAAAGTATTCGGACATCGCTACAAGAAACGATGCAAAAAAAATCATGGAAGAAGTTGTCCCACATCGGCATTCAAGGCGAGACGCTTGAGAATTTAGATCCGCAGAGTGATCATGAGATTCTTACTTTTCCTATTGTTACGTTGCGTGATTTCAAGGACTTGGGGCCAATGATGAAAAATGTACAGGCGAAGATGGATGCATTAAACAAGCGCCATGAAGTGCCGTTATATGCATGCCACTCTTCCTTTAAAGCCTATCAGTCGTTAGCCGGCAATATTGATTCCATGCAAGGGGTGTTTCAATTTATGAAATGGTTATCCGTGGCGGTTGCCATCCTAACCATTCCTCTTTTGATTCTTTTCCAATTGACAAGAAGAAGTAAGGAGATGGCAATCCTGCAGGTTCTGGGAGAAACGCGTGAACGAAGTCTCTTTCATTCCTTGGGCGAATATATACTTCTCATCAGCCTTTCGTTTCTTGCGGCAGACATAGCCAATGCGTTTGTCTCCGTGGCATGGCGCCGCTATTTGACAAACTCTGTCCGTACGCTAACGACCGAAACCGAGGTCTTATCCAATAGCGCAGCCATTGAAAAGGGCGTTGCTACGTATCGGACGTTGTCTTTATCCGACGGCAATTTCCTTTTGCTGCTGGTCTGCATCGGTCTTGTCATTGCCGGCTTTGTCTTAGCCTATATCGTGTTGCGTAAAAAGAAACTTACCGATAGACTGCGCGATATGGAAATTATGGGAAAGAATAATGAATAATAAAGAACCGGATACTAGCGATAGTTTCATTTTGTGCCGGCAGAGGAGCAAAGGCGGAGGGAAAGAGAAGGGATGCCACGATGACACTGTGGAAAGAAAGCCTATTGCGTTTTCATCGTAAGTGGGGAGAATCTGCGATTCTCAGCGCCTTGATGTTCGCCTTGTGCACCTTGCTTTTTATAACGATAGCATTTGTGCAACTTTTCTTTCGTTCCGGGGAGAGTTTGTATGCCGGAATAGAGCGCTCCATAAGTTTGGAAGGAAATGTGACAAAACCGATCGGTTATGACTATTCTGAAAAAATATATCAGGATATTCAAGATATTGAGCAGGCTTGGAAAAAGTTCGAATCCATGCCCGGCATTTCCGGCACAAGTATGCACTATGCTTTGCTGGCTACTCTAGAGTCATCCGTAAAGACGGATACTGCAGACGATAAGGTTTCTTTAGTGGGCTTTGCTTCGTCGGATCAAAAAGAGATCGAACTTTCACAGGGAAAAAAACTGACGAATACCGATTTTAGCAATGGCTCGGCAGGGGCCCTTGTACCGACAGATTTTACAGTACCGAGTGAAAAAGGAAGCCATCCTGTAAAAGCGGGTGAAACGATTGTTGTTACCTTTCCGGATCCGGTGGCTGCTTATTTCCGAGAAGCGGAGGCAACAAAAGCAACGCCTCATCGCCTCGCTATCAAAGTCGTGGGAACCTTTTTGCCTCTTAAAAAAGAAGGAGATCTTCCCACCGATTCGAACAAGACCATTTTTTTGCCCAATGCCTTTGTACGCGATCAAATGGATCACTTATATCGCGAGAGGAATAAACGCATTGCTTCATCCCCAAAGGATGCCGCTTTGCTTAGCAACGACGATGGCGTCATTTATGGTGCAAAAATTTTAAAACCAACCTTGCAGTGTGCCGATAGTAAGACATTAAAAAGCATGCGATCCCAAGTGCAACAATTGGCGTATCGTTTAGACAAATATGATGAGAAGGGTGAACTGGTAGCGGAATATAAAGCAACGTCGACGTTTGATCAGGCGCTCAAACTGGAGAAAGCCATTCGAACTTCACAGCAATTTGTATTTCTTTTTATGGTAGCGTTGTCCGTTCTCCTGCTTGTCGTGTTTATGGTGCTGTTTTTCTATTTTCTGCAAAGTCGTGCGCCGGAAATGCAATTGCGCTTTGCGCTGGGAAGCGCCTTAGCACCTATGCGACGTCTTTTCTTTTTAGAAAAGGCATGGATTTTGTGCCTCAGCTGCCCCATCGCTTGGGCGACGGGAACCTTGGTAAGCCGTACGATGGCTAGAATCTTGGCGCAGCGTGTGCTTTCGCAAGAAAATGTGGCCATACTTCTGGCGGAACGAACCCATGAACAACAGATGCAGTGGCGTGCATCGGTACAGGAGAACTATCATATCGATTTTTCGTGGCAGGTCGGTGTTTTCGTGTTTGTATTGCTACTATTCCTATTATGGGCCCTTACCGCTTACGCCCTGCATCGCATCACAAAAGAAAAGAAAAGAAGAAAGGCTTAATATGAAGGAAGCCGGGAGAGACTGTGCCGGGGTTTGAGACGAAAAAAGGAGGAAGTCCAATGCTTTTTGAAGTGAAGCATGTTACCCATCGCTATAAAGATGGCGATGTCGAACGAGTGGTTTTGGATGATGTAAATCTTTCTTTGGAAAAAGGAAAGTTTTATACGATTATGGGGGAATCGGGGAGTGGAAAATCAACGCTGCTTTCTCTGATGGGGACGCTGGAGCCTTTACAGGAAGGAAAGCTTTTCTTTCGAGATAAAGAAGTGACGGATCCGTTGGCATTTCGTCGCTTGCAGTTGGGCTTTGTGTTTCAATCGTATAATTTAATTTCATATATGACGGCACATGAAAATGTCGAGGTGGCGCTTCGGTTGGGAAAGGCGGATCTTTCGGCGGCGAAAGAGGTGGCGGATCGTTTGGAGAAAAGTCCGTTGACACCGCAGGAACAAAAGGAAGATACGGCGGATCCTCTGACGTGCTTACTACTGCTATTCGGGTTGGACCAGGCAAAGTCTTCCCGTGTGGTGACGAAGCTTTCCGGCGGGGAGCAGCAGCGCGTTGCCATTGTGCGCGCCATTGCCAAGAATCCATCGATATTACTTTGCGATGAACCGACGGGCAATTTGGATCAAAAGACTTCTGAGGGGATTGTGGCGTATTTTGAATTGTTGGCGCATACGCTCGGGATGTGCGTCATTGTGGTCACGCATGATCCGCGTATTGCGGAGCGATCGGATCAGTCTTTTGTGCTGGATCCGGTTTTGAAACGGCCGGTGCAGCAATAGACGGCAGGCGTGCATCGCTAAAAAATTGGGAGGTTCCGTAAGACATGGGTATCTACCTTGCATGAGTAAAAAAGAAGGTAGGACGATATGGAAGATTATTTAACATTTCATGGAATGCCGAGCGTTCTATTTGAACAATTGGAAGCCGGTAATGAAGAGGGCGTTCGCCATTTGGAAATTGTGCGCGAATACGGCTCGCATCAAAAGCTGGAGGACGGCACGGAATTGCCGCTGTTTCAGTGGGAAGACGGCTATCGCAAATTAGGGCGCGCCATAGACGGATCGCTGTTTTTAATTCAGACATCGGTGATCTATCAGGAAGAGATGGAAGAGGAAGAGCGCGATTGGTATCAGGTTGACTCTGAAGAGCAGGCCGAGTGGTTGAACCACCATATCGATGGGCAGAAGCTAGCCTATCATTATAATGGGCCAAAGATCTGGACGGCAGAAGGCGTGATTCGCTTTTCGAGGGGATAAAGTGGCTCTTGGCCTCCAAAGAGCGATCAGGCGTATCGTTTCACTCTATAAAAATCAAAAACGAAGGAGTACAACATGTCGATTTACGATTTTACGATGAAAAATGCTGAAGGCGACTTCGTGGATTTTCACACCTATGAAGGTAAGGTGCTTTTGATTGTTAATACGGCAACCGGTTGCGGCTTCACCCCGCAATACGAGGGCCTGCAAGATCTCTATGCCAAGTACCATGACCAGGGACTTGAAATTTTGGATTTTCCCTGCAATCAATTCGGTCATCAGGCCCCGGGCTCAGATGCCGAAATCACAAACTTTTGCCAGCTCACCTATCAAACAGCCTTTCCGCAATTTTCTAAGATTGATGTCAATGGCGAAAACGAAGCACCACTCTATGCGTTCTTGAAACAGCAGCAAGGCGGCGTTCTTGGCGATGCCATTAAGTGGAATTTTACAAAATTTCTGTTGAATCGCCATGGCGATGTGGTAGCCCGTTTTGCGCCGCAAACCTCGCCGGAAAAGATGGAAGATGCCATCCAAAAGTTGTTGGCGGAATAAAAAGAGACATAAAAGGGCATTTTATGAGCCTTAAAGGTGGGAATGACAAAACGTAAAAAAAACAAAACGTGGGAATTTCAGCAGGCGCTGAAATTCCCACATTTTTCATTTAGACAATTGCATTCAAAACGCTGCGTCTTTACATATAACTACATTTCCACGTCGTCTTCTTTACCGATGGTTTCGCAATAGATGCATCGATAGGTCTTCGTTTCCGGATCAGTCAGACGGAAGACATGATCCAGCTCCTGTTCAATGGAGGTGATGCAGCGCGGATTGTGGCAATGCAGAATATTCGTGATGGTTTCCGGCAGCTGCGGATGTTTCTTTTCGACAATCTCGCCATTATGCACGATATTGACGGTGATATGGGGATCGAAATAGCCTAGCAGGGCGAAGTCGAGATCGATGTGTTCCGCCACTTTCAGGATATCTTTCTGGCCGCGTTTGGAACTGACGGCGTTTTCGATCAGAGCAATCTGAGAGTTCAGTTTATCCAGACCCAGATAGTGATAGAGCACCATCCCTTTGCCGACAGGAATATGGTCAATGACAATGCCTTCTTGTAAATCGCCTAAAATCATGCTGTTACCCCCAATAATTTCATAATCAGTGCCATTCGGATAAAGCGGCCGTTCTTCACTTGACGGAAGTAGGCGGCACGCGGGTCGCTATCGACCTTGACAGAAATCTCATTGACACGCGGCAGCGGATGCAACACGCGCATGCTGGACTTTGCGATTTTGAGACGTTCCGGCGTCAAGATGTACGTATCTTTCAAGCGGATGTAATCGGCCTCATTGAAGAAGCGCTCGCGCTGGACACGGGTCATATAGAGAATATCCAGTTCCGGCATGGCTTCGCTGAGACTGCGCACCTCCTTGAAGGGAATGTTTTGCTTTTCCAAAATTTCCGTGCGTACGTGTTCGGGGATCACCAGCTCTTCCGGCGAAATCAGGACGAAGCTGATGTTTTTGTAACGACTCATGGCCGTGATCAGGGAGTGGACGGTGCGGCCGAATTTGAGATCGCCACAGCAACCGATGACCATGTTGTCCAGACGGCCCATTTCGCGATGGATGGTCAGAAGATCCGTTAAGGTTTGGGTCGGGTGGTTATGACCGCCGTCGCCGGCGTTGATGACCGGAATATCCACGGAACGCGAGGCCACAAACGGAGCACCTTCCTTGGGATGGCGCATGGCGATGATGTCCGCAAAGCATTCAACGGTGCGGGCGGTATCGGCAACGCTTTCGCCCTTGGCCACAGAACTGGAGCTGGCTTCGGAGAAGCCGATGACATCGCCACCCAGGGCAAGCATGGCGGATTCGAAACTCAGGCGGGTGCGTGTGGAAGGTTCATAGAAAAGGGAACCCAGCACGCGGTGGGCGCATACTTCCTGGAAACGGGCAGGATCGGCGATAATTTGTTCGGCCACCTCAATGAGCTCGTCAATCTCTTGGGTGGACAGATCTTTGATGTCAATTAAATCCTTCATCGGCATCGGCTTCCTCCTTATTCTTGGGTTATATTTTGCTGTTCCGACGATTGCATCCAGGATTCATCCGAAGGATTATCGCGGAACTTCTTCAACTGCGGAATTTGGGCAGCGGTTAACATGCCTTGTGCTGCCGCAACGTCTAAGATGGTGTCAAAATCGGTCAGGCTGTGCAGGGGGACCTTAGCCTGCTGTAGGCGATCGATACTTTTTTGCATGCCATAGGTAAAGATGGAAACAATCCCAAGCACCTCGGCGCCAGCTTCGCGCAAGGCGTCAACGACTTCCAGCACGCTGCCGCCGGTCGAAATGAGATCCTCAACCACCACGACTTTTTGCCCCGACTCGAGGCGTCCTTCGATACGATTCTGGCGGCCGTGATCTTTATTACCGCCGCGCACATAGCCCATGGGTAAATCCAGTAGCGATGCCGCCAGTGCGGCATGAGCGATGCCTGCTGTCGCCGTACCCATGAGCATTTCTGCTGCCGGGTAGTGTTCGCGAATGGTATCGGCAATGGCTTGTTCCACTTGCTGGCGCACCGTCGGCGCCGACAAAATTAAGCGATTGTCGGTGTAGATGGGGCTGTGGATACCGCTGGCCCAGGTGAAGGGCTCTTCCGGCCGCAGAAATACGGCTTGAATCTCCAGCAAATCCTTAGCGATGGCAGTTTTTGTTGTGTTTTCCATAGGAACCTCCTATCGGTTTTCGGCTTCGGCATCGCCAAAATCCGCCAAGGCGCGGCGATAACTGGCGACAGGATCTTCTGCCTTTGTGATGGAACGTCCCACCACAATGTAGCTGCTGCCAAGTTCTTTTGCCTGCGCCGGCGTCGTAACGCGTTTCTGATCATCCTTGGCATTGTCGGCAAAGCGAATGCCCGGGGTCACGGTCAGAAACGCCTTTCCCAAGCGCTCATGGACCAGTGGCGATTCCAGCGGTGAGCAAACAACACCGTTTAAGCCGGATTCTTTCGCCAGCGCCGCATACTGCACGATGATGTCATTCATAGGCTTTACAATTCCTAACTCATCTTTGAGCATTTCCGGCGAGGTGGAGGTCAGCTGTGTCACCGCCAACAGCACCCCGTCAGGATAGCCTTCCCGCGCAGCGCGCATCATGGCACTGCCGCCTGCCGCGTGAAGATTTGTCATATCCACGTTTAGCGTATGTAAGCGGCGCATCGCCCGCTCCACCGTGTGCGGAATATCGTGCAATTTTAAATCCAGAAAAATGGGATAGCCCATATCCTTAATTTCCCGTACTAAATCCGGGCCTTCGCCATAAAAGAGTTCCATCCCTATTTTGACGAAGGGCTTTTCGTCCCGAAACGGCTGCAAGAAATCCATGGTTTCCTGGCGATTCGGAAAATCCAAGGCAATAATGACCGGTTTCATTCCGTCTCCTTTCCGCGAGCGTTTTGTTTCACCTGTGCGACTGATTTTGCATGTGCAGCCCCCACAATGTCTTCCAACTGTTCCACGCCCAGTCGATCCAGCACCGTTTCGATATCGGTCAGAAGCGATGCCCACATAAAAGGATCGGCCAGTCCTGCCGCGCCGATTTCGACCGCGCTGGCGCCTGCCATCATCATCTCTACAACATCCTCCGCGGAGCTTACGCCGCCGCAGCCCAGAATGGGCACGTCCACCGCTTCGTACACGTCATAGATCATCCGAATGGCGATGGGGAAGATAGCCGGTCCGGACAGACCTCCGGTGCCATTAGCCAGAAGAGGCGCGCGCTTTTTCAGATCGATGCGCATGGCTTTTACCGTATTGATGAGCGTGAGACCATCCGCTCCCGCCGAAACGACAGCTTTTGCCAAGCTGGTGATGTCTGTGACATTTGGCGTCAGCTTGACGAAGAGGGGCTTGGTGATGGCCTTTTTCACCGCTTCGGTCACAGCGGCCGCCTGCTCCGGATCCACGCCGAATTCCATCCCGCCGCAATGCACGTTCGGACAGCTGATGTTGAGCTCAATCAGCGCAATCTGCTCTTGCTCCGCCATTTTCTGTGCCACTTCAACATATTCATCGATATGAAAACCGGCCACATTGGCGATCATGCCTTTTTTGGATACGGCTGCGAGTTTCGACAACTCCTCGGCGATGACCTTGTCCAGTCCGGGATTTTGCAATCCGACGGCATTCAGCATTCCGCTTGCGCTCTCTGCAATGCGCGGCAGGGGATTACCAAAGCGCGGCTCGCGCGTGGTTCCCTTTAGTGCGATGGAGCCGAAAAAGTCCGGGGCAATGTCTTCAGCGCGTTCATAACCGAAGCCGTAGCAGCCGCTGGCGGGAATGAGAGGATTTGTCAGTTTGAGGCTGCCAAGCGAAACCGCAAGGCGTGGTGTCACCTGTTCTTCAAGACGCGATTTCATCCCCATGGCAGCGCCTCCTTTCGAAATACCGGCCCTTCCTTGCAGACGCGTTTCGGCCCGTCCACGGTTTCCACCGTACAACCCATGCAAATGCCCACGGCACAACCCATGCGCTCCTCTAAACTGAACGCACCATCCATGTGTTCCTGTTCCATGGCGCGATAAAGTGCCTGAAACATCGGTCGTGGTCCGCACGTATAAACATAGAAGCCTTTTGCCGGTAGCTCGGCCAGCACATCTTGCAAACATTCCAAGACCGTGCCCTTGGTTCCCGTGCTGCCGTCCATGGTAGCAATGCGCACATCACAACCCAGCGCTTCAAATTCTTCCGCTAAAAAGATCTCATTGGCCGTATTGAAACCCAGCAAAACGACGGGGCGTTTTCCTTCTTTTACGAAGGCTTTGGCCAGCGCGAAGAGCGGCGGTACACCCACGCCCCCACCGATGAGCATCGGCGTGCGATTTCCCGCATCCTGCAGGCAGAAGCCATTTCCGCGTCCCAATAATACGTCCAACGCACCGTCCTGTATTTTTGTCATTGCTGTGGTACCATGGCCGACGGTTTTATAGAAAATGCGCAGCGAGGTTTCATCCCAGTCGCTGACGGACATGGGGCGTCGCAAATAGTAGTCGGGCACTTTAATGGCAATGAATTGCCCCGGCGTCTTTAGCGACGTCGTGTCACCGGCAAGAATCATTTCATACGTATGGTCGGCGACTTTTCGGTTGCTCACGATGCGCATTTCAGTCACAGTAACGCTCCTTCCAGGCCGGATCCTCATAGGCACTTTCGCCACCGACCAGGGTATTGAGGCACATGCCGCGTACCGTCCATCCCGCAAAGGGCGTCGCATGGCCCATGGAGAGGAAGGTTTCCGGATCAATGGTGTAGGCCGCATTCAGATCCCAAATCCCGAGATCTGCCGGCTCATTCACATCAATGCCATACGGGATGCCAAGGGATGCCTTGGCTTCCTTTACTTCCGGCAGGCGGAAGGACGCCATCGGCCGTGTGCTCATGGCTTCCACCAGTTGTTCCAGTGAAAGGATGCCGGTCAACACCAGCTGTGTATAGAGCACCGGAAACGCCGTTTCCAATCCCACGATGCCGTTCAAGCTCTTGTCCAAACCTCTTGATTTTTCCTCCGCCGAATGAGGTGCATGGTCTGTGGCCACCGCAAGAAGCGTCCCGTCAATCAACGCTTCACGCAGCACTTCGCGATCCGCCCCCGAACGAATCGGCGGGTTCATGCGAAAGCGCCCGTCTTCCCGCAAATCCTCATCCGTCATGGTGAGATAATGCGGTCCTGTTTCGCCCGTCACCGGCAGACCCTTTTTTTGTGCTTCCCGGAGCAATGCGACAGATTCCTTCGTAGAAATATGGCAAATGTGATACCGGGCTCCGGTTTCCTCCGCCAGTGCGATATCTCGTTCCACTTGTTTCCACTCGCTTGCAGATGGGTTTCCCTTATGGTGATGCCGCACTGCATAGGTGCCGTCGTGGATGACGCCACCGTTGACCAAGGCAATCTCCTCCGCATGTGCGACAATGGCTTTGCCCAGTGCTTTTGCTTTCACCATGGCTTCGCGCATCCGTCCTTCGTTCGCCACACCTACGCCGTCGTCCGTAAATGCCACAACATACGGTGCCAGCTGCTCAAAGTTGGCCAGTTTTGCGCCCTTTTCGCCGCAGGTAATGGCTCCATAGGGCAATACATGCACCACCGCCTTATCACGAATGATCGCACGTTGCACTTCCAGATTTTCCAACGTATCTGGCACCGGCTTCAAGTTCGGCATCGTACAGCACACCGTATAGCCGCCGTGTGCTGCCGCCCGGCTTCCCGTTTCAATCGTTTCTTTATACGAAAAACCCGGTTCGCGAAAATGCACATGCAAGTCGACGAAACCGGGAAAAATGTGAAGATGGGAACAATCCATCACTATTTCATTATTTTCATTAGAAACGGGAGAAATGGGAGAAACAGAAGAACCGGAGAAGGAAGACGGATCCAAACGAACAATACGCCCTTTGTCAATCGTCAAATCCAGATTTTGGAAACGGCCGTGATAAAACACCGTTCCATTCACCAGCTTCAGCTTGCGCATGGTCACTCCTTTCGCAATACCCATGTTCTTTTTCGACGCCGCTTGTCACGGCGTATATCTGTGCTATCTTACTCTACTCTTTTTTTTTCGTCAAGAACGGAGACGAAATTTTTTGCCAAGCACCGGGTAACGATTACGGGGGAGAGTGTTCTATTCCTTCTGGCAGCGCACCTGCTTCCGTTGACTATAACGTTTTCTCATTTTATTATGACACTAAGTCGGATAGCTATGTAGGATTAGGTTGATTATGTTATTGCTGTTTTAAGCCACCATCGACAGGGGAGAGGCACAATGAAAACGATCAGAGAAAGCTTTATACGCCTCCATCGCAAACCATGGGAATCCATTCTCCTGGGCGTATTAATGACAGGCTTCATAGTGCTTATTGTTGTGTTAGTATTATTTTCTTCCATGAGCTTGAAAATGAAAGAAACAATATATCAAGGTGTTGATTACTCCGTACGATTGGACAGTGAAATTACGACATTAAAAAGCATTCGATACACGAATGAAATTTACGCTGACATTGAGGAATTAACGCACTATTTTAACGCAGCAACCTCACGCGAAGGGGTAAAGAATGTCTCGTTTCACTATACATTGACCCCGCAATGGAAAAATGGAACAAAACCTTTGGCAATTACGCCTAAAGGAAATGAAGAAGAAAATCAGACAAAAAATGGAAATGGTTCACTTGGCTTTGGTATGGATAAGAAGGTTTTGCTTTACGGACAAACCAAAAAAGAGCAAGAAACCATTCGTCTGCTTCATGGTCGTGGCTTTAACGATAAAGAGTGGCAAACGGTGCATCAAAATGCGGTTGCTCCAAAAGCACTTTTAATATGGGATGGAAAAAGCATGCGGCCCATTCAGGTAGGAGATGGACTGGAACTCTATTTCCCGCATCCGTTGGAAAACTTTCAGTTGGATAAGGGGGAGTGCTTAAAAGGAGTGTCATTAACGCTAACAGTGATAGGAACCTATGAAACGCTAGAGAAAAAGGGCGCTATTACGCTAGAAGATGCTAAAAAAGAGCAGCGGATCTATGTATCAAATGCATTAATAAAATCATGGATGGATCGTCTGCATAAAGAAAGGAATGATCTCATTTCTCGATCCACCGGCATACAAAGAGAGTATCTGGAGCGTGACGATGGGACAGAGGATGGCGCTAAAATTTTATTTCCCACTCTCATTTGCGATTCCTTGGAAACATTGGAAAGAGAAATGGCTTCTTTGCGACAACTGGGCTATCACCTGGAAAAATATGATGCGCAGGGAAATACAGTTCGCGAATATACAACAACAAGCACCATTGATCAAGCCAAGCACTTGGTCGAAACAACAAAACTCGTACAGGCTACCATATTCAGCTTGTTTGCGATTGCAGCTTTACTTGTGATAGTGCTGTTCGTATTGATTTATTTTCTGTTTTTCAAGACTCGAACAAAAGAGATGCCATTACGTTTGGCCTTAGGCAGTACCTTTTCGCAGATGCGGCGCCTATTCCTTTTGGAAAAGGTCTGGCTTGTTTTGCTGAGCGGGTTTCCTGGTTTCATTATGGGACTCTTTTTCTCTAAAAAAATTGGGGCCTCCTTATGTGAAAAGGCTCTTCGACAACAACAAGGCGCTTTAATTCTTAGTGACCTTACCACTATCCAACAAGAGCGCATAACATCCATCATTCGTGAAACCTATACTGTGCATCTTTCTGCTTGGATGATAGCGGGATTGCTCTTAGGAATAGTTTTCTTCCTTTATGTTTTGACAACATGGGCTATGCGTCGCACGATGAAACGGTTGGGGAGATTAGGGTAAACTTTAAGAAAAGAGAATAATAAAAAAATATGTAGAACAATCAATAAACATTACAATCGCAGAAAGGCGATATAATGCACTTGAAGGAAAAAGGCTATACCATCGTGCAAGAACATTATTACCCCGAGGGTAGTCGTGTTCGTTGCATTATAAATTATTCCTATGGTGGTCCTGTACGGCTGCTTAATGTACTGCTCTAAAATGGCTTCAGTGGATGGAGAGACTGTCTCAAACATGGCGTAGATCTTGTAAAATCGTTTCATCAGTGGATATTGTATAAAGAGCAGAAGGAAGGCATTTCGATGAAGCAAATCTATCTCCACATGAAACGCGAGTATCGATCAACAGTATTTCTTTTCATTCTATTGTCTGTTTTTGCCTTTGTTTTGCAGATCTCCTATGTCATGCGTAATGCCGGGGAGGAATTTCATGCGAGCATACAAGAGAATCTGAATCCACGCTTTGTGATTACGACGCCATTTCTGGAAATGCCTCAATGGTTTGACGCAGAGAATCAAATTGCTATGGAAACAGACGCTATGCGTGATCTGCTTAAAACGCTTCAAAACGATCGTCGGGTGCGCAATGTATTTTCCGAGCCGATGCTCCATGATGGCTATTTGTGTACGTTTGAAAAAATCGAGAATGACGCCACGATGCGTGGCGTCATTCTTTGCGGTTCCGGGGAGAGGTCGCAATGGAATGAAAAAGGACGGGTGATAAACCGATCAACCTATCCGCCAGTCATTGACGAAGGAGAGTGGGCAATTGTTCGTCAGACCCAAGATGTGACACAGCGATACTTGGATTGCATCCGTTTAGGTTTAAAAGGCGAAGCCACCACCTTTGCTTTTCAAAGAAATCCGGAACGTTTTGCTTTTTTTCCGAGTGTTATGGAAAATGAGAAGGGTGTTGTTCCTCGATTACTGGGTGTAAAAACGACGGAAGTCAGCGATCAAATCTTAGATCGTCTGGACATAGTCGAAGGGCGAGCCATTCAACCGAAAGAGGATCAGGAGCAAGATGCTGTTATTGTTGCACCGTGGAATGCATTTATTATCGATGCAAAAGGCTATCGTCCGCTTCAAGTAGGAGATCGTATTCCTATCTCCATCAATGCTTTTGGAAAACTTTTATATACGGAATACTATACGGTTATCGGATTACATAACGGAAATACCGGCTTTCCCTTTTATATTGGCGAAAACGAATACGCCGCAGATATTTCAAAGTATTGCTACCTGCCCATGAGTCGGTGGACGCGTTTACGAGACAAGTTAAGAGGATTCTATCGGCAAAATGCATGGCAGAAGCAATCTCACATGGGCGTAGATGGAAGAGAATTGGAGAATACCCGACCTGCTTTTGATCATGAGACAATGACGCTGCCTGTGATTGAAACGAGAGCATTCGATGACCAACCTGAGGTAATTGCTGAGATTCAACCCGTCCTCAATCGCCTCAATGCCATGCATGAAGATAAAGTGTATCGGTGTATTTCCGAATATGAGACATACCAGACGCTGGCCGGTTCCATCGATTCAATGCGAATCATTTTTCATGTTATGGTGCTTTTGGGAATGTTCTGTACGCTAATCGGCCTGCCATTTGTATTGTTGATGCAGATATGGCAAAGAAGACGCGAAACGGCGATATGGCAAACCTTAGGGAAGACGAAGACAGAAACTTTTTTTGCTATCTTTTTGGAATATTTTTTCATCGCCACTCTGGCATTTTTTGTATCTTTACTCCCTACCATGCTGCTTTCACAACAATGGAAAGCCTACTTAGTGCATTCGGCGGGTAAGGCAAACACCCCCGCAGGTGCCTTTGTATCAATGGAAAAGATGGAAGCGCTAATGGAAACGTATTTGAACCATTCCATTGTAAAAGAGATAGGGCTGCTGTTTTTGTTGTGGATCGGTCTATTGGCAGTGGCTTGCCTGCTTGCCTATCAGGTGCAGAAGCGTCGCTCTCTTGCCGCCTCAATGAAAGAAGAATAAGGCTATGAAGCGTCCGCGGCGCCACGTAAAAAATAGGAAGGCGTGCCTCCTCATGATAAGATAGAGGCGGGCTCCGTGTGCTCCATGGTGGAGGGAGCAGAGCGGAACCCTATTTGGTTCTTACCGTGAAAAAGCAAAAGGAGCAACAATGCAGATGAATGGGGTTATGGTTCAGTCTTTTGACTGGGAATTTCCGGCAGACGGATCGTTTTATCGCAAGTTAGCGGAGATGGCCGAAACAATGGAGAAGATGGGCGTAACCGCAGTGTGGATGCCGCCCGCGCACAAAGGAACGAGTGATCAGGATGTGGGTTACGGCAGCTATGATTACTGGGATTTAGGTGAATTCAACCAGAAGGGGACCGTGCGCACGAAGTACGGAACGCGGGAAGAGCTGGAGGCCTGCCTTAAAGCACTGCACGAGCACCATATTTCGGTTTATGCGGACATGGTATTCAACCATAAAGGCGGCGCGGATGAGACGGAAACCTTTAAGGCAGTGATGGTGGATCAAAATGACCGCACGAAGGACGTGGGAGAAGCGCATGATATTGAGGCGTGGACCAAGTTTACGTTCCCCGGCCGCGAAGGGAAGTATTCGAAATTTCAATGGCATTATTACCATTTCACGGGCGTGGATTATGATCAGAAATCGGATACGACGGCGATTTTTCGCATTCTTGGCGATGGCAAATATTGGTCGTCCGATACAGATAGCGAAAAAGGCAATTTTGACTATCTGATGAACGCGGACATCGATGTCAGCCATCCGGACGTACAGAAAGAATTGATGGACGTCGCGTATTTTATGATTGATTCCATCGGCTATGACGGCTTTCGCTACGATGCCTTGAAGCACATTGATACGAATTTCATCGATACGATGTCGGCGTTTATTCTGGACTACAATCCCGATTTCTTCTTCGTGGGAGAATATTGGAAGGATAGCGATGCCGCCATGCAGCACTATCTGAACGAGACGGATTACAATGTGCATCTCTTTGATGTGCCGCTGCATTTTAATATGGTAGAGGCGGCAACGAATCCCAACTTTGATCTGCGGCAGATTTTTGATGATACCTTGGTTTCGACCAATCCGGTGCAGGCGGTTACGTTTGTAGACAATCATGATTCGCAGCCGGGGCAGGCGTTGGAAAGCTGGGTTGAGCCGTGGTTTAAGGAAATTGCGTATGCGTTGATTTTACTGCGTCGCGACGGCTATCCCTGTGTATTTGCCGGGGATTATTACGGCATTGCTTCAGCACAATATCCCGGCATAAAGGATGAGCTCTTCCGCATGATGAACGTACGAAAGACGTGCGCCTACGGCGACCAGGACGATTACTGGGTGACGCCCACAAAGATCGGCTGGGTCCGTCGTGGTAATGAAGAACATCCGTATCCCTTAGCCGTCCTGATTTCCACGGGCGATATGGACGAGGAGCGCATGTTTGTCGGCGAGCAGGAAGCGGGGCAAGTTTATTGCGATCGCAGTGGTAAAAATGAGGATGTCACCATCGATGACGAAGGTTTTGGTCTCTTTACCGTGGCGCCGGGATCGGTGACGTATTGGACGCGCAAGGATTTGCCGGACGAGAAAAATAAAGCGAAATAAAACAACAGAACGGATGCAATGATGGCATATTATGCAGTGAAAGCAGGGCGTAAGCCGGGCATTTATCAGACCTGGGATGCGTGTCGCGCCCAGGTGCACGGCTACTCGGGCGCCTTATATAAAAAATTCGATGCGAAAAAAGATGCCGAGGCATACATGGACGCCGAAGACTCGGCTTCCGTCGCGCCGACGAAGACATCGCCGAGAAAAGGGAAGCGTGGCGTTCCGGCAAATCCCCCGGAGGCTTCGCCCTTTTCGCCGGAACACATTCCCGCCGGCGAATGCCACGCCTACGTGGACGGCTCCTTTAATGCCAAGACAAAGGTTTTCGGCTATGGTGTCGTGTTTTTTACCAGTCATGGCAAGGAAACCTTTTACGGCCATGGCAAGGACGATGCCTCTCGCCACCGCAACATTGCCGGTGAAATCCGCGGCGCGGAGAAGGCCATGGAATTGGCCGTGGAGCGTCACGCGAAGTCCCTTACGATCTATCACGATTATGCGGGCATTCGCCATTGGGCGCTTGGAGAATGGAAGACCAATGTGACGCTGACACAGGAATACGCCAAAAAAGCGGCCACCGTCCGAGAGATGCTTACGCTTCACTTTGTGAAGATTGCGGCGCATACTGGCGAAACCTATAACGAAGAAGCGGATCGCCTGGCAAAGAAAGGCGCCGGCGTTGTAACCGGCAGTTAAGAAAAACGAAGGCGACCCGTCCAGGGTCGCCTTCGTCATCGAATAGAATGGTTATTACTTTTTGGGTGCTTATTTATCCAATTCCGATGTGCAGTACGGGCAGCGCGTTGCTTCCAGCGCAATTTCAGATTTGCAATGCGGGCAAATCTTTGTGGTGGCTGCGACAGGCTTCGGTTTACGGGCTTTGTTGAAGGCCTTAATGATCAAAAATAGAACAAAAGCGATCACGAGGAAAGATAAGACATTGTTGATGAAGTTCCCAACACCAAACGTGATGGGACCAACCTTCAACACCCATTCTTTGAAATTGACACCGTTTAGGAAGACGTTGAGGATCGGCGTAATGATATCCGCTACCAACGAATCCACGATGGCTTTAAATGCAGCACCAATGATAATGCCGACGGCCATCTCGAGAACATTGCCCCGTGCGATAAATTCTTTGAATTCTTTAATCATAATAATCTCCTTTTTTGATACGGCAAAGTGATCATTCGCACACAAGAAATGTGGAAGAGGACCGGCCTGACGGCTCCGCGAGAGAGTGCAGGAGCTTTTCAGTCTTGTTTTGTATACCCAACTTCACGAAAGAAACCATTGACGTTTTCGATTCAACATAACCGTTAGAAAGATAAACCATGCAACGGTAGCGTTTAAGGCCAGTAGATAACAGGCGGAAAACGTTAAAAAAATAGTATTGTGAAAGGGGTTTGCTATAATAGAGAAAAAGGTCGGTATCATGTCGACATTATTTTTGGGAGGTAGTCATGAACTTTTTATCCATTATCGCGATCATCATCGGCGTGGCAGCTATTGCGCTCGCGTTGATGAAATTGCAGATCATTCAAAAATTGCCCGCCGGTACGCGGGAAATGATCCGCATCGCAGAACTGAACCGTCACGGTGCGTTTGCGTTCTTACGACGCGAATACATCGTCATTGGTGTCCTGATGATTGTAGTCTTTTTGGCCATCGGCTTTGGCTTGCATTCTTGGTCGACGGCCGTTTGCTTCCTCGTAGGCGCGATTTTCTCTATGCTTGCCGGCTTCATCGGTATGAATGCCGCAACGCTTGCGAACGTTCGTACGACGAATGCGGCAGCCACGAAAGGCATCAACGAAGCGTTGCAGGTTGCTTTCTTCAGCGGTTCGGTCATGGGCCTTGTGGTTGTCGGCTTGGGCGCCATCGGTGTCAGCTTTTTCTATCTGATTTTTAAGGATCCCGGCATTGTCATGGGATTCAGCTTGGGCGCTTCTTTCGTGGCGCTGTTTGCCCGTGTTGGCGGCGGTATCTACACTAAGGCCGCAGACGTCGGCGCCGATTTGGTCGGCAAAGTGGAAGTCGGTATTCCGGAAGACGATCCGCGCAACCCGGCCGTTATTGCTGATAACGTCGGCGATAACGTTGGCGATGTTGCCGGTATGGGTGCGGACTTGTTTGAATCCTACGTCGGCGCCATTTTGTCTGCATTGACATTGGGCACATTGGCGTTCCAAGGCAGGGGCGTGCAGTTTGCCTTCGCTCTGGTTTTCAGCGGCTTATTGGCTGCCATCGTTGGCATTCAGTCTGTGCGCGGCTCCGAAAATCCGCAGCGATCCCTGAACATGGGCACCTTTATTTCCGCTGGCATTTTGCTTGTGACCAGCCTTTTGTTCAGCTTTATCATCTTCGGCGAAGTTCGCCCCTTCATTCCGGTCTTTGCCGGTATCGTGGTCGGCTTAGGTATTTCGAAGATCACTGAAATTTACACCTCGGAAGAGTTCCCATTTGTGAAAAAGATTGCAAAGGAATCCACTACCGGTTCCGCAACGAACATCATTTCCGGCCTTTCCGTCGGTATGAATTCGACCGCCATCCCCATTCTCTTCATTGCTATAGGCATCATCGTCTCTTTCATGGCAATGAACAGCATGGGTCCGAACGCAGGGCTTTATGCCATCGCTCTGGCGGCATTGGGCATGCTGGCCACTTGCGCCATGACCATCGCCGTGGATGCATATGGTCCGGTTGCCGATAATGCAGGCGGCATTGCCGAAATGACTGCATTGCCGGAAGATGTACGTGCGATCACGGATAAACTGGACTCGGTCGGCAACACCACGGCTGCCATCGGAAAGGGCTTTGCCATTGGCTCCGCCGCATTAACGGCGCTCTCCTTGTTTGCTTCTTACACGCAGCAGGCACAACTCAAGAGCTTGGATATCACCCAGCCGCAGGTTATTGCCGGCGCATTCATTGGTGGTATGCTGCCGTTCCTGTTCTCCGCTCTTACTATGAATGCCGTTGGCGATGCAGCCAATGCCATGGTAGAAGAGGTACGTGGTCAGTTCCGCAAGAACCCGGGCATCATGGAAGGTACGTCGGATCCGGATTATGGGCGCTGCATTGATATCTCGACGCAGGCTTCCCTGCGCAAAATGATTCTTCCGGGCCTCTTAGCCGTTGCGGCACCGCTTTTGGTCGGCCTCATTCTGGGCATTGAAGCGTTGGGTGGCCTTTTGGTCGGCGGGTTAATCACCGGCGTTCTCTTGGCCATCATGATGGCTAACGCAGGCGGCGCTTGGGACAATGCTAAGAAATATATTGAAACCGGCGTCTATGGCGGAAAAGGCTCCGATGCGCACAAAGCGGCCGTCACCGGCGACACCGTCGGCGATCCGTTCAAGGATACTTCAGGTCCGTCCATCAACATCCTAATCAAGCTGATGACCACTGTCTCCCTGATTTTCTTACCACTGTTTTTATAAGTTTCGGAAAAGGAATCAAAAGGAAGGCACCAACCCAAAACGTAAAAACGCCGGACTTTCAACACACGCAAACGTTGAAATTCCGGCGTTTTAATTTTTGTTATTTGTCGCGGGCATGGGTTTTGGATCAGCCCCTTTGAAAGCGCCGCCTAGGCACACTTACTGACCGTGCCTTTGTCGTTTTTTTGCAAAAGGCACGGTCACTTCAGCAGTCCGGTCACGCTTTCCGACCGTGCCTTTGTCGCTTTTTTGCAAAAGGCACGGTCACTTACGCCGTTCGGGCTGACTTTTCGACCGTGCCTTTGTCGTTTTTTTACAAAAGGCACGGTCACTTACGCCGTCCGGGCGGACTTTTCGACCGTGCCTTTGTCGTTTTTTTACAAAAGGCACGGTCACTTACGCCGTCCAGGCTGACTTTCTGACCGTGCCTTTGCCGTTTTTTTGCAAAAGGCACGGTCACTCCAGCCGTTCGGGCTGACGTTTCGACCGTGCCTTTGCCGTTTTTTTGCAAAAGGCACGGTCATTTACGCCGTTCGGGCTGACTTACCGACCGTGCCTTTGTCGTTTTTTTGCAAAAGGCACGGTCGCCCAAGCCGTTCGGGCTGACTTTCTGACCGTGCCTTTGTCGTTTTTTTACAAAAGGCACGGTCACTTACGTCGTTCGGTCGCCTAAGCCGTCCGATCACTCATGCGGCCTAGGCACACTTTCCGGACTTTGCGATATTGACCCATAACAGGCGTCATACTTCGAGACCCTTCACGGATCACATTCACTGCAATATTAAGGTTTGCGATTATTGCTGACGGGACACGCACTTTCCTCGCAGATGCTGTTCTATCACAAGGGCTGTGCTATACTGAAACCGATTAGATTGTATCGCCTCTTCTGCCGGCGGGAGAATCGTTAAGATGGTTAGACGGCACAAAGCGCTGTGTCGTGCCGGGCGGCATCGCAGGAGGAAGGAAAGATAGAGAGGTTTATCCAAACGTGAAACTGGGAATTGTCGGATTACCGAATGTAGGGAAATCAACACTGTTTAATGCGATTACGCATGCCGGCGTACCGGCGGAAAACTATCCTTTTAATACCATCGAGCCAAATGTCGGCTTGGTGGAAGTGCCCGATGAGAGGCTTCATGTGCTGGCGGAGCGCTTTTCTTCGAAAAAAGTGATTCCGGCCGTGATTGAATTTTATGACATTGCTGGGCTGGTGCGTGGTGCAAGCAAGGGCGAGGGCTTGGGCAATAAGTTCTTGGGCGATATTCGCACCTGCGAAGCCATTGTGGAAGTGCTGCGCTGCTTTGAGGATGAAAATGTGACGCATGTGGACGGCAGTGTGGATCCCATGCGGGATATTGAAACCATAAATCTTGAATTGATTTTATCGGACTTGGAACAGATTGAACGCATCTTGGCGAAAAAGGAAAAGCAAGCCAAGGCGGATAAGGAAGTGCGTCCGGAAGTGGCGTTATTGCAGCGCATTAAGGAAGTGCTCGAAGAGGGTCGCTCTGCGCGCGTGCTGGATCTGAATGACGAAGAGAAAAAATTGCTGAGTTCGTATCAGCTGTTGTCGGTAAAGCCGGTCATCTATGTGGCTAATGTGGCAGAAGAGGATTGTGCGGACGATGGGGCTTCGAACGAGAATGTAAGCAAGGTTCGCGCCTTTGCAAAAACGGAACAGGCGCGCGTGGTTGTGATTTCAGCTAAGGCGGAAGCGGAGATTGCGCAGCTGGAAGCGGAAGAACGCGCGGAGTTTTTGGAGATGCTAGGGCTTGAACAGTCGGGACTGGATCGACTGATTGTGGCCTCCTATGATTTACTGGGATTGATGTCGTTCTTAACCACCGGTGAAGACGAATCGCGCGCTTGGACCATCGCTAAAGGGACAACGGCGTGGGAAGCAGCGGGTAAGATTCATACGGATATTCAACGTGGATTCATCCGTGCGGAAATTTTCTCGTACGATGATTTTATCGAAGCGGGCTCCATGGCAGCCATTCGGGAAGCCGGAAAGCTGCGTTTGGAAGGCAAAGAGTACGTGATGCAAGATGGCGATATCGTGCATTTCCGCTTTAATGTTTGAGTCACGATCCTGTAAGGGATTGTAAGGATGACACGATGGTGTCAATGTCGAAATCGGCAGAAAGGAGAAGTATGAACATTCAGGAACGCTTGGAAGCTCTGCGTCAGCGCATGGCAAAGAGAGATTTGGAAGCCTATATTATTCCAACGTCGGATCCGCATCAGTCGGAATATGTGCCGGATCACTATAAGGCGCGTGTGTATATGTCGGGCTTCACGGGATCGGCGGGCACGCTGGTCGTCACAAAGAACAAAGCAGGCTTGTGGACTGACAGTCGTTACTTTTTACAAGCGGAAGCACAGTTGAAGGGCAGTGGCATTACCCTCTATCGCATAGGCTTTGATGAAACGATGGAAGAGTTTTTACTGGCCAATGTTTCTGCTTTTGGAAAAATCGGCTTTGACGGGATGTGCATGTCGGTGACGAATTATCGCAAGCTGTCCAAATGCATGGGCAATCGCGTGTTGGTCATTGATGTGGACTATGTATCGGAAATTTGGAAAGATCGTCCGGCATTACCCGCAGAAAAAGCTTTCTTCTTTGATACGAAATATGCCGGGGCAAGCATTGAGGATAAGCTGCGGGTTTTGCGCTTTATGATGCGCGAACGCGAATGTGATTATACCTTCATCAGCAGCTTAGACGATATCGGCTATCTCTTTAACTTGCGCGGCTACGATGTCACAGATACACCGGTGGTGTTGAGCTATGCCCTGATTTCGGAGTCAAATGCCAAGCTTTTTATTCGCCCGGAAAAATTAACGCCGGAAGTGGAAGAAAAGCTGAACGCAGCTGGCGTTGAGCTGTACGACTATGACCGCATTGGCGATGAATTGGCGGAGATTGCGGGACAAAAGGTGGTCTATCTGGATCCCACCCATACGAATATTGCGCTGCATCGCCAATTGCGTGACAACGTGAAGATTCAACAGGGTCCGAATCTGACGACGCTGATGAAGGCGATCAAGAACGAGACGGAAATTGAGAACACGCACCAAGCCTATATTAAGGATGGCGTGGCGCTGACTAAATTCTTTAACTGGGTGGAAACCGGCGCTCATTCCGCCGCGGTGACGGAACGCCTGGCGGTGCAGAAGCTGCATGAGCTGCGCGCCGAACAGGAACATTTCATTATGGATAGCTTCGGGGCGATTATCGGTTACGGTTCCAATGCTGCTATTGTGCACTATGACCCGATGCAAAATGATACGCCGGCCGTGATTGAACCAAAAGGATTGCTGCTGGTAGATAGCGGTGGCCACTACCTGGAAGGCACGACGGATATCACCCGTACGGTAGCCATGGGTCCGACGACGGAAGAAGAACGCGTGGACTATACCTTAGTGTTGAAATCGCATATCGCTGGTATCACGGCAGTGTTCCCGAAGGGAACACCGGGAATGTATGTTTCCTCCTTAGCCATGAAACCGCTGTATGAAGCGCGCAAGACATTCTTCCATGGCACGGGGCATGGCGTTGGCCATGTGTTGGGCGTGCATGAAGGACCGCAGGGCTTTGTCAATCGCCCGGTGGGATCCGGCGCCGTGGAACTTGCCCCGGGCATGGTAACCTCTATGGAACCGGGCCTGTACATTGCCGGGAAACACGGTATTCGCATTGAATCCATCACGCTGTGCGTGGAGGATGAAACGAATGATTTCGGAACATGGTATAAATTAGAGCCGCTGACCTGGGTGCCCATTGACACCCGTCCGGTGCAGGTAGAGATGTTAAGCGATGCCGAACTGGAATGGCTGAATGCCTACAATGCGCATTGCTTCGAGGTCTTGTCTCCGCATCTGGAAGAGGAGGACTTGAACTATCTTGCCGCTCGGTGCAAAGCGTTGGAGCGATAAAGAGAATGCCGGCGGCGCGTGACTTCGGTCCGCGCCGCTTTTTTTTACAGAAAGGGGGGACAATGAAAGACTTTTCGGAAGCGTTAAAGCAGGTTCCGGAATCCCCCGGCGTGTACCTGATGCGGGATAAAAACAATGTCATCATCTACGTGGGCAAAGCCATCAATCTGCGTCGCCGCGTTCGCTCCTATTTCACGCCTTCCTCACACGGGAAAAGCCCAAAAGTGCTGGCGATGGTGGAGCATGTGGATCACTTCGAATACATTGTCGTCGATAATGAAGTCGAAGCGCTGGTATTGGAATCCAATTTTATTAAAGCGCATCGCCCACATTACAACATCATTCTAAGAGATGATAAGCAATACCCATACATCTGCATTCCGCAAGAAAGGTATCCGCGTCTGCTAAAAGTACGCCAGACCAAGTCGGATGGAGGCGAATACTTCGGCCCATTTCCGAATGCCTATGCCGTAAACGATACGATCCGCCTCTTACAGCGCCTATTTGGCATTCGTTCGTGTCGCTTGGACTTTGATCACGGCGCACGACTGCGTCGCCCATGCCTCAATTATGATCTGGGCCAGTGCCCGGCGCCCTGTGTCGGCTTGGCGGATGAAAAAGAGTACGCCGAGCAAATGGATCGTGTGCGTGATATTTTGAAGGGCAATGATCGCGCCGTACGCGAGCAATGGACGGGGGAAATGCACGCCGCTGCTGAAAATCTCGAATACGAGCGAGCGGCGCGCTTTCGTGACGCCTTAAACAATTTGGATGCGTTGCAGGAAAAGCAGAAAGTGACCTTGGCCCGCGGCGAAGATTGCGATGTTATTGCCATGGCAAGGGGAACGACGCAGGTGATTTTGCAGGTATTCTTCGTGCGTGGCGGAAAGGTCGTGGATCGCCGTACGTTCCGCCTTCAGGAAGAGTTTCAGGAAAGCGCGGAGGTGATTCTTTCTTCGTTTCTGAAGCAATTCTACTTGGAAGCGACATACATCCCCGCTGAAATTTATATGGAAACGGAACCGGAAGATAGCGATGCTATTGCTGCGTTTTTAGGCGATCGAAAGGGTCATCGGGTGCATCTGCATGTGCCCAGACGTGGCGATAAAAAAGAATTGCTGCGCACAGCGCAGGCGAATGCGGAGGAACAGCTCACAAAAGCTATGGCACGGGAAGCACGCAAGGAGCGCAACAAGGATGCGGGCATTCACGCATTGGAAGCGGTGGTGCAGCGCGATCTGAATCGCGTGGAAGCCTACGATATTTCCAATGTCTCGGGTGTGCAGAATGTTGGAGCGATGGTCGTGTTTCAGCGTGAGCGCAAGCAGCCGAAAGAATATCGAAAATTCAAAATCCGTACCGTCGAAGGGCCGGACGATTATGCCTCGCAAAGAGAAATGCTGGAGCGTCGCTTCGATCACGGATTGCATGACGCAGAAGAGGGTAAAACGTTAACAGGATTTGGCGTATTGCCTTCTGTAGTCCTCATGGACGGCGGAAAAGGACATGTGCATGTGGCAGAAGAGGTTTTGCGCGAACGCCACCTGGATATTCCCGTGGTGGGCATGGTAAAAGACGATCATCATATCACGCGTGCCCTTTTCTATCGGGAAGAGGAATGGGAGATGGATCCACGTTCCCCACTCTATGAATATCTGTATGCCGTACAGGAAGAGGTTCACCGCTTTGCGATTGAATATCATCGCCGCTTGCGATCAACGGAGATGATGACGTCGGCATTGGATGCTATTCCGGGCATTGGCCGGAAGCGACGCACGGCTTTATTGCGCGCGTTTGGCTCTGTGGCGGCAATTAAAAAAGCAGATATGGCAGAGCTGCAGGCGGTGGACGGCATGACAAAGGCCAGTGCGGAAGCGGTCGCACACTATTTTGCACAGCACGCGGCAGAGAATGTGTCGGATGCAGCGCAAAAGGCAGTCTCGAAAGAAACTGCGAACGTTACCTCTGAGCGATCGTTATCAAAAAAGGAGTAGCCATGGAGAGCGAAAACAGAACCGTTAAATTGGCGGAATTGGTGGAAAAAATGGGCCTTGAGATCGTGGCACGTTCCAGGGATTATGATTCCATTACCATTAAGAGGGCCGATGTGAATCGTCCCGGCCTGCAACTGGCCGGATTTATGGAAAACTTTCCTTGGGCGCGCCTGCAGATTATCGGGCGCGTGGAGTATATCTATTACATGCAATTGGCGCCAGAGCTGCGCTATGAGCGCTTTCGCGGCATATTCTCCTATCCGATTCCGGCGCTGATCTATTCCTATGATCAGGCTATTACCGACGACATTTTAGATTTAGCGGACTACTATAATAAGACTATTCTGCGCACACCGTTGCAGACGACTAAACTCGTTGCCATGATGAATCGGGAATTGGAGCTGTTATTGGCTCCGACGACGACGATGCATGCCGGATTAATGGAAGTCTTTGGTACTGGCGTGCTGATTCGGGGGAAGAGTGCAGTGGGAAAGTCGGAAACCGGCTTGGATTTGCTGATTCGTGGGCATCGCTTGGTGGCGGATGATGTGGTGGAGCTGACGCGCGTGGAAAATACGTTGATCGGGCAGGCACCGGAGAATATTCGTCACTATATGGAGATTCGCGGATTGGGCATTTTAGATATTCGTCGTCTGTACGGCATTGGCTCGGTCAAGGAAGATACACAGATCGAGATGGTGGTGATGCTAGAGGATTGGCAAGATGATAAAGAATACGATCGCTTAGGGATTTTTGATGATTATACGGAAATCCTGGGGGTTCGTTTGCCGGCGATTATGGTTCCGGTGAAACCTGGGCGCAACTTGGCCATGATCATCGAGGCAGCCGTGCGCAACAATCGTTTAAAACAAATGGGCTATAATGCGGCATTGGAGCTCAACAATCGTTTGATCGAAGAATCCAATCGCATGGCACAAGAAGAAGGGGTGCAGTAAACCTCCTCACAGTTAGGCGTTCATTTGACGCCTAAATAGGTTTCTTTTATACTCGGTATAGGCACAAATTTGGTGGAGTGAGCGGGTTGTGGAGCCCGCGGGGACGGCCGGTGCGCCGTTAGAAAGTCAGGAGTATTTATGGTGCAAAAATTCAAAACTATGGATGGTAATGAAGCTGCAGCATATGTCTCGTACGCATTTACGGAGGTGGCTACGATCTATCCGATCACGCCGTCTTCTCCGATGCCGGAGCATGTAGACACTTGGGCAGCCAACGGGATGAAGAACATCTTCCAAAAACCGGTGCATGTGGTGGAGATGCAGTCGGAAGCCGGCGCTGCCGGTGCAGTACACGGCTCTTTGGCAGCGGGTGCTTTAACCAGTACATATACAGCATCCCAAGGCTTGCTGCTGATGATTCCGGACATGTACAAAATTGCCGGTGAGAATTTGCCGGGCGTATTTCATGTTGCCGCACGTGCCGTCGCCAGCCACGCATTGTCGATCTACGGCGATCACTCGGATATCAACTCGGCGCGCATGACCGGCTTTGCCTTCCTTTGTTCCAGCTCCGTACAGGAAGTAATGGATCTGGGCGCTGTTGCGCATCTGTCCGCAATTGAAGGATCGCTGCCGTTTGTCCATTTCTTTGATGGCTTCCGTACGTCGCATGAAATCAATAAAGTTGCGGTTTGGGACTTTAAAGATCTGGAAGAAATGGTGGATCATGAAGCCATTCAGGCGTTTCGCGATCGTTCGATGAATCCGAATCGTCCGAAGACGATGGGCACCTCCCAGTCGCCGGATATTTTCTTCCAGAACCTGGAAGCCTCCAACCATTACTATGAAGACATCATTCCCATCGTTGAAAAGTACATGGCGAAGGTTTCTGAGAAGACCGGTCGTCCGTATCATCTCTTTGATTACTATGGTGATCCGGACGCAGAAAACGTCGTCGTTCTCATGGGCTCCGCTTGTGAAGCAATGGAAGAAGTCATTGATGCTGAGGCGGAAAAGGGCAACAAGCTCGGTATGATTAAGGTACGTCTGTATCGTCCGTTCAGCCGCAAACACTTCCTGGAAGCTTTGCCGAAGAATGTGAAGAAGATTGCGGTTTTGGATCGTACGAAGGAAAAAGGATCCCTTGGCGAGCCGCTCTACATGGACGTTCGTGCGGCACTTTATGATTCGGACATTCACCCGATCGTCGTGGGCGGCCGTTACGGCATGGGCTCTAAGGATACCATTCCGACCCATCTGTTGGCCGTATTCCGCAATCTCGAAAAAGATGAGCCGAAGAACCACTTCACTATCTCCATTGAAGATGATGTGACGAATCTTTCCTTGGATCAGTCAGAAGTCTTGCATATCCGCGAGGAAGGCACGACCCGTTGCAAGTTCTGGGGATTCGGTTCCGACGGCACGGTCGGCGCAAACAAACAAGCCATTAAGATCATCGGTGATAACACCGATCAGAACGCACAGGGCTATTTCTTCTACGATTCGAAGAAATCCGGCGGTTTGACCGTTTCGCATTTGCGTTTCGGCAAGAGTAAGATTCGTTCCACGTATCTGTTGGATGAAGCAGACTTTGTCTCCTGCTCGAAGCAAGCCTATGTGCATCAATACGATTTGCTGCGCGGTCTGCGTAAAGGCGGCACTTTCCTGCTGAACTGCACGTGGGAAGAAAGCGAACTTGAGGAACATCTGCCGGGACAGATGAAACGCTATCTGGCCGAAAACGACATTCAGTTCTATATTTTGAACGCGTCTAAGATTGCACAGGAGATTGGCCTGGGCAACCGTACCAATATGATCATTCAGTCTGCGTTCTTTAAACTCTCCGGCGTTTTGCCGCTGGAAGAGGCAGTAGCGCATCTGAAGGATTCCATTGTGAAAGCCTACGGTCATAAGGGCGACGATGTCGTCAACATGAATAACAAGGCGGTGGACAGTGGTATCAACGCTCTTGTCGAGGTGAACATTCCTGCCGCTTGGGCAGATGCCAAAGATGATACAATTGATCTTTCGGGTACCCCGGACTTCTTCAAGAACGTGGTGCGTCCGATGCTGCGTAATGAAGGCGATGACCTGCCGGTATCGGCCTTCACTGGTCATGAAGACGGACACTGGGATAACGGCACCTCGCAATTCGAAAAGCGCGGCATTGCTCTGTTCGTGCCGGAATGGCAAGTGGACAACTGCATTCAGTGTAACCAGTGCTCGTATGTCTGCCCGCATGCGGTCATTCGTCCGTTCCTTTTGAATGAAGAAGATCAGAAGAATGCACCGGAAGGCTTTGTTTCCAAGAAAGCCGTCGGCAAAGGCATGGAAGGCCTCAACTTCCGCATTCAGGTTTCTCAGCTGGACTGCACCGGCTGCGGTAACTGCGCAGATGTTTGCCCGGCAAAGAACAAGGCTCTGATTATGAAGCCGTTCGAAGAACAATACGAAGCCCAGAAGGGATATTGGGAATACGCCCATGAAAAAGTCGGCTACAAAGAAGATGTCATGCCCGACACAACAATTAAGGGCTCGCAATTCAAGCAACCGTTGCTGGAATTCTCCGGCGCCTGCGCAGGCTGCGGTGAAACGCCGTATGCACGTCTCTTGACCCAACTCTTCGGCGACCGGATGCTCATTGCTAACGCCACCGGCTGCTCCTCCATTTGGGGCGCTTCTGCACCGTCCACGCCGTACACCACGGACGCTAACGGCTGTGGACCGACATGGGGTAACTCCCTCTTTGAAGATGCCGCCGAATATGGCTATGGCATGCTCTTAGCTACCGAGTCCAACCGCGACCTGATTGAGACCAAGATGAATCAATTCCTGGCCTTGGGACTGGATACGCCGTATAACGAGCTGTTCCAGACTTGGATGGACAGCAAGGACGACTATAAGGCTTCCAAAGCCGCCACGGCTGATATTCTGACAGCTGATGCCAAGGTTGACAGCGCAGATGGACAGAAACTCTTGGAAGAGATTCTGAAACTCAAAGACTACATGACCAAGAAATCGCAGTGGATTTTCGGCGGCGATGGATGGGCTTTCGATATCGGTTACGGCGGATTGGATCATGTCTTAGCCTCCGGCAAAGACATCAATATCCTCGTCATGAACACGGAAGTTTACTCCAACACCGGCGGTCAGTCGTCCAAAGCGACGCCGCTTGCCGCAGTGGCACAGTTTGCCGCTTCCGGTAAACGCGTGAAGTCCAAGGATTTGGGCCTCATGCAATCCACCTACGGCTATGTCTACGTTGCTCAAGTAGCAATGGGCGCTAACCAGAATCAAACGATTAAGGCGTTCCGTGAAGCCGAAGCCTATCATGGCCCGTCCCTGATCATTGCTTACGCACCGTGCATTAACCATGGTATCCGTATCGGCATGGGTAAGAGCCAGGCTCGTGAGAAACAAGCAGTCGAAGCCGGTTATTGGCATCTGTGGAGATACAATCCGCTGCTGGCCCAGGAAGGCAAGAATCCGTTCCAACTCGACTCTAAGGAACCGACAGCAGACTTCCAAGAATTCCTTATGGGCGAGGTCCGTTACTCTTCCCTGAAGCGCAACTTCCCGGAAGAAGCCGGCGAACTCTACGCAGCAGCCGAACAGGCCGCCAAGGATCGCTACGAGAACTACAAGCGTCTCGCGGCGATTGAGTACTAAGCGAAAAATCATCCGATGCAAGCCCTTAGGGGCAAATCTTCCGAGGAGGCTTGTATTCGGAAAGTAATGCAAGTAAGAAGCAACGCACGCACTCGCGTGCGTTGCTTTTTTTTAATGTCGCCGCAAATGGACGGCAGGAATTACGGGTGCTTTTTACGATTTTGGGCTTTGCCGCCCGTCCACGCCACTTGACGCCTGCCCTCTTCACCTCCACCCGCTTTTTTTCACATCTGCGCACGAAACCGCCATCCTTCAGGAGATGGAAGACTTTGGTCCGGCAGGGTGATGTATTCATGGTAAAATAGGGTAGCATTGTAGCGTCTGAAAGGTTGGAGGCTTAAGCATGATCAATGAAAAACAGCGTGCGGAGCTACTGTCGGGGGCGTATGGGCTGGTGCGGGAAAATGTTCCGCTATCGACCCTGACGACGTTCCATTTGGGTGGCCCGTGCGAATTACTGATAGAAGTTACGTTGGAAAAAGAAGCATTGCGCACCATTCGCTATTTACGGGGAAATGGGATTCCGTTTACCATCCTGGGCAACGGGTCCAATACATTGGTGCGAGATGGGGGTATTGATGGCGTTGTCGTAAAAATGGGACAAGCATTTTCGGATGTGACCGTGGACGGCAATATCGTATGCGCTCAGGCGGGGGCACTGTTATCCAAGGTGGCGCAAACGAGCTTCCGTGCCGGCTTGACCGGCATGGAGGAACTGGCGGGCATTCCGGGATCTGTCGGCGGCGGGGTGATTATGAACGCTGGCGCATATAATAAAGAGATGAAAGATGTGGTGCGTTCGGTGCGCGCCATTAATCGAGAGGGATCCATCGTTACGCTGTCACCGGAAGAAATGGCGATGGGCTATCGGACGTCACGCATGATGCAGGAAGGCATGGTGGTGACAGAGCTGGAGTTTGCGTTAACCCCCGGCGATCCGGAAAAAATTCGTGAGAAGGCGCAGGATTATGCTCAGCGTCGCAGCAGCAAGCAGCCGTTGGAGAAGTATTCGGCGGGTTCGACATTTAAGAGGCCGACCGGACATTTTGCCGGTCAGCTGATCCAGGAAGCAGGCCTTCGCGGTTATACAGTCAACGATGCACAGGTCTCAGAGAAACATTGTGGCTTTGTGATCAATAACGGGAATGCCACAGCAAAGGATGTCTTGGCGGTTATTTCGCATGTGCAAGAAACCGTGAAAGAAAAATTTGATATAGAGCTGGAAACAGAAGTACGCATTATCGGAAAAGAGTAGGTGTTTTCATGAGAATCGTCATCGTCACGGGAATGAGCGGCGCCGGAAAAAGTTCAGCGCTTCGGCTGTTTGAGGATATGGGCTATTACTGCATGGACAATATTCCTCCGCGGCTGATCGGCAATTTTTTGGAGCTAACGAAGAGCGCCTCTAAAAATTTGACACGCGTGGCGTTGGGCGTGGATATTCGCGGACGTGAGTTTTTCGAGGATTTGCAGTCAACGGTCGAAGCACTAAAAAAAGAGAAAGAACTGGAAGTCACGACACTCTTTTTGACGGCCTCCGATGAAGCCTTGGTGCGTCGCTATAAAGAATTGCGGCGGCCGCATCCGATGGACAAAGCGGGCAATATTTTTGATGGGATACAGCGCGAGAAGCAATTTTTAGAGCATCTGCGTCTGACCTCTGATTTGGTGCTGGATACGACGAATAAGACACTGGGCGAATTAAAAGAAATGATCGATCGCCTGTTTTTATCGCAAGGCGAAAAACCAGAACTGTTTCTTTCCATCATTTCCTTCGGCTTTAAGCACGGCATCGTGCTGGATGCAGACCTCGTCTTTGACGTGCGTTTCATTAATAACCCGTACTATGTGCCCGAACTCAAACATTTGACCGGACTGGATGCACCACTCAAGGAATATGTGTTGCAGTTTCCGGAGACAGAGCAATTTTTAAAGAAGATCAGCGACTTGCTCGAATTTTTGGTGCCGTACTATATTCGCGAGGGAAAACGCACGCTGACCCTCGCCTTGGGATGCACCGGAGGGCGGCATCGCTCCGTTGTGATGGCAGAACTTTTGGGGGATCAACTGGCGGAACACTACAGTGGAGTGAGCGTTTCGCATCGCGATCGCCATTATTGGAAATAATCCTCAGGATTTCTTCACAGGTTTGGGATACCCTGAGGAAAGAATTCGAATAGATGTAAAGAAAGGAGGGCGTAATGAAAGAAATCAGTGCCGGCGGCGTTGTCATTGATGGAAAGGATGTCCTCGTGCTGCGCAAATTTCGCGGCGACTGGGTGCTTCCCAAGGGACGCATTGAATCCGGCGAAACCTTGGAACAAACGGCTCTCCGAGAAGTGCATGAAGAAAGTGGATTGGCTTGCCGCGTAGGCTCTTATATCGGTTTTGTCCGTTACAATTATTCCAAGCCCAATGGCATCGAGGTACATAAAACGGTTCATTACTATACGATGACGGCAGAAGGGGGCTCGATGAAGCCGCAAAGGGAAGAAGGCTTTTGCGACTCTGCCTTCATGCCCTGGCGAAAAGCCGTTAAATTATTGCGACACGATTCCGAACGCAACATGGTTCGCCAAGCGTTCACAGGAACACCGCCCGCAAAGAAACGTCGCCCACCCTCTACGTTAAGGATTGATCAATGAGCTTTTCCTACGATACAAAAACAGAATGCGCCCGCCTGGCTCTCCACTCGAAAATTGAAGCTCTGTTAGAACTGTCGGCCATGGCACGCTTGAATGCGGCCATGGTCATTCGGCAACAGGAAGTTCGCTTGCGCTTCTTCTCGGAGCATCCGGAAGTTATCGGATGCGTGGTGAGTCTGGTGCGCTTTTTATTTTCACTGGAATGCGAAGTACGTGCGCAAAAGAATGATCAACTGCAGATTAAGCCGGTCTACTATATGGACTTACCGGAGACGCAGGCGGAAGCACTCTTTCAACAAAGCGGCGTGGATCCTTTCGGGCAAACGACGCAGAGTCGCGATGCCATCTTCGGCCGACTAAACGTGCCGGCCAACGCCCGCGCCTACTGTCGCGGCGCGTTTTTATCAGCCGGCTCGGTGGTGGATCCCGAGAAGTCCTATCATTTGGAAATTGTCACCAAAAATGCGCTGGACGGCGAAATTTTGGAACACGTGTTTCAAAATCTGTCCATTCCGGCAAAACAGACGCGCCGTGGGGATCTCTATGTTTACTATCTAAAGGATTCGGAAGCGATATCGGATTTCATGGTAGCCATCGGCGCTTCGGCGGCGATGCTGGCGCTTGAAAATGTCAAAATCGAAAAAGAAATTCATAACGATATCAATCGCAAATCCAATGCTGAAGCCGCAAATCTCGATAAACAATACCGTGCGTCACTGGAGCAAATCCGCGCCATTCATCTCCTAGATGAGAAACGCGGATTGAACAACTTACCGGATTCCTTGCGCGAACTGGCGGAAGCCCGCTTAGCCCATCCCATGGCAAATCTGCGCCAGTTGGGCGAAACGTTACAACCGCCGCTGGGAAAATCCGGCATTATGCACCGCATGCGCCGCATCTTAAAAGAAGCATCCGTTTGGGAGGAAGAATGAGACAGCCCGGAGAAGATTTTCAAGACGATATCGATGACACCTTACCTTTGAATACGAAGCACGGAAATAAGGATTGGCGTGCGGCTCAGGAGGCAGCACGACAGGCTGCTGCACGTCATGCAGAACAGGATGATACGTGGGAAGACGAAAACCGTTGCCACGCTTATGCTGATGCCTCGTATGCGACAAAACGGCCGCACAAAAAGCACAGCTGTCTCGGACGCGTGATTCGCCTTGCGCTTGTGCTTTGCCTTGTCGGCATCATTGCCCTCATCGGCAACCTCTATTTCTGGGATCAAAAAAAGCAGGATCTACCCGTTCCCGCAGCAGCGGATGGCAACGTCCTGGATCCCATTGATAAGGATTTATTATTTCTCCTTGCCGGCGTGGATGACATCGGTACCGGTGAGCCACAGCGCACTGACACGCTGCTTTTGGTTCGCTATGATTTTAGCGATGGTCGCTTAATCGGTCTTTCCATTCCTCGTGATTCGCGCGTCTTCGTGCGCGGCAAGCGCGACAAAATCAATCATGCCCATGCCTATGGCGGCATCGCTCTCACTATGCAGACGATACGTGATTTTCTGGGCATCGATCTCGACTATTATATGGAAGTGGACTACGACACGGTTAAATCAGTGGTGGATGCTGTGGGCGGCGTCCGCTACAACGTTCCGCAGGAAGCACAGCCTGTCCCCGGAGAGATCTTTCATACCGGCGACCACGTGCTAAATGGCGATGAAACCCTCAGCTTTCTTCGCCATCGTCAGGGATATAAGAACGGCGATATTGATCGCGTTAAAGCACAACAGGCGTTCTTGAAGGAGACTGCTCACCAAGTGGTTTCACCATTAAACATCTGGCGGATGCCCTTTGTTCTCAAAGCAATCCAAGACCACGCTAAGACCAACATTCCCGCGTTGCCTCTGCTTTCGAAAGCACCCGGCGTTCTCTTTACCGGTCTGCCGGAGATGGAGATGCACACGATCCCCGGTCACGGACAGACCATTGGCGGCCTAAGCTACTACGTGCCTGATAAAAAAGGCACCAAACAAATGGTGCGAAAACTACTGGGACCCTTTATGCAGCGCTGAAATATTAATAGCCTTGCGGTAGCAACCATAGTGCTATCATTGCCTACTATACTTACATTTACAGAAAACTACAAAAGTCGGCCTACGGGTCGGCTTTTTGAATTAATGAGAAAGTTCAATTTATATCATGAAAAGTTAAAATAATTTTTCAAAAGAAGAAGGATTATGATCCTATCCGCAACGCAAACCACCTTATAATCTTGCAATAATCTCATTTCCATTGGATCCTCAAAGAGTTCAAAAAAAGTTGGCAAAAGTGTTGACACAATAAATCCACGGTGGTATCATATCCAAGTCGCGTTTGAAGAGCGCCACAGAAACAAGAAAAAGTAAAAATAAATTTCACAATCTCTTGACAGGCGCTTAACAGCGTGATACAATAACAAAGCACTCCCTAAAAAGGGAGAGCGCGAACCTTCATAATTGAATACGTGAATAACTTTGAGTTGAAATAATTCAAAACAACAAATTTAGAGTCAAGATATTGGCTCTCAAAAAATTTTTTGAGAGTTTGATCCTGGCTCAGGATAAACGCTGGCGGCGTGCGTAACACATGCAAGTCGAACGAGAATGTACTGACAGATCCTTAGGGTGAAGATAGTACAGGACAGTGGCGGATGGGTGAGTAACGCGTAAGAAACCTGCCTTTCACACCGGGATAGCAGCTGGAAACGGCTATT